>Ga0172375_10000006_pt1 | contig 331936 bp, 342 predicted proteins | sample LakKiv1m_FD_114537 | JGI IMG/M metagenome (GOLD analysis project Ga0172375, IMG submission 114537) | Freshwater microbial communities from Kabuno Bay, South-Kivu, Congo - kab_092012_11.1m | ecosystem: Environmental > Aquatic > Freshwater > Lake | place: Democratic Republic of the Congo... | reverse complement strand
TTTGGGTTACCTGAGGGGTCTTAATCAGGTTGACAATCAGATGGGAGGGGTATATCATCAGTTTCAAGAACAAAAATGTTCGAGGTCGGCTCAATTAGAGTTGATATGGGAAATCCCAGATGAATTCTTTGGGGAAGAGAATCCCTATCAGGGGAGCCGTTGATGGCAGAAAATGAAAAACTCCCGCCTCACGATATCGCCGCGGAAGAGTCGGTTATCGGGTCGTTGTTGATTGACGGCTCGGTGATTTATGACATCGCCACGTTACTGCAGAAAGCCGATTTTTATCACGCGCCGCTGCAGACGCTCTACGACGCCTGCCTGACGCTTTACCAGCGCAGCGAGTCCATTAACCAGATTACCGTGGCACAGGAACTCGACCGTCGCGGCAAGCTGGACGAATGCGGCGGGGTAGCGTACCTTTCCCACCTGATTTCCGTCGTGCCCACCTCGCTGGACGCCAAGGAATACGCCGGTATCGTTTACCGTCTCTCCATCAGCCGCCGCCTGATTGCCGCCGGGCAGCAAATCAGCGCCATCGGTTTTCAGGCGGAACCGGACGCCGAGACCAGTATCAGCAAAGCCGAAGATGTGCTTTTCCGCCTGCAGTTGACCCGCGGCCCCGGCGATTTCCGCCACGTGCGGCAGGTGCTGGACAAATATTTCGAACCGCGTCCGGCGCACGAAGAGGAAGGCGCTCCGGGAGTTATCACCAAGGTCAACGCCGGGTTTACCGGGCTGGACTCGCTCACTACCGGCTTTCAGCCTTCCGACCTGATTGTGGTGGCAGGACGGCCGTCGATGGGAAAAACTACCCTGGCATTGAACATCGCCCGGAACGCGGCGGTGGAACAGGGCGCCTGCGTGGCGATTTTCAGTGTGGAAATGTCCGCCGAGGCACTGGTGCTGCGTCTGCTCGCCAGTGAAGCCAGCGTTTCCCTTTCCAACATCCGGCTGGGGCAGCATTCGGAAATAGAAGAACGCAAGATTATGGACGCCATCGGCATCCTCTCCGAAGCGCAGATTTACATTGACGATTCGCCTCGCCTGAGAATCGCGGAAATGCGCTCCAAAGCCCGCCGCCTGATGTACGAACGCGGCGTGAATATGATTGTCATCGACCACCTCGGTTTGATGGAAGCCGACGTGAGAATGGATAACCGGGTGCAGGAAATCAGTTTTATCTCCCGCTCGTTAAAAGCCATTGCCCGCGACCTGCACATCCCGGTAGTCGCGGTTTCCCAACTCAGCCGCGCCTCGGAAATGCGTACCAGCCACAAGCCGCAGCTTTCCGACCTCAGAGACTCCGGCAGCATCGAGCAGGATGCCGACCTGGTGACCTTCGTTTTCCGCGAGGATTACTACTACCCCACGGAAGAATCGTGGCTGAAAGACCACCCCAATGAAGAGTACCCGGCGGGGATTGCCACCGTAATTCTGGCGAAGAACCGCAACGGCCCCACCGGGGAACTGAGCCTGCGTTTCAATCCCCGCTACGCGCGTTTTGAGAACATCGCCAACCAGGAACCGAGTTTGTTATGAAGCAGTTTGCCGGCTTTCCGGCGCGCCTGGAGTATGTGCCCATCCCGGCGGCTTTTTTCAGCCAGTTGCTGCCGGGGATAAACGACCTTAACGAATTGAAAGCGACCCTGGAGCTATTCCGCCTGCTCTCCCGGCGCAGGGGCAATCCACGCTACGCCACTTTGACGGAAGCAGCCGGCGCAGGCGGCACGGAGACAACCGGGAGCGCCCTCGCGGCTGCCGTGAAACGGGGCACTTTTATCAGTTTGGAGGTAAAGGCGGCAAATCGAAGCGAGACGATTTATCTGCTCAACACCGCCGCCGACCGCGAGGCGCTGGAGAAAATCCGTAGCGGGCAGATTGTCCTGACAGGCTGGGATATAATGACCACGGGCGAAGCAGTGGCAAATCCTCCCCCGAACATTTATACTCTTTATGAAAACAATATCGGGCTGCTGACACCGCTCATCGCCGAGGAATTAAAAGACGCGGAAAAAAATTACCCCGCGGACTGGATAGAAGACGCTTTCAAGGAAGCGGTCAAAGCCAACAAGCGCAACTGGCGTTACGTCGCGCGGGTGCTGGAGCGGTGGGCAACCGAAGGTAAAAAAGATGGAACATATCAGCGAGATACTAAAAAGACAGACCCGGACAAATACTACCGGGACGAATACGGACACCTCTTCCAGCGTTAATCCCGCCGACGCTAACGACGCGACGGTATGCCCGCTGTGCCGGGGCGCGCGCTTCGTGCACCCTTTGCTGGCGGACGGCAAGCCGGATTACAACCGCATCGTGCCCTGCAAATGCGCCGCCCGCGAAACCGCCGCCCGGCGCGCGGAACGGCTGCAGAAATACAGCAACCTCGGCTACCTGCTGAAGATGACTTTCGATACCTTTAACGTGGACGGCAAGGAAAATCTCCGCCGGGCGCGGGAAACCGCGGAAGCCTTCGCGGCGCAGCCGGCGGGCTGGCTGGTCATTACCGGCGCCAGCGGCACGGGCAAAACCCACCTGGCGGCGGCCATCGCCAACCGGTGCATGGAGCGGAACTTCCCGGCTTTTTACGTCACCGCGCCGGATTTACTGGACCACCTGCGCGCCAGTTTCAGCCCCGGCAGCGAGATGCCCTACGACGAGTTCTTCGAGCAGGTGCGGAATGCCGCCGTCCTGATTCTGGATGACTTCGGCAGCCAGTCCGCCACCCCCTGGGCGAAAGAAAAGCTCGACCAGTTGCTCAATTCACGGTTCACCACCCGGCTGCCGACGGTAATTATTACCTCTACTCCCATCGACGAACTGGAAGACCGGGTGCGCACGCGGCTGGCGAATACCGATTTCTGCCGGGCGCTCGACCTCGGCGGCAAGCCGGGCGAACTGACGATGCACCGCTGGGCGCCGGGTTTCGAGCTGCAGAAAAAAATGAAATTCGAGAACTTCGACTGGAAGCGAGTCAATCTGCCCCCGGAACAACGGCAGAATCTGGAAGCGGTCTACAACCTGGCAAAAACCTTCTCCGAAGCGCCGGAAAACTGGCTGGTGCTGGTGGGCATCAACGGGTGCGGCAAGACCCACCTCGCCGCCGCCATCGTCAACGCCCGGTTCCAGTTGGGCAAGCCGGCGCTATTCGTGGTGGTGCCGGAGTTGCTCGACCACCTGCGCTCGACATTCAGCCCGGACAGCAAGATTGCCTACGACCGCCTTTTTGAAAGCGTCAAAACCGCGCCCCTGCTGGTGCTGGACGACTTCGGCGAGCAGGCTTCCACTCCCTGGGCGCAGGAAAAACTCTATCAGGTCATCAACTACCGTTATAACGCCTGCCTGCCGACGGTCATCACCACCGTGCTCACGCTGGACGAAATGGACGCCCGCATACGGTCGCGCTTTATCGACGGGAAGATTTCCACGCTTTTTCACATCACCGTGCCGGATTACCGCGGCGACCGGCCCGCGGCCAGGAAACCCGTCCGCCCGCCGCGCAAAATGCCGTAAGGAAACACGTGACTTGCTCATAAAGCTATGTCCGTTTGCCTGTTTTTAGAATATATGATACCATTATGAATGCACGAATCAGTTTATTGATTGTGGTATCGCACAGGATAAGCAAAGCATCTCGCAGATTCATACTTGACATTTACACGCAAACGTGTAATAATGACTACCAGCAATTGATGGGGTGTTTTTATGGTCAAAATCGAGGCTCGTTACGGGGCCATCGCGCAGGTCAAGGCAGACGCGCTGGTGAATGCCGCCAACAATCACTTCTGGATGGGGAGCGGGGTGGCGGGCGCCCTGAAACGCGCCGGCGGCTGGGAAATAGAAGTAGAGGCAATGAACCAGGGCCCGGTCGCCGTGGGGGAGGCGGTGGTCACGGGGGCGGGCAAACTGCCGGCGAAGTACGTCATTCACGCCGCGGTGATGGGGCAGGACCTGCAGACAGACGCGGAAAAAATTACGCAGGCGACCCGGAACGCTTTACGCCGGGCGGCAGATCGCGGGGTGAAAACCATCGCTTTTCCGGCGCTGGGGACGGGCGTGGGTGGTTTCCCTTTACACGAGTGCGCCTGCCTGATGATAAAAACCGTGCGGGAATTTTGCGCGGGGAATAACTGCCTGGAAAAAGTCATTTTCGTCCTGCGCGCCGAAGAAGACTACCAGACGTTCCGGGGAGAAATCGAAAAAGGTTAAATCTCCAGTTTATTTACCGGCATTCGCCCGGTATTTTTTTTCGGGCGGAGTACACGTTAGCGTGTGAACAGCGGATGAAAAATGAGAAACGGCGTCGATGAAAATACCGTTGCCGCGCTCTGGCGCGAACTGGTGGCGGCGGGCTACGAATTCACCGCCGACAACCGCCAGCCGGTGCGCGTCCGGTACCCGGGGAGAGATGGCGCCGGGGTCGGGGGTGACGTGCGGCAGGCGGCGCTGGAACTCGACGGCGTCAAGACTTGCGGAGATATCGAATTTCACGTTCACGCCGGGGACTGGCGTCGCCACGGGCACCACCGCGACCGGCACTACAATACCGTTGCCCTGCAGGTGGTGATGTGGCAAAAATCCGGCGAACCGGCATTTCTGGAAAACGGGCAGTACTTACCCACGGTCGCCATCGGCAATTTTTACGACGGGCTCAAACAATGCGGGCTGGAGACAACCCCGGGCCGGTATCTGCCATGTTTACGGCTGGGGGAAAGGCAGCCGGCGCGGGTCATCGGTATACTCGAAGCCGCTGCCGGCGCGCGGTTCCGGGAAAAAGCAGCGGCGCTTTACGAACCAGCTGTGCCTCCGGCGGAAAGCCTCTACCGCGGCTTGATGGAAGCGCTGGGCTACAGCCAGAACCGGGCGCCGTTTCGTAAGCTGGCGGCGTCCCTTCCCCTGTCGGAAATCGAAAACTGCCTTAATGCCGGGGGCAATAATACGGAAGCGTTACTCAGCGGCACGGCGGGCTTGTTGCCCGCATCCCCGGCGGATGTTTACACCCAGGAAATCTCGGAGATATGGCATAATTTACGCCATCATCCCGCCGTAAATTATGCGGAGTGGTCGTTTTACCGCCTGCGCCCGGCGAATTTCCCCGCCCGCCGCCTGGCGGGCATGCGTTCCCTGTTAGCCAGATACCGGGCGCCGGGTTTACTGGCAGGTCTGGCAGAAACAATCCGTACCACCGGGGACGCTCCGCAACTCACCACCGCCCTGTCCGCCCCGGCGGACGTTTACTGGCGAAACCACTATGATTACGGAAAAAGCTGCGGCGGGCTGAGTCCCTGGGCAATCGGCGCGGGCAGAGCCGCGGAAATGGCGGTGAATGCGGTCCTGCCGTTTTTTTATCTTTACGGGCAAAAACAGGGAGATAACACGCTGGCGGCAAAAGCGCTTGCCGTGTATATGAATCTGCCGGCGGGGGAAGAGAACGCGGTGGTGAAACACATGCGGGCGCAAATCGGTCTCAAACAAAGTCTCACCGGCACCGGCGCCCGGCAGCAGGGCTTGCTGCAACTGTACAAAAACTGCTGTGCGCCCGGGCAATGTCAGAGTTGCCCGCTAAACGAGACATTCTAAATCCGAATCTCGAAATCCGAAAAAAGTGTGAAAACAAACTTACGTCGTTCCAAATAGCCAATTGTATAATCCCCCCCACCCTGAGATTTCCTTCGATGATACTCAGGACAGGCTATTCGGTCGCCCGGCCGGATGCCGTTCTCCCTCCAGAATGACAACAAAGAGCGCCCCTTTTTGTCATTGCGAGTACGTTCGTTACAATCAGTATAAACTCCGCGCGGCAATCTCAGAGTGGCAGGGCAGTCCCACTATGGCAGCAGTTCAGGGAGAGGTGACGGTCGCGAAAAATTGGTTGCATTTGGTGAGCACTACAGTTCCCTACCTTTAGCTAAAGAGGGAGATAATTAGAACAACCACAAAAAATGCAAGCATTGATTAATGATTATTGGATATTGGTTATTTTCTTTTATTGCGTGAGTTTCAGCCCCGGCACCACGTCCAGAGATAAGTCAGACTTGTAGCCCTGCCGGTATTTGTAGTAGGCGCAGGCGGCAATCATCGCCGCGTTATCCGTGCACAGACTCATCGGGGGAATACTCACGGGCAGCGGGGATTGCCCGGTGAGCGCTTTTCTTAAAGCCTTATTCGCCGCCACCCCACCCGCCACCAGTATCTGCTTCACCCCGTGTTCCAGCGCCACGGCGATGGTCTTGCTCACCAGGGTCTCGACAATCGTGTTCTGGAAGCTCGCGGCGGCATCGTTGACGTTATCGATTTTTTTCTCTTCAACCAGCCGCAGCAGGGCGGTCTTGATGCCGCTGAAACTGAAGTCGTAGCTGTCCTTGATGCGGGTTTTCGGCAGGGGAACCGTGTCCTTGCCCTGTAAAGCCGCCTTCTCCACCACCGGCCCGCCCGGGTAGCCCAGTCCCAATAAACGCGCCGCCTTATCGAAGGCTTCCCCGGCGGCGTCGTCCCGGGTGCGTCCCAGCAGGGTATAATCACCGTGACCGCGCACCAGCACGATGTCACTGTGACCCCCGGAGACAATCAGGCATATCAGCGGAAACTGCGGCGTCTGACCCGTGAGCCAGTTGGCATACATATGCCCCTCGAGGTGGTTGACCCCGATGAGCGGCAGTCCACGTCCCAGGGCGAGCGCTTTGGCGGCGTTGACCCCGGTCAGCAGCGAGCCCGCCAGCCCCGGCCCGTAGGTCACGGCGATGGCGTCGATTTCAGAAAAATCGAGCCCGGCTTTGGTTATCGCGGCGGCGATGATAGGGATGATACTCAAGGTATGCTGCCGGGATGCCACCTCCGGCACGATACCCCCGTAGCGGGCGTGGATTTCCACCTGGGAGGCGATTTCGTTGGAGAGTATTTTCACGCCGTCTTCGATGACGGCGGCGGCCGTTTCGTCGCAGGAGGTTTCGATGCCTAATATCTTCACGTTTTGATTATAACACGGGCTATTAGCTCCTAGCTAAAAGCTGTTGGCTGATAGCTAATTTTTTGACAGTTCAGGCGTGAATTGATATGATGTAGCTGCCGTGAACAGCGGTAAAGGAGCTTGTTCCACTTAATTTATGGTATTGCTTTACGTGATTTTACTGGTGGTTTGCGTGGGGCTTTCGGCGTTTTTCGCCAGCTCGGAAACCGCCTTCGTATCCTTACAGCGCGCCAAACTGCAGCATCAGGTGAATGCCGGGATTAAAGGCGCCGCTTTAGTGCAAAAACTCATCAAATTCCCGGAAAAACTGCTTTCTACGGTGATACTGGGGAATAACCTGGCGCAGAATGCCGCCGTCGCCCTCGCCACATCTTTAGCTATTCAACTGATGCCTGATGATGATACGGCGGTTGTGGTGGCAACTATCGGTATTACCGTGATTCTCCTGATTTTCGGCGATACCACCCCAAAAACCATCGCCACACATCATGCGGAAGTTTTAACCCGGACTTACTCCCGCCCTATCCAGTGGTTAACATGGTTGTTCACTCCGATTGTCTGGGTATTAAGCCGGATTGCCGTGTTTTTCGTCCGTTTGGTTGGAGGGAAACCCGTATCGCGGTCGTTGGCTTCCGAGGACGAAATCCGGGCGATGATTACCATGGGCGAGACCGAAGGCGCCGTGGGAGAGTCCGAAGCGGAAATGCTGCACAAAGTTTTCGATTTTACGGACCGTCCCGTGAGCGAGGTGATGGTGCCGCGGCCGGATGTCACTTTCGTGGAATCCGGTTCTACCGTGGACGAGTTTCTGCGGATTTACGCCGAAGCGCCCCGCTCCCGGTACCCGGTCTTCCGCGGCAACCGGGACAACGTCATCGGCATCATCTCGGTCAAGGATATTTTAATGGCGCTGGCGAAAGGCGAAGCCTACCACATGATTGCCATTGACGATTTTATCCGCCCGGCGTACATTGCCCCGGAATTCAAGCCCATCGGCAAGCTGTTCCAGGAAATGCGGGATAAAAACATCCACCTCTGCGTGGTCATCGATGAATACGGCGGCACGGCAGGGATGGTCACGTTGAGCCAGCTGGTGGAAGAAATTGTCGGCCCGGTGGGAGACGAACTGGTGCCGCAGGCTAACGAATTCAAGGTAATTGACGCCCACACCTATGAAGTCGACGGCAATATGCGCATCGAGGACGCGAACGCGGAAATGAGCCTGGGTTTGCCGGAGGGCGAATATGAAACGGTGGCGGGTTTCATTTACGCGCGGCTGGGGCGCATTCCCCGGGAAAACGAGCAGATTAAATACAAGAACCTGAAAATCGTATTAAAACGGATGGCGGGTGTGAAAATCGACCGCATCCTGATTACGAAGGAAGCCAGTGCCCAGATTACGGATTAGTTTCCGCCGGGGCCCGGAACTGAAATTCATCTCGCACCTGGATATGATGCGCCTCTGGGTGCGGGCGCTAAGACGCGCCCAGATACCCTTGACCTATTCCGAAGGCTTTTCCCCGCACCCGAAAATCGCGCTGGCGGCACCGCTTTCCGTGGGCGTCACGGGAGACGCGGAGTTGATGGATATCAGCGTCGACCGCATCGTCTCGCCGCACTGGTTCAAGAGCGCCGTAAACTCGCAGTTGCCACCGGGCGTCGAAGTGCTGGACGCTTTTACCATTGCGCCTGCTCTCCCCTCGCTGCAGTCGCAGGTGCGTTTCGCTGTTTATTCCGTGGAAATCAGCACCGCCAAGACCGCGGAAGAAGTACAGTCCGATGTGCGCCACCTGCTGGCACAGGAAAATATCCCCTGGCACCACGAACGCGACACCGGCCGCCGCGAGTATAACCTCCGCCGTCTGGTGGACAGTATCGAAGTCATCGCTTGTAAAGACGGCAAGTGTACATTGGAAATGAAGCTGCGCTGCGATGAAAGCGGCTCCGGGCGCCCGGAGCAGGTAGTTTACGCCCTCGGTTTCAACGAACACCCGCTCTCGATTTCCCGCCGGCGCCTGGTGCTGGGCAACGCCCGTTAATCGCCCGTTTTGAGGGATAAGAATGCCGCGGCAAAAATCGTTTACCCCCGAATCCGTTATCCAGGAATTTTTCAGGCAGCATCCGTTAAAATCTACACGACTGCTGGTGGCGGTTTCCGGCGGGCCGGATTCCGTCTGTCTCTTGCACGCGCTGGCGCAGTTGCGCCGGAATTTACCGTTCGGGCTGCAGGTTGCCCACCTGAACCACCGGCTGCGCGGCAGTAATTCTAACGCCGATGCCCAGTATGTTTTTGATTTGTGCCATAAATTAGGCTTGTCCGTGACCATCGGGCAGGTGGACGTGAAAGCCTACCGCAGAGAGCATAAGTTGACGCTGGAGGAAGCCGCCCGCGAGGTACGTTACCGGTTCCTCGCTGAAACCGCCCGGCGCGTCGGCGCCGGCGCGGTGGCGGTGGGGCACACCCGGGACGATAACGTCGAGACGATTTTACTGCACATCCTGCGGGGCGCCGGCACCCGGGGGCTGGTCGGTCTTTCGCCGGTCGTGCCGCGGGTAATCAGCGGCAGGAAGATCGAAATTATCCGCCCGCTGCTGGCAATCTCCCGGGCGGAGACCGGGGCTTACTGCCGGGTACATAATCTGCAACCAAGGCAGGATACCACCAACGCCTCATTGGCACCGTTGCGCAACCGGGTGCGGCTGGAATTATTACCTTTGCTCCGGAAATATAATGCGGATATCGATGCGGCGCTGCGGCGCGCCGCGGAAATCGCCGCCGCCGACACTGCTTTTCTGGAAAAAGCCGCGGCGCAAAAATGGCGGCAGGTGGCGGTACAGACGGCGGGGGAAATTACCTTTAACCGTGAAAAACTGCAGCGGCTGCCGGTTAGTCTGCGGCGATATCTGCTCAGAATGGCGGTGGAAAAACTCGCCGGGACGCTCAAAGACATCGAGTCACGGCACATCGAGGAGATGCTGGCTTTAACGCAGAAATCTACCGGGAAACGACTCTCTTTGCCTTACGGGCTTGATTTTACACGGGAGTACGATAGATTCGTGCTGTCTTCAAAAAGCGCTCGCGCGGCTTTCGAGGGCGCATATCAAATCAATTTGCCGGGGGTCACCGATATCCCCGGCTGGCGGATTACCACCACTCTGGCGCCGCCACCCCTGCGGCTTGATAATGACCCTTTGATGGCATACCTGGACGCGGACAAAACGGGGCAAGAGCTGGTGATCCGGGGACGGCGCCCCGGCGACCGCTTTCAGCCGCTGGGAATGAAAGGGATGAAAAAAATCAGCGACTATTTGCTGGATGCCCGGGTGCCGCGCGCGCGGCGCTCGCGGGTACCGGTGGTCGTTGCCGGAGAACAGGTGCTCTGGGTGGTAGGGCACCGCATCGACGAACGCGTAAAAATTACGCCGCAAACTAAAAAGAGTATGAAGCTGGTCTTCAAACCGACGAGTGTATAAATATCGAGTTTAAATTTGGCAATTGACGGCGGGATTTGTTAAGATTAGTTTTTAGTGAGAGCAAATTCGGAGGATTGAGAATATGGCTGACGTAATTATCGAAAAAGCGAAAAAAGAAAGCAGAACTTTACTGACGGAAATCGAAGCGAAACAGCTTCTTCAGAAAGCCGGCATCAATGTGGTGGACACCCGGCTGGCGAAAACCAAAGAAGAAGCGGTCGCCATCGCGAAAGAACTGGGGTTCCCGGTGGTGATGAAAATCGCGTCCATTGACGTGGTACACAAGACCGACGCCGGCGGCGTGAAGCTGGGCATCAAGACGGCGGTCCAGGCCGGCAAAGCCTACGACGATATTATGAAATCCGTCAAGAAAGCCGTACCCAACGCCAAAATCGACGGCGTGTCCGTGCAGACGATGGCGAAGCAGGGCGTCGAGGTCATCATCGGTATGTCCAAGGACGCGCAGTTCGGTCCCGTGCTGATGTTCGGTCTGGGCGGCGTGCTGGTGGAAATCCTCAAAGACGTGTCCTTCCGCATCGTGCCGCTGGTGAAACGCGACGCCGCGGAAATGATCCGTGAAATTAAAGGCTTCCCCCTCCTGCAGGGTTACCGCGGCTCCGACCCGGTGGATGTCGCTAACCTGGAAGCGATGCTGCTCAAGGTATCTGAATTCATCGAGAAGACCCCGGAAATCAAGGAACTTGACCTCAACCCCATCTTCGCTTACAAGGACGGCGCCATCGCCGTCGACGCCCGCGTTATTTTAGAGAAATAGTAACGTATATTGCTGTCATTCTGAGATACGAAGTACCGAAGAATCTAGTTCTCCTTAAAAGGCTAGATTCTTCATTTTATAGCATCACGGGAGGGGTGAAAGTATGAAACTCGTCGGCATATCCTGCAGCCCCCGGAAAAACGGCAACAGCGACATCCTGGTGCAGGCGGCATTGGAAAAAGCTAAAGAAGAAGGCGCCGAGGTGGAATTCATCTCTTTGGCGGGCGAGACCATCAAACCCTGCGACGCCTGCTACGTCTGCCGCACGAAGGGCGAATGCCACATCCAGGACGATATGACCCCGCTTTACGACAAAATGGCGCAGGCGGACGGGCTGATTTTCGGGTCGCCGGTTTATTTCTGGAACGTCTCGGCGCAGGCGAAGGCGTTAATCGACCGTACCTTTGCCTACTCCCCCCAGCGCAACCTCAAGAACAAACCCGTGGGCGCCGTGGTCTCACAGGGCAGAGACGGCAGCTCCGGGGCTTTGCAGGCATTCTACAGCTTTTTCACCGGTCACCGGATGCTTATCGTGGGCAATGCCATCGGCTTCGGCAACGAAAAGGGCATCGTGAAAAATGACGCAGCCGCTATCGCCCGCGCCGGGGCTGTCGGCAAAGCCGTGGTCAGTTTCCTCAAGACGGGCAAGATATAGCCGGTATCCCTGAGGGAGTCCAAGAGGGGCGTTGGGCTAACACTCCGTTGTGTCTAGTGGCTACTGACTGTAACCAGTATGATGTTTGGGGATGCGGTATTGCCGTTTCTGTCATTTGTGTTAATATATTCCTATCAAATCAATAAGAGGGACGAATTATGCCCGCGAAAAATGAACGTATCCCGGAACAGCGTCTGCAAAAACTCCAGAGCATCCGGGCACTGGGGGTTGACCCATATCCGCCGCGCTATACGCGCACGCACTCTACCCAGCAGGCGGTAGAACTGCTGGCGCAGGCAGAAAAGGACGGCGAGACGGAAACTGCCGAGGTTAACATCGCGGGCAGAATTATGGCAAACCGCACCATGGGTAAAATCAGCTTTATGGACGTGCGCGACGGCGCCGGGAAAATCCAGTTGTTCCTCAGCAAGAATGAGCTCGACGAAGCCAGCCTGGCTTTGCTGAAAGAGCTGGACATCGCGGATATTATCGGGGCGAAGGGCGTGGTTTTCCGCACCCGGAGCAACGAGCCGACCGTCCGCGCCAAGACCTTAACCCTCCTGACTAAATCCCTGCAGCCCCTGCCGGAAAAATGGCACGGATTGACCGATGTGGAAATCCGCTACCGGCAGCGCTATCTCGACCTTATAACCAACGAAGATGTGAGGAAAACGTTCCAGACGCGGAGCAAAGTGGTCAGCGCCATCCGGCGGTTTATGGACGGCCGCGGCTTTTTGGAAGTGGAAACACCCATCCTGCACGCTGAAGTCGGGGGCGCTACCGCCGAACCGTTCGTCACCCACCACAACAAACTCGACCGGGATATGTATCTCCGCATCGAGACGGAACTGCATCTCAAGCGGCTGATTGTCGGCGGGCTGGAAAAGGTTTACGAAATCGGGCGCATCTTCCGCAACGAGGGCATCTCTTTCAAACACAACCCGGAGTTCACCTCGATGGAGAGCTACGAAGCTTACGCCGATTATAACGCCGTGATGGTTATGGTGGAAAATATGGTTTCCGCCGTGGCGCAGGAAGTGCTGGGGACAACGGCGGTGAAATACGGCGAGACTACGATTGAATTAAAAGCTCCCTGGCAGCGTTTATCTTTCCGGGACGCCATCACGCAACACAGCGGCATCGACTTCGTGCAGTACCCCTCGGCGGATTTACTGCGGCTGAAAATGAAGGAAAAAGGCATCGAGACCGACCCGAAAAACAACTGGGCGCAACTGGTGGACGAGCTGCTTTCCAAATTTGTGGAGCCGAGGCTGATTCAGCCCACGTTTTTAGTCGATTACCCGCTCTCGCTTTCGCCGCTGGCGAAAAAGAAGCCGGGGCAGGAGCGCGTGGTAGAGCGTTTTGAGGCTTTCTGCGGCGGCATGGAAATCGCCAACGCCTTTACGGAATTGAATGACCCCATCGACCAGCGGGAGCGTTTTGCCCAGCAGATAAAGGACAAAATCGCCGCGGGCGCCGCCGCCACCATCGATGAGGATTTCCTGCTGGCGATGGAGTACGGTATGCCCCCCACGGGAGGTTTAGGTGTCGGCATCGACCGGTTGACGATGATTCTCACCAACAACTCGTCTATCCGGGAGGTCATCCTCTTCCCGACGATGAAAGATAAACCGGACGATAAATCATAGTATTGTCATACTGAGTCCCGATGTAATCGGGGCGAATGTATCTAGTAAACGAATATATAACTAGATTCTTCGGTACTTCGTATCTCAGAATGACAAAACGTAAAACGTCATTGCGAGTCCTGATAAAATCGGGGCGTGGCAATCTAAACAAAATTTATTGGATCCCCGCTTTCGCGGGGATGACAGGGGGTAAAAAGATGTTAGACATTAAATTTATACGTGAAAACCCGGATGCCGTGAGGCAGGCGATTCTGAACCGCCACGATACGGCGCCCATCGACGAAATTCTGCAGGCGGATAAAGACCGCCGCGCTAAAATGACCGAACTGGAAGATTTACGCCGCTCCCGGAAGCAGGCGTCCAAGGAACGGCAGGCGGACGCCGCCGAAGAAGGCCGGGCGCTGCGCAATAAAGTCCGCGACCTCGAGGAAGAAATCAAGGCGCTGGATATCAAACTCAACGACCTGCTAATGCGCCTGCCCAATATCCCCGACGCCCGGGTGCCCGTCGGCAAAGACGACAGCGAAAATCCGGTGGTCAAAACCTGGGGCGAGCCGCGTAAATTCGATTTCACCCCCAAACCGCATTGGGACATTGGCCCGGCGTTGAATATCATCGATTTCGACCGCGGCGTCAAGCTCTCCGGCACCCGGTTCTACGTGCTGCGGGCGATGGGCGCCCGGCTGCAGCGGGCGTTGATTGCCTTTATGCTCGATATTCATACCTTCCAGCACGGCTACACCGAAATCTACCCGCCCTTTATGGTGAAAAAGGATTGCCTGCTCGGCGCCGGGCAACTGCCCAAGTTCGCCGACTCGCTCTACCACGACATCGAGGAGGATTTCTGGTGGGTGCCTACGGCGGAAGTGCCTGTGACCAACCTGCACGCCGGGGAAATTATCCCGCCGGGAGCTTTGCCCTTCCACTACGTGTCCTATACCGCCTGCTTCCGGCGCGAGAAAATGTCCGCCGGCAAGGACGTGCGCGGCATCAAGCGCGGGCACCAGTTTGACAAGGTGGAAATGTACAAGTTCACCGAGCCGGAGAAATCGGACGAAGAACTAGACAAGATGGTGAAGGACGCCGAAGACGTGCTCCAGAAACTCGGGCTGCCCTACCGCATCACCCAGCTCTGCACCGGGGACATCGGCTTCGGTTCCAAAATGTCCTACGACCTCAATGTCTGGGCGCCCGGGTGCCAGGAGTGGCTCGAGGTAAGTTCCTGCTCCAACTGCGGCGATTTTCAGGCGCGCCGCGCCAACATCCGCTATCGTCCCGCCGCCGACGCCAAGCCGCAGTACGTGCACACCCTCAACGGCTCCGGGCTGGCTTTGCCGCGGATTATGATTGCCGTCATGGAGAACTACCAGCAGGCCGACGGCTCGATTCTGGTCCCGGAAGCGCTGCAGGACTTCGTCAAGGCAAAAGTAATACAGTAACTCCCATTAACGTCATTGCGAGTCCCGATGAAATCGGGGCGCGGCAATCTAAACAAGACATTTGGATTCCAGCCGGAGTTAAACCTGAAAGCAATGAAGGACTGGAATGACGTATAATAGTGCCTGTATAATAATCCTGTTGGCTCCCGGGAGGGGTGGCCGAGCGGTTCATGGCAACGGTCTTGAAAACCGTCTTCCGATTATATCGGAACGCAGGTTCGAATCCTGTCCCCTCCGTTTATCTTGAGCGCAGTCGAAAGACCATAAAAGATTGATAACCAACAACCATTAATCAAGAAATGAAAAACGTTCTTAACAAACTCAGAGTCGAACTTCAAGCTGGCGTTGATGAAAAAACACTCGCCGGCTTTCAGCGGTTTTTCAAAGAGTCGGTGAAATGCTACGGGGTGAAAACCGCCGTCGTGGAGAAAATCGCGGGGAAATACTGGCAGGCAATAAAACACCAGCCCAAAGCGGAAATCTTTGCCATGTGCGAGGACTTGCTGCAGACCGACTACACGGAAGAAGCATTCATCGCCGCCAACTGGGCGCCGCGATTAACCGACCAATTCGAGCCCCCGGATTTGGCAGTGTTTGCCCGCTGGATTAACCTTTACATCAACAACTGGGCGAAATGCGATAGTTTCTGCAACCACACGCTGGGTAATTTCTTCGCTAAGTTCCCGGAATATCTCCCCGAACTGGAGCAGTGGGCAAAAACGGAGAACCGCTGGGTGAAGCGCGCCGCCGCCGTGTCCCTGATTGTGCCCGCCAAACACGGCAAATTTTTAGAAAACGTCTTCAAAATCGCGGGTATTTTACTGCTGGACAAAGACGATATGGTGCAGAAGGGCTACGGCTGGCTACTCAAGGAAGAGAGTCGAAAACATCAAGCAGATGTTTTCGTTTACGTGGTGAAAAACAAAAACGTAATGCCGCGCACGGCGCTGCGCTATGCCATCGAACTGATGCCCCCGGAATTAAGAAAGGAAGCGATGCGGAGGGACTGAAACCGGGACGGCGCTTTCGGCAACTTGTTTGCCGTTCACCAGCTACTCCCATTTCGGCAACTTGTTTGCCGTTCACCCTCAGTAATTTCGTTACTGTTTACCCTCTCCCCTCAAGGGAGAGGTGTATAAATCGCTATTCGTCCAGCGAGACTTTATTCAGCCGCACCCAGCCCATCGCCGTGGGTTGATAGTTCTTGACGTAAGGCTTTACCAGTATGTAGTTTTTCCCGAACCATAATGGCAGGCAGGTAGCGTCGCTAACCATTAACTGCTCAACCTGCTGGTATTTTTGCAGGCTGGCGGCATTATCGGTCTCTGCCCCGGCGGCATCCATCAAGGCATCGGCGGCGGGATTGGTATAGCCGCCGTAGTTGTAACCGGCATCGCTGCGGAACAAGACCTCCAGAAAATTCTGGGGGTGGGGATAATCGGCAATCCAGCCGGTGTAATACATCTCGTCGAGTTCCGTTTTCAGATTGTAGAAGAAGCGTTCCGGCTCCAGCTGCCGGATAGTAACGTTGACGCCCAGGTTTTGCTGCCACTCGTAAACAATAGCCTGCAGGTCGCCGGAGGTTGACCCGCCGTAGCCCGCGGTTGTAATCGTAATCGGCGGCAGATTGGCGATGCTTCCGTATTTTGAAGCGGCAATGAGCGCTTTCGCCTCCGTTATGTTAAATTCAAGTCCGTCGAGCTGCTCGTTGAATCCGGGCAACCCCGCCGGCAGGATACCGTCCGCCGCCTGCACCATATCGCGGTAGACCAGCGCCGCCAGCTTGTCTTTGTCAATCGCCATCGAGAAAGCCCGGCGGATATTCGCGTCATCGAACGGCGGCTTCTGGCAGTTGAAGCCGATGTAATAAAAGCTCAGTTCCGGGTAAATATTAAGCTGGCTCAGGTAGGGTCCTTCGTCGTCCGTGATCATATCCAGGTAATCGCTGCCGATTTCGGTGATATCGATGTCCCCGGTTTCATAGAGGCGCATCGGCACCCCGGAGAGTATCTGGTAAGCCACCTCGTTAACCCGGGCTTTCTCCCCGTAAAAATCGGCGAAGCGCGCCAGTACCAGCGACTCATCCTCTACCCACTCCTTGAGCTGAAAAGGCCCGGTGCCGTTGGGCTGCCGCCACCATTCCCCGGCGGCGACGTTGTTTTTATCCACCGCGAAGGTCGCCACGAACGCCATTTTGTAAATGAAATAAGATTTGGGGCTATCGATATTTACCTGCAGTTTGTAATCGTCGAGGGCTTTGACCCCGTTCAAAGAGGTCGCCGTGCCCGCCAGCATCGCTTTTGCCCCGACGATGTCCCCCAGGTAGGTCGCCGCGGTCACGGAGCCGGTGGCGGGACGGCACGCCCGCTCCCAGGAATAAATAAAGTCCGCGGCGGTCAACTGCCGGCCGTTGTGGAATTTCACGTCCCGCCGCAGGGTGAAGGTGTAGGTCTTGCCGTCGGGGCTGATGGTCCAGCTCTGCGCGATGTCAGGCACCGGGTTCAGGTGCTCGTCCAGCGTGAGCAGACCGCTGAAAATCTGCATAATGTACTCGCTGGAGGTGGCTTCGCTGGAGCTCGCCGGGTCCAGGGTGTAGGGATTGGCGCCATAAAGGTTCAGGGTGCCGGTCGCCGTGCCCGAGGCCGTGGCGGTGGTGCTGTCCGGTATTCGGCCGGGGCACCCGGCAAATAGCAGGGTCACGGCAACCAGTAACAAAAGACCCGCTATTAAGCACGTTTTGCGCAATGAAATCATAAGGATAATATAGCATACTGGCATTAACGGCAAAAGCTCCCAGTCATTGCGAGGATACGAAGTACCCGAAGCAATCTGACAATATGGCCTTCCTGCATTCACAGAGATTGCCACGCTTCATCCTGAACAAAGTTTCAGGATTCGCTCGCAATGACGGGGGGCTTGTTTGACACCCGCTCCCCGTAAACCCTAGAATGAAGTCAACCAATGAGAATCGGCATTATCTCCGACACGCACATCCGGGTGCCGGGACACCGCGCCGGACTTTCTACTTTAACCGCCCAGGAATTGCCGCCACAGGTCCTGACTGTTTTTCAAGGCGTGGATTTGATTCTGCACGCCGGCGATATTTACACCCTGCCGGTGCTGGACGCGCTGGAAACGATTGCCCCGGTGCTGGCAACCGAAGGTGACGACGACCCGTTCGAAACCGTCAACGACCCCCGGGTGAAGCACGAGCAGTTCCTGTCTTACGAGGGCGTCGATATCTGGATGACCCATTACGGACTATGGCCGGAGCATAAAGTGGGCAAAATGCCGGCGGTGGTGATTCTGGGGCACACTCATAAAAGCATGAACGAGCGGCGGGACGGCTCGCTGTGGCTGAACCCCGGCAGCCCCACCTTCCCCGGGTACCGGCATGTCCCCGGGACGGTGGCGATATTATCCCTGAAAAATGGCGAAGCCGGGGCGGAAATCATTCAGCTCGAAGGCAGTCTCGGCGGCGCGATTACCTCCGGGTTACCGGGGAAGTATTAATATAAAATTCGATATTGATGGAGATTCGGCAATGACGAACCGGGCTGTTTTTAGCGAACTGATGGGTATCGCCGGGTGGCAGGGAGAATTCGATGACGCGGTGAAAATTACCGGCAATGACCCGGTGCTGCCGTCACCATTCCGTATCGGGGAAATGGCGGCGGGTGTGCACGCCGCCTGCGGGACAGCCGCCGCCAAGCTGTGGGAACTGCGAACAGGCCGGCACCAGCAGGTAACGGTTGACGTTACCGCCGCCGCCGCCAGTCTGCGTTCGGTCAACTATATGCGCCGTCTCGACCTCCCGCCGGAAGCGCAGAATACGCAGGCTCAGCGGGGACAGCTCTTTATGATGGATTTTTTCCAGACCCGGGATAAGCGCTGGATTTTTATCCACGCCGGGCGGGACCACTTCCACAATGCCGCACTGGAGATATTGAAATGCGAAGAAACACCCGCCGCAGTCGCTAACGCTGTGGCGCAGTGGGACGCGGAATCATTAGAAAACGCGTTTGCCGCCGGCGGCGGGATGGCGGTCGTTGCCCGGAGCAGCCAGGAGTGGAGCGAACACCCGCAGGGGCGAGTCCTGAAAAAGCTCCCGGCGGTGGAAGTCATCAAAATCGGCGATGGTCCGCCAATGCCTTTGCCCGGGGGCGAGCGTCCCCTGGCAGGGGTACGTGTTCTCGACCTTACCCACGTGCTTTCCGGCCCCACCTGCGGCCGTACGCTGGCGGAGCACGGCGCCGATGTTTTGCGGGTGGACGCGCCGAACGATGCCCGGATGAAAGTTTTGAACTTTGTCATTGATACATCGCACGGGAAACACGCCACTTACCTCGACCTCAAACAAGAGGGCGATTACCAGAAGATGCTGGCGCTGATTGCTCAAGCAGATGTTTTCTCGGAAAATTTCCGGTTCGGCAAACTCGCCAAACTGGGACTATCGGCGGAAGCTTTAGCGAAAATGCGGCCCGGTATCATCTGTACCTCGATGAATTGCTACGGCTACGAAGGACCGTGGCGGGAAAGACCGGGGATGGAGCAACTCGGGCAAACTTCGGCAGGGCTTGCCCTTGAACAGGGGAACTTTAACCGCCCATTGACGCTCCCGGGAGCCATCACCGATTACACCACCGGGTACCTGGCGGCGTTCGGGACGATGGTGGCGCTGTACCGCCGCGCCCGGGAGGGCGGCAGCTACCGTGTACGCGCCTCACTGACACAGTCCGCGATGATGCTGGGGAGAGCCCCCCGGGTAGCATTAAGCCCGGAAGAATTAAAACAACTGGAAACCCCCGGCGTAGAACCCAGCCACGGGATTGTGTTGAAAGACTATGGGTTGCGTTTGAAACGTCTGGAAATTCCCATGGAAGAAATCGAGCGTATTTGTGAAACTGTCGAAACCCCCTTCGGCAGACTAAAACGACTGGCGCCGGTGGTTAAATTATCTGAAACCCCGGCACGATGGGCACTGCCCCCGGTACCCGCGGGCACGCATCCGCCCGAATGGTGGTAATTTCTCTACCGCAAGGTGTGATAACGCAGCGCATTTCGGATTGCCCGGGCGCCGCGTTCCGGCGACACGAACAGCACGATGCCGCTATCCCTTAACCGCCGGGCGAAAGCGCTCACTTCCCGGGCGGTTTCCGGGTCGTAATAGCCCAGCACCACCGCCACCGGCTTCCTGGTCCGCTGCCGCAGTTCCACCAGCATCTGGGCGTCCCGCTCCAGTTGTTCCGTAGTGCGGAACATCGAGGTCACCGAGGTCATCAGCACCAGGTTATCCGTATTGGCATCTGCTTCCAGGATGTCCATGATACGTTTGATTTCACGGCGGTTCACCCCGGGGTCGATGGGGTTTTTGTAGCCTGATCCCACTAAAATGAAGAAGCTCGCCAGTTTTTCGTAGGATTCTTTGGTCAGAGCCGGGACCTTCAAACCGTTTTCCGCGAAGACATCGGCGATTGCCACCGACTGCCCGCCGGAGCCCCCGGCGATACCCACCCGGTTGCCGTAAACCGGCGCCAGATAAAGAATGGCGTTGAGCGTGTCCACCAGCTCTTCCATACTGCCGACGCCGATGGCGCCGCATTGTTTTAACGCGGCTTCCCAGGTCGCCATCGGCACGGCCAGCGAACCGGTGTGGGAGGCAATGGCGCGCCCGCCCTCTTCCGTGCGTCCGCCCTTCCAGATGACCACCGGTTTTTGCGCCGCTACCTTTTTCAGCGTGGCAAGAAAGCGCGTCCCGTTCCGGGCGCCTTCCACATACATCCCGATGGCTTTGATGGATTCATCCTGCGCGAAGTATTCCAGGTAGTCGGCGGCATCCAGCACCCGGCCGTTGCCGAAGCTGACGGATTTGTTTACCTCCAGCCCCTGCAGATAGGCTTCGCCGGAGAAGGTGATGGCGTGCGTGCCGCTCTGGGAAATAAAGCCCACGGGACCTTTGAACCCGGTCGGCTGCCGGGGCACCTGCCGGATGCCCGCGGCGGGATTGTAAAGCCCCATACAGTTGGGCCCGATGAGCAAAAAATTGGCGGCTCGAGCGCGCTCCACCATCATTTTTTCCAGCCGGATGCCGTCCTCCGTCTCGGTTTCGGTGAAGCCGGAGGTAAAGAAATGCGCCGCGGCGACTTCTTTCTGAATGCAGTCTTCCAATATGCGGTAGGCGACCTGCTTGGGCACGGCGACAATCGCCAGGTCAATGGGTTCGGGAATCGCCAGCAGGCTGGGGTAATTTTCGACGCCGAGCGCCTTGATACCCTCCAGCTCCCGCGGGTCGACCTGCACGGAGTAAAGTTTGCCGTTAAAGGTCTTCTGCCCGTTGAGCCACATGTACCCGGGTCCCTTGTCCCCAATCACGGCGACGGTTCTGGGATTGAAGGCTCTATCCAGTTTTTTAAAGTCAATGTTCATTTGCTGATTCTCCACCATTGTCATTCTGTGTGTAACGAAGAATCCCGGGGATTGGCAACTCCTCCCCTTACGTCATTCCAGACCTGATCTGGAATCCAGCCTTAAATGGATGCCGTATCAAGTACGGGATGACGTTGGAAGGAAGAGCCCCGATTATTTACTTATTATATCGCAACGGGTGGCTGTCACGCCCGCTTCGCTAAAGTCCACCAGCGCGGCGGTGCCTCTTTCCGTGGCGGAGCCGCAGTAAACGGTCAGGGGATTTGCGCTCACCTGCTCGTAAATGGCAATATGCCCCAGCGCGATGTAGTCTCTGCCGGCGCCCGCGATTTCCTCCCCGGTAATGAGGTAGCTGCGCGCGTGCCGCGGCATCTGCTCCACCACTAACCCGTGCGCCATGGCGATATTCCAGCCGCCATTAACAGCCGGGACAGGAATCCCCGCCAGCGGGCGCACGTCGAAGTAGGTATCGATGGGCTTGCCCCAGATGGAAAAGTTAATATCTGCCAGGTGAAGCGTCTCCCCTTTACCGTCGCGGAAAACGAACACATTGGGATTGGACTGCCAGTGGCTCCGGTGATAAACGGAATCCTCGGTCAGGCAGTCGTGGTTGCCGGGGAGAATGACCACCGGGATATGCAGCCGGGAGAACTGTCCGTGAACGAACTCGAGCGTGGCGTCATCGATGCGGTTCTGGTCGAACAGGTCGCCGGCGATTAAGAACAGGTGAACCTGCCGGGCAATCGCCAGGTCAATCAGCGCGGCCAGCGCCCGGCAACCGGGGTCGCCGGGGGATAAGATATGCAGGTCGGAGGCGTGCAGCAGGCGGCGCCCGGGACGGTTAGTTGGTGACATTTGCGGTTATTTTATCACGGGTAACGGACGAGAAACAAAACCGTCCAAACCCGCCGGGATTTCTCACCACCGGATTTGGCCGGGGTGCTTGGTTAAAATTTGTTTAAATTAATCCAGCGAATAAGGCGGGTGTTTATCGGTCAGGAAATACATATAGGCATTAACCCTGGTTTGCCATCTCATAAAACCGACCATAAAATCATACATCCCTTTGGGATATTTCCCGGTGAAGAGGATTGCCCACCAGGCGATGAAGGTGATAACGGCGGCAGCGATGGCGATAAAATACAAAACGAAAGAGTGCGGGATTACTAACAGGAATCTGAAAAAGGTAGTCAACCGGGACATTTTAGGCTGATATTCCGCGCCAAAGGTAATGGGATACCCCGACAGTGCTGCTTTCTGTTCCGACATTTAGCTCTCCTTGTGCTTATTTCGATTACCGCTTTTGAATATACCCGTATCGCTTTGTATCTGATAGACTGAAGATAAAACGAACGGATAACTATTGCGAATTATCGTAGCACCGCTTGACTAACATGTCAATAGTCGGGAACCTAAACCACTCTCAGGCTCTTTAAGCTCACCCAGCTGGGGTCGCCGGGGATAAGATGTGCATGTCGGAGGTGTGTAAAAGCCGCGGGACGGTTTTGTGGTGACATTTGAGATTATTTTTTCACGGGGGAGGGAAAGGAGACATAACAATAGTTGGTTTTTAATACTTGAAAAAAACAATATGTTTGTATAATATGTAATCACAGTTGATATTGAGCTAGGATAAGGATAAACCAATAATATGGGTGATTTTACAGGTATTTATGGTTTGCCAGAAGCTGGACAATACCTTTATATTACTAGTCCAAAACGGCCACCAGATTATCGAACAGTACATCGTTGGGTCAGAAGTGGCTTACCAAAATCGGAAATACGGGATGTCCCAGCATCTGAATTATTTTTAAATTTTGAAGATCTAGTCTCTTTGAGGATGATAGTTGCACTTCGTTCGGCTGGTTTCAGTTTGCAGCATATTAAAAAAGTTGATGAGTGGTTGAGAAAAGTCACAGGATATCACCACCCGTTTGCTATGAAAGACTTGTGGATAAGCGACACTGAAATATTTGTAGAAATGGCTGGGAAGTTATCTGCGACTCGACAAGGTCAATATGCAATGGACTTTATTACACGATGGTTGAGACAAATACGACGGCCAATAAATGGTACAATCGACTTAACATTTAAGAAATCTGATGGAAATGAAATTGCATCAAGTTGGACGCCACACAATTTGGTTGTACTAGATCCACTAGTGCAATTTGGATCTCCTTGTTTAGAGCACACAAGGATTACAACAAAAGGCGTTTGGTCAATGTATATTGGAGGAGATAGACCGGAAAACATAGCTCGTGATTACGGAGTTCCACTTGCTAAAATTGAGGCAGGGATACAATGGGAGGAAAAAATTGCGAGTATCGCCCGTTGATATAAGAACTTCTGTTTTACTAATTGATGAAAACTTAAATGATCGTCCTATTTCACAAGCTCTAAGGTTAGTAGATTATAATGCTAAATCTGTAACAGAAGAGTTTGGGCAAGGTGTAAATGACCCTATGCTAATACAGTGGCTAGGTTTACAGGGCGGGATTTGGGTAACTGCGGATGAGAAAGCAAAAAGGACGCATGCACACGAAATTAATTCTGCAGGAATCAGTGTTCTCTGGATTAGGAGAGATAAAAAATTAGGGATGAGTAAGAAAGCGCAATTATTACTCATTTTGTGGATTATTGATGATATTTTAAAAGAAGTTTATAGACGTAAAACACCTGTAAAATTCCTCGCCTATTATCACGGTGTTAAACCAAAGTACGAAATATTAAGTAATTCTTAATTATACTGATTATATAATTCTTTAGCTTTACCTTTCTATACGATCCCCAAACTCTTCAAGCTCGCCCAGCCGGGGTCGCCGATGATGATATGGTCGAGTACGTTAATACCGATCAGGCTGCCGGCGTCCGTCAGCCGTTTTGTCAGCCCGATGTCATCCGTTGAGGGAGTGGTATCGCCGCTGGGGTGATTGTGCACCAGAATCATACTGGCGGCGCTGGCGGCAATGGCTTCCTTGAAAACCTCGCGCGGGTGCGCCAGGCTCGTATCCAGCCCCCCGACGGAAATTTCGCAGATTTTGATAATCTGCCCGCGGGTATCGAGTAAAATCGCGAGGAAATGCTCCTGTTTCTGTCCTTTGAGGCGGTTGCGCACCAGCGCCACCACGTCCACCGGGTTCTTGATGGCGGGGTTGACCCCGTTTTCCGGGTAGCCCTCCAGCCGCGCCGCCAGCTCAAAGGCGGCTTTTATCTGGCAGGCTTTTGCCAGCCCGATGCCGCGCACCTTGCCCAGTTCCTCCACGGTCGCCTGCGCCAGCCCTTTCAGCCCGCCGAAGGTAGCCAGCAGCCGCTGGGCGGTGACGGCTACGGATTCCCCGGCAATGCCGCGTCCCAGTATGACGGCGAGCAGTTCCTGCGCGGACAGGGTTTTGGCGCCGTACTGCTGCAGACGCTCCCGGGGGCGCTCCGCCACCGGCAGGTCGTGAATGGTAAAAGAGTTCGCGGCAGGGTTTGATTTGGGGTCGGTCAATTTCTTCCCCCTTTGTCATTCTGAGATACGCAGTACCGAAGAATCTAGTAGTTTATTGGGAACTAGATACGTTCGTCCCGATTGAATCGGGACTCAGTATGACAATACTCATCATACTATTTCATGGTTAAGGCTATCGCATCCCCTATAACAGCGCCGGAAGTCGACGGTTGTAAAGATTTCTGCCATTCGGTATTCAAGCCTTTGGTGTCTTTGCCGTAAACTTTCAGCAGCGCGGCATCGTAGGTGCTGCCCTGGCGGAAGGTTTCCAGCAGTTCCGCCATTTTCGCGGCGCCGTAGTTATCGATGAGATATTCCACCGCGCTCCAGCTTTCCGCGTAGGATAGGTAGGAAATATCGGCGTAGGAGGAGAACGGACTGGAAAGCGTTTTCAGGCTCAGCAGAGTGCCGTTCTTGATGGCGGTCTGCAGCGCGGCGGTAAAGGTCTGGTCGACGCTGCCCTGATTGTGCATCGCCAGCCCTTCTTCCAGCCAGGTAGGCAGTCCGCCGTAGGGGTTATACACCATCTGGTGGGTGACCATGTGCGTCAACTCGTGGGCAATCGCCGTCCTGCCCCAGGCGAGGTTAGCCGTGGAAAGACCGATGGCGATGGTGCCGTATTCCGTGAAAGCCACGCCCCCGGTCCATTCCTGCGGGAACAGCATCGAGCCCAACAGGTCGTTGGAGTTGGCATAAAGATAAATGCGGACCTCGCTCCGCAGGCTGGCGCCGGTGTCAGCCGCCAGCCGCGCCAGCGCCTGCTGGGTGGTATTCATAATATCCTGCGCAAAGCTCGTCGCGCCGCTGTACCAGTAAATCGTCGTCTTGTCCTGCTTCAATGTCTGCCATTTGAACCGGGTGTCCTCAAATTTGAACTGTTCTTTTGCGGTCTGCAGCCGGGCACCGGTATTGTCCACCAGCGTCCACCAGTAAACGACCGTGGTCCCCGGAGGCATGCCCCCGCTGCGGCGCAGGTCCCAGGTCCATTGCGCGCTGACGCTGACGGCGGGCGTAAAAATCAAGAAAGCCTCGCCATAAACCTCGGCGAAACTTAATTGCACGGTTGTGTAATGCAGGCGGATTTCGGTGATAGGCGCCCCGGAGGCAGCGGCAATTTTGAAGGTGAGCGAGGTGGGGAAGCCGGACTCGACGGCGCTGCTTTTTACCACAATGTCCCCGGCCGCCTGCGCCGGCGGCGCCGTTCCCAACGCAACCCCGATAATCAGCAGTAAAGCCAGCAGTTTTTTAAGCATCCTGCCTCCCGGCGATAAACCGCAAATAAGCGGTAATGAAATTATCAATCTCCCCTGATAATACCGCATCCGTGTTCCCCGTTTCAAAGTCGGTGCGGTGGTCTTTGACCATCCGGTAGGGATGCAGCACGTAGCTGCGGATTTGATTGCCCCAGCCGGCTTCGATGCGTTTGCCCTTGAGTTTGGCTTTCTCTTCCGCCTGTCTTTCCAGCTCTTTCTCCAGCAGCCGCGATTGCAGCATCCGCAGCGCGATTTCCTTGTTCTGGTGCTGGCTGCGTTCCGTCTGACAGGTAACCACCAGCCCGCTGGGCAAATGGGTGATGCGCACGGCGGTGGAGGTTTTCTGCACGTTCTGGCCCCCGGCGCCGCTGGAGCGGTAGGTTTCCACTTTCAGGTCGTCCGGATTGATGGTAATATCCACCCCGGTCTCGGCTTCCGGCATCACTTCCACGAGCACGAAAGAAGTATGACGGGCGTGGTCGGAATCGAACGGGGAGAGCCGCACCAGGCGGTGGACGCCGTGCTCGGATTTTAAATACCCGTAAAGATATTCCCCGTTAAAACTGATGGTGACGCTCTTTACGCCGGCTTCCTCGCCGCGGGTTATATCCAATATCTCGGTCTTGTAGTCGTGCCTTTCCGCCCAGCGGAGGTACATCCGCAGCAGCATTTCCGCCCAGTCCTGGGATTCGGTGCCCCCGGCGCCCGCGTGGATGCTGAGCATCGCGTTGCGGCTGTCGTACTCGCCGCTGAAGGCTAATTCCAGCTCCAGCTCGTCCATTTGCGCCGCCAGTTGCTCCGTGTCTTTACGGATTTCATCCCAGAGCGCGGCGTCTTTCTCTTCGGTGGCTAAGGAAATGAGGTCGCTAATATCGGCGGCGTGTTTTTCCAGCCCCCGCCATTTCTCCACGGTTTTTTTACTATCGGCGAGGCGGCGCATCACGGCGCGGGCGTTGACGGAGTCTGACCAGAAATCCGGCTGCAGCGATGATTTCTCCAACCGGGTGATTTCCTGCTCGCGGGAGGCAATGTCAAAGACGCTCCAGGAGGGCGGCGATTCGAGTCCTCAGGTCGGTAACACGGTCGATTATTTCCTGCATTTTGCCCCTCGTTAAGCGTCTTTAGTGCTAACCGCATTATACCCAGACACCGCCGTTAAGGGCAAGCTTTACATCAGGTGGCGGCGGAGCGCGGCGGGGGTCTGCAGGCTGAGCAGCGCCGGGGGAATATCCAGCATGGTACAGGCGCCTTTTACCCCCTGTTGCTTGAGGCGGTACGCCGCCCGGGCGCAGGCTGCCAGCACGCTGCCGGTGAATTCCGGGTTACTTTCTAACTGGCAGCAGTACTCCAGAATTTCTTGGTGATTTTTGCCGGTGACCCCGGAGGTAAGCACGAAACCGCCGTGAGGGTAAGCGGCGTGGTTTTTCTTCATTTCTGCGGCGGTGATGAAATGCACCTCCGTGTCGTACTCGGCGTAGTAGTTGGGCATATTGACGATTTCCTGTTCGATTTTGGCTTTGCTGGCGCCGGGCGCCGCCACCACGTAGACCACCCGTTTGTGCATCTGGCGTTTGGTGAAATCCGGGTTTTTCCCCGACCTGACGGCGGCAATGGCGGTCTCGATGGGGACGGTATACTGCCGGGCGTCGAGCACGCCGCTGACTTTACGCGCGGCATCGGAGTGTCCCTGGCTGACGCCTTTGCCCCAGAAGGTATAGCCGCGGCTGCCGGGCAGGAAAGCGTCGCCGTAAACCCGCTCCAGCGAGAAGATACCCGGGTCCCAGCCGGCGGAAATCACGGAAACATTGCCCTTCTCGCGGGCAATCTTGTCCATTTTCGTAAAATAAGCCGGGATATCGGCGTGGGTATCGAAGCTATCGACGGTGTTAAAAAATCCGGCGAAAACCGGTCCCTGGACGGGGGTGTCTGCCTTGGAGCCGCCGCATAAAATCGCCACGTCGATTTTTAAACGGGCGGGCGGCCGGGGGCTGGCGGTGGATAGCGCCGGAACGCCTTCCAGTTCCGCTTTCACGGCATCCGGGCGCCGGGAGTAAACGGCTACCAGTTTCATATCCTTGTTCCGGCTGACGGCGGCGGCAACGCCGCGCCCCAGGTTGCCGTAACCGACGATGGCGATGTTTATCATTGTTAACCCCTCCTCTTGGTGGTGAATGACAAATTATACTATTAAAAGGGCATGACTTGCATCAGGGTTAAATACTCGAAAAAGCCCGCCGTCACAAGATACTCCGCGGTGCTCAGTATAATGAAGACGCCCTCCTGTCGTTGAGAGTCCCGAATGTCATCCGGAGTCAGCATGACAAACGCCCATTGTCATTCTGAGGAGTCCTCTACTCTCCGGTGGGGCAGGCACCCTGCCTGCCGTACATTGTCATTGCGAGTACGTTCGTTACACTCAGTATAAACTCCGCGCGGCAATCTAAAATGGTCGCCAGAACACGGCGTCGTGTTTGTTTACTGTTTTGCCGGGTGATTTCTGTATTTCCTCTGGCGAGGATTCCTTTGGATTCCAACCTGCGCTGGAATGACACTGCGGTGTCAGATTGCTTCGGGTACTACGTAACCTCGCAATGACGGACGGGGGGGCTGTCATTCTAAGGAGGCCCGATATCACCTCGACGACAAATGAATCTAGTTCTCCAATGTGTTAATAGATTGCCGCCCACGCCATTGGAACGACAAAATTACAAACCGAACTGCTTTACGGACTAGTTTTTAAAACAGCGGATTTACCACCAGCCCCGCCGGGGCCTTGGGATAGAAATAAGTGGACTTACGCGGCATCTTGGCGCCGGCGTCGGAGACTTCCCGGATAAGCTCCGGGTTCACCGGCTTGACGAAGAACGCCACCTGGTATTCACCCCGCCGCACTTTCTCAATAGTCTCCGGGCGGTCGACGACGTAGCTGATTTTGGACTCATCGCTGAAACCGCTGCCCAACTCCAGCACTTTTTCCAGGATAATATTGTCCACCATCGAAACATCCAATTTACGGTAAACGGCTTCCTTAAAATAGGGGATGGTCTCCCCGAGTTTTCCCGGGTGCCGCAGGGTTAGCAGTAAAATATCAGGGCCGCCGGTAGCAAGGCACGCCAGCCGGACGCATTCAGCATCGGACTGCAGGCGGTCGACTTCGTCCCAGGCGCCGGGGCTATCGAGCGGCAGGCGTTGGACATCGAAGTAGTTCTGCAGCTTTTCCGCGAGGTCAGCGAGGGCGGGCGCCGGGAGATTGCGCAGGGCGCGGTGGGGCGCCAGGATTACAAGACCCGGGTCGTCGAAATCCACCAGCGTCATCATCACGAAGTTGAAAGCGTCCTCCCGCGAGGCGCCTTTTGCTGCCATTCTTTCACGGCGGTAGGCGAGCGCGCTGGTGTAGCGGTGGTGCCCGTCGGCGACGTAGAGCGGCTGATTGCTAAAATAGTCGGTAATCTGCTTGACCGTGGCGGGGTCGGTCACGGCGTGGAGGGCGTGCCGGTCGCCTTCGGGCAGAGTGATATCCATCACCGGGGTCAGGGTGTCCCCGGCTTTGAGCCAGGCGGCGAGGCGGCGCTGTTTATCCCGGTACATCGCCAGCACCGGGCTGGTGTTCACTTGCGCCTGCCGCAGGACGTTGATGCGGTCGTTGACGTGGGCGCCGATAACGTTTTCGTGGGGTTTGATGATGCCCTCTTCCCACTCCACCAGGCGCACCCGGGCGAAGATGCCCCGCCGGACGGATTTTTTGCCGTTAAGGGTGAAATAATGGTCATCGAGGTAAAAAGCGGGCGCGGCTTCCGGCTGCAGGACGCGCGCCTGGAGCCAATTCTGGAGGGTGGCGGCGGCGCGGGAGTACTTGTTATCGTTTTCAGTATCGCCGGGCCGGGTGCGGGCATCCTCGACGCGGATGAAGTTATGCGGGTCGCGGGTGTGCAGTTCTTCGTGGAAAGCGGGGGAAATAATATCGTACGGGGGGCAAATCACCCGGGCGAGGTCAGTGACCGCGGCGGGATTAAACCGCAGTCCCCGGAAGGGTAGAACGTCAGCCATATAATTCCTTTAACGCAGAGTATCTACGAACAGTTTAAAGGAAAACGGGGGAGGGGGCAAGACAACTTAATAATTGATAACTATTTTCACGTCTACAATTAATATACATCAAAATTAGTTCTGAATATTTTGAAACATTGACTTAATATATTTATATGTTATAATAAGATTAGTGCACTGATATTATATTGGGGATTACTATGAAAAGTGTGACTAGTGAACAAATTAAAAACCGCATACTATTTGAAAACCCCTGGCTTGAACCACCAAATAAAATACAGTCATTTTATCTGAAGTTTAGACAACGCACATATCTTAATTTATTATACCCACTAGTAAAAGACACGAAGACAAAAAGAGCTATCGTATTAATGGGTCCTAGGCGGGTAGGAAAAACTGTTTTAATACATCATGTAATCAATAAGCTGTTAACGGATGGTATAAAACCAAAACAAATATGCTATATCTCTGTAGATCATCCCATATTCACAGGACTAAGCCTTGAACAACTTATCAACTATTTTACTCAAGTAGCGAAAATTGATATGTCAGCAGACACCTTTTGGGTATTGTTTGATGAAATTCAATATCGCAATGGATGGGAACTACATTTAAAAAAGATCGTAGATAGTTACCCTAATATAAAATGCCTGGCTTCTGGATCTGCGGCGGCTGCACTCAAGCTAAAATCTATAGAATCTGGGGCTGGAAGGTTTACTGATTTTTTATTGCCTCCTTTAACATTTCATGAATATCTATTTTTACAGGATATGCAAGATATTGTTACTGTTAATAGTAGTGATGAGGGTGAATCAAAATTCTATACACACGATATCGATTTATTAAATCAAAGATTTTTACACTATATAAACTTCGGAGGGTACCCCGAAGTAATCTTTTCGCCTGAGATACAAGCTGATCCGGTCCGGTTCATTAAAAATGATATTATTGACAAAGTTTTATTACGGGATTTACCTAGTTTGTATGGAATACAAGACATTCAGGAATTAAATCATCTATTCACTACTTTGGCTTTTAATACTGCAAATGAAGTTTCATTAGAATCAATCTCTCAGGGGTCAGGGTTAGCAAAAAACACTATAAAACGTTATATAGAATACTTAGAGGCAGCTTTTTTAATAAAATGCGTTCACAGAGTGGATGATAATTCTAGGCGGTTTCGTAGGGCAAATTTCTTTAAAGTTTATCTTACTAACCCTTCTATTAGGGCGGCTTTATTTGAGCCTGTAACTTTTAACGACGGAGAACTAGGAGATTTGGTTGAAACGGCTATTTTTTCACAGTGGTTCCATTCACTAAGTGCAAATATATACTACGCTCGTTGGCATAATGGTGAAGTAGATATTGTCAATTTACAGAAAAAAAACCAAAAGGTATCTTGGGCAGTGGAAACCAAATTTACAGACCGAGCTTATACCCACCCAAAATCAGAACTAAAAAGTTTGTTTCATTACTGTGAAATAAATGAATGTGTAGATGCACTAGTTACTACAAAGACAATAAGTAAAAAGGTTAAAATCGATAAGTTAAGAATTGAATATATACCTGCAAGTCTATATTGCTACTTACTCGGTTATAATATAGTAAGAGCTAAGGCAAATTTTTCAGATACACGCGAACAAAGAGAATCATGGCAAAAACCACTTTTTTAACGAGTATTTTTAGCCTAGACGGTCATTTCTTTATGATCCTCGCTTCTATCTAAAAATCTACCGTCTCCGCCTCCGGGGCCAGAACGTCCGCGGCGCGCTCCGGGCAGTCCGCCGCGGTAATATCGCAGAAACCGCACTCCACGCTGTTGGCAATCTTCGGCGGGGGTAAAGGCGCCGCCAGCCTTCTTATCAAGCCACCCAGGTTCTGCACAAACACCTCGTTGACCGCGGCCGCCGGGATTTCCACCTCGCGGTCGTTATAAACTACCTTGCCGTCCAGCTTCATCCCCTTGTACTGCTGCAAAACTTTGGGCACGGCGTACATGTAAAGGACCACCTGCGCCGTGTGCGCCGGGCTGGACTTGCCGGTCTTGATATCGATGATGGTGCCGGAGCCGCCCTGCACGGCGATAATATCCGGCTTGCCGCCCAATGCGGCAGTGGCGCCGCGCAAGACGAAACTGTTCTGGCTCTCGACGAAGACGGCTTTGCCCGCGGCTTCCAGCCGGGCGCGGACTTCCCGCAGCCGATTGGTGTGGGCGACCTGCCAGGCGGCGCGGTCGAACGTATCGGGCACGCGGTCGAAGCTCCCGGAGGCGTGATGGGTCTTGAACCAGGCACCCCATTCGCAGCAGTGCTCGCCCACCAGCAGCCGGGTGAGCCACGTCGCCCAGACATAAGGAGATTCGCGTTTTTTCGCCATTTTTCCTGTTTCCTTACCTGCCCCGATTGTAGTGTCAATAATGACAAGATGTCAAGTGCGGCGTGTCCATATGCAGAAATGTTTGTCTGGATCCCAGCCTGCGCTGGGATGACAAAGCGATGCCGGGGTGTTCTAGCAAGCCTGACCTTGTGCTATAATGCATTCAGAAAAAACCCGGGAGCCGTGAGTTGCCAGCAGATTTCGCCGACATCCAAAAACGCATCAACGAGTTGCGGAAAGAGCTGAACTACCACAACCACCGCTATTACGTGCTGGACAGCCCCGAAATCAGCGACGCGGCTTACGACGCGCTGCTGCAGGAACTCCGCCGGCTGGAAGCAGACTATCCGCAGTTTTTAACGCCGGACTCCCCCACACAACGGGTAGGCGCCGCACCCGTAACAGCCTTCGGGGTTATAGAGCACCGGCTACCCTTGCTCTCCCTCGCCAACGCTTTCGAACCAGCCGACCTCCTCGCCTGGCACACGCGCACCGCCAAACTGATTAACATCCCCCAATTCGATATGGTCTGCGAGCACAAAATCGACGGGCTGGCGGTGGCGCTGGTCTACGAGAACGGACAGTTCCTCCAGGGCGCTACCCGCGGCGACGGCATCAAGGGCGAGAACATTACCCAGAACCTGAAAACCATCCGCAGCATCCCGCTTTCGGTGGGCGCCGGCGCCCCGCCCCGGTTCGAGGTCCGCGGCGAGGTGTACCTGCCCAAAGCCGGTTTTCTGAAGTTGAACACGGAGCGGGAGAACGAGGGGGAACCGGTCTTTGCCAATCCACGGAACGCCGCCGCCGGCTCGGTGCGGCAGCTCGACCCCCGCATTACCGCTAAAAGACCGCTGGACATCTTCATCTACCAGCTCGGCTGGGTGGAGGGTGGCGTGCCACCGGAGACCCACGGGGAAACGCTGCAGTGGCTGCAATCGCTGGGATTCAAAATTAACCCTTACATACGGAAAATTACGACTGTGGCAGCTGCCGAAGCCTACCACGAGGAATGGCAAAAACGGCGGCACGATTTGCCTTATGAAATCGACGGCGTGGTGGTGAAGCTGGACCGCATCGATTATCACCGGACGCTGGGGGACGTGGGCCGCGAGCCGCGGTGGGCAATCGCCTACAAGTTCCCCGCCATTCAGGATACCACCCGGCTAAAAGAAATTGCTATCAGCGTCGGCAGGACCGGCTCGCTCAACCCGTACGCCATCCTGGAACCGGTGAGAGTGGGCGGAGTTACCATCGAGCGCGCCGCCCTCCACAACGAGGACGACATCCGCCGCAAAGACATCCGCGAGGGCGACTGGGTGACCATCCAGCGCGCCGGGGACGTCATTCCGGAAATCGTCGGTCCGGTGAACAGCAAACGCACCGGCGCAGAAAAGGAATTCGTCCTGCTGGAAAAGATTTACGATAAAGGAAAAAGCCGCCCGGCGTGCCCGGTCTGCGGCGCCGAGGTCGCCAAACCCGCCGACGAAGTGATGTATTACTGCACGAATGCCGCCTGCCCGGCGCAGGTGCAGCGCCGCATCGAGCTGTTCACTTCCCGCGGGGCGATGGATATCCGCGGACTGGGAGAAAAATGGATTAGCGCTTTTCTTGCTCAGGGACTGATACAGGATATGGCGGACATTTACACGCTGAAAGACAAACGCGGGCAACTGGTCGAGTTGGAAAAGCTGGGGGAGAAAAGCGTCGAAAATCTTTTAGCCGCCATCGAGCGCAGCAAACAGACCAGCCTGGCGCGGGTGATTTACGCGCTCGGCATCCGGCACGTGGGCGAAGAGACCGCCGCGCTGCTGGCGGGGAATTTTACCGACCTCGACGATTTACGCGCCGCGGCGGAAGAAAAACTGAACGCCATCCCCGGCATCGGTCCCAAAATCGCACAAAGCATCGTCACGTTCTTCCGGCAGGAACAAAACCTGCGGATTATCGGTAAACTGAAAGAGGCGGGCGTCTGGCCGCGGCAGGAAATAAAGACCACCAACGGGTTGCCTTTGACTGGCAAAGAGTTCGTGATTACCGGCACTTTGCAGGCATTCTCCCGGGAGGTGGCGCAGGAGAAAATCCGCGCCCTGGGAGGTACCGCCAAAGACAACGTGACCAAAAATACCACCTATCTAGTGGTAGGAGCGGAACCGGGGGCCGGGAAACTCACCCGCGCCCGGGCGCTGGGCACAGAGCAAGTTGACGAAAAAAAACTGTTGGAGTTTCTTAGAGGATATAAATAATCTATCAATAAACTATTTTTTTCGGCTTCATTAAACCCGGTAAGGGAGGTAGCATATGCCAGACCGAGAACAATTTGATAAGCTACAAATTTGCGGACTCTGTGGTAAAAGGAAAGGAACCGAGTATGATTTCTTTTTCGGTCAATATATGGGTATGACCGGTTTTAATCAGAGTGAAGCTACCGGCATAAGGACAACCAGTTGGACTGATCATTACGCCAATATGCGGCGAGGCAGTCATTTTATTTGCGACCAGTGCTTTAAAGAAAAAGCCTGGCAGGAATATTTCCTCGCTAAAGACCCGGATAATACCAATATGCCAATTCCCAGAACTTCTTTGCTTTTTGCGCTTGCGGCGGTTGCTTCGCTCCTGATATTTTTGCTGGTACCCCGGTCGATTACGATAATGAACGTGGTGCTCGGATTGGTTGGTTTTTTTACATTAGTGATGCTGGTTTTCATTTTAATCGGCTTGTTTCGACTGGTATTCGCGCGGCAACTCGGCTTTGGTAATGAACTGGCGATTGACGTAGAAAAGCAGAGAAATAAAAACATATCGGACAACACGGTTTTCCTGACACCAAAAGCCTATAAAACTCTGAGGCCGGGTTAAATCTAATGAAAATATTCTGGAACAGAAAAACTGAAACGCGGCTGATTGTCGGGCTGGGGAATCCGGGGGCGAAATATTCCTTCACCCGGCACAACATCGGGTTTATGTGCCTCGACGCCTACGCCAAATTGCAATCGGTGGCATTTGCTAAAAGACGCGTTAAGGCACAGATAGCTACCGCAAGGCTGGCAAATCACGATGTCGTTTTCGTCAAACCGCAAACCTTTATGAACCTCAGCGGCGAGGCGGTCGGCAAACTGTTCCGGCAGCATAAGGTCAAGCCAGAAAACCTGATTGTGGTTCACGATGACCTCGACCTCCCGGTGGGGAGAATCCGCGTCCGCCAGGGTGGCAGCTCCGGGGGGCACAAAGGCATCGACTCCATCATCGCCCATATTTCAACGGCGGAATTTATCCGGGTGAAGGTCGGCATCGGGCGGCCGCAGGTTAAAGAGGATTATGACGATAACGGCGTCATCGACCACGTCCTGAGCCAGTTCACGCCGGCAGAGAAAACAATCATCGATAAAATCGTCCCCATGACCGGGGAAATCCTGGGCTCGCTTTTAGCGGACGGCTTAACCGCCACGATGAACAAATTCAATGCCACCGACTTACGGAAACAGCCGTGAACCGCCTGGCAGAGTTCGTTTACACCGTCGCCACCGCCGGGCACCGGCGCAAGACCCCGTTAATTATTTTCGGGCTGGTCTTCTGGTACGGCGGGGTGGCGTTGATGGTGAGCATCGCGCCGCTGGTGGATAAATGGTGCGGTTTCAGTCTGCAGATGGCATCGGCTTTACGCTTCGCTACCGGCGCGGTTTTGACCGCTGCCGGAACGCCGCTGGTAGTGTGGTCGATTTTCCAGTGCTTCCGGGCGCGGGGAACCCCGGTGCCTTTCAAGCCGCCGCCCGGGCTCATTACTACCGGCATTTACGGCTTCGTCCGCAATCCGATGCACCTCGGCTGGACGCTGTTTCTTTACGGCATCTCGGTCTTTATGCAGTCGCTGACACTGCTGGTCATCTTCCTGCCGCTGTTCATCCTGGCACACATCCTTTACATCAAATTAGTCGAGGAGAAAGAGCTGGAGAAGAAGTACGGGCAGGCGTACGCGGACTACAAGAAACACGTGCCGATGCTGATACCAGAGATAAAGCGAAACTAGATACATTCCCCCGATTTACCTCGGGGTCAGAATGACAAGAAAGAGAATTTAATGAAGAAAATTGAACTGAATTACCAGCCCATCGAGTGGCGGGACGGCAAAGTGCGTTTTCTCGACCAGACGCTGCTGCCGCATGAGGAAAAATATTTCGAGACGGACGACTACCGGGAAATCGCCGCCGCGATTAAAGCACTCAAAGTGCGCGGCGCGCCGCTCATCGGGGTGGCGGGGGCTTATAGCATGGCACTGGCAGGATTGCATATTTACGTTAAAGGCCGCACCGAACTATTACGTCGGCTGAAGGACATCGCGGAATACATCGGCAGCACCCGGCCCACGGCGCGCAATCTTTTCTGGGCGATTGAAAGAATGCTGCACGCGGCGCAGGATGGGAAAACCGTTAACGGCATCCGGCAACTCCTCGTGGCGGAAGCCATAAAAATTCACACGGAAGAGGCTGAAGCAACCTATAAAATCGCCGAAAACGGCGCCGCGCTGATAGCGGACAAATCCGCGATTTTAACCCACTGCAACACCGGTCCTCTGGCGGCGACCGGCATCGGCACGGCGCTGGGCATCATATTTTATGCCCACGCCCAGGGCAAAAAGATTAAGGTTTACGCCGATGAAACCCGTCCGTTATTGCAGGGCGCCCGGCTAACGGTCTGGGAGCTGCAAAAAGCGGGGGTCCCGGTGACTTTGATTACGGACTCGATGGCTGGCTACCTGATGCAACAGGGCAAAGTGGACGCGGTAATTGTGGGCGCGGATAGGATCGCCGCCAATGGCGATACGGCCAATAAAATCGGCACTTACACGCTGGCGATACTGGCGGCGGCAAATCAGATTCCTTTCTATGTGGCGGCGCCCACCAGTACCTGCGACCCCACTATCCCCGACGGCAAACAGATTACCATCGAACTGCGCAACCCCAACGAGGTCACCCGGTTCGGCGGCGTGTCGATAGCCCCGGCAGGCACCGGCGCCATTTCCCCCGCTTTCGATGTGACCCCGGGAAAATACATTACCGCATTTGTGACGGAACAGGGTATAATAAGGCAGCCGTTTCCCCGTGAAAAACTTGCGAGCAAAACTTAGAGGAGGGAAGACAATGAAAGTCGCCGACCTTAGCGTAAATGAGTTCCGCAAGCTGGTAGCCGCCATCGTGGAGGAGAAGCTGGCTGAAAATTTAGGCAAGCCGGCAATCAGCCCGGTGTCCCCGCCCGCCAAAAGTCACCGGGGTACTGCTTCACAGGTCACCCTGGCACAGGTGTGCCGGGAGTTCGGTATTACATTCAAGGAGTAAATAATGCCCGTCAAACAACCAAAACCGCGAGCCGCCGTCGCCGTCATCGGGGGGACGGGGCTGGAACAAATCGAGGGGATGACGGATGTGCAGGAAGTGTCTCTGGACACGCCCTTCGGCAAGCCGAGCGACGTAATTACGCTTGGGAAGCTGAACGGGATGAGGGTGGCGTTCCTGCCGCGGCACGGGCGCGGGCATTTCATCTCCCCTACGGAGCTGCCGGCGCGCGCCAATATTTACGCCTTGAAATCGCTGGGCGTCGAGCAGATTATTGCCGTGTGCAGCTGCGGCAGCTTTAAGAAAGAACTGGCACCGGGGTCTTTACTAATCCCCGACCAGTTAATCGACCGCACCCGGAACCGGGTGAACTCGTTTTTTACCGACGGCATCGTGGCGCACATCGGCTTCGCGCACCCGTTTTGTCAGGATTTAAGCACAGTTTTATATAAGGCAGCCAGAGCCGCCGGAGCCAATGTACATAAAGGCGGCACGTATGTGTGTATGGAAGGACCCGCATTTTCTACCCGCGCCGAATCTAAACTCTACAAGAACTGGGGCGCGGACGTCATCGGGATGACGGCGCTCCCGGAAGCCAAACTCGCCCGCGAGGCGGAAATCTGCTACGCGGTCATTGCCTGCGTGACGGATTACGATAGCTGGTGGGAGCCGGTAGCCCCGGTCACGGTGGAAGTCGTCCTGAAAACGTTAAAAGAGAATATCGACCTCTCAAGGCGAATTATCAAACGGGCGGTCAAAGACGTGGTAAAAGACCGCGCCTGCGAATGCGCCGCGGCGTTAAAAATGGCGATTGTCACGGACCATGGAAAAATACCCCCGGCGACAAAAAAGAAACTGGGATTGTTGATAGAGAAATACCTTCGCTAATTCTCAGGAAAAGACACTAGACGTAAGGGCAGGTTTGAAACCTGCCCTTACGGACCAATCCCGAATGGCGTGACTTATATGAAGAACTTTAGATTGCCACATCCCGATAAAATAGGGACTCGCAAAGACAGTTTCATCATTCCAAATAAAAAATAATACAAATGTAGTAAAATTAATACATGTCTGATACCAATTTCAACTGTCTGCCCACTTTCATCGGGAGCCTGCCGCATAAAGACGCGGCGGCGGCCTGCGGACTGGTAAAACAATATCTGCCGGAGGTCCCGGCTTTTCCGCAGCTCTCGAAGCGGGGCTACCGTGAAAGCATGTATGCCCAGTGCAGCGAGGGTTTTCCCGGCATCGTAGTCACGCCGGAGAAAATCTACGTCGACCGTCAGCAGGACTTAACCGGGCAACTGGCGCGGTTTTACGAGGATTACCTGGCGGATGATTGCTCGCTTTACGGCATCAGCCCTGTTTACGGCGCCGGGCTCCATACATTTCTGAAAACCGCCTTCCCGCAGGCAAAGGCGGTGAAAGGGCAAATCACGGGCCCCGTCACCTGGGGCTTGACGGTTGGCGATGAGGCAGGCAAGGGCATTCTCTACGATGAAACCCTCGGCGATGTGGTGCCGAAATTCCTGCGCCTTAAAGCCGCCTGGCTGGAAAAAGAGCTTGCTAAAATCAGTCCCGGCACGATGATTTTCGTGGACGAGCCATATATGACGGCGTTCGGCTCGGTAGGAATGCAGCTCACCCGGGAGCAGGTGGTCTCCAACCTAGAAGAAACATTCGCCGGCATCAAGGGCATCAAGGGCACGCACTGCTGCGGCAACACCGACTGGTCGATTCTGCTGCAGACCAGCGTGGATATCATCAGCTTCGACACCTATAACTACGCGGAAAGCCTGGCGATTTACCCCGGCGAGGTCAAGAAATTCCTCGAGCGCGGCGGGTGTATTGCCTGGGGCATTATCCCCACGGATGCTGCCCTGTTTGGCAAAGAGGCGGTAAGCAGCCTGAAAGACCGGCTGGAAGCCGCGTTCTCCCTGTTCACGGCTAAAGGCATCCCGCAGGAGCGCTTACTGCGGCAGGGCTTGATTACCCCGGCCTGCGGGCTGGGGCCCGTTGGCAGCGAGGCGGCGGCGGAACAGGCTTTGCGGCTCACGGCGGAATTATCGCAAGAAATCCGGCGTAAATACCGGCTGGGATAAATCCTGATATCGAAGTACGAAATCCTAAACAATATCAAAATTCAAAGGATAAAATAATTTTGTATTTAGAATATTCGTATTTGTTTAGAGTTTAGGATTTAGAATTTAACGTAAATGCTTGAGATTTTACGCGAAGTAGGTTAGATTAGATAGTATGAATAAAGGCAAGATGATGGCGCTCAAGGAGCACCGCAAGAAACAAGCCAAGGCTAAGGAAGAACGCCGCGCCGAAAGAGCCAAGCAGCCGAAAGCCGCCAAGAAATAATTTGCGGTCATCTCCCGAAAACAGACTACCTGCTCACCGTTAACCCGGCACGGGCGGCTAGTCTTTTTTCATATTAGCGGCAGATAAAGGAGAGACGTTGACGAGACTGGAAGAGATTGCCCGGGCGCTGGGGAATCCGAAGGTATATCCCGAACCGACGGCGCGCGTCGATGTCTCCCAGACCCAGATGTCGCTGGTCTTCCTCACCGACAAGTTCGTCTACAAAATCAAGAAGCCGGTCAATCTGGGCTACCTCGATTACTCCACCCTGCAACAGCGTAAATTCTTCTGCGAGCAGGAAGTGAGGCTCAACTCCCGCTTCGGGGGGGATGTTTACCTCGGGGTGATACCGGTGAACGCCGATGGCGCCGTCATTTCCCTGAATGGTAAAGGTGAAATCATCGAGTACGCGGTGAAAATGCGCCGGCTGCCGGCGGAAAGAATGATGGACGCGCTGCTGGCACAGAACCGGGTGACCCCGGCGATGATGACGCAGGTAGCGGCAAAGGTGAAAGACTTTCATCAAATCGCGGCGACCAGCCCGGAAATCGGCAAGTTCGGCAGTATTGAGACCGTGACCTTCAACACCGAGGAAAATTTCAGCCAGACACAGCCGTACCTCGGCGAGGTATTGCCCCCGGCTCAATACGAACGGATTGCCCTTTACACCCGGGAGTTCATCAAACGTAACGCCACTTTATTTCAAAAACGCGTGGCGGAAGGGAAAATCAGAGACTGCCACGGCGACCTGCATTCCCAGCACATCTGTTTCACGGATGAGGGGATTCGCATTTACGACTGCATCGAGTTCAACGACCGCTTCCGCTACGTGGACGTGGCGGCGGAGGTGGCTTTCCTGGCGATGGATTTGGACAGGTGGGGGCGCCCGGAACTATCGCGGCAGTTCGTAGCGGATTACATCCAGAAAAGCGGCGACAAAGAGATAAAAACTCTGCTCAATTTCTACAAATGCTATTTCGCCTACGTGCGCGCCAAGGTGAATTGTTTTAAAATGGGGGCGCCGCTGGTGACCCCGGCGGAAAAAGAAAAATCCCGGCAGGACGCGCGGAAATATTTCAATTTGGCGGAAAGTTATATAAAATAACGTTGTCATTCTGAGAATCGCGAGGAATCTTGTATTAGCCGCGGGGTTACTCCCCGGAGATTGCCGCGTCGTCCGCCTGCGGCGTCCTTCTCGCAATGACAAATGGAGAATACAGGTAATGAAAAAACCATTTTTAAAGTTTGTAAAGGAAGAACTTGGCGATAATTTTTTGCTCTTTACCACCGGCTTGCCCGCCACCTGGAAAACGGAGACCAGCGAAGAGGTGGTGAAAATTAAAAACTGCCCGATGCTGCGTTCGGATATCATCCGGCTGGAGGTCTTGAAAGGGCAGGACATCTTCGATGAAAAGGTCGCCGGGAATATGAACAAACGCCTCTCGGTCTACGACGAGCTGTTCCGGCGGGCGGACGACACTTTAAAAACAAGCTCCAGCGTCATCCTGGATGCCACCTTTATCACGCAGGAGTTGCGTCTCCAGGCGGCGGCGGTCGCCGCCAAAAACCAAAAAACGCTGGTCATCCTGGAAACGATGTGCCCGCAGGAAATGTCCATCGCCCACATACTGCGTCGCACCCGGGAGAAATACGAGTCCAACGCCCTCACCGAACAGGCTTACCTGAACAATAAAACCAAATTCGAACAAGTAAATATCGATGAGATTAAACAAGCTTATCCCAAGTTGCAAGTAACACATATCCTGGTAGATACCGCCGGGGGCGAGACCGGTCAACTGTACATTACCCGTATCGAAAAAATATGAAAATCGACCTGCATATCCATACCCGCACCGGGAGCGACGGCGCCCTGCCGGTGGAAGAAGTGATGCGGGAGGCGCAAAAACGCGGGCTCGGACTGATGTCCATTACCGACCACGATTCGCTGGCGGCGCAGGCGCCGGCAATCAAGCTGGCAAAAGAGTACGGCATCAAATACATCACCGGCATCGAGCTCAACGTCACTTTCTCCATCCCGCAGGGGAAAACCATTTCGCTGGACTTTTTAGGCTACGGCTACGATGTCAAGAACCAGCCACTAGCCGATAAACTGGAACAGATGCGGGCGCACCGGGAGTGGCGGGCGCAGGAAATTCTCCGCAAGATTAACCTGGAACTGGACGCCGAGAAAATCCCGGCTTTAACCGCCACCGATATGACAAACATCCGTGAGAGCGTGGACGGGGCCTTCGGCAGGCCACACCTTGCCGCCTATCTCGTGAAAAAGGGCATCGTCGGCAGTACCCAGCAGGCTTTCGATAAATACCTCGTCAAGTGCGATGTCCCCAAATACCCGCTATCTTTGCCGGAAGCTTCGCAACTGATAAGAAGTGCCGGGGGCATCCTGATTTTAGCCCACCCCAACGATGTTCACGGCACCTCGTTGCGCAGCGTCACGGACGACCTGGAAAAACAAACTCAAATCATACAGGTAAATATGCTAGAATATATACAAGGCGTGGAATGCTGGCACAGTCGCCACGATGCCGTGACCAGCGCCTTTTATTTTGAGTTTACCCGCAAGCATAATTTAATCTTCACCGGGGGCAGCGATTGTCACCAGAAACCGGTGTTGATGGGCACGGTCAATGTGCCGATAAGTGTGGCAAAAAACCTGGAAACCTGGATTAAGGAGTAAAAATGGCGCAAGCGAAGAAAAATTATGACGTGAAAGATATGAATCTGGCGGACGCCGGCCGTGGACGCATCGAGTGGGCGGCGCGGGAAATGCCCGTGCTCAAACTCATCACCGCGCGTTTTCAGAAAGAAAAACCGCTCAAGGGCGTGAAGATTGCCGCCTGTCTGCACATCACCACGGAAACCGCCAACCTGGCGATGGCGCTCAAAGCTGGCGGCGCGGACGCGATTTTCTGCGCTTCCAATCCCCTCTCCACCCAGGACGACGTCGCCGCGGCGTTGGTGAACTACGGCATTCCCACTAACGCCATCAAGGGCGAGGACGAAAAGACCTATTACAAGCATATCAGCACCGCGCTCGACCACAAACCCCAGATTACCTGCGATGACGGCGCGGACTTAGTTTCCACGATGCATACCAAACGCAAAGAACTGATTAAGAACGTTATCGGCGGGACGGAAGAGACCACCACGGGCGTCATCCGCCTGCGCAGTATGGCGAAAGACAAAGCCCTGAAATACCCCATCATCGCCGTCAACGACGCGGAAACTAAATACCTGTTCGATAACCGTTACGGCACCGGGCAGAGCACGATGGACGGCATCACGCGCGCCACCAACATTCTCTGGTCGAGCAAAATTGTGGTGCTCTGCGGCTACGGCTGGTGCGGGCACGGCTTCGGATTGCGGGCTCGGGGTATGGGCGCTCGGGTCGTGGTCACGGAAGTGAAACCGGTCCGCGCGCTGGAAGCGGTGATGGACGGCTTCGAAGTGATGCCCATCGCCGAGGCGGCGAAAATCGGCGACGTGTTCGTCACCATCACCGGGGATAAGAACGTCATCGATAAAGAGCATTTCAAGGTAATGAAAGACGGCGCCATTCTGGCGAACAGCGGCCATTTCAATGTCGAAATCAATATCCCGGCGCTGGAAAAACTATCCCGGAAGAAAGAGACCATCCGCCCGTTCGTGGAGCAGTACACGCTGCAAAACGGCAAAAAAATCTTTTTGCTCGGCGAGGGCAGGCTGATTAATCTCGCCGCGGCGGAGGGGCACCCGGCGGCAGTGATGGATATGAGCTTCGCCAACCAGGCGCTCTGCATGGAATACATCGTGAAAAACGGCGGCAAGCTGCCGGTGAAGGTCTACAGCGTGCCGGATGAAATCGATAAGCAGGTTGCCCAGTTGAAACTGGACTCGATGGGTATTAAAATAGATACCCTGACCCCGGAACAGGCGGCTTACCTCGCCGGCTGGCAGGAAGGGACATAAACTGTCATTCTGAGTGAAGCGAAGAATCTAGTCTGGCTTCCACTGGATACATTCCCCCGATTAGCCCCGGGGTCAGTATGACAATAATAATAGGGATAATGAGAAGGAGTGCATAAATGACCAACTGTTTCGCCGATTCTGAAAAATATCTGCTGACCTCGGAGTCCGTGACGGAAGGGCACCCGGACAAGGTCTGCGACCAGATATCCGACGGCATCCTGGACGCCATTATGAAAGAAGACCCGATGGGGCGCGTCGCCTGTGAAACCGCCGTAACCACCGGCCTGGTGGTGGTGCTGGGCGAAGTGACGACCAAATGCTACGTGGACGTGCCGAAAATCGTCCGCGAGGTCATTAAAGATATCGGCTACACCAAGCCCGCCTATAATTTCGATTACCAGTCCTGCGGCGTGATTTCCGGCATCAAAGAACAGTCGCCGGATATTTCGCAGGGGGTCAACGCCTCGCTGGAAACCCGCGGCAAAAAGAAAGTGGACGAGTTGGAAAAAGAAGGTGCCGGGGACCAGGGAATGATGTTCGGTTACGCCTGCAACGAGACCAAAGAATTTATGCCCCTGCCGATTGCGCTGGCGCACAAACTCTGCTTCCGGCTGGCGGAAGTCCGCAAAAAGAAAATCCTGCCCTACCTGAGACCCGACGGCAAGTCCCAGGTGACGGTGGAATACTGCAAGGGCAAAGCCATGCGCATTTCCAGCGTGGTCATCGCCGCCCAGCACGATGACGACGTGACCAACGAGCAAATGAAAAAAGACATAGTCGAGAAGGTGATTAAGAAAGTCGTCCCGGCGAAATTGATTGATAAAGACACCGAGTTCTACGTCAACGGCACCGGGCGCTTCGTCATCGGCGGGCCGGCGTCGGACACCGGGTTCACCGGACGCAAAATTCTGGTGGATACCTACGGCGGCATCGCCCGGCACGGCGGCGGCGCTTTCTCCGGCAAAGACCCCACCAAGGTGGACCGCTCCGCGGCTTATATGGGACGGTACATCGCCAAGAACCTGGTCGCGGCGGGGCTGGCGGACAGGGTGGAGATACAGGTTGCCTATGTTATCGGCAAGGCGCACCCGCTCTCCGTGTCCGTGGAGACTTTCGATACGAATAAAATCCCCAACGAAAAGATACTCGATTTAGTGCTGAAATACTTCGACCTGCGCCCGGCGGCGATTATCAAGTACTTCAACCTGAGGAGACCCATTTACCGCCAGACCGCGGCCTACGGGCACTTCGGGCGGACGGATATCGACGTGCCGTGGGAAAAGACCGATATGGCGGAGACCCTCAAAAAAGCGGCTTTCGGCAAGAAAAAGTAGGGTCTGTCATTACTTACCACCCGTAAGGGCGGGTTTGAAACCCGCCCCGACGAAGCTGTGAAAAAAGTGAGATTGCCACGCTTCGCTCGCAATGGGACTGAGGGAAAAGGGGGGTAATGCCCCCTTTCTTTTTACGTCCTGCTGTACTTGATACAGCATCCAGTTTATAATTATCTCTGGTTCCCGGCTTTCGCCGGGATGACGTACAAAAGCCAAGGAGCGTTAATTGAACACTCCCATCAAGTTCGGCACCGACGGCTGGCGGGCAGTCATCGCTGAGGATTTCAACTTCGCGAACGTGCGGCGCTGCGCGCAGGGCGCCGCGGACTATCTGAAAAGCGCCCGGCTGGCGGAAAAGGGTGTGGTGATTGGCTACGACCACCGCTTTGCCTCCGAGGATTTTGCCGCCGCGACCGCCGAGGTGCTGGCGGGCAACGGCATCCGCGTTTACTTATCCCCCAAAGCCATCTCCACCCCGATGGTCTGCTTCGGGGTGCTCTTGAAAAAAGCCGGGGGCGGAGTGGTAATTACCGCCAGCCACAATCCCGCCCGCTGGAACGGATTTAAGTACCGGGAAGAAAACGGGGCATCCGTTTCCACGGCAACTTCCGACAAAATCGAAGCGCTTATCGCCGCCAATAAAACCCCCGCACAAATGCCGCTGGACGCCGCCCGGGCGCAAAAGCTGGTGGAGAACCTCGACCTGGCACCCGACTACCTGAACCACATCGGGAAAATGGTTGACCTGAAAACCCTGAACAACGCCGGTTTGAATATCATCGTGGACTCGATGTACGGCGTGGGCGCCGGGTACTTCAAAACGCTGCTGGGGAACGGCAATAATAAAATTACCGAAATCAACGGCGCGCGGAACCCGTCGTTCCCGGGCATCAATCCCGAACCGATTGCCGTGAACCTGAAAAACCTGACCGCGCTGGTAAAAAAACAAAAAGCGGATGTCGGGCTGGCGACGGACGGCGACGCCGACCGCATCGGCATCGTGGACGAGACCGGATGCTTCCTGACGCAATTGCAAACGTTCGCATTATTGGCTTTATACCTGCTGGAAATACGCGGCGAACGCGGCGCCATTGTGAAAACCGTCACCGCCACCGGGATGCTGGACCGGCTGGGGGAAATCTATAAGGTCCCCGTTATCGAGACCCCGGTGGGCTTTAAATATGTAGCGCCTTATATGATTGCGCAAAACGCCCTCATCGGGGGGGAGGAGAGCGGCGGCTACGGCTTCCGGGGGCATATCCCGGAACGGGACTCCATCCCCGCCGGGTTGTTTATGCTGGACTTTATGGTAAAGACCGGCAAGTCCCCTTCGCAACTGCTCCGGTATCTCTACAGCAAGGTGGGGGAACATCATTACGACCGGGTGGACGTCAAGTTCCCGGCAGAAAAACGCGATAGCATCATCAAAAAGTTGATGACCAGCCGTCCTCAAGATATCGCAGGCAGCAAGATAGTGAAAACGGACACGGTGGACGGCTTCCGGTACATCCTGGCGGATAGCTCCTGGCTGCTCATCCGGTTCTCCGGCACCGAGCCGGTGCTGCGCGTTTACGCCGAAGCCGGGGACACGGACATAGTGAAGCGGATTTTAGCCGCCGGCAGAGAGCTCACGGGAGTGTAGCCTTTGCCCGAACTGTCGTTACCTTGTCATCCTGACCCCGATTCCCATCGGGGGAATGGATCTAAGGGAGACGAGGGGAGTAAATTATACTGCCACACACCGATTTCACCCCCACTTTAATTCCGGATTTAGTCTGGAATTCATTAGAACCCATCCAAACTAATAACAAGGGGCATCAATTCCCTCTGTATCTCTCCCGTATCAAGTACGGGACAAGCTCTTTTCTAAAGAGAGAGGATAAAGAACCGCAATGTTGTCATTCCGGATTTAGTCCGGAATCCAGCCTTCTTTCCTGTAGTAAAACGCCACTGAAAAGTTGACCTCTGCTGTCTTTGCGAGGGCTGTAAGGACGAAGCAATCTAGAACGGAACTCGAATAACCCCTATATGAGGTAATGTTTGCCTCTCCTCCCTGAGATCCTTCAGGCTTCTTCGGGTAAATGGTAGGGCGAAGCCTTCCAGGATGACAAGAGTAATAGATTATTCCGTATCGTAGGGAGAGACCGTTTTTCGCCGGTATGAATACAAATGCCATCTCTGACTGCTGAAGGCTGAGTGCTGAAGACTCCGTTAAAACTCCGGTACCGGGGGCAGGCAGCGCTTGTGCTGGCTCTTGGCCATTAACGCCTGAATTTTCATCTTGACTTCCGGCTCCGCCCGCCCGATGGTGAGAAATTTATCCAGCTCTTTGTAGGTCAATCCCATCTCTTTTTCGTCGGTCTGCCCATCCCAGAGCCCGGCAGACGGGGGCTTGGCGATAATCGAGCGTGGAATACCCAGGTACTCCGCCAGCGCCACTACCTGCTCTTTCACCAGATTCCCCAGCGGCATCACGTCCACGCCGCCGTCGCCCCACTTGGTGAAGTACCCCACCGCCAGCTCGCTCTTGTTGCTGGAGCCGACGACCATATAGTTCATCAGGTTGGCGTGATAGTAAAGCGTAATCATACGCAGCCGTACTTTGAGATTCGACTTCGCCAGGCGGTCGGCGGCGGGATTAGTCTTGTCCTGCGGCAGTATTTTCAAAAAAGAGTCATACATCGCGTCCAGCGTAATGACCTGTAAAGCAATCCTGAACTTATCGCACAACAACTTCGCGTGGGCTTCGTCATCGGGGTTGCTGTAGCAGGGCAGGTTGAGCCCCAGCACTTTGCCGGGAACCGCCTTCTCGCATAAAACCGCCAGCACCGCCGAATCGATGCCGCCGCTGACGCCGAGCAAAATGCCTTTCGCGCCGGCTTCCTGCACCCGGGCGCCAATCCATTTTACCAATCGCTCCGTTAATTGTGCTGCGTCCATATCTCCCCCGTGTTGAAGCAGTATGTAATGGGTAGTATACTTTTGTTAGCGGGTTAACGTCAAAAGGAGAATTCATTTTGCCCACCGCCGACCTCATCCTGAAAAATGCCGACATTATCACTGTAGACCCCGTACAGCCCCGGGCGCAAGCAGTGGCGGTCAAGGGTGCGAAAATTCTTTTCGTGGGCGCTAATGACCGCCTCAGCGATTTACAGGGCGCCGGCACCCGGGTAATCGATTGCGGCGGCAAGACCATTACGCCCGGCTTTATCGACGCCCACTGCCACATTTTCTCCAACATCAGAAAACTGCTCAGCGTCGACCTCAGCGTGCCGGAAATAAAATCTATTGCCGATATTAAAGCCGCCATCAAAAAGCAGGCGGACAAGACCCCGGCGGGGCAATGGATTAACGCCACCGATTACAACGAGTTCACGCTGGCGGAAAAACGTCACCCCACCCGCTGGGACCTGGATGAGGTTGCTCCAAAGCACCCCGTCGTGCTGTCTCACCGCGGGCTGCACGCCTGCGTGCTCAACAGCCGGGGGCTGGAGCTGGCGAAAATCAACGCCGCGACCCCGGAACCGCCCGGCGGTTTTATTGCCCGCGATATTGCCACCGGGGAACCGAACGGCCTGCTGGTGGAAATGCTGGCATACATCCGGGAACAGGTACTGCCCCCGATTTCCGATGCCGAACTCGACCGCGGCATCCAACTCGCCGACCGGCAATATGTTTCGATGGGGCTGACCTCGCTGGGGGACGCCACCTACGTCAACGATATGCGCCGCTGGGAACGTTACCGTCATTTCAAACAAGCGGGCTTATTAAAAAGCCGCGTGTATATGATGTGCGGCATCGAGACGATTCAAGAATTCCGGGCGGCGGGGATGCAATGGTGGCAGGGCGATGAGAGCTTGCGGCTGGGGGCGATGAAAATCGTGCCCAGCATGATTACGGATACGCTGCACCCGGCAAAAGAGGAACTGGTGGCACGTATTCTGGAAGCGCACGGCGCCGGGTTCCAGGTAGCCATCCACGCCGTGCAGCAAAAACTGGTGGCAGCCGTCATTGAGGTTTATGAAGAGGTCAAGCGGCGGGCGGGGGACTTTACTGCCCGGAGGCACCGCCTCGAGCACTGCGCCGAATGCACCCCCGACCTGCAGGCACTTTTACAAAAGCTGGGGCTTTTGGTAACCACTCATCCATCATTCGCTTATTACAGCGGCGACCGGTACCTGGCGACCGTCGCCCCGGAATTGATACCCCACCTCTATCCCATCCGGGCGCTCCGCGATTTTGGGCTGCACCTGGCGGCGGCATCCGATTCTCCGGTGGTCAATAATAACCCTATTATGGGATTTTACGGCGGCGTTCACCGGCTGACCTCATCCGGGCAAAGAATATCCCCGGAGCAGACTGTGACCGCGGCGGACATTCTGAAAATGTACACGATTAACGCGGCTTACCAGTCCCACGAGGAAAATATCAAAGGTTCGCTGACTCCGGGCAAACTGGCGGATATGGTGGTTCTGAGCGGCAACCCTTTGCGGACCCCGGCGGCACAACTGCAAGACCTGCGGGTGGAAATGACGGTTATCGGCGGGGAAATCGTCTGGCAGGACTAAACAGTTGCCGACCCGTGACCAAATCACTATCCCTAAAGTACTTTATCGCTGCCTGCTATTTCCCGTTGACTCTGCTATAATAAAACTGAAATGAAAGCAAAACAGCGTAATCTTAACTGGATTTATATCTTTATTTTAGTCGTAAGTATGGCGATTGTCTGGTTCCTGATTCGCGGCGTGCCGCAGCAGCAGCCTGAGCTAATCCCCATCAGCCAGGTGGTGGAATGGTCCCAGAACGGGGAAATCGCGTCGATGGCGATGGACGGTCCCTGGCTGGATGTGTACAAGCAGGGTGATGACACCAAATACCAGTGCTACGTGGGACCGGAAAGCTACTGGACAATCACCAACCTCAACCTGGAAGGGGTTGAGTATGAAATTGTAGAGGGCGGCATCGACTGGGGTAGTCTGATACTGACGCTGCTGCTGCCGCTCGCATTCATCGGTTTTATGTTCTTTATGTTCTTCCGCGCACGCGGGATGAACAACCAGGCGATGAGCTTCGGACGCAGCCGGGCGCGGCTGTTCCCGGGAGACAAACCATCCGTGACCTTTAATGACGTGGCGGGGGTGGACGAAGCCAAGCAGGAACTGCACGAAGTAGTGGACTTCCTGAAATCCCGCGAGCGTTTTACGACGCTCGGGGCGCGGATTCCCCGCGGGGTGCTGCTGGTGGGACCTCCCGGCACGGGTAAAACATTGCTTGCCAAGGCGATTGCCGGGGAAGCCGGGGTGCCTTTCTTCTCCATCTCCGGCAGCGAGTTCGTGGAAATGTTCGTCGGCGTGGGCGCTTCCCGCGTGCGCGACCTGTTCGATACCGCCAAACGGCACGCTCCCTGCATCATTTTCATCGATGAAATCGACGCCGTGGGACGGCAGCGGGGCGCCGGGCTGGGGGGCAGCCACGACGAGCGCGAGCAGACCCTGAACCAGATATTGACCGAGATGGACGGATTCGATACCAATGTGAATATCATCATCCTGGCGGCGACGAACCGCCCCGACATCCTGGACCCGGCATTATTGAGACCCGGACGTTTCGACCGGCGCGTGGTGCTGGACTTGCCGGATGTCACCGGGCGTGTCGCGATTCTGAAAGTCCATATAAAAAATAAACCCATCGACGCCGGCGTCAATATCGAAACATTAGCCAGGCAAACGGTAGGATTCAGCGGCGCCGATTTGGCAAATCTGGTCAACGAAGCCGCCATTCTCGCGGCGCGCCGCAACAAAAAGACGATACAAATGGTGGAACTGGACGAGTCTATCGATAAGGTCATCGCCGGACCGGAACGCCGCAGCAAGCGCATCGCGCCCAAGGAAAAGGAAAAGATAGCCTATCACGAGGGTGGCCACGCGCTGGTTGCCCGCCTGCTACCTAATGCCGAGCCGCCGCATAAAATCTCCATTATTGCCCGCGGTATGGCTTTAGGCTACACCAAGCAGTTAGAGGAAGACCATTATCTGCAGTCGCCGTCTCAATTAAACGACCGTATTTCCGTTCTCCTGAGCGGACATGCGGCGGAAAAACTGATATACGGTGAAAGCGCCTCCGGTGTTCACGATGACATCAAGCGCGCTACCTACATCGCCCGCACGATGGTCACGGACTTAGGGATGAGCCCCAAATTAGGGCCCCGGACTTTCGGCACCAAGCAAGAAATGGTTTTTCTAGGACGCGAAATATCCGAGCAGCGTGATTATAGCGATGCTACCGCCCTGGAGATTGATAAAGAGGTTGACCGGATTATCGAAGAAGCGTACGAAATTACGATGAAATTACTCTCGGATAACAAGGACGCGCTGATAAAATTAACCGAGACGTTGATTAATAAAGAGACGATGGATTACGATGACCTTGAAGAGTTCTTTAAGGCGCATATTCCCGCCGACCGGCTGCCGGATAAGAGTTCCTTCGCAGAACTTTTAAAGCCGACCGCCGTTCCGGTGGAGCCCCCGCCACGTGAAGAAAAATAGTTTTTCAAAAAGAGACCCCGATTTTTATCGGGGTCTCTTTTTTATGCGATAAGGAAGCCGCCATCGATAAGAAACTGTGTGCCGGTGTGGTATTGACTGGCATCACTCATCAGATACACGGCAATACCGCCGAAATCTTCACCTTTACCCCACCTTCTGATAGGGAGCTTGGGCATGACATAATTGACAAATTTTTGATTCGTGGCATAATTTCTCTCCGTCATCGGGGTTTCAATATGCCCGGGTAGAATGGAGTTCGCGGTTATTTTATAACGGCCGAGTTCCACCGCCAAGCCTTGCATGATCGAAATCAAAGCGCCTTTAGTCCCGGCATAAGCCTCACCACGAGGCATTCCCATAAGCGCGCCCAGGCTGGAAGTGGCCACCAAACGCCCGCCGACATCCCCTTTCTCAGCCCGTTGCACCATGTGCCGGGCTGCCGCTCTAAGGGTATAGAAAGCCCCATCCAGATTGACGCTCATAATCCGCCGCCAATCTTCGTCTCCGGTGTTAATAAAACTTTTACCACCGCCGCCAATTCCGGCGTTGGCAAAACAGGCATCCACCCGGCCGTGATCCTTGAGCACCAGGGTAAAAGCCCGGTCGACTTCGGCGGAATCTGCCACATTTACAATATGGTCAGTAATTTTTGTGCCGTATTTTTCCAGTTTTTCACGGGCGGCTTTGTTTTTATCAGCATTGGTGCCCCAGATGGACACCCCGGCTCCAGCCGAGGCTACGGCTTCGGCCATTCCCAGCCCAATCCCTGAATTACCACCGGTAATTAAAGCTACTTTTCCGGTAAGGTCAAATAATTTATACGCCATTCTCACTCCTTTTTCCGGGACTGCCAGACCTATCATAAAAAATAATACTAGAGTAAATTTTGCTGGGGGGAGTTTTTTACTACTTTTTTCAAGCCCAGATGCTCGTAGGCAAGCGGCGTGGCGACTCTGCCGCGAGGAGTCCTTTCCAGGAAACCCAACTGCAACAGGTACGGCTCGTAGACATCCATAATCGTATCGGCTTCTTCGCTGATGGAGGCGGCGATAGTTTCCAGTCCAACCGGACCGCCGCCGAATTTCTCAATAATCGTGTGTAAAACTTTGCGGTCTAAATCGTCCAGCCCGATGGGGTCGACTTCCAGCTTGGAAAGCGCCTCCACCGCCACCTTTTTCGTGATAATTCCCGCCGCTTTCACCTCGGCGTAATCACGGACCCTCTTTAATAAACGGTTAGCGACACGCGGCGTGCCGCGGGCGCGGGAGGCAATCTCCGCCAGCCCGTCCGGTTCGGCTTTAATCTGTAAAATCTGCGCCGACCGCTGGACGATGGTTTTGATGGCGTCGGTGTCATAGAAATCCAGGTGATAAACGCTCCCGAACCGGTCGCGCAGGGGGGCGCTTAACATCGCGTAGCGGGTGGTGGCGCCCACTAAAGTAAAAGGCGGGAGGTTGAGCCGTAGGCTACGCGCCCCCGGTCCCTTGCCGATGATAATGTCCAGGGCAAAGTCTTCCATCGCCGGGTAGAGTATTTCCTCCACCACCCGGTTGAGACGGTGGATTTCATCGATAAAGAGCACATCGTGCTTTTTCAGGTTGGTGAGAATGGCGGCAAGGTCGCCGGTGCGCTCGACGGCAGGGCCGGAGGTGATTTTGATGTCGACGCCCAGCTCCGCCGCGATGATATGGGACAGGCACGTTTTCCCCAGCCCCGGCGGACCGTAAAAAAGCGTATGGTCGAGCGACTCGCCGCGTTTTTTCGCGGCGGCGAGGGCAATGGCAAGGTTATCTTTCACCTTCCCCTGCCCGATGAAATCGCTCATCCGCTTGGGGCGCAGACTATTCTCGATGGGGCTGTCATCAATTGACGGCTTGCCGGAAACGATGCGTGAAATGGTTTTACCCTCAAGATGATATTTGACGGTATTATAACATAAAACGATATCGGCGAAAGTGATACGGGTTCCCGGCTGTTGGGAAAAAACAAACAAAAAGGGCTCCGTGAATAACCGCACGGAGCCCTTAAAAACTTATCTGCCGCTTCTAGACGTCGTCGCTGGCATCGTAATCGATGTTATCCTCTAAACCTTCTCTTTCGATGTCCTCGTCGTCGTCCTCGTCATCCGCCATCAGGTTGAGGTCGGCGGTCAGCCCGGTAGCATCCGCGTCCGCTTCAGCATCCTCAAACGCCATATCCAGTTTGGCTTTCACTTCCGCGGGCACCGCCACCATCTCCTCATCAGGTTTATAGCGCGCCGGTATCAGGCGCCCGATGATGACGTTTTCTTTCAGCCCCACCAGCCGGTCCGTGGCACGCTTGATGGAGGCTTCGGTGAGGATTTTGGTGGTTTCCTGGAAGGACGCCGCCGCCAGCCAACTGCTGGTGCTCAGCGCGGCACGGGTAATGCCCAGCAGCACCGGGTGCGCCACCGCGGCTTCGCCGCCTTCCGCCAGGACCTTGGCGTTCACTTCCTCGAACTGGAAGCGGTGGGCAAGTTCACCCGGCACCAGTTCGGTGTCCCCGGAGGAATCAATGCGCACCTTGGCGAGCATCTGTCTCACAATCACTTCGATATGCTTATCGTTGATATTCACGCCCTGGGAGCGGTACACCTTCTGCACTTCGTTGACCAGGTGCCGCTGGACGTCTTCTTTTCCGGATACGTTGAGAATGTCCTGCGGGTTGAGCGTGCCTTCCGTGAGCTGCTGCCCAGCTTTCACCGCTTCGCCGTTCTGCACGCGCAGGCGGGTGGTTACCGGCACATTGTAAAGCCGCTCGTTCTTATCTTCGTAAGTGATAACCAGCTTGCCTTTCTCCACGGTCAGCTTGCCAGCCACCGGGGCAACCAGCGCGCGACCCTGTTCCGCAGTCGCTACGGTCTTTTCATCGCCGGCTTCTTTTTTACTCTCGGCAGGGGGATTCGCCAGCACCGCGCCCATTTCTACCCACTGGTTATTTTTCGCCGCCGCCTTCCAGCCGGGAGGCAGGGTGAACTCTTCGTGGAAAATCTCGGAATTGGTGATTTTTATGCTCTGCTTTTCATCCGTCTGAATCACTTCCGCCACGCCGCTGATTTCCGAGATAATCGCCGGGTTCTTGGGAGTGCGGGCTTCAAACAGCTCCTCCACGCGGGGCAAACCGGTGGTAATATCCAGACCGACGACACCGCCGGTGTGGAAGGTACGCAGCGTCAACTGGGTGCCGGGTTCGCCGATACTCTGGGCGGCGATAATACCCACGGCAGTTTTCATACCAATCGTCGTGCCGCGCGCCAGATCTCTACCGTAGCACTTCTGGCAGACCCCCTGGGTCGCCGCGCAGGTTAACGGGGAGCGGGCATAAAGACGCTTGATGCCGGCCGCCACGATTTTCGCGGCTTTTTTATCGTCGATTTCTTCATCGCGGGCGACGATAATCTCGCCGGTCGCCGGGTCCACGATATCCGCCGCCGCCAGCCTGCCGATGGAGCGTTCGCTGAGCGAGGGCAGCAGTTCTTTTTCTTTCGGTTCCTCGAGCCAGATGCCGTCAGTGGTACCGCAGTCTTCGTGCAAAATCAGGGCATCGTGCGCCACATCCACCAGGCGGCGGGTCAGATAACCGGATTCCGAGGTTCTCAAGGCAGTATCCGCCAGACCTTTGCGGGAGCCGTGTGCCGAGATAAAGTACTCCAGCACGCTCAAGCCCTCGCTGAAACTGGCTTTAATGGGGTAGTCCATAATTTTGCCGGACGGACTGGTCATCAGACCGCGCATGCCCGCCATTTGCCCAATCTGGGACTTGTTACCCTTGGCGCCGGAGGTCGCCATCATATAGATACCGCTCAGCGGGTCGAGGTTTTTCTGAGTGGCTTCGATGACTTTATCCGTAGTTTCCATCCAGATTTTCACTACTTCTTCGTAGCGCTCGTCCGCCGCGATTAAACCCATCTCATACTGTTTTTCGATTTCCGCGGTCTTTTCGTCCGCCTGCCGGATTAACTCGGCTTTTACTTTGGGCACTTCGATATCGCCGAAGGCAATGGTATTGCCGGAGCGGGTGGCGAATTTGAAGCCGGTTTCTTTGACCCGGTCCATCACGTCCGCCATCTCCTGGTCGTTGAGGAATTTAGAGCACTCGGCGATAATCTTTTTCAAGGCGGATTTATCCACCACAGAGTTGCGGAATACTATCTTGCCGGTACTATCTTTACGCGGGAAACATTCGTTGAGAATGATGCGGCCCACGCTGGTCTGAAGACGTTTACCTTCATCTTCAGTATCTCTAACTTCAATTTTTGCTTTCAAATCCACCACGCCCAGCTCGTAGGCAAGCTTGGCTTCCTCGAAGCTGCCGAATTTCATCCCTGTGCCTTTAGCATTATCCCGAATAATGGTGAGGTAATAGCAGCCGAGCACCATATCCAGCGTCGGCGTTACTACCGGGTCGCCGGAGGAAGGCAGCAGCATATTGTGAATGCTCAGCATCTGCTCCCGGGCGCCCTTGACCGCGGCGCGGGACAGAGGCACGTGCACCGCCATCTGGTCGCCGTCAAAGTCGGCATTAAAGGCGGAGCAAACCAGGGGATGAATCTGCAGAGCGCTGCCGTCGATAAGCACCGGTTCGAATGCCTGGATGCTGAGGCGGTGCAGCGTCGGGGCGCGGTTGAGCAGCACCGGACGCTCTTTGACCACCTCTTCCAGAATGTCATAGACTTCCGGCTTGGCTTTTTCCACCTGCCGCCGGGCGCTCTTGATATTGTGCGCCAGCCCGCGTTCGATGAGCTTGCGCATCACGAAAGGTTTAAATAACTCCAACGCCATCCGCCGCGGCAGCCCGCACTGGTGCAGTTTTAGGTCCGGACCGATGACGATGACGGAGCGGCCGCTGTAGTCGACGCGTTTGCCCAGCAGGTTCTGGCGGAAACGCCCCTGCTTGCCGCGCAGCATATCGGAAAGGGATTTGAGCTTATGATTGCCGCTCACGGAAACCGGCTGCCCGCGCTTGCCGTTATCTATTAAAGAGTCCACGGCTTCCTGCAGCATCCGCTTTTCGTTGCGGACGATAATTTCCGGCGCGCCAATTTCCATCAGGTGTTTGAGCCGGTTGTTGCGGTTTATGACGCGGCGGTAAAGGTCGTTGATATCGGAAATTGCAAAACGCCCGCCATCCAGTTGCACGGTGGGGCGCAAATCGGGCGGCAGCACCGGCAGTACCGTTAATATCATCCACTCCGGCTTATTACCGCTGCGGCGGAAGGCTTCCACAACCTGCAGTTGCTTGGCGGCTTTGCGCCGGCGCTGTCCGGAAGGCGAAAAGCCCTCTTCAATCAGCTTCTTGCGCAATTCGTCCAGGTTGATGTCTTTGGTAATTTTTAAAATCGCGTCCGCCCCCATCCCGGCTTCGAACAACCCGGGGTATTTGAGGGTAAGGTCGCGGTATTCGATTTCGGTCAGCAGGCTGCGCACCCGGAGGTTTCTGACTTTTTCAATTTCGGTAACCGAGTGCTCTTCGGCTTCCTCGTTGACTTCCACCAGGTCGCGGCGGAGCTGGTTAACTTCCTCAACCGTGACTTCTTTGTTGGCTTCGATTTTCGCGTCGAGTTCGGTCTGCCGTTCGTTGGCACCTTCGACGTGGTCTTTCTGGAGCTTTACCATCGCCTCCTGGCGGATTTTCTCATCGACAGCGGTCACCACGTAATGCGAGAAATACAGCACCCTCTCCAGGTTGCGGGGAGACATATCCAGTAAAAGCCCGATGCGGCTGGGGATGCCCTTGGCAAACCAGATGTGGCTCACCGGCGAAGCCAGCTCGATGTGGCCCATCCGCTCGCGGCGGACTTTGGACCGCGCGACTTCAACACCGCACTTGTCGCAGACAATGCCCTTGAAACGGACTTTCTTGTATTTGCCGCAGAAGCATTCGTAGTCTTTGGTGGGACCGAAAATGCGCTCGCAGAACAAGCCGTCGCGTTCCGGTTTCAGGGTGCGGTAGTTGATGGTCTCCGGTTTGATAACCTCGCCGTAAGACCAGCTTCGAATCTGTTCCGGGGATGCCAGCGATATGCGGACTGCATCAAAATCATTTACTTCCAGCATTCTCTTACCTCTTAATTAGTTGTCTCTACCGGGCTGGTATCGGCCGGCGCGGCGGCGACTTCAGCGGCGGGTGCTTCCGGCGCCGTGGTCAACTGCGGCGGTTCCTCGGTTACCGGTTCGAGCAGGGCACGCTCTTCCTGGCTCTCGTTGATGACCTCGATCGCCAGCCCCAGGCTCTGCAGTTCTTTCACCAGTACCTTGAAAGATTCCGGCACGCTGGGCTGGAGGATATCTTCATTTTTCAAAATGGCTTCGTACGCCTTGGTGCGCCCGGTCACATCGTCGGACTTGATGGTGAGCATTTCCTGGAGGATGTGCGCCGCGCCGTAGGCTTCGAGCGTCCACACTTCCATTTCACCGAAGCGCTGCCCGCCGAACTGGGCTTTACCGCCCAGCGGTTGCTGGCTGATGAGGGAGTACGGGCCGGTGGAGCGGGCGTGCACCTTATCTTCCACCAGGTGGTTGAGCTTCATCACGTAGATATTGCCCACGGTCACCGGCTGGTCGTATTCGTCGCCGGTGCGCCCGTCGCGCAGGTTGTATTTGCCGGTGGTCGGCGGTACTTTATTATTCTTCTCTTTAATCTTGTGCACGGCATCCGCCAGTTGTTTGGCGTTCATTTTTTTGGCGGGGATGCCGAATTCTGTTTCCAGCCAGAGCTTCTGGCAGATTTCGGCGGCGGGGCCGCGGTTAGCTTCGTTGAACACCGTTTCCGGGTCGTAGCCGTGATTAGCCACCCATTTCCGGGCGGCTTCCCAATCGATGACAGATTCGCCGCTGTCAGGGTTAGTCTGCACCGCGCCGGCTTTCTGGGTCACCCAGGCGCGTGCCAGCCCGTCCTGAATATCCTTGTCGTCAGCGCCGTCAAATACCGGCGTCAGCACCTTGAACCCGAGCTGCTGCGCCACCCACCCGATGTGGGTCTCCAGCACCTGCCCGATGTTCATACGGGAAGGCACGCCAATGGGGTTGAGCACCACGTCCACCGGGGTGCCGTCCGGGAGGAAAGGCATATCCTCAACCGGGGCAATGATGGACACCACGCCTTTATTGCCGTGGCGGCCCGCCAGCTTGTCGCCGACGGCAACCGGGCGCCGCTGGGCAATCCAGACCTGCACCCACTTGAGCACGCCGGCCTGCAGCTCTTCTCCATCGAAGACTTTTACGTTGACGACCTTGCCCCACTCACCGTGGGGGACGCGCAGGGAGGTATCCCGCACCTCGCGGGCTTTTTCCCCGAAGATGGCGCGGAGCAGTTTTTCCTCGGCGGAAAGCTCGGTTTCGCCCTTGGGAGTAATTTTCCCCACCAGGATATCATCAGGGCCCACCCGGGCGCCGACGCGGATGATACCGTACTCGTCCAGCTCCCGCAGGTTTTCCTCGCCGACATTGGGGATATCACGGGTGATTTCTTCGGGACCTAATTTCGTATCGCGAGCTTCAATTTCGTATTTTTCAATATGCACCGAGGTGAAAGCGTCTTTTTCCACCAGCCGGCTGCTGAGGATAATGGCGTCTTCGTAGTTGTAGCCGCGCCAGCTCATAAAAGCGCAGACCAGGTTCTGCCCCAGCGCCAGTTCGCCCTGCTCCGTGGAGGAGCTGTCTACCAGCACGCGGCCAGCTTCGATGCGGTCGCCCTTGCTGACGATAGGCCGCTGGTTGATGCAGGTGCCCTGGTTGGTGCGCACGAATTTCTGCAGGGGGTAAACATCATATTCGCCGTCTTCGCGCTTGATGGTGATTTCCGCCCCGGTGACCGAGACCACCGTGCCGGGGTTATCGGCAATCAGTACCTGCCCGGAGTGGCGCGCCGCCTCGGCTTCCATCCCGGTGGCGACAATCGGGGACGAGGGTCTTAACAGCGGCACCGCCTGGCGCTGCATGTTGGAACCCATCAGGGCGCGGTTGGCGTCATCGTGTTCCAGGAACGGAATCAAAGCCGCCGCCACGCTGAAAATCTGTTTCGGGGAAACATCCATATAGTCGATTTTTTCCGGCACTTCGCGGACGTAAATGCCGCCCTGCCGGGCTTCGATGCGCTCGTCCTTGAACTGGCTGTTCTCGTCCAGTTCCACGTTCGCCTGCGCGATGACCGACTTTTCGTCCGTATCCGCGGACATATATTCGTAATCTTTAGAAACGTAAGGCACGATTTTAATCTTGCGCGAGGATATTTTGGCAAGTTTCTCAGCGACAGCGGACGTGATAACTGTGCCTTCTTTCACGATGGCGCTGCCCTTGGCATCTTTGGGCGCCTCGCGAATCGTTTTACCGATTAAATCTTTGCTCTTGTTATTCAGTTCTTTAATCACCCGGCGGTAGGGGGTTTCGATAAAGCCGTATTTGTTGATTTTGCCGTAAATCGCCAGCGAGCCGATGAGACCGACGTTGGGACCTTCCGGCGTCTCGATGGGGCAGATGCGGCCGTAGTGGGAATAGTGGACGTCGCGGGCTTCGAAGCCGGCGCGGTCGCGGGAAAGACCGCCGGGGCCCATGGCCGAAAGACGGCGCTTGTGGGTCAGTTCCGCCAACGGGTTGGGCTGATCCATAAACTGCGAAAGCTGGGAGCTGCTGAAGAACTCGCGGATAGCCGCCACCACCGGGCGCGTGTTCACCAGGGCGCTGGGAGTCGCCGCCTCGATGGGGATGGTGGACATTCTTTCGCGCGCCACGCGTTCCAGCCGCAGCAAGCCGATGCGGAACTGGTTCTGTATCAGCTCGCCCACGGTGCGGATGCGGCGGTTGCCGAGGTGGTCGATGTCGTCGCCCTTATCCCGGCCGTTGTTCACTAAAATGATGTGGCGGATAATTTCGATCAAATCTTCTTTGGTGAGCGCGCGCTGCTCTTCCGGGATATTGAGTCCCAGCCTTTTGTTAAGCTTGTAGCGGCCGACCATTCCCAGGTCGTAGTGGGCGCCGTCGAAGAGCTGGGTGTCCAGCAGCTTGCGGGCGTTCTCGATGGAGGGCGGGTCGCCGGGGCGAAGTTTCTTATAAATATCCAGCAAGGCGTCGGACTGGTCCTTGATGCTGCCATCGCGTTCCAGCGTGCGCTTGATGTACTGGTGGTTGGGAGAATCATCGTCTTTGGCGAAAAGCTCTAAAATCTCGCTGTCGGCGGTAATGCCGATGGCGCGGAGCAGCGTGGTGACGGAAATCTTGCGTTTGCCGTTGATTTTCACGGACATCACATCGGAGGAGGCGGTATCGAACTCCAGCCAGGCGCCGCGGTTGGAAATGAGCTTGGCGTGGCACAAGGTAGCGCCGGTAGCCGGGTCTTCTTCCACGGTAAAATAAACGCCGGGGCTGCGCAGCAACTGGCTGACGACCACCCGCTCGGCGCCTGAGGTAATGAAGGTGCCTTTGGCGGTCATTAAGGGCACGTCGCCCAGGAAAAGGTCTGTTTCCTTAATTTCGCCGGAGTTCTTCACCAGCAGCCGGGCGCGGACGTAGAGGGGGGCGGCGTAGGTGAGGTCGCGGAGGCGGCATTCCCGTTCCGAGTGCCGCGGCTCGCGGAATTCGTAGCCGGTGAAGGTGAGTTCCAGCTTATTGTTGGTGAAATCGTTGATGGGGGAGACTTCTTCGATTACCTGCCGCAGTCCTTCTTCCTGGAACCAGCGGAAAGAGTCTAACTGGACTTCGATCAGGTCCGGGACCTCGAGAATCTGGGGCAGTCTGGCGTAATTCTTGCGGGTCACAAGGGAACGGCGCGGCGCGGTTTGCGTTAACGACATAAAAACACACCTCAAGTTATTACGTTAGATTTTTCCGGGCAACAGCTAATGTCTTACCGGGGGCAAACGCCAAAACGGTATAACGGAAAAGCGGGGGGGTATATAAAATGAACAAAATAGTCGTGAAGTCTCATCTTGCAAATTTTAATAATACCAGCATGCAAACCGTTTGTCAAATATTTTTTAGCATTTAGCATTCAGCCGTCAGCTTTCAGAGGAAAAAATGCCCCCGCTTCTTCATTAGCCATCCCCAGCCCCCATCCGTCATTGCGAGGAAACGGCGATAGCCGGACGAAGCAATCCCTGCCCCCCCTCTTTTGTCATACTGAACGCAGTGAAGTATCTAGTAACCCCTAAAGAACTAGATTCATTCGTCGTCCCGATAAAATCGGGACTCCTCAGAATGACATGGGGGCGGGTCTCGGCAAAAAGAAGAGAGCCCCGATTTTCATCGGGGCTCTCTTAACTTGTTCAGGACTGACTATCCTGTTTGGTTCTCACCCTTAGCTGATGCGGCGGGTTCTGACAATCAGGACAATCACGGCGATGACCAGGACCGCGCCCACAGCGACGACAGCCCAGAGCAGGTAGCTGGGAATCGGCTCAACCGGTGAAGGTGAGGCCGGGATTTCCAGCGTGATCTCAGGCGCCGGCTGGGTGACGGTGGTCATGGAAATGGTCGGGGTTACGGGGGCGACGGCGGTTTCTTCAACCGGTTCTTTGGCGGTGGTGAAGAAGCCAACTGTCCAGGCGCCCGGGCCCACGGCGTTGACCGCGCGGACTCTCCACCAATAAATGGTGTTGTACTTCAGTACCTGGTCCGTCGGAATCACATGCGCGTTGACCGGGGTGGTGGCGCTGTAGTTGATGACCGCGAATTTGTTCACCAGGGTGGAATCTTCCGCAATCACTACATCGTAGCTGGTGGCGCCCGCCACGGGAGCCCAGCTCAGGGTGCCGTCAATCGGGAAATTGATGGCGCCCATCAAGGGGGCGTAAGGCGGAGCCTGGATAGCAATCGCGCCCGGGACCACCGCTTTGACGGTGGCGATAACGAACGGGGTGCCGGACAAAACCGCTGATTCTACGCGGACGTCAATGTAGTTCGCGAAAGTGTTCAGGGCTTCAACCGCGCACAGGTCCCAGCGACCGAAAGCGGAGTTGTAGATGTAGACTACCGAGGAGGCGGTAATCGGGGCAGCGGTGGTGCCGGTAACTCTCACGACGACATCATCGGTCGCCGCGGTCGGGACATTGACCATAACGTCGAAGTACTGTACCGGGGTCACGGTAGCCGGAGGCGCCACGCCAACCGGGTTGGCAGCGTAGCCAGCGACCGCAATCTGACCGGCATTGGAGGCAGTGGTGGTGCCGCTGGTGTAGTTGGAGGCCGCGACTAAAATCGTGGCATTGTTGACGGTGGCAGCCGCCAGGGCGACAACGCCACTGGCAGATTTCGCCGTCAGGAACGGGGTGGCATCGACACCGGCGCTATTGGCGCCCGTGGCGGGTCCGGTCGCCGCGCCCCACCAGTTGTTCTGAGCGGAGATATCCGGGGCAGCCGCCGCGACGTTGTTGACGCCCTTGGTCGAGCCGGTCAGGTCGTTGAACTGAATGAAGACAAAAGTGGCAGACGCGGCTACAACGTTGGCAACATAGTTCTTGCTGTTGGTGATGACGTTGTTGTAGACATTGACTGCCGTCACCAGGGCGGTGACTTCAATGGTATTGGGGCCGGTGGTCACGATACCACAGGCGTCAACCGTGTTGCCGTTGAAGGACACGGTGCTGCCGGCGGTGGTGAGGGCGGTCCCAAGGTTCTTTAAGGTGCTGCCGGTAACAGTCGCCGTGCCGCCGCCGATGTTCAGACCGATGGCTAAGGCGCTGCTGTCGCCGGTAACGGTGATGCCGGTGATGGTGATGTTGCTGGCGGTGGTGATAGCGGTAGCGCCAGTATCAAGGGTGAAGGTGCTGGTTTTCACGGTGATGGCGCCGCCCGCGGTAATACCGGAGGTAACGGTGCCGGTGGCGGTGAAGGTGCAGCCTTCAACAGTACCGGGGGTCGCGGCCGCGTTGGTGGCTAAGAGAACGCCAGCGCCGCCTTTGAACGCGCAATTCTTGATGGTGAAGTTGGTGGCGCCCGCGTTAGCGGTGAAAGCCGCCACGGATTCATCGAAAGTGATACCGTCGACGATAATCAGGTTGGCGTTAATCGCCACGCCGCCGGCGGCGGGTTTGATGATGACATCAGCCAGAGCCGCGCCCGTATCAGCTTTTAAAGTGGTGCTGGCGTTGGCAATGGCGAACGATTCATTATAGGTACCGGCGGTCAGGGTGATGGTCCAGCCGGTGTTGGCGCCCAGGATGGCTAAAGCGCCCGTGCCACCAAGGAACGCATTGCTCTGGCCCATCAGCAAGCCGGCGGTGTTGTAGACCTTGATCACGCCAGGCAGAGCCGCGGGGACCGGAGCGGTGGTGGTGAAGGTGCTGGAAGCTACATCGGTGGTTTCCGCGCTGGTCTTCACTTTGACATCGAAGGTGCCAATGGTGGCGGGGTTGACAACGCCGGTGACCACAATCTGGACAACGGCGCCCGCGCCGATGTTGGCGGGCGGGGTGATGGTCAATTCCTGATCAGCGGTAACGCTGGCGGCATTGGTGGCAGCATAAGCCGCGGTCCCAAGACCGGAGCTGCAAGCCACGGTGACGTCCGCATCCACGGCGGCGGTGATACCGGCAATACTAGAGCCGGTGGGGAAGGTGATGGAAATGGTGCCGGGCAGAAGAGCCGCGCCGATCGTGGTGGTGACGGTATAGGTAACCGCCGCCGCGCTGATGGTGGTGGAACTCACGTTAAGAGTTACCGCACCGACAGCGGAGACCGGGGCGACCAGCATCGAGGCTAAAATGGCCACAGACGCGACAACGCCCAGTATTTTCATAATTTTGCTTTTCATCGACTTTTTAAAGTCCTCCTTAACTATTCAAGCCCCCGTAACGTAAAGCTGCATTACGGAGACCTTAATTCCTGTATTATTGAACACCTGACGGACAGCCCTCTGGGCTATTTCCCCTTCCGGGTTCACGGCATCAAGCCACCTCCTTTTTTACATAATCTATTTTTAATTATAACACACACGTCTGATTTGTCAAGCTTTTTACGTTCAGCCGACAATCTAAACAGCGTATTATACCATACCCTGTCAAGCCGCTGCCACCGGGGTTAGAAAGATCTTTTCCGCAAGCCGTTTTTTGCATGGTTAAAGATTAAAACGTAAAAGTTGGGAAAAGGTTAGGTTACCTTCCTTTTGTCATTCTGAGGCGTTCCGATTTTATCGGGACGCGGGAATCTAAATAGAAACCCATATTTTTGTCATTGCGAGCGCAGCGCGGCAATCCCTCTCTTTTCAGGCCCCCTTCGTGAGTGGCAAACCACACTGGGGGCAGAGATTGCTTCGTCCGGCTATTGCCGTTTCCTCGCAATGACAATTAGAGGGTATCATATAAATCCTGCCACTTGTTATTCATGGCATCTATCAATTCCATTTTCTTCTTCCGCGAGCCAGCCTTTATTTGTTTTTCTCTGGTAATCGCACTCACTACATCGTTGGTCGCCTCAAAATATACCAGTTTATTAATGTTATAGCTCTTGGTAAAACTCTTTACCAGTTTTTCTTTATGTTGCCAAACACGTCCTTTCAAATCACTGGTAACACCGGTATAAAGAACCGAGTTTGTTTTGTTGGTCATAATATAGACATAGTAAAGTTTTTCATTGATGGTAGGCATTGATTACCTCTCCTGCATATTACTCTGTCGTTGCGAGTCCCGACTTTATCGGGACGCGGCAATCTCTCTCTTTTCAAGCCCCCTTCGTGAGTGGCAAATTATTCCTCTGGATTCCAGCCTCCTTCGACTGAGTTCAGGATAAATGCGCTGGAATGACACCGCGGTGTCAGTTTGCTTCGGGTACTGTGTATCCTCGCAATGACGGATGGACGGGGGTTGTCATTACTAGTACGTTCGTTACACTCAGTATAAACTCCGCGCGGCAATCTAAAGCTCTTCGTATAAATCACGCCATTCGGGATTCATCGAATTGATGAGGTCAATTTTCTTTTGCCGCGAGCCCGCTTTGATTTGCTTTTCCCGGGTAATCGCGCCGTAGGCATCCCCACCGGCTTCATAATAAACCAGCATGTCTACATGGTATTTTTTAGTAAAACCTTCAATCAATTTTTCTTTATGCTGCCAGACTTTACTGGTAACCCCGGTATAGAGTACCGAGTGTTTGGCATCGGTCATTATATAAACACAGAATAGTTTTTCCATGGGCACCGCTTTAGATTGCTTCGTCTCTTTCGTTCCTCGCAATTACAGACGGGGCTACAGCTCCCGCACCATATAAGCTCCCGCCTGCCGGTAGCCGAGCTCGGTGCGGTAATACTCCCGCGCCCCCACCCCGCTCAAAACCGCCATTTCCTTCACCCCGAACTCCTCGCGCGCAATCCTTTCCGCCTCCCGGATTAACGCCTTGCCGAAGCCCTTGTGCTGGGCGGAGGCGTCGTCCGCCTGCTTCAGCGGCACCTCGGAGCCGTAAATATGCAGTTCCCGGATAATTGCCCCGCGCCCCGCCGGCTGGATTCTCAGCCGCGTCAACCCGAACAGGGTGTCCCGTTCATCCTCCCAGGAAAGAAAAATCTCCCTGCCCCCGGATGCTTCGTAATCCCGCCGCCGCAGGACCGGCTCGCCGGCTTTCATCCCCGCCTGCCGCCGGTGGCCGTACTCCCGGCAGCGGATGCAGCGGCAGAACAGCCCCCGCTGCTTCATAATCTCTTTCACCGGTCCCCGCAAAGACTGCCGCAGCCCCCCGGTGATGAACTTGACCGGGATATCCCGCAGCACCCGGGAGATACGCACGTACTCCGGCACCAGCGCCTTGATATCCGCCACCAGGTTAATCATCACCTCGTCCGGGTAAGGCTGATAACGCCCGGTCTGATGCCATTTTTCCAGTTCCGTGCCCTGTACCACCATCGTGGGGTAAATCTTCAAGCCGTCGGGACGGAAGCGGGGGTCGTCAAAAAGCTGCCGGGTCATTTCCAGGTCGTGTTCCGGGGTCGAGCCCGGGAGCCCCGGCATCCAGTGGTAATGCACCTTGAAACCGTAACGCTTCAACAAAGCCGTCGCCTGCACTACCTCCGCCACCCGATGCCCCCGGCGCACCAGGTCGTAAATTTTATCGTCGAGCGTCTGCACGCCGATTTCCACCCGGGTGGCGCCGAAATCCAGCATCCGCGCGATTTCCGCTTCGCCGCAGAAATCGGGGCGGGTTTCGATGCACAGCCCCACGCAGCGGCGGGCGGCGGTCTCGTTGCTTTTTTTCGCCTCTTCCAGACTGGCGGAGGGTGCGCCGTTAATGGCATCGTAGCAGTCCTTGATAAACCGGTACTGGTAATTCACGTCCGCGGACAGGAACGTGCCGCCCATAATGATAAGCTCGATTTTGTCCACCGGGTGCCCCATCCCGGCGAAATTTTTCAGCCGGAGTGATACCTGCCGGGCGGCGTCGAAGCCGCACTCCCGGCCCCTCAACACCGCCGGCGACTCCGGCGTGTAGCTCTGGGGCGTGGCGGAGTAGGTGGGGCAATAGACGCATTCCCCGGGACACGGCAGCGGCGCGGTCATCACGGCGACCGGGGTCACGCCGGAAATGGTGCGGGTGAATTTTTTCTGGGCGGGCGCGGGTTTTTCCATAGCAACTTAAGTGTAACAAAGAAGCGCGGAAGGCTCAAATGGGAAAATCCGATACGTTATTTGCGTTGCGAGGGAGAAAATGGCGCTAGCCGGGCGACGCGGCAATCTAAAAGGGTCGACGGAACACGGCGCCGGGTTTATTTAACCGCCTTGCCGGGTGATTCCTGTATTCTTATGGTATGCATTATCCGTGCCGCTTTAGATTGCTTCGGGTACTGCGTATCCTCGCAATGACGGAAAGGGTTTAGGATTTAGAAATTCGGATTTGTTTGATTATTGAATCTTGTTTATTGATTATTAATTGTTCTGTTGCCTATATATATATTGTAGTGTGCTATACTAACGAAAAATGGCGGATGACTTACAGGCGATCTTCAACGAAATTGCCCCGAGCTGGTACAACTTCCGGCACCATACCATTTTCCGGGCGGAACTGGAGAAACTGGCGCGGGAATGGGCCGGCGGCAGGCTGTTGAACCTCGGCTGCGGCCACGGGGCGGATTTTCTCCCCTTCGCCGGGAAATTCGACCTTTACGGCATCGATTTCGCCGAAGAGATGATTACCCTGGCGCGGAAATACGCCACTAAATACCACTTCCAGCCCGCGCTCGCCGTCGCCGACCTGACCGCGCTGCCTTTCCCGGACGCCGCCTTCGACTGCGCCATCGCCGTCGCCACCTATCACCATCTCAAAGAGCCCTCCCGGCTCCCGGCGTTAAAGGAACTGCGGCGGGTTTTGAAACCCGGCGGGTCCGCCTTCATTACTGTCTGGAACCGGGGGCAGCCTAAATTCTGGCTGAAAAACCCGGAACTGCTGATACCGTGGAAAAGAAGGGAGGGGACGCTCTACCGCTACTATCACCTCTTCACCTACGGCGAAATCGGGCGGCTGGCAAGAGCCGCCGGCTTTACGGTCACCGCCGTTTTCCCGGAAAGCGGCTACCGGCTCCCGGTAAAAAACTTTTCCCGCAATATCTGCCTGACATTAAAAAAAGCTTGACACGCGGTAGACTGAATAATAAAGTGGTATACTTGATACTATGCTGATAGGAGGTAGCGCTTTTCGATGCTGACCAAAATTAAATGCCCTAAGTGCAATGTCGAAGGGACAATGTCCCTGGTGGACCCTTTATATGACGGACCCTACAAGTGCTGGAAATGCCGCGAACTGTTCCGCATCCGGCTGGAAAACGGCGTTCTGAAAGAAATCGAGCCGCTATCCGCGGAAGAATTGCAGAAATTCGAACAGATACAGGCATTAAAAAATAAATTCCGCAAGGGTGGTTAAATTCCCGGTAAAGAGGTGGCGGCAATGCCCGTAGTAATTGTCGAGATGTGGGCGGGGCGCACTCCGCAACAGAAAAAGCAACTGGTCGCGGACATCACGGCGGCTTTCGTCAAAATCGGCACGCCGGCGGACGCGGTACAGATAATATTGAAAGACGTGGACAAACAGAACTGGGGCCACGGCGGCAAGCTGGCTTCGGAAAGCTAAGGGGGGCGGAAAATGGATCCTCAAATAGTATTTTTAATCGTTACGCTCGGCGTTATCCTGGTGCTTTTTTCACTATTGCGGCGCCGTGCCGGGCCCAAAAAATACCCGGAAATCGTGCAGTACCTGCTCTGGGATATCAAGCTCAACCAGGCGCTCGTCGCCAATTTCCAGACCCGGACGAAGGTGCGCTACTTCGAACAGAACGGCTGGCTGCTTAACAAGACCAAAATCGGCTTCCTTTCCGAGACGGTAAAAGATATGCTCAAAGAAATCTTTACGCTGGTGGCGGAATATAACGCCGTCATCCGTGCCTCCAAGAAAAACAAGGACGCCAACTACCTCAGCCTCGACCTTAACCACTTCCAGGAATTACTGACGAAATGCCGCAAGGAACTGGAAGACTGGATGGTCAAAACTACCGGCAGCGTCGAATACCAGCCCAAAGCCCCGGGAATTTCCAGCTTCTTCCTCGGCGATAATTAGCCATTTACTCAGGCGGAATCAAAATCGCAGAACGCGGCGCCCCAGCGGGTGTCGCGGTTTTTTTTCAGTTCCGCTAATTTCTCCCGGAACCCGGGGGCTCCCAGATACTCCGTGGTCATAATCACCGCGTCCTCGTGATTATCCAGGTAATAGCCTTTACGGATGCCTTCCCGCCGGAAGCCGTATTTTTCATACAGTTGCTGCGCCGCAGTATTGGAAACGCGGGCTTCCAGCGTCACCACGCGCGCGCGCCGCTGCAATGCCAATTCCATTAAAGCCACCAGCAACGCCTCGCCGATGCCCTGCCGCCGGCGGCCGGCAGCCGTGGCGATGCTGGTAATGTGGGCTTCGTCCGCCAGCAGCCACATCCCGGCGCACCCGACGATATCATCGGCATTGCTTTCCTTATCGGCAGAGGTTTTTTTTCCGGTTTTTTGCAACCAGCCGGCGAAACGCCGCCACCAGGCACACCGGGCAGAAGCCGCAGCGCTGACCAGGGGCAGCGGGACGGTACTCGCCACCAGGTACAACGCCAGCTTGTTCTCCAGCTCCCGGGGGAAATTGGTCGGCGGCCATTCCGTGGGGAATGCCTCGCGGTCCAGTTGTTTTACCTGCGGAATATCCGTCCGCCGCAGACGGCGGATGTATAAAGGCATAATTTACACTCCGCTGCATATTCTATCACAATCACCTCCCTATCTTTTCTCCCGTTCCATCGTTATAATAAATGCACGGGGTAGAAACCCCGAACTTTCTGTTTATCAACCGGTTGAAAACGGGGGTTTTATCTGGTGCAGGATGAATTAAACCTTGTCCAAATGGCTTGCCGTGGGGATAAGGAGGCTTTTGCCAAACTATATGAATATCACTTCGACCGGATATACCGGTACGTGGTGATGAAAATCGGCAATCAGACCGAGGCAGAGGATATGACGCAACGGGTTTTTATACGGGCTTACGAGTCCATCGGCGGCTACCGGGCGCAGGGAGTGCCGTTCTCGGCATGGCTGTACCGCATCGCCCACAACCAGATGGTGGATTACGTGCGGAAGGAAAGCAAAAAGCCCACGGTGCCGCTGGACGAATCGCTGCCCATCCCGGGGAAAAGCGACCCGGCGCACGAGGTCGAAGTAAAAATAGAGCTGGAAAAAGTGGTGAACGCCTCTAAAAAACTCACCCGAGCCCAGCAGGAAGTGATGAGCCTGCGGTTCGGCGGCGGGCTGTCTATCAGCGAAGTCGCGCAGACGATGAAGAAATCCGAAGGAGCGATTAAAGCTCTGCAGCACAGCGCCATTCAAGCGCTGCGGAAAACCTTGATGACAGGTGCCCAGAATGGATAACAGACAACAATTTGAAAACATACTAGACGAGTGCCTGGAGACGCTGCTCACGGGCGGCGGCACCATGGAAGAATGCCTGCGGCGTTACCCGGAATACGCCGCGGACCTGGAACCGTTATTGTTAACCGCGCTGGGAGTGAACCGGGCGGTGGACGTGAAACCAAGCCCGGAGTTCAAAACCCGAGCGCGCTACCAGTTGCAGTTGAAAATGGCGGAGGCTGCCGCGCCCCGGCGCGCTTCCTTCTGGAGCCTGCAGCCGAAATGGGCATTAGCCACGATGGCAGTTCTGCTGGTATTTCTAATGGGAGGCGGTACCGTGCTCGCCGCCGACGGCAGCATGCCGGGCAATGTCCTTTACCCCGTGAAAATCGCGGCGGAAAACGTCTCGCTTCTGCTCACCGGGGATGAGTATAAAAAAGCCGAACTCTATTCCACCCTTGCCGAACGCCGCGTCGACGAGATGGTCTGGGTAGTGGAGAACGGCAAAACCAACTATATCGAAATCATCGCCGGCAAGTTCGAGCGGGTCATGCAGACGTTGAACGGGCTGGCATTAAATCTCACTACGGAACCGGCGTTGATGTTAACTGCCGGGAGCGCGGAAAGCTTCGGCGCCGCGGTCGCTGAGGACAGCAAGGCAGCCACGGGTGAAACCGTCCTGCCGCCGCTTGCCGCGCCACCTCCCACCGCGACTACTCAGGCGGTTACCAGCGATAACCGCAGCCAGACTACCATTGCCCCCACTACCGAAGCGGCATTGGCGGCAACCAGCATTAACGCGGCCGCCGGCTTCACCATCACTTCGGCGGACGAGGGCAAGCTTAAACAATATGTGGCTTATAACGCCATCAAGCACCCGGAGAAACTGGAAAAATTACTGGACAAGGTCCCGGATGAGTTGAAACCGGTCATCGCGCAGATGATTAACGACGCCAACACCAGCAATACCCAGATTTTACTGACTCTGGACGATTAGCGTAACTTTCGTCCTAACTTTTCTACCGCCGTTTCGTTATAATTCCTAGAACAATAATTTGGGAGGTTTTAAAATGTTCAAAAAATGGTTATTAGCGGCAACTTTGGTTGCTGTACTGACTGCCAGCCTCGTCCTGGCAGGCTGCCAGAGTGGGAGCGTTCCTATCTCTACCAACCAGCAGACGGGCATCTCGGTCAACGCCGAAGGTAAAGTCCCCGCGACCCCGGACATCGCCACCGTTTCCCTGGGGGTAACGGCGCAAGCCGCCACCGTCGCCGAAGCCCAATCGCTCGCCACCTCGGCCATGAATCAGGTCATGAACGCCCTGAAAACTAACGGCGTGGCAGAGAAAGACATCCAGACCAGTTATTACAACATCCAGGAAGTAACGAAGTGGGACCAGCTCAAGCAGATTTCGGAAATCGCCGGTTATCAGGTGACCAATATGGTGACGGCAAAAATCCGCGAGTTGAATAAAACCGGCATCATCATCGATGCGGTCGTAAACGCCGGGGGCGATTTGACCCGGGTGAACAACATCTCCTTCTCCGTGGAAGACCCCACCACCTATTACGATGCCGCCAGAGCGAAGGCGGTTGCCGCCGCCAAGGCAAAAGCGGAAAGCATCGCCAAACTTGCCGGGGTGAAACTGGGCAGCCTGCTCTACATCACCGAATCGGCTTCCTACTACCCGGAAACGGTTTACTACGCGAGGTCCGCGGCCGATGTCGCCGCCAGCACTCCTATCAGCGCCGGGGAAGTGGATATCACGCTCAACGTCCAGGCAGTTTACGCCATCAAGTAAGCACTTCGAACTAACAAAAAGAGGCTGTTTTTAACAGCCTCTTTTTTATTTACGCTCGCCGTGTATTACCGGCGGCGCTGCACGATAAATTCTGCCAGCGCCAGCAGGCTTTCCCGGGCGGGATTAACGGGTAAACGACGCAGCCCCTCGCAGGCTTTCTGCCGGTAGGCTTCCGCCTCGTCAAAACACCGCGGGATAATATCCGAATCCCGTACCATCTCAATCGTTTTACGGACGTGTTCCGTTTCTTCCCGGTTTTCGAAAAACTTTTTGATGGGGTTATCCGCCGGGTATTTTTCCGCCAGCATCAATCCCGGCAGGGTCACGGTGCCCTGCAGTAAATCCGAACCGACCGGCTTGCCCATCTCCGCTTCGGTGCCGGTGTAATCGAGGATATCATCGATAATCTGGAAAGCGATGCCCAGGTTATAGCCGTAATCGCGCAGAGCCTTCACCGCCGCCGGGGGCGCGTCGCTGAGGACGGCGCCGGATTCGGTCGCCATCACAAAGAGCGCGGCAGTTTTGCAGGCGATGCGAAAGTAGTACCGCTCCCGGGTCTGCCGAATATTAAAAGCGTCGGTGGCTTGCGCCAGTTCGCCGTTGGTAATAATCATCAGGGTCTCCGGCAGCAGCTTGATGACGTGCAGGTTATCGGTGCTGGCGGTCAGCGCGCCCGCCTTGGCAAAAAGATAATCGCCCAGCAGCACCGCTTTTTCCATCCCCCAGAGCTTGTTGACTGTGCGCCGTCCCCAGCGCATCGCCGAGTTATCAATGGTGTCGTCGTGCACCAGCGTGGCAAGATGCATCAGCTCCACGGCCGTGGTCAAAGGGAGCAGTCGCGCCATATCGAATTTGTAGAATTTGGCAGATAGAATCGCCAGCGCCGGGCGCAGCCGTTTGCCGCCGCCCTTGAGCGCGTATCCCAGCAGGTCGTTCATCCAGGGGGCATCGATTTTCCCGGCGGATCTTAACCCCTCTTCAACGGCGGCTAAATCCGCTTCGATTGGCGCGTAGATTTCACTTAACTGCAAGGTCCCGCCCCCCTTTTTTCAGTGTCCCAGTTTCTGAGTCTCTTTTTCGATGATTTCGTCGTCGTACTTGGTAAAGAGAGGCTGCGGCGGCTGCAAGGCCTGCCCCGCCGGCGGCAAGAGCATTTCCCACCGGGTGTCTTCATTTTTACCATCGAACCCGAGGTATTCATGCAATTTCTGGGAACTGAAGGGGAGGAAAGGATAAAACATAGTTTTGAGCGCGGCAATGACGCCGATGGCGGTAAACAGCGAGCCGGCGGCTTGCTGACGGTCAACCTTAATGGCTTTCCAGGGGGCTTTTTCGTCCAGGTAGCGGTTGGCGGCATGGGCTAAATCCATCGTTCGTTTTAGAGCCTGTTTGAAATTACACCCGGCGAGCAGCCCGTCGACCTCGTGAAAAATATCCTTCGCCTGCTGCTGCAGGGCGAGGCTGGCGGCATCCGGCGCCCCGGCGGCGGGGACCTTGCCTTCGAAATTCTTGTAAGTGAAGGTCAGCACCCGGTGCACCAGGTTGCCGTAGGTGGCGACCAGTTCGTCATTATTACGCCGCACGAATTCACGCCACGAAAAGTCGCTGTCGTTAGTCTCGGGGGCATTGGCTGCCAGGATATAGCGCAAGGGATCGGGAGCATAACTCCGCAGGTATTCCGGAATCCACACCGCCCAGTTGTGGCTCTTGGAACCTTTCTGGCTTTCCACGGTCAGAAATTCATTGGCGGGCACATTGGTCGGCAGATTCAAACCGTCATAACCCATTAACATCGCCGGCCAGATGATGGTGTGAAAAGGAATGTTATCTTTACCGATAAAGTAATAGCTTTTCGCCGCGCCGCCCTGCCAGAAAGCCCGCCATTTCTCGGGGTCGCCCGTATTTTGCGCCCATTCTTTGGTGGCGGAAAGGTAGCCGATCACGGCGTCGAACCAGACGTAAATGCGCTTTTGCTCATAACCCTTGACGGGCACCGGGATACCCCATTCGATATCCCGGGTAATGGCGCGGTCTCTCAAGCCGTCTTCCAGGTACCGGGTGGTGAAGTTCAAAACGTTCTGCCGCCAGTGTGTCTGTTGCTTCACCCAGTCCAGCAGCCGGTCGTTGAAAGCCGTCAGCTTTAGAAAAAAATGCTCGGAGGTTTTAAATTCCGGAGCCGTGCCGCAGATGCGGCACTGAGGCTGCAGGAGGTCTTTCGCGTCCAGCGGCTTGCCGCAGGCATCGCATTGATCGCCCCGGGCGCCGGGGGTTTTGCAGAACGGACAGCCCCCCTCGACGTAACGGTCGGGGAGAAAACGCTGGCATTTGGGACAATAAGCCTGCAATACGGAATCGGTATAGAGATACCCCTTATGATAAAGATTGAGAAAAACATCCTGGGTTACCTGCGCGTGATTCGGCGTCTCGGTATGCGTATAAATATCGAAAGAGATGCCCAGCCCCTGCCAGGTTTTGACAAACTCCCGGTGGTAGTAATCCGCCACCTGCGCCGGGGTCTTGCCTTCCTGCTCGGCTTTTATGGTCACCGGGGTACCGTGCTCGTCGGATCCGGAGACCATTAAAACCTCATTGCCTTTAGCGCGGTGGTAGCGGGCAAAAATATCCGCCGGCAGATAGCTCCCGGCGATATGCCCCACATGCGCGAAGCCGTTGGCGTAAGGCCAGGCGACGCAAACCAGAATCCGTTCGCTCATTCTTCTTTTTCCGCTTCAATCTCCGCGGGCATATCCGGCATAGCATCGGCGATAATATCTTCGGTTACCGCCGGCGCGGTTACTTTCCCCTTGAAAAAGGTAGTGATTTTTTCCCCTTTCTCAACCCGGGTATCCACGTAGCCTTTCTCGACGGCGCATTTCACGCAATAGTGGTGCATCTCGGCGCCGGGGTCGTCGGATTCCGCGCCTTTCTTTTCCTTCACCATCAAATAACGCTCGGCGTAAGGAACATTTTTCTTACAAGCGTCGCACTGGGTTTTCCCCTGGGATATATTACCAACTCGCACTGGCGGACCTCCTCATATTAACAAGTAAACATATATAAAATATACACTATTCAGATTGACTTTGTCTTAACCACGCCCGGTAAATTTCTTTCCGCGTCAGCCGGCTGCCGGTCATCAATTGCTCGATGGCGGTTTTCGCGCTGGCGCCGCTTCGTTTCAACTGTCTTATCTGTTTTTCAATATCTTCCGTAACCGTCTCTTTTTCCGGTTCTTTTTTCCCGGCGATGACCAGCGTGAACTCACCGCGCGGATTCTGAAAATATGCCAGAGCGGCGGCAACCGAGCCGCGGTAAATCTCCTCGTGGATTTTGGTCAGCTCCCGGCAGACCGCGATCTGCCGGTCCCCGAGGATTTCCAGCATATCCGCCAGCGTTGCCCGGAGGCGGTGCGGCGCCTCCAGCGCCACCAGCGTACTGGTATTTTCGGCATTTTTTGCCAGCAGGCGCCGGCGTGCTGCGGACCGCGGCGGCAGGAACCCCAGGAACAGGAAGCTATCGGTCGGTAAACCGGAGACCGCCAGCGCCGACACGACCGCGGATGCCCCGGGTAAAGGTACCACATTATAATTATATTTGAGGGCGGCTTTCACCAGCTCATAGCCGGGGTCGGAGATGCCGGGCATCCCCGCGGAGGAGACCAGCGCCACGTCTTTTTTCTCCAGCGCCTTCAGTATCTCGTCGAGTTTGGACAACTTATTGTACTCGTAATAACTCGTCAGCGGCGTGGCGATGCCGTATTTATTTAACAAAATTTTAGTTTTACGCGTGTCTTCCGCCGCGATTAACCCCACCTCTCCCAACACCCGGAGGGCGCGCAGAGTGATATCCTCCAGATTACCGATGGGCGTGGCGACAATATAAAGCACCGGCATTATTTATCTCCGTAAAACGCTAGGGTATTATAGCCTATCCCGGCGGGACACTCAAAACCGCCGCCTGCCTTGACTTGCCAGATGCCGTTTGCTATATTTTGACTAAAAGAGGAAAAAGAGGGTATGCCGAAAAGAGAAAGCATTAAGCCGTATTTTAAACAACTCAAACCGTCCTACGGATTCGATGAAGTCGCCATTGTGCCCGGCAGCGTCACCATCAATCCCGACCAGATAAATATCGATTTGCAGATTGGGGATGTCAAACTGACCATCCCCATTATTGCCTCGGCGATGGACGCCGTGACCGACGTCAACTTCGCCGTCCTTTTAAGCAAGCTGGGGGGAATGGCGGTACTGCACCTGGAAGGCGTACATACCCGCTACGAAAACCCCGCCGACGTGCTCAATGAACTCGCCAACACGCCCAACGACAAAGTCACGGCGCTGATGCAGAAAATCTACACCGCTCCCATTAAAGACAAGCTGGTGGGAGACCGGGTCCGCGCCATTAAAAAAGCCGGCGCCTTCTGCGCCGCGGCCGCCGTGCCCGCCAACACCAAGCACCTGGCGCCGCTGGTGCAGGAAGCCGGGGGCGATGTGATGGTAGTGCAGGCTACCACTATCACCGCCCGTCATATTTCCAAGAGTGTCCGCGGACTGGTTTTCTCCGAACTGACCAGAAAACTCAAGATACCGGTCGTCGTGGGCAGTTGTGCCAGCTACGCCGCCACCCTGGAGCTGATGGAAAACGGCGTGGCGGGTATTCTCGTCGGCGTCGGCCCGGGCGCCGCCTGCACCACCCGTGAAGTCACCGGGGTGGGCGTGCCGCAAATTACCGCCACCATCGACTGCGCCGCCGCCCGCGATGTGTATTTTAAACAGACCGGCCGCTACGTGCCGATTATCACCGACGGCGGCTTCAAAAAAGGCGCCGACCTCTGCAAAGCGATGGCAGCCGGAGCTGACGGCGCCATGTTCGGCTCCATCTTCGCCCAGGCGAAAGAAGCCCCCGGCAAGGGTTACCACTGGGGGATGTCCACTCCCAACCCCGCCCTGCCCCGCGGCACCCGCATCAAAGTGGGCACAAAAGCCTCGCTGGAAAAACTTCTCTTCGGACCGACGTCCGTGACCGACGGCACCGAGAATTTCATCGGCGCGCTCAAGACAGCGATGGGTTTTTGCGGCGCGGCGGACATCAAGGAATTCCATAACGCCGAACTGGTGGTCGCCCCCTCCATTACCACCGAGGGCAAATTCTGGCAGTTGACCACGGGCCGGGCGTAATTTCCCGCCATCCCTGTAAAAGAAAACGCCTCTCGTGATGAGAGGCGTTTTTGTTTCCCGCGCGTTAGGCGCTATTCGTCATTATCGTCGTCATCGTCGTCATCTTCATCCGGTTCGGGTTCTTCCGCGGACGCTGCCGCCAGCCGCGGCAGCACCGGGCTCATCCGGTCTTTCGACTTCTTCGAGGGGAATGCCAGCCCCTGTATCATTTCCCGCACCCGGTTTAGTCCCTCCGCCGCCGTTTCGCCGCTGACCTCCACCGCCACCCCGCTGATGCCGGCGTCCCAGACTGCCTGCAGCGCCGCCGCCGTGACCTCGGGAGTAATATTCACCAGCGTCGGCTTGTTCAGCAATCCTCCGCAGCGGTGCACCAGCAGCAAATCCCGCCAGGTCAGGCTTTCGGGTTTTTCCCGTTTCAGATAAAATCCGTTCACCGGCAGCTCGTTGGCGGCGCGCAGCATCACGTCCGTGAAAGCCTCGTCGAGCTGCAGGATTTTGCCGATTTTGATATCGGCGGGGAGAATTGCCCCGGCGCCCGGGAGCACCACAAAATCCGCCTTAGCTTTAACCGCCTGCTCCGCTTCGGCGATATCGCCCTGCTTGAGGGTCAAGCCCCAGATTTTGTCCGGAGCGGTTTTCTTGACTGCCGCCATTAACAACGCGTCCGCGACGGTAAGCTGGTTCAGCAAAGCCGCACCGCCGTTATTCACCACGGCTACCAGCTGAATTTTCGGACGGTCCGCGGCGTTTTTCGCCGCGCCGAAGCCCATCGCCGGGGGCGGCGGTTGAGAAACCTGCGTCAATCTTTCGATAAATTTACTCATTTTATTCTCACCTGTAACAAGTTATGCCTGTCTATTATTCTACAATAAAACGGCTTATTTCACCGTGACCGACTTCGCCAGGTTGCGCGGTTTATCCGGGTCCAGGGCGCGGAACACGGCGCTATGATAGGCGAAAAGCTGCAGCGGCAGCACCGTTACCAGCGGGTAAAATAGCTCCGGCGCCGCCGGGATTTTTATCCATTCATGGAAAAGCGACTCGTTTTTGTCCGACACGCCGATGACGTAAGCCCCCCGGGCGGCGGTCTCCGCCACGTTCGGCATAATTTCATCGAAAGTGTAATCGTGCGGGCAGATTGCCACCACCGGGGTGCCTTTTTCGATGAGCGCCAGCGTGCCGTGCTTGAGTTCTCCCGCCGGCATCCCCTCGGCGTGCACGTAAGCCACTTCCTTGAGCTTCAGGGCGCCTTCCGCCGCCACTGCGAAATTGATGCCCCGCGCGATGAAATAAAAATCGTGGCGGTTTTTCAGCTTCAACGCCAGCGCCGTGGTCACATCCCCACTCGTCTGTAAAAACTGCTCGATTTCCGCCGCGATACTCGTTAACTGGGCGATGCCGGACTGATATTTATCCGCCAGCGCGAATGCCAGCAGGTAGAGCAGCGTCAGTTGCGCCATCAGGGTTTTGGTAGCGGCGACCCCTACTTCCGGCCCGCATTTCATGTACAGATTACGGTCGCTCAGCCGGGTGAGCGAGGAGTTTTCCGTATTCACCAGCGCAACAATTTTCGCGCCGCGGGCTTTGGCGCGCCGCACTCCGTCCAGCACGTCCGCGGTCTCGCCGCTTTGCGAAATCGCCAGCACCAGTGTTCCCGGACCGACGGAATCGGCGAAATACTCGAACTCGGAAGCCATCACCACTTCGCCGAAAACCCCCGCTACTTTAGAAAAAACGTAACGTCCGATGAGCGCCGCATGCCGCGAGGTACCGCACGCCGTGAACACCACGTGCCGGGATTGCCTGATTTCCCGGGCGATTGCCGTTACCGCGGCTTCATCCTGTTGCAGGGCACGGCGGATGGCATCCGGCTGCTCGTGAATTTCCTTGAGCATAAAGTAATCATACAAACCCTTGGTCAGCTCGCCGGAGTACCAGTCGGTTTCCGTGGGGGCACGTTTTACTTCCTTACCTTTGGCGTCGTAAATGGTCACTTTATCGCGGGTCACCACCACGCACTCGCGGTCTTCCACCAGCACCACCTTGTTGGTGATGCCGTGAAAAGAGAGCGCGTCGCTGGCGATGTAATTGCCCTGCGGACTGAGCCCGATGACCAACGGACTCTCCCGCCGGGCGCCGACGATTTTATCCGGCTCTTTGCTGGAAATCACCAGGATGGCGTAAGAACCTTCCAGTTCCAGCACCACCTTCTGCACTGCCTGTTCCAGCGATAAACCGGTATTCACATACTCGTCAATAAGATGGGGAATCACCTCACTGTCCGTCTGCGAGAGGAAGCGGTGCGTCCCCGTCAGCCGCCGGCGCAGGATTTCGTGATTTTCGATGATGCCGTTGTGCACCACCGCGATTTCGTTATCGCAGTCCAGGTGGGGATGGGCGTTCGCGGCGCTGATGCCGCCGTGGGTCGCCCAGCGCGTGTGCCCGATGCCGATATGACCCGGTAGCATATCCAGGTGCTGCTTCGCCACGACCTCCAGCAGCGCACCGGCGTCTTTGCCGGCGTGAATCCGCCCCCCGGCAACGGTGGCAATCCCGGCGGAGTCGTAGCCGCGGTACTCCAGTCGGCTGAGCGTATCCAGCAATACCGGCGCCGCTTGTTTTTCCCCGATGTAACCGACAATCCCGCACATATTGAGTCTATATATCCTTTTTAACGACCGTGCCCGGGGGTACCTGCGTCTCCGGACTGATTTTCACTCCCGGCATCAGGCTCACGTTGACCCCGGTTTTCACATTATTGCCAATCAACGCGCCCAATTTGACGTTTCCCGTGTCTATCTTAATCCCATTTACTATTACCGCCACCGGTTTTTCATCGAACCGCCAGTTGGCGGTAACGGTCCCGGCGCCGAAATTACAACGGCTCCCGGCCACTGTATCCCCAAGATAATTCAGGTGCGTCTGGCAACCATTTCCCAGATAAGTGCCCTTGATTTCCGAACCGAAGCCGATTACGCACTCCATGCCGAGGTGGCTGTAATCCCGCACCAGCGTGTGATTGCCGATGACCGAATTCTCCCCGATATACACCGGCCCGCGGATAACGGCGTTCTCTAATACCTTCACATTTTCCGCGATAATCACTTTCCCCTCGATGGTGGCTTTTGGCGATATTTTCGCGGTCGGTGCGATGTGACCCGGGGCATTATCGAGGAAATACCGCACCGCGTCCAGGATATGCCAGGGGTATTTGATCGCCGTCCAGTTGCCTCGGTAAAGGACTACCTTTACTTTCTGCGCCGCCGCCAGTTGCCCCAGGGCACGCTCGTACACATCGTCTTTCCCCGCCGGCTGACGGTCGATGTAATCCAGCAGTTTTTCCGGGTCATTATGACGGTGCGCCAGCAGCGTTACCAGATTAGAAGGTTCGCGCCCGGGCGCCGGCTTTTCTACGATATTTTGCAGGTAGCCCTTTTTATCTGCCACCAGGTAGCCGCCGGGGAAATATTCCTTCACTTCATAAGCCAGCAAGGCAGCCGCCGCCCCATTAAGGCGGGGTTCGAGCAGTTTTTGATAGGCTTTCACCCCGTATAAATCGTTGGGATTGACTACAATGACCGGGGATTTCAGCCAGCGCCGCGCCGACTGCAAGGCGTGACCGATGCCTCCGGGAGTTTTCTGTACCGCGAACGCGGCTTTAATACCTTTCATCCCGGCGGCAATCTGCTTGAGCCGGGTGATATTACCGGGGCTGCCGATGATGATAAATTCGGCAAGACCGGCTTTTTGCGCGAGCGCAATCTGGTGCTCCAGCAGCGTCTTCCCGAGGAATTTCAAAAACACTTTATCCTCGGTGAAGGGGAGCATCCGTCTCCCGGCGCCACCGCAAAGCAAAACTATTTTCACGGTTTCCGCATCCTTATTTCGCCGCTTTCTCAAATTCGGCTTTTGCCCGCCGGAACCAGTCCCCACGCTCTTTTATCACCTGCCGGATGGGGAGGTTGAAGGGGCATCGCGTCTCACACTCGCCGCATTCCGTGCAATCGTAAGCCTTCGCAATCGCTTCCGCCAGCGCCCCGGTGAAAACCCGTTCCGGGGGCAGACGTTTGGCGAAACTGTCGCTATTCATCACCGTCGAGATGGGGATACCGACGGTGCAGGGCTGGCAGTACTCGCAGCGGCGGCAGAACTTCGTCCCCAGCTCTTTGATCATTTTCTGCATCAGCCGTTTTTCCGTCGCGGTCAGCGTCAGGGGTTTGCCCAGCAGCCCCACGATTTCTTCGATTTCGGCTTGCTTTTCAATCCCCACCAGCGCCAGGACATCCGGGAACTGCAGCAAATATTTAAATGCCAGGGTAGCGTTATCCAGCATGCCCCCAGCCAGCGGCTTCATCGCAATAAAGCCGACATCGTGCTTCCGGCACAAAGGTAATAAATCATCCGCCGGCTCGCTGGTAATGAAATTGAAAGGAAACATCATTGTGGCGAACTTATCGGTTTTCACGGCGGCTTTGGCTGTGTCCATTGCGTGGCAGGTAATGCCAACATGCTTAATCACGCCGTCCTTCAGCGCTTTTTCCACCACGGTCAGCGGGCCTTTGGGGTCCAGCACCATATCCAGATTTTTCATATCGTTGACGCCGTGGAACTGGTAGAGGTCGAGGTAATCCGTCCCCAGCATTTTCAGGCTGTTGGCAAGGTGCGCCGCCACGCCTTCCTTGTTCCGGGCACCGGACTTGGTGGCGATAATATAGTCCTGCCGCCTGCCCTTTACCGCTTTGCCGATGCGGTATTCGCTGGTAGAATAGGCGTTGGCGGTATCGATGTAGTTAATACCCAAATCGAGGCAGCGGTTGACAACGCTGACAGCGCTATCTTCGTCAAGGCGCTGTATGGGAATACCCCCGAAACCAATTTTAGTGACCATTAAGCCGGTTCTGCCGAGTCTGATTTTTTCCATTGCTCCCCTTTCGCGGCTTATTTTAATATAGACAAATTCTATGGTTTGCGTTAATTCTGTACCCGTATTGTACCCGATATATAAAAATCCTGCATTTTAACCGCGCCGGGGGACCCGTACTTGACAATAAATCCGTTCGCGATTACAATAATTCCCATTGTGTCACAACATCTTATCAAACTAATCTCTTTAGTCCTGTGTTTGAGCTTCTTGTTTCCGATAGGGATGCTTCAGACTACCGGCGTTGCCGCTGAAGCGGCGCGGTGGTCATCGGAGGCAATTCCCCTGGATGGTCAGATGGGAAAATGGCAGCTCGCCGCCGGCTCCGACCCGCAGTACCTGACGCAAGCCCCGGACGGCACTATTTACTGCTACGCCAATCCCGCGCTGACCACCGATACCCTGTTCAAATCTCTTGACGGCGGCTTGAGCTGGGAGACCACGGGACGGGTCAAAGACCTCATCGTGGATATCGCCGTCTGCCCGCAGGACAGTAATTTGGTGTATTACGCCACCGCCGCTAAAGTGTGCAAATCCACCGACGCCGGGAGCACTTTCACCAACCTGCCGCTCAGCCCCGGTGGCGCCGGCGCCGGGAATATCCAGATAACCTCGCTCGACGTGGTGAAAACCGGCACCGGGAATCTGGTTATTGTCAGCACCCGGGACACGGATGCCGGGCAATTCGGCGGGATTTACCTGCTGGACGAAAGCGTCGCCCCGCTCGCGTGGACGGATACCGCTGTCAGCGCTTACGATGTCTGCCGCGTGGCTTTTTCTCCCGCCTTCGCATCTGAACCAATTATTTACACGGTTGCCACCGACGAAACGGATAGTTTTCTTGCGGCGCTGGTGCCGGGAGAAGCGTGGGGAGCAACTTACAGTCCTGCTACTTTAGCGGGGACTGTCGCCGCGCACGCAGTGCTGGCTTTCCCCGATGATTACGCCGCCACCGGCGCCGCCTTCATCGGCATCGATACCGGCGTTAACACCGGCGACGTTTACCTTTACCACCGCGCCCAAGTGCCGGCAGTATCTTCCGTGACCGACCTTAACGCCGGCGCACCCGACGCCCTGGCCGCGGTAGATATTTATAGCCTGAACGTCAGCGGCAATACCGCCGGGGCAAGTATTCTGGCGGGCGCCGCCGCTTCTCCCCGGGTGTATGCCAGCGCCGATAGCGGAGGCGCCTGGACCGGCTGCCGGCAGCCGCCTACCGGACAGAATAAAACCTGCGTGGTGAAATCCGTTAAAGACGCCGGTATTTTTGCATTAACAGCGGGCGTCGAAAGCGCTTTTTCAGTATCCACGGATAACGGCCAGAACTGGCGGCAGATTTCCCTCATCGATACCAAGATAAATAACATTTACGACCTGGCGGTAGCGCTTTACAACGCCCCGTCCCCGGCGCTTTATCTGGTCACCCAGGATTCCACCGGGCTTACCAACAGCGTCTGGCGGCGCGCGGAAATGAGCCCCCGGTGGCAGCGGATATTCTGCAGTACGCTGCCGGGTGTCAAGAGCTTACAATATGCCCTCTGCCCCCCGGTTTACGGCACCCGGACGGTGTTCCTGGCAGGCGAAAACAGCGTCGGTCCGGCAACCTGGGTCTCGCAGGACGCCGGGCAGACTTTCACGATGCATGCCGCCCCGTTCCCGGTCTCCTGCTGGACGGCGCTGGATGACGCCAAGCTCTTCATCGGAGGTTACTCGGGCGGTAAAGGTGTCATTGCCCGCAGCCAGGACGCCGGGGCGACTTTCCCCGATACCGCCGAAGCCGGCGTCAATACCATTTGCTCACTGGCAATCTCGCCTGCCTTTGCCCAGGATAAAACTATGCTGGCGGGCAACAACAGCGGCCGGGTTTTCTGGTCGCAAAACGGGGGTTTGAACTTCGAGCCGGTGGGACAGCAGCTCCCGGTTACCGGGGGCATCGGTAAAATCAGCCTCGCCTTTGACCGGAGTTTCAACGGCAGTCGCCTCATCTACGCCGCCACCGATAGCCTGGCGACAACCACGAGCAAGGAGCGCATCTTCCGCTTCACCCTGCAGCAAAGCGCGGCGTGGCAAAGCCTTTATGCCGGCTTACCTGCCGGCGCGTATATTACCCGCCTGTTTGCCGCCGCGGACGGCAGTTTTTATGCACTGAATTCACAGGCAGTTGTGGCGGCGGACGGTAAAGGCGGCTTACTCCGCACGCTTGCCGCTACCGACCCTTCTTTCGAGACGGTGTCCGGCGGATTGGCGGAAGGTACCAATCTACAGGGTTTTTGGTGCAACGGACAGCAATACTGGGCAATCGACGCCACGAAAACCGGGCTGTTAACGATCTCCGATTATTTTGTTTACCCGCCGGTCGCCGGGACGCCGGCGGACAAAGCCGCCGGGCTGGCGACTGACGTTACGCTCGATTGGAGCGTCATCAACGGCGCGAACGAGTACGAGTGGCAGGTCTGTGACCACGCCACCTTTGCCAACGTGCCCGCCGCCACCCGCGGCACCTGCGCCGCCTCTAGCGTCCGGGTGAATACACTTACCCCCGGCACGATTTACTACTGGCGGGTGCGGATTACGAAACCGTTTGCCAGTCCCTGGTCGGCGGCGCTGTCTTTTAGCACCGCCCTCGGCGGCGATGGCATCAGCCCATCCCTCAACCAGCCCGCTAACGGCGTTACTACCGGGGTCAAACCTGTTTTCCAGTGGGGCACCATCGCCGGGGCGGACCGCTACGAGCTGGTGATTGCCGGAGACGCTAATTTCACCGCGCCGCTGTACGATTTCACCGGCGCCCGGGCACTCACGGCGAATGCCTGGCAATGTGAAGCCACTCTGGATTATGACACCGCTTACTTCTGGAAAGTACGCGCCTGCACCGCTACCAACTTCAGCGCCTGGAGCGCCGTCAACGCTTTTCTCACGGCATCGCCGCCGGTGCCGGCTACCACGCCCGCCACCGCCAATATCCCGGCGCCTGTCACCGTTACTGCGCCGCCCACCACCCCACCGACCACGCAAATCAACATCATCGCCCCGGAAAATCCCACCCCGGTATATTCTCCCACCAATATCGTCGAGTTCAATTTCCCGGACTGGGCGCTCATCACCTTCCTCGCCATTATGGCTTTAATGGCGCTGGCGCTGCTGGCGCTGGTGATTCTAATTTTTAAAATCGTGCGTCCCTGAAAATTTTTACCGCTAATGTTAAAATAGGCTTTAGTTACTTTTTGGGCAGAAGGGATAACGGTTGACGATTCCAGATAATAGCGGCAGTTCGGCAAAACATTCCCGTTTCAAATTCAAGTTCCCGGATATCTTTATGGGTTGGTGGACAGTGCTCGGCGGCGGCATGCTGGCGCTCTGGGGACACGGTTATAACGCCTACGGTATCTCCGCCATGTTCAAACCCATTTCGGAGGAACTCGGTTTCAGCCGCGCCGATACCTCGGTCGCCAGCAGCATCGGGCGGCTGGAAGGCGGCATCGAGGGTCCTATCACCGGCTGGATTACCGACCGTTTCGGCGCCCGGTGGGTAGTTTTCAGCGGGGTTTTTCTTATCAGTCTTGCCCTGATTCTGATGAGTGTAGTCAATTCCCTCTGGTCTTTCTACCTCATCTGGGGCATCATGCTGGGCACCGGGTGCAATATCGCCCTCACCCTCCCCATCGATACCACCATCTCCAACTGGTTCGTGAAAAAACGCGGCGTAGCCCTGAGCATCAAATGGATATTCTCCGGGATGTCCGGCGTGGCGATTATGCCGATGATTGCCTGGATGACCACCACCTATGACTGGCGGGTTGCCTGTACCTTCGGCGGCATCGTGATGGCGGTAGTCGGGCTGCCAATCGCCTGGTTCTGTTTCCGTCCCCACCGCCCGGAATATTACGGTTTGCTGCCCGACGGCGCCCGGGTGAAACTGCCGGAAAAGCCAGACCGCCAGTCAATGCTGGAAAAGGGCAGGGAATACGCCTCGGAAATCAAAGAGGTGGAATTTACCCTGAAACAGTCGATGCGCACCCGCGCTTTCTGGCTGATGGTGCTGGCGAACTCCATCCACGGTCTTGTGGTGCCGGTGATGAGCATCCACTGCATTCCCTTTTTAACCGACCGCGGCATCGACCCGGTGCAAGCCGCCGCCATGATGTCCCTCTGGATTACCGCCAGCCTGCCCACCCGTTTTCTCGGCGGGCTGATTGCCGACCGTATCCCCACCGATAAACTACGTTTTCTTACCGCCAGCGCCTATTTTCTGCAGGCAGCCGGGGTCTTCTTCTTCCTGAGATACCAGACAGATACCAGTATTTATGTCTGGTTTGTCCTTTACGGGTTTGGACAGGGCATCCTCACTACCACCCAGGGCGTCACCCGGGCACGCTATTTCGGACGCAAAGCCTTCGGCTCGATTCAGGGCATCTCCCAGATGTTGCAGACGCCCATCGGCGTTGTGGCGCCGATTTACGCCGGCTGGATATACGACACCACCGGAAGCTATATGTCGGCTTTCGTGCAATTTGCGGTGTTGTTATCCGTCGCGACGGTGCTGGCGATATTTATCTTCCCGCCGAAACCGCCGGAGAAAATTACGGACATCGGGCAGATCTTCTAACGGCTATTTATAAGAAAGCAGCGTTACCTGCAGCGTCAAGGGCAGGTTAGCTTTGTTGATGACCAGCTTGGGTTGCGGCACCAGGTCGTGCACGCCCATTTCTTTCAGAAAACGTTCTTCCGTGCCGATATCCCTCTTCAACACTTCGGTCTTATAGTGCATCGGGATGACGATTTTCGGTTCCAGCCGCCGCACGGTTTCCGCGGCCTGGGTGGCGTCGATGGTAGAGCCGCCGCCGACCGGCACCAGCAGCACGTCCACCGTTTCCAGTTTGGCGGCCTGTTCCGCCGTGAGCACGTGCCCCAGGTCGCCCAGGTGGCACACCATAATGTCGTCGATATCAATCAGGAAGACGGTATTTTTACCGCGCACGGCGCCCTTTTCGGCATCGTGATAGGTGTTCACGCCGAGCATAATAACGTTATTGATTTCGTATTCCCCGGGACCCCTGACCACCTTCGGCTCGCCGCCGATAGCGTCGGCGTTACCGTGCCCGGGATGCCCGTGGCTCACGGTAATAATCTGGGCAGCCTGTTTTCCCAGGGTATAGCCGGTATCCGGCGAGAAAGGGTCGGTGAGTACGGTAACCTGTTTGCCTTTAAGTTTGAAGCAGGAGTGTCCGAGCCAGGTAATTTCCATATATTTCAGTTTAACACAGGCAAGCCATTCCAGCAACGCGCCGGGAGCGAACATACCGTGCGGAAAAGAGTGTACCCCCTCTTGACAAGACTCCCCTAAAATGCTAATTTAGAGTTGTTAGCACTCTCATCAATAGAGTGCTAACGGAGATAAAAATGCTTTCACCACGCACGGAAACGATTTTAAGAATCATCATCGAGAACTACATCCACGGCGCGGCGCCGGTGCCTTCGCAGAACCTGACTCACAAGTACGGTCTGAAGGTCAGCTCGGCGACTATCCGCAACGAGATGGCACGCCTGAAAAAGGAGGGTTATATCCTGCAGCCCCATACCTCCGCCGGGAGCGTCCCCTCCGATAAGGGCTACCGCCACTACGTGGAAACCCTCGACCGCGTCCGGCTGCCGGTCAACCAGCAGTTGATGATTAGCCATCTTTTTCACCAGGTGGAAAACCGCCTGGAGGAGTGGATAAAGCTCACGGCGAATATCCTGGCGCACCTCTCCCAGAATATGGCGGTGGTCGCCACCGCCAAAGCCAACCGCAGCCTCTTCAAGCACGTGGAGCTGGTCAGCCTGCAGGACACGACTGCCCTCATCGTGCTGGTGCTGCAGGGCGCCCGGCTGCGCCAGCAGCTTTTATCTTTCAACGCCCCGGTCACGCAGGACGATTTGAAAGATATTTCCGCCAAATTGAACACCGAATTCGCGGGTCTTTCCAACCGGCAGATTCAGGAAAAAGAACTCATCCTCTCGCCGCTGGAAGCCCGCATCGTGGATATCATCACGGAGATTATGGCGGGCGAGGACCAGGTGGAGTTCGAAGACCTGTATATGGACGGGCTCCAGTTCATCTTCAGCCAGCCGGAATTCACCGATCCGCAGCGCAACCGGGCGCTGCTGACCCTGACCGAGCAAAAGGATATCCTCAAGGTTATTCTGCCCCACGGGCTTAAAGAAGCCGGCGTGCATACCATCATCGGCGCCGAGAACTCCGCCGAGCCGATCCAGAACTGCAGCGTGGTTTTCAGCCAGTACGGCATCCCCGGCGAAGCCGTGGGCTGCCTCGCTATCGTCGGACCGACGCGAATGGCTTACGCCCGCAACATCGCCTCGGTGGACTATATGGCGGATGTTTTAACGCGCCTGATTTCCCGTCTTTACGCCCGGGAGCCGGCGCGGGACGAACTGCCGGAGAATTGACCGGTCGCAACCCCCTTTAATAAAACGAAACACAGGGAAAATATGCGATGACAACTGAGGAAAGAAACGAACAAGTAAAGCCCGACGCATTGGGCGAAACCCCGGCGCCCGTTTCTCTGGAAGAAGCGCTCGCCTCCGCCCAGCACAAGGCAGACGAATATCTGGAAAGCTGGAAACGCGCCCAGGCCGATTACAGCAACCTGAAACGCCGTACCGACCAGGAAAAATTGGAGATGGCGAAGTACGCCAACACCCAGTTGATTCTGAACCTGCTGCCGGTGCTGGACGACTTCGACCGGGCGTTCCAGCAGATGCCGCCGCGCCTCGCCAAAACCGAGTGGGCGGAGGGTTTCCGCTTGATTGCCGGGAAGCTGCTGGCAACGCTCGCGGCGCAGGGCTTGCAACCGATTGAGGCGGTCGGGAAACCGTTTGACCCGGCGCGGCACGACGCCTGCCTGCACGAAAAAGGCGCCGAGGGCATCGTGGTCAATGATCTACGCAAAGGCTACCTGTTGTTCGATAAGGTCATCCGCCCCACCCAGGCGGTGGTCGGTAACGGGGAAACGGGAGAGGACACTAAACAGGACTAACGTTACATAAAAAGTTTACCGGAAGAGTCAAAATAATAATTGTAGACCATTAACAGGAGGACAAAATGGCAAGAGCAGTTGGCATCGACTTAGGCACGACTTTCAGCGAGGTCGCCGTGATGCAGGGCGGGGAGCCGGTGGTGGTCCCTTCTTCGGAAGGCGGCAACATCGTCCCGTCCATCGTGGCGATGAGCAAAAACGGGGAAAGACTAGTGGGGCAGTTGGCCCGCCGCCAGGCAATCGTGAACCCGGATAACACCATTTACAGCATCAAGCGTTTTATGGGGCGCAAGTGGGGCGAACCCCCCGGCCGCGAGCTCCCGGTGGAAGAGGACGCCCGCCGCAAGACCTACAAAATTACCAGAGGGACCAATAACGAAGTTAAGGTCTTGATGGGCGGCAAGGAATACACCCCCCCGGAAATTTCCGCCATGATTTTACAGAAACTCAAGGCGGATGCTGAAGCGTTTTTGGGAGAGAAGGTTACCGACGCCGTCATCACCGTGCCGGCATATTTTAACGACGCCCAACGCCAGGCGACCAAGGACGCCGGCGCCATCGCCGGGCTCAACGTGCTGCGCATCATCAACGAACCCACCGCCGCGGCATTAGCCTACGGGCTGGACAAGAAAAACGAGGAAACCATCGCGGTTTACGACCTCGGCGGCGGCACTTTCGATATTTCCATCCTGGAAATCGGCGGGGGTACCTTCCAGGTGAAATCCACCGCCGGAGACACCCACCTCGGCGGCGATGACTTCGACCAGCGCATTATGGACTGGATTTGCGACGAGTTCAAGCGCGACCAGGGGATCGATTTACGCGGTGACAGGATGGCGCTGCAACGGATTAAAGAAGCCGCGGAAAAAGCTAAAATCGAGCTTTCCACGGTGCAGAAATCCGATATCAACCTGCCCTTCATCACCGCCGACGCCAGCGGGCCCAAGCACCTCAACCTGACGCTCACCCGTGCCAAGCTGGAACAACTGGTGATGGACCTGGTGGAAAAGAGCCTGCAGCCATGCAAGCAGGCGCTCACGGACGCCGGCAAAACCAATGCTCAGATTGACGAGGTCATTCTCGTCGGCGGGCAGACCCGGATGCCGCTGGTACAGCAGAAAGTTAAAGAGTTCTTCAACAAGGAGCCTAACAAGGGCGTGAACCCGGACGAGGTAGTCGCCATCGGCGCCGCCATTCAGGCCGGGGTCCTCAAGGGTGAGGTCAAAGAGGTTCTATTGCTGGACGTTACGCCGTTAACCCTGGGCATCGAAACCCTGGGCAGCGTGATGACGCCATTAATTACCCGCAATACCACCATCCCCACCTCCAAGAGCCAGGTCTTCTCGACCGCCACGGATAATCAGCCCAGCGTGGAAATTCACGTGCTGCAGGGCGAACGCCCGATGGCGAACGACAACCGCACCCTGGGGCGTTTTATGCTCGATGGTATTCTCCCGGCGCCCCGCGGCTTGCCGCAGGTCGAGGTTACTTTCGATATCGACGCCAATGGCATCCTGAGCGTCAAAGCGATGGATAAAGGCACCGGCAAAGAGCAGAAAATCACCATTACCGCCTCCAGCGGCTTGAGCAAGGACGAGGTGGAGAAGATGCGCCGGGATGCCGAAGCCCACGCCGCCGAGGACGCCAAACGTAAGGAAGACATCGAGACTAAAAACACAGCCGACACGATGGCTTACCAGGCGGAAAAAATGCTGCGGGACAACAAGGATAAAATTTCGGATGACCTGCATAAAGAGGTTGAAGCCAAAGTCAGCGCCGTCAAGGAAGCCCTGAAAGGGACGGACCTGGAAGCCGTGAAACGCGTCACCCAGGAACTCAACGAGACGATGCAGAAAGTCGGCACGGCGATTTACCAGCAACAGCAGCAGGCGCAACAACCGCCTCCCGGTCAGCAGCCGCCGCCCGGCGGTAAGAAAAATGACGACGGGACAGTTGAAGGCGAGTTCCGCGAGGTCTAAAATAGTAGTATTATGCCCTTTCCGGTCTTAACGCCGGAAAGGGCGCCTCTTCCCGTAAAAACAGAAGAGGGAAGAGGACAGGCTGATATGACCACCAAGAGAGATTACTACGAAGTTTTAGGCGTCGAGCGCAACGCTTCCGAAGATGACATTAAAAAGGCTTTTCGCAAAAAGGCTTTCGAGTACCACCCCGACCACAACCGCGACGATGGCGCCACCGAGAAATTCAAAGAGCTGAACGAAGCCTACCAGGTGCTCTCCGACTCTGAAAAACGCTCCGTTTACGACCGCTACGGTCACGCCGGTATGGAGCAAAGCCCCTTCGGGCAGTCCGCCAACGGCTTCGATTTCGGCTTCGGCGATATCTTCGAGGCGTTTTTCGGCGGGGCGACGAGCCAGTCCCGCCAGGGCCCGGAAAAAGGCGCGCCGCTGCAGCACAGCCTCACCATCACGCTGGAAGAAGCCGCTTTCGGCGCGGCGAAAGAAATTACCCTGACCCGGGTGGAAAATTGCGCCGATTGCCAGGGACTCGGCAGCAAGCCGGGAACTCAACCCTCCCGCTGCCCGCAGTGCCACGGCACCGGGCAAATCCGCCGCACCCAGTCCAGCGTCTTCGGGCGCTTCACCAATATTTCCACCTGTCCGCAGTGCCGGGGCGAAGGCAGCGTGATTACCGACCCCTGTCCCAAATGCCGCGGCACGGGCAAAGAACGGCAACAGCGCACCGTTACCGTCAAGGTGCCCCCGGGTGTCGCGGACGGCACCCAGATGCGCATCCGCGGTGAGGGCAACGCCGGCAGCCGGGGCGGGCCCGCCGGTGACCTTTACGTCAATTTAGAAGTGCGGGAGCATGAGGTCTTTAAACGCGCCGGGGATAATATCCTCTACGAATTGGAAATCAACGTCGCGCAGGCGGCGCTGGGGCTGGAAACCACCGTCCCCACGCTGGATGGCGATACCAGACTGAAAATACCCGCCGGGTGCCAGAGCGGCGCCGTCTTCCGGCTGAAAAACCGCGGCATCCAGCACCTCAACGAACGCTCCCGGGGCGACCAGTTGGTGACCGTCAAAGTCTTCACGCCGGAATCGCTGACCAAAGAACAGAAGCAGTTGTTTGAAAAACTGGCGGAGAGCCTGGGTCCCGGCAAGAAGAAATAATCTTCCCTTCATTGTCATTCTGAATGGAATGAAGAATCTAGTAAAAATAATCAATAATCAAGACTCAATATTCAAGAAAGCACGCATACCTAATCTCGAAATCTCAATATCGGCGTTTTTGTCATACTGAGTGTAAAGCCTGTCCTGAGCGAAGTCGAAGGAAAGTAGCTCTGGGCGGTTGAATTATCCCGTTCTCTATTGTCTTTGCAAGGACTGAAAAGGACGAAGCAATCTCTAGCGGTTAAACGGGAAGCAGTCTTTCTGATGGAGGCAGCCACCCCAAAAAGCCCCGCCGCATCTCAGCCCTTGAAACCCAGCTCCTTGAGATAAGACGTATTATTGTGCTCTTTGAGAACGTAAATATCCTGCCGGTAGTCGAAGACCGTGACCGCCGCCGTGTCCATCGTCACTTTCCAGAAGCTGTCGTTCCCCAGCCCCAGCAGGGCTAATATCAGGCACTTGTGCACCACCTGGTGCGAAACCAGCGCCACGTTGCCCGGGTGCTTTTTCACCACTTCCTTCACGAAATTCACGGCGCGCTCAGTCAGGGCGTTCAGGCTCTCTCCCCCCGGGAGCTTGACCAGGTGCGGCGTTTTGACCCACTGCGCGAACAGCTCGCTGTCTTCCTCGCGCACCTGCTGCACCGATTTGCCTTCCCACCGGCCGAAGCCGATGTCGTCGAGCCCGGCTACCGGCTGCGCCGTCAAATGCTGCCTTGCGGCAATCGCCTGCGCCGTCTGTAAAGCCCGCCGCCGGGGACTGCAATACACCGCCTCGATTTTGATCCCGGCGAGGTAATCCCCCAGCCGTGCCGCCTGCTGCAAGCCGGTTTCATCTAAATCGATTTCAATCCTGCCCCGGAAAACTTCTCCCTTGTTGAATGCCGTCTGTCCGTGCCGCGCCAGTATCAGTTGTGTCAAAGTCTCGCCTTTCTATTTACTGGTAAACAATTTTTCACTCTTCGCGAATGATTCTCTTTTCAGTATGCCAAAAAAGCGCTGAATTTTAAAGTAAAGCGCCTGTTCATCTCAGCCCAGGGTTGCTACATTTTCAGCAATTTCACGATGTCGCTGGGCTTTTCCGCCACCGGGACCCCGGCTGCCGCGTAGGCTTCAATCTTGGATTTGGCGGTGCCGCTGCTGCCCATGATAATCGCCCCGGCATGCCCCATCCGTTTACCGGGCGGCGCCATTCTCCCGGCGATGTACGCCACCACCGGCTTGGGGTATTTCGTCTCGATAATGTATTGCGCCGCCTTCTCCTCCGCATTGCCGCCGATTTCCCCAATGAGCACGACACCCCCGGTTTCAGCATCGTCGCGGAACAGCGCCAGCAACTTGACGAAATCCAGCCCGATGATAGGGTCGCCGCCCATACCGATGCAGGTGCTCTGCCCCGACCCCGCCGCCGTGATATGCCAGGCGATTTCGTAGGTCAGTGTGCCGCTGCGGGAAATGATGCCGATTTTGCCGGGTTGAAAGATGTGCACCGGCAGGATACCGACTTTTATCCTCAGTCCGGGATTTATCAGTCCCGGGCAGTTGGGGCCCACAATCGTTACCCCCTGGCGGGCGGCTTTCGCCACGAACTCGATTTCATCCGCCTGCGGGATGCCCTCGGTAATGACCACGATGGTTTTAATCCCGGCGTCGATGGCTTCGTTGACGCCACTTTTCGCCGCCCGGGCGGGCACAAACAGGATGGAGGTGTTGGCGCCGTGATTTTTCACGGCATCGCTGACATGGTCGTACACGGGGATGCCTTCTACGGTCTGCCCGCCCTTGCCGGGAGTACACCCGGCGACGATGTTCGTGCCGTAGTTTTTCATCGCCACCGTGTGAAAACGCCCTTCGTTGCCGGTGATGCCCTGCACCACCACCCGCGTGTCTTGATTCACGATGACGCTCATTTCCGTCCCTCCCCGCTCTTCACGATGGCCGCCGTCGCCCGCTCCATATCCGGGTAATAACCGATTCCATGCTGACGCAGGATTTCCTGCCCTTCTTTTTCGTTGGTGCCCATCATTCTCACCGCCACCGGCTTTTGCACTACGGCGGCTTTCAGCCCTTCCACTACGCCCTGCGCCACCAGGTCGCAGCGGGTGATGCCGCCGAGGATGTTTATCAGCACCGCCCGGACTTCCGGCTTGTTCATTACCAGCAGGACGCCGTTTTTAATGACCTCGACCTCCGCCCCGCCGCCGATATCCAGGAAGTTCGCCGGCCTGCCGCCGAAAACCTGCACCATATCCACCGTCGCCATCACCAGCCCGGCGCCGTTGCCGATGATGCCGATATCCCCGTCCAGGTCGACATACGAATACTTCTGCTTGCGCGCCTCCGACTCGCGGGGGGTGTCCTCTTCCCGGTGGAGGTTGCGCTCCGCGAACTCCGGGTGCCGGAAGATGGCGTTGTCGTCCAGCGTCATGCGGGCATCGGCGGCGTAAAATTCGCCATCGGCGGTTTTCACCAGGGGATTCAGCTCTACCAGCTCGGCATCGTATTCCAGCGCCAGCTTATACAGGGTAAATAACACGCCCGCGAACCGGGCGGCGTCATCCGGGGCAAGCTGAAACCGGTCGAGCATTTTTGCGAAGTCGGCGGGCGCGGGCGCCGCCAGCGGGTCGAGATGCCGCCGCGCGATTTTTTCGGGCTCCGTGCGGGAGACTTCCTCGATGTCCACGCCGCCGCTGGTCGAGGCTAAAGCCACGAATGATTTCGCCTGGCGGTCGATGGCAATGGAAGCGTAATACTGCTCTTTTAACGCCAGTTTTTCTTCCACCAGCACCGCTTTGACGGGTACATCCTTAATCCTTTTCCCCAGCAGGCTGCCGGCGACCTGGCGGGCGGCGTCTTTACCAGCGGCGGGCAGGATGCCCCCGGCTTTGCCCCGGCCGGAAACCGTAATCTGGGACTTGATGAAAACCGCCCCCCCGATTGCCGCGGTGGCCGCGGCGACCTCATCCGCGGTGCGGGCAATTTGCCCCCGGGGGATTTTTATGCCGTACTTCTGAATAATCGCCTTGGCTTCGTACTCAAATAACTTCATTTTACCCCCTTAATTTCAGGCGTAAACGGCAAACTTCAAAAAACATACCTGACGTCACGGCAGTCACGGAAAAAGAATTCGGTGCAATTTTTATAAAATACCGGGGAGCGACGGGCATTAGCATCCCCCGCGATGATTTTTCTGCCTGCAGTATGGCACCGGACGCGGGCGTTGTCAATCAGAGAACGGGCTTATCAGACGGGTTTATCTACCTTCTCCACTTCGATGGTGCACTCCGTGGCGAGGGCGGCAATGGCACCCAGCGCCGCCAGCAGCGGCGCCATCATAATCGTCAGCGCGGCGGCGGACGCCCCGATGGTTAAGGGGATTTCCAGCACGGTGCGCCCTTCGTGAATCACCCGCACCCGGCGGATATTGCCTTCGTGAATAAGCTGCTTGACCTTCTGTACCAGCTCGTCGCTGTTAATCGTAAACTTTTCCGTGGACATCGTTCACCTCCTGCCGGCGGCTTTATTAAAGCAAGCGGGCGGTAAAAAGTAAAGAGCGTTGACAACCCGCCCGCCCGCCGCTTATATTGAAATGCAGAAAACTGAACAAGGAGCGCCGCTGATGAAAAATGTATTGATTGCCTACTTCAGCCTCTCCGGGAACACCGAGAAAATGGCGCAGTTTATCGCCGAGGGGGTGCGCTTCGCCGGCGCCAAAGCGACGGTGAAAAAAATCGCCGAACTGAAGAATATCGATGACCTGGCGGGCTACGACGGCTATATCTTTGGCTCGCCCACCTACCACCGCGATATGGTGGAGCCGATGAAAACCTTCCTCTTTTTCGCCAAGAAAGCGGCGCTGGCGGGCAAGCTCGCCGGGGCTTTCGGCTCTTACACCCACAGCGGCGATGCTCCCGGAATTATCTTCGAAACGATGCAGTACGTTTATAAAATGACCCCCTTCGAACTGAACTCTTTCCGCCTCACCGATGACAAGCTGAATACGAAAGAGGGCGTCAGAGCCTGTCAGGACTATGGTAAAGTATTCGGTGAAGCGCTGAACCGGTAAACGGGGGTAAAAATGAACGGCGACCTGAGTCAAGTTATGGAGATGCTCCCTTTTCTCATCCCCATCATCATTTTAGAGCTGGCGCTGCTGGTGATTGCCCTGCTCGACGTTATCAAACGGGAGCATGTCACCGGGGGCAATAAAGTCGTCTGGATTCTCGTCATCGTGCTGTTCCAGATATTCGGCCCGGTAGTTTATTTCTTATTCGGGCGCCGGGAGTCAAACAATAATGACCGCCATCAAGACCAGTAACCTCACCAAGCATTACGGCGCGGTGAAAGCCCTAGATGGCCTCAACCTGGAAGTGCCGGAGAACGTGGTCTTCGGGTTCCTGGGGCCCAACGGCGCCGGCAAAACCACCACGGTGAAACTGCTCACCGGCTTCGCGCGCCCCACCGCCGGCGAAGCCATCGTCGCCGGGCAAAGGGTGCGCGACGGCAACCTGGCGCTGAAAGCGTTGACCGGCTTCCTGCCGGACGTGCCGGATTTTTACGAATGGATGACCGGGCAGGAGTTTCTGCAATACGTGGGAGAACTGCACCGGCTGCCGGGCGCCGAGATTAAATCGCGCGCCGCCGAACTGCTGGAGCTGGTAGCGCTGGAGAAAGCCGCGAAAAGACGCATCGGGGGGTACAGCCGCGGGATGCGGCAAAGGCTCGGCATCGCGCAGGCGCTCATCAACCGCCCCAAAGTGCTCTTTATGGACGAGCCCACCTCCGCCCTCGACCCCATCGGCAGAAAAGAGGTGCTCGACCTCATTTCCCGGCTGCGGCAGAACACCACCGTCTTTATGTCCACCCACATCCTGTCCGACGTGGAGCGCGTCTGCGACCTGGTGGGGATTATCGATAAAGGCAAACTGGTCACGGTGTCCACCGTGAGCGCCCTGCAGCAGCGCTACGCGCGCTCGATTTTCGAAATGGAATTCATAGAAAACCCCGCCGCCTTCGTGGCAACTTTAAAGAATATCGCCTGGCTGGCGGACGCGGCGCTGGTCAATCTTAACGGCAAGCCCGCGGTCCGGGTGCGGGCGGTGGATATTGGCATCGCCCGCCGGGAGCTGCCGCGGCTGGTGAGCGCCAGCGGTTTGACGCTGGAACGCTACGAACTCAGCCTCCCCAATCTCGAGGAAATCTTCGTGGAAATTGTCAAAGGCGGGCAAACGAAATGACCGGATTTCTCCCCCTGCTGAAAAAAGAAATCATCGAGCAGTGGCGCAGCTACCGGCTGCTGATTGCCGCGAGCGTGTTCCTGCTGTTCGGCATCAGTACGCCGCTGACGCTCAAATATATGCCGGAGATTTTAAAGAGCCTCGCCTCCGAATTTCCCATCGAAATGCCCCCGCCCACGGCGGCGCAGTCGCTGGCGGAATTCACCGGGACCATCGGGCAGGTGGGGATACTGATTGTCGTCCTCGTGGCGATGGGCGCCGTCGCCAACGAGATGCGCCGCAGCACCGGGGTGATGACCCTGAGCAAGCCCGTCAGCTACGCCGCTTTTATAATGGCTAAATTCGCCGCCATCGGTCTGACCTTCATCGTCTCGCTGGCGGTTTCGGGCGCAATCTGTTTTGCTTACACCGTCTGGCTGATCGGGGGGGCGTCCCCGGCGGTGTTCACCGGGATGAGCCTGCTGCTGGCGGGGTTTATGCTCTGGTCGCTGGCGGTGACGCTGCTGTTTTCCAGCCTGTTCAAAAACTCGGTGGCGGCGGGCGGCGCCGCGCTGGGGAGCATAATCGCCATCTCCGCTTTATCTGCCATCCCGGTGGTGGGGGAATATTTACCGGGGGCATTGCTCAAATGGGGCAACGACCTGCTGGCGGGCACCGGGGAGGTTTACTGGTGGGGGCTGGGGGTCACGGCGGGGCTGACGGTTTTGTGCCTGCTGCTCACGCCGAGGGTATTGAGACGGAAAGAACTATAAACGGTAAATCCGAAATCCGAATACCGAAACCCTAATTTTTCCGTTCTTGTCATTCTGGAGGGAAAACGGCAAAGCCGGGTGACCGAAGAATCTCAGGGTGGGGGAGTAATACTTATCGCGATGAGCGAATACTATGTTTATATTATGGCAAATAAATCCGGCACTCTATATACCGGCGTCACCAACAATTTGGAACGGCGGGTCTATGAGCATAAGAATAAACTCATAGACGGATTTACCAAAAAGTACAACGTCAATCAGCTGGTTTACTTCGATTCCACGGATGACGTAACAGCTGCCATCGCCCGTGAAAAGCAGATTAAAGGAATGCTGAGAAGCAGAAAAATAGAGTTAATCAAAACTATAAACCCGAAAATGATTGACTTGAGTGCCGAATGGTATGATAACCCACCCCCACCACCCTGATATCCTTCGTCCCGATGTAATCGGGACTCCAGGATGACAATAGGGAAGGAGCCCGGACCGCTGACTGCTGAAGGCTGAAAGCTCCCTCCCCATTTGCCATTCACCCTCTTGCCGTTTATACTTATTCTTATGAACAAGGTCTCTCTTAAAACCCGGCATTTCCTCTCCGTCAACTCCGTGACCCCGGCGGAGTGGCAGTCCCTGCTGGATTACGCCATCGCGCTCAAAGCCGGGGGCTGGAACACCCTGCTGAAAAATAAAATCCTCGCCATTATGTTTGAAAAGCCATCCCTGCGCACGCGGGTAAGTTTCGAGGTGGGGATGCGGCAACTTGGCGGGCAAGCGATTTACCTGTCCCCGGCGGAGGTGGGACTGGGGCAAAGAGAGTCCGTGGCGGACGTCTCCCGGGTGCTGAGCCGCTTCATTAACGGCATCGCCTGCCGCACTTTCGCCCAGCAGAACCTGACCGAGCTTGCAAAATGGGGCAGCGTCCCCGTCATCAATGCCCTCTCGGACGCCGAACACCCCTGCCAGGCGCTGGCGGATTTCCTCACGATACTGGAACACAAGGGCAAACTTCAGGGCTTGACCCTCGCTTATATCGGCGACGGCAATAACGTCGCCAACAGCCTCGCTCTCGCCTGCGGCATGACGGGGATGAACTTTACCATTGCCTCACCCGCCGGCTATACGTTGAACGAAAAGTACGTGAAACTGGCGCGAAAGTACGCCCGGGCTTCCGGGGCGAAAATCACGCTGGTTGAGGACCCGCGGGCCGCGGCGGCGAAAGCGGATATCCTTTACACGGACACCTGGACCAGCATGGGGCAGGAAGCCGAAGCCAAAATCCGGCGCCAGGCCTTTGCCGGTTATCAGATTAACGAAAAATTACTTTCTCTGGCGAAAAAAGACGCCATTATTATGCACTGCCTGCCCGCGCATCACGGCGAAGAGGTGGCGAAGGGCATTTTAGATTCCAAAAATTCCGTGGTCTTCGACCAGGCGGAAAACCGCCTCCACGCCCAGAAAGCCGTCCTGGCAAGTTTGCTGGCATAAACACTTTACGCATAACTCTTATTAAAATCGACCCGTTTGTCCCTCCCTTTAGCTAAAGGGAGGTCAGGAGGGATTTGGAATCAAATCAATAATCAAATCTCCCTTTATCCCTCTTTATCTAAAGAGGGAAATAACCACGATGCCGGCCGGCATAAATATTATCTTTTGATTTTTCCTGTATACTGTTAACGGTTGATTTCCCGGATACGATGATGAACGAAAGAAAAGCTTTAGTAGCGATTATCGGACGGCAGAACGTGGGCAAGTCCACGCTGCTCAACCGGCTGGCGGGGAAACGCATCGCCATCGTGGAGGATTTCCCCGGCACCACCCGGGACCGCGTTTACGCCGACGTGAAATGGCAGGAGCGTATCTTTACGGTGGTGGACACCGGCGGACTGGAAATCGCCGCCGAAAATGAAATCGGCCGCGGGGTGAAACAGCAGGTCAACGCCGCCATCCGCGCCGCCGACTTAATCCTCTTCCTCACCGACGCCAAAGACGGCATCCTGCCTGCCGACATAGAGGTCGCGGATGTGGCGCGACGCAGCCGCAAGCCCACGCTGCTGGTGGTCAACAAGGTGGATAACGACGCGCTGGAAGCCGCCGTGCCGGAGTTTTACCGGCTGGGCGCCGGCGACCCCTTCCCCATCAGCGCCTACCACGCCCGCGGCACGGGCGAGTTGCTGGATAAGATTGTCTCGCTGCTCCCGGCGCTGGAACCGGTGGCGGAAGACCCGGGCGCGGTGAAAATCGCCATCGTGGGCAGACCCAACGTGGGGAAATCACTGCTGCTCAACGCGCTTTCGGGCGAGGAACGGGCCATTGTGTCCGATGTCCCCGGCACCACCCGGGACGCCACCGACACAAAACTTGAAATTGACGGAGAAAAGATTATACTAATTGATACCGCCGGCATCCGGCGGCGGGGGTCGGTGGAGACCGGCATCGAAAAATACAGCGTGCTGCGCTCGATGCTCGCCATCGACCGCTGCGACGTGGCGCTGCTGCTGCTCGATGCCACCGAGCCGGCCGCAGCTCAGGACCTCCACATCGGCGGCTACATCAGCCAGGCGGCTAAAGGCGTGGTCATTATCGTGAACAAATGGGACCTTATTACGGAAAAGAAGCCCGGCGAATGGACTGAATCCCTGCGCCGGAATTTCAAGTTTATGCATTACGCCCCCATCCTCTTTATCTCGGCGAAAACCAAGATGGGGCTGGAAAAAGTGCTGCCGGCAGCTTTGCAGGTTTACCGGGAGCGCCTCAAAGAAATCCCGGATAAAGTGATTCGAGGGGTCGTCCAGCAGGCGGTCGCCAGCCACAACATCCCGCGCAAAGGCAAATACACGCTGTCTATCAAGAGCGTCAAGCAGACCGGGGTCAATCCGCCCGCCTTTACCTTCCGCGTCAACGACGCCCGGCTCATCCACTTCTCCTACCGGCGTTACCTGGAAAACGAAATCCGTAACGTCTTCGGGTTTACGGGCACCCCCATACGTTTGATTTTCAGCGCCGGAGGTGGGGAATGATTGGAGCTTTGATTGCCCGGTACCTGGCAGCTATCATCTGCGGCTATTTAATCGGGTCGATTCCCTGGGGGCTGATACTCACCAAGCGTTTCTCCAAAGTAGACGTCCGGGAGTGGGGCAGCGGCAAAATCGGGGCGACCAACGTGCTGCGGTCCGCGGGCAAGAAAATCGCCATTGCCACCGCCTTAATGGACATTCTGAAAGGCGCCGCCGCCGTTATTTTGGCCGGGTTCATCCTGGAAAAAAGCTACGTGATGGTGGGTCCCTTCGGGTTCGGCGCGCTCTTCGGGCAGGTGCTGGCGGGGCTGGCGGCGGTGGCGGGACACAACTGGTCGCTCTTCCTCGGCTTTCACGGCGGCAGCGGCGTCGCCACCTTCTTCGGCGGCTGGTTTGCCCTTTTCCCGATGGTGGCTTTGTTCGGCGGCGAAATTCTTTTCCTCGGCGCCGCCTCTACCCTGTTCGTTTCCCTCGGCTCGATTGCCGGGGTTGTCGGAACTTACGTCATTCTGATACCGTTAACTATTTTTTCCGGGTTCCCGGTGGAGTATTTGATTTACGCGCTTATCGGCACCGGGATGATTATTTACACCCACCGCGGCAACATCAAGCGTTTAATCTCCGGCAAAGAAAGAAAGCTGGGGCAGAAAGCCGATAAAGCCCAGCCGGATGCCGGGAAGGCATAGGGTATGGCTAAAATCGCCATCATCGGGGGCGCCACCACCTTCGGCGCCACGCTGGGAATGGTGCTGGCGCGCAAACGCCACGACGTTTTCCTGCTCACCCGCACCCCCGCAGAAGCCGCCCGGATGGAAAACAACGAGCTGCGCAACCTGCCCTTGCCTCGCGGCCGGTTCTCCTACCGGATGAACTTCACCGCCTCGGCGCCGGAAACAATGGTGGAAGCCAAGGCGGTCATCCTCGTCTGCCCGGCGCAGACCATGCGGCAAAACATCCGGCAGATTGCGCCTTACATCACCGCCTCGATGCTGCTCATCAACGCCGCCAAGGGACTGGAAAAAAATTCCTGCAAACGGATGTCCGAGGTCATCGCGGAAGAACTGCCGCTGGAATTCCACCCGAATATCTGCGCGCTCTCCGGCCCCAACCTGGCGAAGGAAATCCTGGGCGAGCTCCCGGCGGCCACGGTCATCGCCGCCAAAAACTCCCGCATCGCCCGTGCCGCGCAGCGACTGCTCAACGGTCCCGGGTTCTGCGTTTACGTCAACTCCGATATGGTGGGGGTAGAACTGGGCGGGGCATTGAAAAATATCATCGCTCTGGCCGCCGGCATCGCCGATGGTCTGGGCTACGGCGATAACGCCAAAGCCGCCCTGATGACCCGGGGCTGGGCGGAAATCACCGCGCTGGGGGTGGCGCTGGGCGCCAACCCGTTGACTTTCTCCGGACTGACCGGGCTGGGAGACTTAATCGCCACCTGCGCCAGCCCTCTCAGCCGCAATCATTACGTCGGAGTAGAGCTGACTAAAGGACGCAAACTGGAGGAGATTACCGACGAAATGGATAACAAGGCGGAGGGCGTAGACACGGTCCTGGCGGCGCGCCAGCTGGCGAAGAAACTGGGGCTGGGGATGCCTATTACGGAACAGATTTACCGCGTCCTTTATGAAGGAATTGAACCGCGGGTTGCCGCCACCGACCTGCTGCAGGCGGAGACCCGGCACGAGCTCGAAGGCCGCAAGTGGCGGCTGTTGAACGTCGTCCGGAAAACCACCGGGGCCGGCGAACCGCGGACGACGCCGTCCAAAACCACCGGGGCTAACGGTATAGATTCTCTTTAAAGATATACTCCGCCACTGCCGGCGGCACCATTTCAGCAATGGATGCCCCGCTCTTCACCCGCTCCCTGACCGCCGTAGAGCTGATATTGAGCCGCGGGGCGTCCAGCCAGATGATTTTCGGGGTAATCCCCTTTATTTTTGCCTCCAGCGTCGCGACGTCCGGCTGCCGGTATCCGGGACGGGGTGCCGCCACGAGATAACACAGCCGGACGATTGCCGCCGGCTCTTTCCAACCGGGCAATTCCGCCAGCGTGTTCCAGCTCAATATCAGATAATACTCTTTCTTACCTTTATCCGTTTGCGCAAGTTGACGCAGAGTGTCGATGGTATAGGTAAGCCCGGGACGCTCGATTTCCAGCCGTGAAATCTCAAAGCCCGGCGAAGCGCCCAGCGCCAGCTTTAACATCTGCAGCCGGTGTGCCGCCGGAGTCAATTTACGGTCGCTTTTCATCCAGGGTTGCCCGGCGGGGATGAACAGCACCTTGTCCAAGGACAACTTTCGCTGTGATTCTGCAGCTAATTGCATGTGTCCCGAGTGCACCGGGTCGAAAGTACCGCCCATCAAGCCGATTCTTTGCACCTTACCACTCCCAGTCGATGCCGCCGCAGCGAACCTTGTCCCCGGGCTGGATGCCGGCTTTTTGCAGCATCTTGCCGATACCCTTGCGTTCCAGCCAGCCCCGCAGCTGCCAGACCACGGCGGTATCCTGCATATCGATGCGGCGCACGATGCGCTCGATGTCGGGATGATGAATTACGTAGTAGTTGCCCTCTTTAGTTACGGTATTTTCCGCCCGCCGGGGCTGAGGGCGAAAAACCTTCATCGTTTCCGCCGGCGTCGCCGGGACACTGTCCCTCAAAACCCGGTAAGCGGCGCGCAGCAATTCCTGGACGCCCGCGCCGGTGGCTGCGGAAATGAAAACCGGGCTGATGCCGATGGCTTTAAAGTCCGCCTCTATCTGCGGCTGGCGGTCTTTTACTTCCGGTTTATCGATTTTATTCACCGCCACGATTTGCGGCTTTTTCGCCAGCGCCGTGTCGTAAAGCGCCAGTTCGTTGTTGACCTTGACCATCGCCTCTGCCGGGTCGGCGGCGCTGCCGTCCACCAGATGGATAAACACCCGGGTGCGGGTGCAGTGCCGCAGGAAATCGTACCCCAGCCCCTTGCCCTGGCTGGCGCCCTCGATTAACCCGGGTATCTCCGCCAGCGCCATCGTCTGGCTGCCGAAATCTACGATGCCGATTTCCGGCTCTTTGGTCGTAAAAGGGTAATCCGCGATTTTCGGCTTCGCCGCCGATGCCGCCGCCAGTAAAGATGATTTCCCCACGTTCGGGTAGCCGATAATACCTATATCGGCGATGGCGCGCAGCTCCAGGTACAGCTTCTTTTCTTCGCCATCTTCACCTTTTTGCGCCAGTCGCGGCGCCTGGTTGGTCGGGGTGGCATAATGCACGTTACCCCAGCCGCCCCTGCCCCCGGTGGCCACGGTCAATTTGTCCCCGGGTTTTTCCAGGTCTGCCAGCAATTTCTGTTCTCCCGACGGCGTAACTTCGTAAACTACTGTCCCCAATGGCACCTTGAGCCGGTAATCCTCGCCATTCTTGCCGTACATCTTTTTCCCGTGCCCGTTTTCGCCCGGCTTCGCCCGGAACACGGAATGATTCGGGTAAGTTTTAAAATTCGTGGTGGTTTCGTCGGCAATTAAAACCACATCCCCACCAATGCCGCCATCCCCGCCATCCGGACCCCCGTAAGGCACAAATTTCTCCCGGCGGAAGGAAACTGCGCCGTCTCCGCCCTTACCGGCAATTACCCGAACACTTAAAACATCAAACATTTTTACTCAGTGTAAATATCGGTATTACTCTATTCTAAATTCTTATTTGGTAGGGAATAGAGACTATCAGTAATATTATCACTTACAGGCTTAAAGAGGAATTCTGATATCCGCTTATATATTTTTCACATTCAAAAGAAGGCAAACTGCAAGCGGGTTATTAAAAACGGGCGAAGGTTATTAAAAATTTTCGCGGGGGTATCGGAATAATGGGAAAGCCCGGGGGTTATACCGCCCGGGAGCTGTGGATTTGCTGCTGGATATTAAAAACCTGGCGCCGCAGTTGCGGGTCATTGTTGATAGCGTCGGACATTTTTTCATAAGCGTAGCTGATAGTCGCCGGCGACCGGCCGCCGAGTTCTTTGCCGATAGCGGTCAGCGAGCTATCGGTTTCCTGCCGCAAAAGATACATGCAGACCTGTCGCGCCAGCACGGTATTCTCATCGCGCCGGCGCCCTTTAATATCGGAAATATTTATCTGGAACGACCCCGCCACCGCTTCCAGGATTAAGCCCGGGGTGACCGGCGCCAGTTGCGGCGCCTTGTTGGCGATACTGTCGATAGCGCGCGCCGCCACTTCCGGAGTAATCATCGTCCGCAGTAGTTTGGAGTAGGCGATGACGCGGTTCAAAGAGCCTTCCAGCGCGCGCATATTTTCTTTAATTTGCAGCGCCAGGTATTCCAGCACGTCGGGTCCCACCTCGACGCCGTCGCGCTTGGCTTTTGCCTGCAGCACCGACATGCGTGTCTCGAAATCCGGCGGCTGCAGGTCGGTGACCAGTCCCCATTCCAGCCGCGAGAGCAGCTTGTCCTTCAAATGCGGCATCGCCTTGGGGGGACGGTCGCCGGTGACCACGATCTGCCGTCCGTTGCTGTGCAGTTCGTTGAAGGTGTGGAAGAAATTCTCCTCGGTCTGTTCTTTGCCGCTCAAAAACTGAATATCATCCAGCATCAGAATATCGACGCTGCGGTACTTGTTGCGGAACTCCTCGGTGGTCTTGCCCCGGATGGCGTTTACCAGTTCGTTGGTGTACTGCTCGGCGCTGACGCAGAGCGCGCTGAAATGGTGTTGCACCGCCTCGTTGCCGATGGCGTGCAGCAGGTGCGTTTTTCCCAGTCCGGAAGCCCCGTGAATATAGAGCGGATTGAAATTCTGGCCGGGATTTTCCGCCACCTGGCTGGCGGCGGCAAACGCCAGTTGGTTGGAGCCGCCGGTGACAAAGGAACCGAAGGTGTATTTCGGGTTGAATAACGGCAGCTCCGCCCGCTCGGGGACCGCCGCCGTCCCGCCGTTATCCACGCTGATAGCCACGCGTACCGGCGCCCGCAATATCCCCGTCAGGACTTTTTCAATCAGCGAGCTCTGGTTTTTTTCCAAATATTCGGCGACGAAGGTATTCGGCGCGCCGATGGTAAAGATGCCGTCCTGAAATGACAATCCCCGGGTTTTTTGAAACCAGGTGTGGTAATTAGCTTTATTGACTTCTACCTGTAATTCACCTAAGGCGGTATCCCAGATTTCCCGGGCCGGCCGAGCGTTCATCTCAACAACCTATGTACAAGACACGGGCTTTCGGAGCGCAAAAAGCTCCCCTGAAAAAAAATTCCGTGGCTGTAAATTTATTCCTGTCGCCGTTGCCCGGCGTTGGCGGACAACGATATTTAGAATAATACGGGTAAGTTCTGGAACGCAAGGGGTTTGTGAGCAACTTCTGGGGATTTCTATTAACGTCTAACTAGTTTTCTATCGCTTCAAACCTCCGTCAAGCTTTCTGTTTCTCCGTTTTTCTCGCTTATAGATAGGGGACAAGACGTAAAAATATTTAATAATTTACTGGCATTTTTCATTAACTTTTAATATCCGATGATAACTGTTAACGGTTGTTGGTCGGTGCGCGAGATGTTACAATGCCATTGTTCGAGGTTGAAAAATGCGCCTGGTTTTTATGGGTACCCCTGAATTTGCCGTGCCGGCGTTAAAGATGCTAGCGGCGAATGGCTATGACATTAAAGCCGTTTTTACCCAGCTGGACACAACCGCCGGCCGCGGGCAGTCGCTGGCTATCAGCCCGGTAAAAAAAACCGCGCTAGAGCTGAGTTTACCGGTTTTCCAGCCGGCTAATTTTAAATCACCGGCGGTCATTGAGCAACTGCGGTCGCTGCAGCCGGATGCCGTCATTGTCGCGGCGTACGGGGTCATTCTCCCGCCATCGGTGCTGGCGATTCCCCCGCTGGGGTGCCTGAACCTGCACCCCTCGCTTTTACCCCTTTACCGCGGCGTGGCGCCGGTGTCCGCCGCCATTTTGAATGGCGATGCGTTTACCGGGGTGAGCGTAATGTTACTGGATAGAGGGGTGGACACCGGTCCCATCTTGGCGCAAGCCGCCGTCCCGGTCCTCGAAACCGATACCACCGGGAGTCTTACCGAAAAACTCGCCAGCGTCGGGGCGCAACTGTTGCTGGATGTCATTCCCCGGCTACAGAAAAAAGAAGTAACCCCGCGTGCACAGGATAACAATCTGTCCAGTTACACGCGTATGATGACCAAAGCCGACGGGGAAATAAACTGGCAAAAACCCGCCGTGGAAATCTGGCGGCAGGTGCGCGCCTATCAGCCGTGGCCCGGCAGCTACACCCGGTGGCAGGGGAAGCAGTTGAAAATTATCGCCGCGGCGGTCGCCGCCGGTCAGGGAGCCCCGGGCAAGGTAACGGTGCTGCCGTTAACCGGCGCGCTGGCGGTGGCGACTCCGGAGGGGATGCTTTTAGTAGAGCATTTGCAGCTCGAGGGCAAAAAAGTAATGTCCGCCGCGGATTTTATTCGCGGACAGCGGCAGTTCGCGGACGCGGTTTTACCGAGTTAGTTGAGGTTGAGATGACGATTCCTGAGAATTTATCCCGGTTCGATGCCCTGGTGAAAATAATCGCCGATTTACGCGGACCCCAGGGTTGTCCCTGGGACAAAGCCCAGACTCACCAGTCCCTGCGCGAGGACTTCCTGCAGGAGTGTTACGAAGTGATCGAGGCGCTGGACGAAAACGACGCCGTCAAATTAAAAGAAGAACTGGGAGATCTGCTGCTGCACGTGGTGCTGCAGGCGCAAATCGCGGCGGAAGCCGGAGAATTCGCGCTGGCGGACATTTTGCTGAATATCAACAAAAAGCTTATCCACCGCCACCCGCATGTCTTCGGCGACGCGCGGGTCAATGGCATCACGGAAATCAAGCAGAACTGGCAGGAGTTGAAAAAAGAGGAGAAAGGCGCGGATAAGTCCATCATTGCCAGCGTGCCCAAAAGCATGCCTGCTCTAAGCTATGCCGAGGAAATCCAGCACCGGGTGGCAGCCGTGGGCTTCGACTGGGACGATGACCGCGGCGTCATCGAGAAACTGGCGGAAGAAGTGGCGGAGTTCAAAAATGCCGTCACCCCGGCGCAAAAATCCGAGGAGTACGGCGACCTGCTTTTCACGCTGGTGAATCTCGCCCGGCGGCAGGGGATAGATGTTGAAGTAGCATTGAGAGAAGCCAACCGTAAGTTTGTGCAGCGCTTCCAGTTGATGGAAGAGATTTGCCACCGGCGGGGGAAAGACCTCGGGAAGTTGAGTTTTCAGGAACAAAACGCGCTCTGGGAAGAAGCCAAGCGGCATTATTCTATTGGTAAAAATGAACCCGGATCTTAACGGGAATGCCGCCCGGGTTTACTCTCAAAATCTTGGCTGACGGGCAGGCACTTGCCAAAACCGTAAAAGCAGGGTACAATATCGTAAAAGAACTTGCCAGACGTGAAAAAGAGCACGCTGGTATTTTTTTATTGCTATTCCGTGATTGGTTGAGTATAATAGCTTAATCCCGGTAGCAGATAAACACTAGAGGCATTGATTGTGGCATTGGATTTGAAAAAAATTAGAGAGCGCCTGGAAGCGGAAAAATCCCGCCGCCTCGCCGAACTGGACGAGCTGCTGGAAGCCGGTAAACCCACGCCGGAGCGGCGCGAGGGCAGCCCGTTCGGGAAACGCGAGGAAGAAGCCACCGAGAGTATGGAACTGGAAAGACGGCTGGCGCAGGAAACACGTGTCCGCGAGCAGATGGCGGATATCGATAACGCGCTCGCGAAAATCGATGCTAAAACCTACGGCGCCTGCCAAAACTGCGGCAAGAAAATCGAGCCGGCGCGGCTGGAAATTTTGCCCCAGGCTAAACTTTGCTTAAGCTGCAAGAACCTGCAAACTAAAAATGCCAAACGGTAACCATTTTAACTGGCGCTACTTTTTAATTCCCATCATTGTGACCGTGATTGTTGCGGCAGATGTTTTCACCAAGAACTGGATTCGTTCGTACCCTTATGGCGAGGTCATTACCACTTTCAGTTTTATTGATATCGTCCACATCAATAACACCGGCGCGGCTTTCGGGATGTTCCAGGGACAGGCGCTGGCGCTGCGCGTTATCGCCTGCGTCACGCTGACAGTCATCCTCGCCGCCGGGGTCTTTATCGCCCGCCGCTACCGGGCGCTGGTCACTATCTGGAATGTCATCGGCTTCAGTTGCATCGTCGGCGGCACCATCGGCAACCTCATCGACCGCTTCCGCTTCGGTCCCGTAACCGATTTTATCGACCCCGGTTTCTTCCCCGCTTTCAACGTGGCGGATTCCGGCATCACCATCGGCGCCATCATGCTGGCGATTACCCTCTTCCGCCAGGCGCTCTCCACCAAACCGTAAACTGTTCCGGAGGCGTGCATTATGCCGCGGCAGGAATATACTTTTACCGTTAGAGAGACCGACTTGCGTCTCGACAAATTTGTGTCGTCGCAATTACCCGATTTCTCCCGGGCGCAGGCGCAGAAACTGATTACCGCGGGGCTGGTGACTATTAACGGGCAGCCGGGTAAAGCCAGCGCCAAATTGAGCCGGGACGACGTCGTTCACGTTACGCTACCGCCGCCGTTGGTTGGAGACCTGTTGCCGTTGGAGATTCCCGTGACGGTACTTTATGAAGACGACGATGTGCTGGTGGTGGATAAACCCGCCGGGCTCACGGTGCACCCGGCGCCCGGTTATAGCGGACCTACCCTGGTGAATGCCATCGTTGCTCACCTCAGTAAATTTGATGTGGCAACACCGCGTCCCGGCATTGTGCACCGGCTGGATAAAAATACCTCCGGCGTGATGGTGGTGGCGCGGCACCCGGCGGCGCTGGCAAAAGTGGCGGAGCAGTTTAAAAAACACACCGTGAAAAAGGTGTATATCGCGCTGGTGCAGGGCAAGTTGTCCCCGGAAACCGGGGTTATCGAAGCCCCCATCGGTCGGGATAGCGGCGACCGCACTAAAATGGCGGTTTCGTCCGAGAGCCGCGGTCGGCATGCCCGCACCATTTACCGTGTAATACAATATCTGCCCAAACAAACCCTGCTGGAAGCGATGCCGGAAACCGGGCGCACTCACCAGATACGCGTGCACCTGGCAGCTATCGGGCATCCCGTTTACGGAGATGCGGTTTACGGGCAAAAATCACCCATCTTGCCGCGTCAGTTCCTCCACGCCCATCAACTCGGTTTTTACCTGCCGTCCAGTGGGGAATGGCGGGAATTTCAGTCCCCGCTCCCGGCGGATTTGGCGCAAACGATGAAACAACTGGCGTAATGTGGTAAAATTGGGAACGGGAACCGGGAAAGGGAGAATAAAATGCGCCTCTTGATGAAAGAAAGCTACACGGTGGATTACGCCGGGTTCTGGTGGCGGCTGGCGGCGGTGCTTATCGACGGCATCATATTATGGGCTTTCAACTATGTGCTGACCGGTGTCTGGAACGTCGCTACCGGCATCCCCTGGTCGAGCGCCGGCGCCGCCGAAATCGGCGATACCTTCGCGGCGACCGCTACTCACGTCGGCTGGCGCTGGTTCGTTTTTATCCTCGCCTTCGCGGTTTATTTCCTGGTTTTTTGGGCGTGGCGCGGCCAGACCCCGGGGAAAATGCTCACCCGCCTGAAAATCACGACGCTGGACGGTTCGAACATCGGCTGGAACGGCGCCCTCGTCCGCTTCATCGGCTACATCGCTTCCATTGTGTTTTTATTTGTCGGTCTCATCTGGGTGGCGTTCGATACGCGTAAACAGGGCCTGCCTGACAAAATGGCAAATACCTATGTTATCCGGGTGCCGCCGAAAGGTTACGAAGCTGAGGTGCGCTCGGCGCGTTAGTGCTTTACGATTCCTGGAGAATATGAATGACACAACCGGTACGTTCCCGTTTCGCTCCCAGCCCCACCGGCTTTTTGCACGTGGGCAGTATCCGTACGGCGCTGTTCGCCTGGCTCTATCCTCGCCACCAGAACGGCACCTTTATCCTCCGCATCGAAGATACGGATACCACCCGTAAAGTCGAAGGCGCGGTGGAGGCGATTCAGGACGATCTGCGCTGGCTGGGTTTGATCTGGGATGAAGGTCCCGGGGCCGGCGGGCAGTTCGGTCCCTACATCCAGTCGGAAAGGCTGGAGATGTACCGTGTCGCCGCGCAAAAACTGGTAGATGGCGGCGCCGCCTATAAATGCTATTGCTCCCAGGAGCGTTTGGAACAGCTCCGCGAATACCAGTCAAAAAACAAACTGCCCCCGGGTTACGACCGCCGTTGCCGCAGCTTGTCCGACGCCCAGCGGGCGCAAAAAGAAGCGGCGGGGATTACTCCCGTCATCCGGTTCAAGACTCCGCAGGAAGGACAGACCACCATCCACGACTTAATCTGGGGAGACGTTACCTTCAAGCATAATACGCTCGAAGACCTCGTTTTGCTGAAATCGGACGGCTTTCCCACCTATCACCTCGCCAACGTGGTGGACGATAATCACATGCAAATCAGCCACGTCATCCGGGCGGAGGAATGGATGTCCTCCACGCCCTGTCATATTCTGCTTTACCAGGCTCTCGGTTTTGAATTGCCGCAATATGCCCATCTGCCCATGCTGCTGGGTAAAGACCGCTCCAAGTTAGGCAAACGCCACGGCTCAACTTCCATCCGGCAGTTCCGTGACGCCGGCTACCTGCCGGAGACGATGATAAACTTCCTGGCGCTGCTCGGCTGGTCGCTGGACGATAAGACCGAATTTTTCACCCTGCCGGAGTTGATTCAGCACTTCTCCATCGAGCGGGTCAGCAAAACCCCCGCCATTTTCAACCACGAAAAGCTGGAATGGATGAACGGCGTTTACCTCCGCAAGCTGACCCCGGCAGAATTTACCCGCCGGGCGCTGCCGTTTTTGGAAAAAGGGCTGCCGGAAGCCGCAAAAAGACCGCTGGATTTGGAATACGCCGGGAAGGTCTTGCCGCTGGTGCAGGACCGGGCGCGCACGCTGGGTGAAGTGGCGGAGCTGACTGCCTACTTCTTTGTGGATAAATACGAGTATAATACTGCCGACCTCATCGGCAAGGGGATGACTCCCGAAGCCACGAAAAATGCCCTCGTCGTTGCCCGGGAGCGGCTGTCGGGGCAAGCTTCCTTCGACGCCGCGGCGCTGGAACCGATGCTCCGCGCCCTGGCGGAGGAATTGGGCTTGAAAACGGGGCAGCTTTTCGGCGCGCTCCGCACCGCCATCACCGGGCATACTGCCACCCCGCCCCTCTTCCAGATGATGGCAGCGATGGGAAAAGAACGCACTATCGTCCGCATCGCCGATGCCATCAATCGGCTATAAATGCCTGAGAGCAATCATATGTCCGAGCCCGCATATCGTTCGCTTTACCGTTCCGGGGAACTGTCGCGGCGCGCCGCGGCGCTGGAAGCCCGCCTGGCGGCCTGCGATCTCTGCCCGCATCAATGCAAAGTAAACCGATTGCAGGGAGAGATAGGATTCTGTAACTCCGGGGCTTTGCCCGTTGTCGCCAGCGTCTGCGCTCATTCCGGTGAGGAGCCGCCGCTATCCGGCGCCCGCGGCTCCGGCACCATTTTTTTCGGCAACTGCAATATGCGCTGCGTTTACTGCCAGAACTGCCAGATTAGCCAGTCGCCGGCAGAAATGAAAAATAAAGAAATGACCCCGGCGCAACTTGCCCGGCAGATGTTATCCCTGCAGGACGACCTGCATTGCCATAACATCAACCTGGTTTCACCCTCCCATTTCGTCCCGCAGATTGTGCGGGCGGTGGCGGAAGCCGTGCCGCTGGGGCTGAAAATCCCGCTGGTGTATAACACCGGCGGCTATGATGCCCTAGCAACGGTTAAAATGCTCGACGGCGTTATCGATATCTACCTGCCCGACCTCCGTTACGCGGACAATTCGCTGGCGTTAAAATACTCCGGCGTGAAAAACTATGTGCCTGCCAGCCGCGCCGCCATCAAAGAGATGTACCGCCAGTTGGGGAATTTGACGCTGGACGAAAATGGCATTGCCGTGAAGGGTCTGATTGTGCGGCACCTGATTTTACCGGACGGCATCGCCGAGAGCGCCGCGTCATTAAACTGGCTGGCAAAAGAGATTACCCCGGAGGTCTTTGTCAGCATTATGGCGCAATATTACCCGGCTCACAATGCCGCTAAATATCCGGAACTCAACCGTCGCATTAACACCGCCGAATACGAATTTGTTCCCCGTTTGCTGGATAAGCTGGGGATGGAAAACGGCTGGGTGCAGGAGCTTGACGCCGCCGACAATTATCAGCCGGATTTTACCCGTCCCGGGCACCCGTTCCAGCCCTGATGTTTTTTCTTGCCCCATCGCGGCATTGCTGTTAAGATGTTGTTAATATTTGGAGTGGCGAATGACGGATAATGCCGTAAAGAGAATACACCGCAGTTTTTTAAGGCGTTTAAGAGCGGTTATCATCGCCGGGCTGGTGGTGACGGTGCCTATCGGACTGACCATCTGGGTGCTGGTGTGGCTGTTCGAAGCCATCGATAGATTGCTGCGCCCCCTCACGGTTTACATCTTCGGGCAGGAGGTGATTGGGGTCGGCTTCGGCGTCATCGTGCTGCTGGTCATCGTCGTGGGGTTGATTGCCACCAATGTCATCGGTAAACGCGTGGTACGCTGGGGAGAGGAATTACTTTCCAAAGTACCCATCTCCCGGGTGCTTTACAATACCCTGAAACAAATTTTCCAGAGCTTCGCCGACCCTAAAAATACCGGTTTCCTGCAGGTGGTGCTGGTAGAGTTTCCCCGCAAAGGTATTTATGCTTTAGGTTTTGTCACCAATATCGCTGTGCAAAAAGACGGTAGGAAAATACTCAACGTTTTTATTCCTACTTCACCCAACCCCACCGGTGGCTTCCTGCAAATACTAGATGAGTCCCAGGTAGTTTATACGAAAATGACCGTCGAAGAAGGGCTGAAAATCGTCGTCTCCGCCGGGAGAATTTCCCCGGGAGACTTTACAGGAAGCATAATCTCAACCGCTGTCAATATTACTTCCGAGAATAATGCTGGCAAACTCGCCGAAGGGGTAAAAGATGAATAGATTATACCGCAGCCGGACCGACCGCATGCTGTTCGGGGTGTGCGGCGGCCTGGGGAAATACCTGAATGTGGACGCCACCATTATCCGCATCGTGGCGGTGCTGCTGGTTTTCTGCGGCGGCATCGGGGTGCTGGCGTACCTCATTATGGCTATCGTCGTGCCGGTAGAAGCGTCGCAGCAAAAAACTACCCAGGGCGTCATTGAAGAAAATGCGGCGGATATCAAGGAAACCGCGGAAAAACTGGGTAAGGATATCCAGCAAGTATTTGAGAATAAAGAGAACAAATCGGAAGATAGCGGCGGTCAGTTCGAGCGGCGGCGTAATGTGCTCGGGGTCATTCTGATATGTATCGGCGCCGTGGTCCTCGCCATTTCCATCGGCTGGTGGAAGTGGTTAAACGGCGGTGTTATCGCGGCGCTGGCGTTAATCGCGGTGGGCGTGGTCATTATCTACAGCCTGCGCCGGAAATAAAGCTATTTCCGCTTGCGTTTCACAAAACTGAAAACGACCTTTTTGCCGTTGAGCTTGTCTTTCTTGTTCACGTTTTCCACGAAGGTTTTCAGGTCGGTCTGGGGTTTGGTTTTCATTCTCAGCCTCTAAGTTTTTACTAACCTAATCATTTTAACATAATTGCGTGGCGCCTGCCACACGGAGAGGAAAAAACAAGAGGGCGGGAAAACCCCGCCCTCTCCATGTTACCCGTTCGTTATTTTACCACAATGGTCAGTTCGTAAGTCCGCGCGGATTTGGTGCCGCCTGCCCACGGCTGGCTGTATTCAAAGGTGATGACGGCCGTCCCGGTGGCTTTGGGCTTGAAAGTCCATACTTCTTTCCCCGCCGCCCCCACCACACCGCTGCTCTCCGGGGCGACGTAATTATGTTCGTACTGGTAAATTACCGCCGGGTCGCTAATCTGCGGCTCCGCCGTCCAGCTGAAGCCGGTGGTCTGGTTGGAATCCAGGCTCAATACCACCGAGCCGGGATAAACGACCTCGACAGTTTTCACGAGGCTGGGATTCGCTTCAAATTCGGCGCCGGTAACTTCGATGGTAATGGATTTCGTGCCGTTGTCCAGCGGCGGCATTGTGTTCTGAGTGTCAGTTTGTGTTTCTTTGCACCCGGCGGCAAGCAATCCCGCGCATAACAGCGTCAGCAGCCCGATAAGTAATATCTTTTTCATATTTGCCTCACTTTGTTTGCCCCTTTGTTAAATATAACGCAGCCGCCGCCGGAAGGTTAGGTCATCAGTAGTTGCGACCGCCGGATTTGACTGTGGTATACTCTATACTGCGATGAAAAAAGAACTGGTAAATATCCTGGTTTGTCCCGTGTGCAAGGGCAAGCTGACGCTGACGGTGGCAACAGCCGAGGGCGATGAAGTGGTCAATGGTTCGCTCTACTGCCCCAAAGGCGAGGCGCTTTACCCGATTGTGGATACGATCCCCAACCTGCTGCCTCCGGCAAAACACCTTTAATCCGGCTGGTAGGTCACATGGCTGGTGGGCGATTCCCAGACGGTGACCGCGCTCAAAGCTCCCGGCGCGTCCTTAAGTTTCTTCTTGAGTTCGGCGTAGATTATCCTTGCGATGTGCTCCGAGGACGGGTTGATTTTCCGGAATGCGGATAAATCGTTCAGGCAGGTGTGGTCGAATTTCGCCAGCGTCTCCCCGAGCTTCTTTTTAAGTTGGGTGAAGTCATAGCCCATCCCGGTGTCATCGAGCTTTGCTGTCTTGACGGTCGCCATTACCTTGAACCGGTGCCCGTGCAGAGACTCGCATTTGCCCTGGTAGCCGCGCAGGTAGTGGGCAGCGTCAAAATCCATTTCCACCGAGATTTCGTACATCTTCGCTCCTTGAAAACTATCAGCCGTCAGTTATTTTTATTATATCGTTTTCCGTCCGGGGCAGCGCCCCCAGCATTTCGCTGACGGTTTTCCCATTCCCCGGGTGCTTCAATCCAGGGGCAATTTCCGCCAGCGGCATCAGGACAAAAACCCTTTCCGCCAGCCGCGGGTGGGGCACTTTCAGCTCCGGCGTGTTCAGAATCAGGTTGTCATAGAACAGGATATCGAGGTCGATGGGGCGGGGGCTGTTCGGCGGTCCCGGCTGCCGGCGCATTTCCGCCTCAATTTGTTTAATCAATTTCAGCAGATGTAACGGCGCGAGTTCCGTTTCCCCGGCACAAACGAGGTTAAGATAGCGCGGCTGGGGAATCTCGCTCACGGGCGCCGTGTCGTAGAATGAGGAGCGCGCCGTGATTTTCACCGCGCCGGCTAATTTACGGAGCGCCTCCTCCAGGTTGGCACGCCGGTCTCCCAGATTCGCCCCCAGTCCCAGGTAAACCTTGCTTTTTCCGCTCATAATCCGCCTCATTATATCACCGCCCCGGGGCAAAGGCGCAAACTCGCTGTGTTAGGTACTACTTGCATTTGGTTGAAACTAAAGATACGGAGGGCATTCGCCCTCCATCCCTTCGGCTGCGCTCAGGACAGGCTTCTGGAACTTTTACGATTTATTCTGGATCCCGATTGTCATCGGGATGACGTAAAAACGTCAGATTACAGCTACTCCTCGTTAACTAAAAGCAAGGAGAGCCTGTGTTATAATTATTTCAGAATATTTTAGATTGCGAGGCAAATTTTTCTATGGCGGCAACCAAAAAACAGGCAAAATCGAGCTTCCTGGCGGCTTCCGACCAGGATTATAACCTCTGGGCTTTGTTCCGGCAGACCCGTGACGCGATGATTAAGGCGCGGGAAAGAGAACTGGCGGAGCACGGCATCTCCAGCATCCAGGCGGCGGTACTGTTCACCATCCAGGATATCGGCGCCGTTGCCACCCCGGCGGAAATCTCCCGGCGGCTGGTGCGCGAACCCCACTCCATTTCCGGGCTGCTCAGCCGGATGGAAAAACAGGGTTTAATCAAACGCACTAAAGACCTGCCCAAAAGGAATATGGTGCGCATTACCCTGACGCCGAAAGGCAAAGCATTGTACGAATTTTCCACGCAGCGGGCGACCATGCACGAGGTTTTTTCCGTGGTCGACGACGCCGAAAGAAAGGTTCTCTGGGATTACCTGCAGCGGCTGCGGGATAAAGCCCTCAAGCTGGCGGGCATCGGCTACGAAATGCCTTTCCCGCCGCCTTACACCGAATTGGAAGACTAGCTGACAGCTACTTTTTCTGGCAGCGGGGACAGTAGTAGGTGCCGCGGCCCCGGACCACGATGCGTTTTACTCTCCCGCCGCACGCTTCACAGCTTTCCTGCTGGGCGTGGGCGACCTTGAATTGCTGGTGCGCCGTCCCCGCGGAGCCATCCGGCCGCATATAATTGACGATGCTGGCGCCTTTTGCCGCCAGTCCGTCCCTTAATACCTGGCGGATGGTCTCGTAGAGTTTTGAGATTTCTTTTTTGGTGAGACTCCCGGCGATTTTCTCAGGGTGGATGCGGGCGGCGTACAGGGCTTCGTCCGCGTACATATTCCCCACGCCCGCTAAAAACTTCTGGTCAAGCAGGACGGCTTTCACCGGGGCTTTGCGCTCTTTGAGGCGGGCGGCGAAGAGCGCCGGCGTAAATTCGTCTTCCAGCGGCTCTGGACCCAGCTTGTTTATTATCTCCGCCGGGTCTTTTATCAATTTCAGCACCCCGAATTTCCGCGGGTCGCGGAAGTAGATATTCTGTCCGCTATTCAGGTGCAGGATGGCGCGGGTGTGTTTGGGCAACTCGGTGTTGCCGATGATGAGCGCCCCGGTCATCTTGAGGTGAATGACCAGGTAGTCTCCGCAGTTCAGCGTTAACAGCAGGTATTTGCCGTAGCGGTTGATGGCTTTAATGGTTTTGCCCGTGAGCCTCGCAATAAATTCTTCCGGCGCCGGCCCGCGGACAATCCCCGCCCACGGCAGCGTGACCCCGGTCACGGTGCGTCCCAAAATATGCGGCGCAATCTCGTTTTTCACCGTTTCTACTTCCGGCAGTTCGGGCATTTACTTCTCCATTTCTCCCCAGTTTTTCCCGGTCTTCGTGTCTACCTTCAGCGGCACATCCAGTTGCAGGGCGTTGACCATTTTCTCCGGGACCAGGGATTTCATCAAATCCATTTCGTTTTCCGGTACCTCGAAAATCAGTTCGTCGTGCACCTGTAAAAGCATTTTGCTGTTTAGCCGGCGGCTCTGCATCTCGCGGTAAATATCGATCATGGCGCGCTTGATGATATCGGCGGAAGTCCCCTGCACCGGCATATTGATAGCCATCCGTTCCGCGGCCTCGCGTACCTGCCGGTTGGCGGCGCGGATTTCCGGGATGTACCGCTTGCGCCCCAGTATGGTCTGCACGTAGCCGTTGCTGCGAGCCTGTTCCTTGGTCAGTTCCAGGTACCATTTCACCCCGGGGTATTTTTCGAAATACGCCTTGATGAATTTACCGGCTTCTTCACGGGAAAGCTCGGTCGCCTGCTGCAGACCGAATTCGCTCATCCCGTAAATGACCCCGAAGTTGATGGTCTTGGCGAAACGTCTCATTTCCGGGGTAACCTGCGCCGGGGGCACTCCGTAAATCTGCGATGCCGTGGCGGCGTGGATATCCTCGTCGTTGCGGAAAGCGCGGAGCAGGTTTTCGTCCCGGGACAGGTGGGCGAGGGCGCGTAAATCGATTTGCGAGTAGTCGGCGGCAAAAAGGTAACTGCCGGGCGGCGCCACGAAGGCGGTGCGGATTTGCCTTCCCTGTTCGTCCCGGATGGGGATGTTCTGCAGGTTGGGGTCCGACGAAGAGAGGCGCCCGGTCACGGCGCGCGTCTGGCTGAAGCTGGTGTGGACGCGCCCCGTCTTCGGGTTGATTAACGGCGGCAGCGCGTCGATGTAAGTTGATTTCAGTTTGGTCAGCCCGCGGTATTCCAGTATGTAATCGATGATGGGGTGAATGCCGCGCAGCTCTTCCAGCACCCCGGCCGCGGTGGAATAACCCCCGGCGGTCTTCTTCCCCGCCTGCAGCTGCAGTTTTTCGAATAAAATCGCGCTTAACTGCTGGGGGGAATTGATATTGAATTGCTGTCCGGCGTGCTTATAGATTTCCCCTTCCAGCATCTTGATATTTTCGCCGTAAAGCAGCGACATCTGCTCCAAAATGGTTTTGTCCACCAGGATGCCGCTCTCTTCCATGTGCACCAGCACCGGGACCAGCGGCATTTCCGTCTCATCGAATAACTGCCACAAATTCTGGGTTTTAAGCTCCTGACGGAAGACTTCGTAAAGGCGCCCGGTCATATCCGCGTCGGCGGCGGCGTAATCCGCCGCGATCTCTATCTCCACCTGCGACATCGGGATTTGTCTGGCGCCCGTGCCGATGAGGTCGGTAATCTGTTTCATTTCGATGTTCAGACGGCTGACCGCCAGCGCTTTGAGCCCCAGCGCCGGCTCGTTGAGCAGGAAGGCGGCAATCATCGTGTCGAAGGTAAATTGATTGACCTTGATGCCAGATCCCGCCAGGGCTTCGATATCGAATTTGCCGTTATGCCCCACTTTTGGGGTAAGAGAAGCAAAAACCGGCTTTAGTTTTTCCGTTACCAGCGCTAAAGGCAGTTGCGGTGTGGTAGACAAACCGATATGCCCCACCGGGATATAATAGGCTTCCCCGGGCGCCGGGGACAGGGAAATCCCCACCAGCCCCGCGGTCAAAGAATCCAGCCCGGTGGTTTCCGTGTCGAAGGCAAAATAATCCGCCTGGCGCAGCCGCTGCGCGAGGGCATCCAGCGCTTCCGGCGTGTTGACGATGGAGTATTGATGTTCCGGCGCGGCGGGCGGCGGCGGCAGCGGTGGCGACGGTTCCAGTAGCGACGGCTGTAAAGTTGGCGTCTCCGCCGCCGGCATCTTAGCAACCAGGCTGGTAAACTCAAGCTCCCGGAAGAGGTCGATAACCTGCTGCCGGTCGAACCGGGATGTTTCCGCGCCGGGTAAATCCAGCTTCACCGGCACGTCGGTAACAATCGTAGAAAGTACCAGGCAGCGGCGCGCTTCGCTTTCATTGTCGCGCAGCAGTTTTTGCAGCTTTTCCGGCTTGACCTTATCGAGGTTCTGATAAATGGTATCGATGCCCCCGAACTGCTGGATGAGCTTGACGGCGGTCTTTTCGCCGATGCCTTTGACGCCGGGGATGTTATCCGAGGTGTCCCCCTTCAGGGCTTTGTAATCAGCCACGTACTCCGGTCCGACGCCGAACTTTTCTTTTACTGCCGCGTCATCGTAAAGGTCGGCGTCGCTGAAATTACCCCGCGGCCGGGGATAAAGCACCTTTACTCTATCGTTGATGAGCTGCATGGCATCGGCGTCCCCGGTGACGATGATGGTGTCCATACCCTGTTCTGCCGCCTGCCAGCTGAGCGTCCCCAGCATATCGTCCGCCTCGTAACCTTCCATCTCGAACACGGGGATGCTGAAGGCGTCCACGAGCTGCCGGACCCGGCCGAACTGTCCCACCAGGTCGGAGGGTGTTTCCGGGCGGGTGGCTTTGTACTGGTCGTCCATCTTGTGCCGGAAGGTGGGCGCGGCTTTATCGAAGGCGATGGCGTAATGGGTAGGCTGCAGGTCGTTGATGACCTTCATCAGGATGGAGGCGAAGCCGTAGACCGCCCCCACCACTTCCCCGGTTTTGCGCACGGTAAACGGGGGTAAAGCATGATAAGCGCGGTGGATTAAGGCGTTGCCGTCGAAGACCACGAACAGCGGTTTTTTCACGGCTTAATTATAGCAGAAAGCCTTCCTCGCAATGACGATAAATTCGGCGGTCAATCTGCGTGATGAATCCGCTACCAGAACGAGTTTTGACTACCCGCCCCGTAAAATGATAGCCTTAAGTCAAGTTTGCCCATAAAAAGACGGAGGTTGCGCATGGACTTGCAGACAGTTAAATACGATAAAACCGAAGGAATTGCCACCATAACTTTGAGCCGCCCGGAAAAGCGGAATCCATTGAGCCCGCAGGTCTTCCGGGAGCTGGACGTCTGCCTGGACGACGCCGATAAAGATAAGACCATCGCCGCGGTCATCATCACCGGGGGCGATAAGGTGTTCTGCGCCGGGATGGATATCGCCGAAATGCAGACCTTCAAAAAAGAAGACACCTTTGAATTCTGGAACTCCGGTTACAATCTGGTCTTCGAAAAAATCTATAATTTCCGGGTGCCGACGATTGCCGCCGTCAGCGGCTACGCGCTCGCGGGCGGGTTCGACTTATCCATCAGTTGCGATTTCCGCGTGGTTTCCGAGACGGCGCGTTTCGGACAACTGGAGGTTGACGTGCACCTTTCACCCGGCATCGACCGTTTGTGGCGGCTGGTGGGTTTGAGCCGTGCCAAGTACCTGGGGATGACCTGCGAGATTATCAATGCTCAGGAAGCCTACCGCATCGGGCTGGCGGACAAGCTGGTCAAGGTAGAGGATTTACAGAAGGAAGCCCGGGCGCTGGCGGCAAAATTCGTCGCTAAACCCCGGGAATCGCTGGAAAAAACCAAGAATTCCTACATCAACGTCATCAATATGGACCATAAAGCCGCCATTAACTGGGAGACGCTGCTGCTGGTGCACCTTTTCGATAGCGACGAACGCAAGCGGATAATGGATAAGTTCCTGAATAAGGGGAGATAAGTCTTTTCCCCGCTTGGAGTTCCGGAGACGGGATTTCGGTGTAGTATAATACCCCCTGAAAAGGCAGGCAGATGAAACAGGCAGTCGGTTTTGATAACGAAAGATACCTTAAAGAGCAAAACGCCGCCATTCTGGAGCGGGTAGAGAAGTTCGGCAATAAACTTTACCTCGAGTTCGGGGGCAAGCTGAGCTACGATTACCACGCCGCCCGCGTTCTCCCCGGCTATGACCCGAATGTCAAGGTCAGGCTCTTGCAGGGGCTGAAAGACAAAATCGATATTGTCCTGTGTGTTTACGCCGGTGACATCGAGAAAGGCCGGGTGCAGGGGAATTTCGGCATAACTTACGATGATGCCACCTTGAAACTTATCGACGATTTGAGAAAGTGGGGGCTCGATGTCCGCGCGGTCGTGATTACGCGCTTCGCCCAGCAGCCCGCCGCCGTGATTTTTAAAAATAAACTGGAACACCGGGGCGTGAAAGTCTACCTGCACTATCCGATTGAGGGGTATCCGGCAAATGTCGAGCGCGTGGTCAGCGAGGACGGTTTTGGGAAAAATGATTACATCGAGACCCGGAAGCCGATTGTGGTGATGACGGGTCCCGGGCCGGGGAGCGGGAAACAAGCCACCTGTTTTTCACAGTTATACCAGGAAAACAAGCGTGGCATTATCGCCGGCTATGCCAAGTTTGAAACCTTCCCCATCTGGAATTTACCGCTGAAGCACCCGGTCAATATCGCCTATGAAGCCGCTACTGCCGATATCAACGATTTTAATCTGGTCGACCCTTTTCATTTGAACACCTACAATGAGACTGCCATTAATTACAACCGCGATGTCGGGAGCTTCCCGATATTAAAACTCATTCTGGGTAAAATCTTTGCCAACGACTCCGCCTCCGTGCCGGGGGAACGTCCGTCCCCGGGCAACGGGCTGTGGGCGAAGCAGCCCCTCTACAATTCGCCCACCGATATGGGGGTCAACCGGGCGGGTTTCGGCATCGTCAACGATGAGGTCGTGCAGGCGGCGGCAAAGCAGGAGTTAATCCGGCGCTATTTCCGCTACAACGAAGAGTATTCGCTGGGCATCGAAAAAAAAGAAACGGCGGACCGGGTGGCGCACTTGATGGAAGAGCTGGGGGTGAAGATCAGCGACAGGGTCGTGGTGGAAAAAGCCCGGGGCACGGCGGCGGAAGCCGAAAAAAAGGCGCAGGGTAATGAAGGTATTTATTGCGGCGCCGCCATCCAGTTGAGTGACGGCGGCATTGTTACGGGGAAAAACTCCCGGCTGCTGCACGCCGCCTCCAGCCTGATACTGAACGCCACCAAAGTTCTGGCGCACATTCCGGATGAAATACTCCTGCTGTCACCGCAGATTATCAACCAGATTTCCCGGCTGAAAGAAGATATCCTGGGCGCCGACTCCGCCAGCCTGGATCTGGAAGAGGCGCTGATTGCCCTTTCCATCAGCGCTACCACCAATCATACCGCGGAGTTAGCGATGAAAAAACTGGTGGAGCTCCGGGGTTGTGAAATGCATATGACGCACATCCCGACCCCGGGGGATGAGGTGGGGTTAAAAAGACTGGGGGTTAACCTGACCACCGACGGCAAGTCCGCTACCCACAGCCTGTTTGTAACTTGAAGCGCCGTCTTTAGACGTCCAGGTTCTTCACGTACTTGGCGTTGGCTTGAATAAAGGCTTTGCGCGGCGGCACCTCGTCGCCCATCAGCATCTGGAAGACCTGGTCGGCGCGGGCGGCGTCTTCGACATTCACTTCGAGCAGCGTCCGGGTGTTGGGGTTCATCGTCGTTTCCCACAACTGTTCGCTGTTCATTTCACCCAGACCCTTGTAGCGCTGCAATTCCACCCGCCCCTTGATTTCCTGCATAGCGGCGTCTTTTTCCGCGTCCGAATAAAGCCAGCGTTCTTCCCTTGAAGTTTTGGCGCGGTACAACGGCGGCTGCGCGATGTACAGATGTTTGTTATTAATCAACTGCGGCATGTGCCGGAAGAAGAAAGTCAGTAAAAGCGTGCGGATGTGCGCCCCGTCCACATCGGCATCCGCCATTAAGATAATCTTGTGGTAACGAAGTTTCGTCGTGTCGAATTCCTCATCGATGCCCGCGCCCAGGGCGGTAATAATGGCACGGATGCCCGCGACCCCCAGCATCCGCTCGGGGGAGGCTTTTTCCACGTTTAAAATCTTGCCACGCAGCGGCAGGATGGCCTGGAAGCGCCGCTCCCGTCCCTGTTTAGCGGAGCCGCCGGCGGATTCACCTTCCACCAGGTAAAGCTCGCACAGGGTGGGGTCTTTTTCGGAACAATCGGCTAATTGCCCCGGCAGGGTGCCGCCGTCGAGGCTGTTTTTCCTTACTACCAGCTCGCGGGCTTTGCGCGCGGCTTCCCGCGCCCGGGCGGAAAGGACGCATTTATCGATAATCGCTTTGGCGTCATCCGGGTGCTCTTCGAGGTAGAGCATCAGCCCTTCGCTGACCACGCTGTCCACGGCGCCCTTGGCTTCGGCGTTTCCCAGCTTGCCTTTGGTCTGCCCTTCGAATTGCGGCTCGGAGATTTTAATACTGACCACGGCGGTCAAGCCCTCGCGGACATCGTCGCCGGTGAGGTTCATATCTTCGTCTTTAAGTAATTTTGCCTTGCGTGAATAATCGTTGAAAACGCGGGTCAGCGCCGTGCGGAACCCGGTGAGATGGGTACCGCCGTCAATGGTGTTGACGCAGTTAGCGAAGCTGAAAACCGATTCGGTGAAGTTTTCGTTATACTGCAGCGAGGCTTCCACGTAGATGTTGCTGGGGCCTGCCTTGGCGATGAAAATGGGCTGTTTGTGAATCACGGCGCGGCCGTGGTTGAGCTGCCGCACGAAGCTGTTGATGCCGCCCTCGAAGTAGAAGGTCATCTCGCGGTCGTTCTTGGCGTCGCGGAGGTACATTTCCAGCCCTTTGTTCAGGTAGGCGATTTCACGCATCCGCTCTACCAGCACGTTGAAATCGTAGGTGATTTCAGAAAAAATCTGGCTGTCCGGCAGGAAGGTGACGGTGGTCCCGGTGTCATCGGACTTGCCGATGACCGCCACGTCTTTCTTGGGAATGCCGCGCTCGTACTCCTGGAAATAAAGCTTGCCGTTGCGTTTGACCGTAACCGAGGTTTTCACGGAAAGCGCGTTGACCACCGAGGCGCCGACGCCGTGCAAGCCGCCGGAGACCGTGTACGCTTTGCCCCCGAATTTGCCGCCGGCGTGCAGCACCGTCATCACCGTTTCCAGCGCGGATTTCTTGGTGGTGGGGTGAATATCCACGGGGATGCCGCTGCCGTTGTCTTCCACGGTGACGGAATTATCTTCGTTGAGGGTGACTTTAATCTGCGTGCAGAAGCCCTGCATGGCTTCGTCCACGCTGTTGTAAACGATTTCATAAACCAGGTGGTGCAGACCGCGCTCGTCGGTAGAGCCGATATACATCCCCGGGCGCCGGCGCACGGCTTCCAGCCCACCCAGCACCTGGATGGCGGAGGCATCGTATTCTTTAACACGGTGCGCCAGTTGTTCTTTGCGTTCTTCTGAAGAACCGCCGTTATTCAAAATCATAGTGAGGTTTCACTCCATCGCGAGAGAGATTGAGGCAGGCCGGAAAGTAAAAAAGAGACAAAATTTCCGTTACGGAAAGTAGTTATAAAAAATTTGTTCGCCTCTTCGGCTCGCATAGGTTAATTATACCACAAACCAGCTTCAAAGTGAAGCTGTTTCACGGGTTCTTTTTTGTGAGTTTCTTTACCAGAAAATTACCATTACGAAATATAAATTTAATGTTGCCGTAATTATTGCGTAATAAATTACCTGTAATCTAAAAATATAACCATTAATTAGGGAGGTTTCAAATGACAATCGTAATCGCAGCCGTTACTTTCGTAGGTCTTTTCATCGCTCTCGCCGTAGTCCCCACTATTGTCAAGAAACGGCATGCCGCGGCTGAAACCGAAGAAGTCCGCGAATAAACCCGATATTCGTCTAAGGGAGGAAGAAGTATGCCAACTCTGTTTGAAAACAGGTTTTTCCACAGCCGCGGTATCATCCTGTTTTTAATGGCGATCATTTTATGCGTGGCATTTTTTGCCCTGCCGGTGATTGCCAAAGCCGCGGACCCCACCGGGGCCGATACCCTGGCCGCCAATCCCAACGCGCCGGTCAACATGATCTGGGTGTTGATTACGGCTTTCCTGGTCTGGTTTATGCAACTCGGTTTCGCCTTTTTGGGAGCCGGTTTAATCAGGTCTAAAAACAATGTCAACTACTGGACGAAAAGTTTTATGGACTTTTCCATTTCCTCACTGGCTTTCTGGGCTTTTGGGTTTGCAATTATGTTCGGCGGCTCAAACCTTTTCCCGGGCCTCGAGGACGGCAACAGCTTTTTTGGCTACAGCGGTTTTTTCTTAAGCGGCACGAGTTATGACGTTTCCACGATAATGCTCTGGTTCTTCCAGATGGTCTTCGCCGCGACCGCCGCGACCATCGTCGCCGGCGCGGTAGCGGAACGAATGAAAATCACGGCTTATCTGGCTTATAGCTTCATAATCGGCGCCCTGATTTATCCAATCTATGGAAAATGGGTTTGGGGCGGCGGCTGGTTAAGCACCCTGAGCATTGGTGACGCCGTTGGCGTGCGCGATTTTGCCGGCTCCGGGGTCGTGCATATGGTCGGCGGACTGGCAGCCTTGATCGGCGCCTGGATGGTCGGCCCGAGAATCGGAAAATTCAACAAAGACGGTAAACCGAATGTAATCAAGGGGCATAACTTACCGTTTGTTGTTATCGGTACTTTTATCCTGTTTTTCGGTTGGTTCGGGTTTAACCCCGGCAGCACCCTGGCCGCCACCGATTTAAGAATTTCCGTCATTGCTGTCAATACATTTTTAGCTGGCGCCACCGGCGCGGTGGTAGCGCTGTACTGGATGTTTATGAAAACCGGGAAAATGGATATCGTAATGGCTTGTAACGGCGCGCTGGCAGGGCTGGTGGCCGTGACTGCTCCTTGCGCTTATATCGCTCCCTGGGCAGCGGTTGTTATCGGAGCTGTTGCCGTACCGGTAATGCTTTTTACTGCCAATCTGGTGGAGAACAAATTGAAAATTGATGACGCGGTGGGCGCGGTGCCGGTGCACCTTGGCAACGGTCTCTGGGGTTTGCTGGCGGTGGGTATCTTCGCCGATGGCACCTACGGCGGCATTCAGGGGGTCATAACCGGACATTTCAGCCAGCTGGCTTTACAGGTTATTGATGTGCTGACCGTCTTTGCCTGGGTCGGGCCGACGGCTTTGCTTACCTTCTGGGTAATTAAGAAAACCATGGGACTGCGTGCCAGCCGGAAGGAAGAATTGCAGGGACTGGATTTACCGGAACATGGCATTGAAGCCTACCCGGAAGAAGAAAAGGTCTCGATTCCATAAAAATAGGAATTACCCGGGAAATAAAAAGAGGGGCGATGGAATCGCCCCTCTTTTTTATGTCCGGAATTTTACCTCAATAATGTGACCAGCGCTTCCGGCGTCACAGTGCTTTGCTGTGAGGTCGCCATATCTCTCAGTACCACCACGCCTGCTTTCACCTCGTCCTCACCGATGATGACGGCTTTGGGTACCAACAAGTTGTTGGCGTGGCGTAATTGGGCTTTGAGGCTCTTTGGGGAGGTGGCGACGATGACCCCGATGCCCGCCTGACGCAGGGCCGCGGCCAGTTTGACGGCTTGTGCCCGGGCGCTCTCCCCCAGGAAGGCGATGAACACCCGCGGCGCCGGGACCGGGGGCACGTTAATCGTTTCCTTCTTGAGGTTGATGATAATCCTTTCGAATCCGGTGGCAAAACCGATGCCGGGCGTCGGCTTCCCGCCGAGAGTTTCCATCAGCCCGTCGTACCTGCCCCCGCCCACAATCGTGCTCTGCGACCGCTCCTCCTCCGGCTGAATTTCAAAAACCGTGCGGGTGTAGTAATCCAGCCCCCGGACAATGAACGGGTCAACCTCGTAATTTATGCCGATAATCTTAAGGTAACTTTGCAGTTTCTGGAAATGGTCGTCGCAATTCGCGCAGAGGTAATCCAGCCCTTTGGGCGCGCCCGGTTGAAACTCCTGGCACCCGGGCTGTTTGCAGTCCAGCAGACGCAGTACGTTTCTATCCAGCCGCGATTTGCAGTCCGGGCAAAGTTTCTCGATGCGTCCGCCGTAATAATCCCGCAGGGCTTTGTGGTAAGCGGGCCGGCATTGCGGGCAGCCGATGCTGTTGATATTGAGCTTAATTTTATTTAATCCCAGCGACTCTAGAAACCGCCAGGCGACTTCGATAATTTCCGCATCCATCGCAGCGTCCGCTTCCCCCAGGGCTTCGATGCCGAACTGGTAGTGCTGCCGGTAGCGCCCCGCCTGCGGTCTTTCGTAGCGGAAGATGGGGGAAAAATAGTAGAGCTTCACCGGCTGCGGCAGGTTGGAGAAGCCATGCTCCAGATAGGCGCGGCAGGCGGAGGGGGTACCCTCCGGTTTCAGCGTGAGGCTGTTGCCCCCGAGATCGGTGAAGGTGTACATCTCCTTCTGCACGATGTCGGTGGTGTCCCCGGTGCCTTTCACGAACAGGCCGGTGTCCTCGAAAATCGGCAGGTCGATGCGCTGGTAGCCGTAAAGCTGGCAAATGCGGGCGGCTTTTTGTTCCACGTAGCGCCAGTACGCCTGGTCCGCGGGCAGGATGTCGGTGGTGCCCCTGGGAGCGCTGTACATCAAGACATTACCTCGTTATTTTCTAACAGCTAGAATACTCCAAATACGGCTTGATTGTAAAGATAACCTCGAGTAAATAATCAAGATTCCATAAACAATAAACAGAGAATGTTGAATCTTGAAACTTGAGTATTGTTTGTTCCGTCTTTGTATTGCTTTGTAGCTTGTTCTATACTAAACGTAGAAACCGGGTCCCGGGAGACTTATGCCCATTAGTGAATTGCTGGAAAAAGCCCGCGTCTATCTGCCGGCGGAGAAGATAGACATCGTCCGGCGCGCCTACGATTTCGCTTTGCAGGCGCACGCGGGGCAGCTCCGCAAGTCCGGCGAAGCCTATATCGAGCATCCGCTCCGGGTGTCAATAATCCTGGCGGAATTGCAGCTGGATGCTTTCACGCTGGCCGCGGCCCTGCTGCACGACGTCGAGGAAAATTGCGGCGTCACCAGCCAGGAACTTACCGAAAAATTCGGGGCGGAAATTACCAAACTGGTGGATGCCGCCACCAAACTGGGTAAGTTAACCCTGAATACGGCTAAAGAAGATACCCGCAAAGGCAGCGCTTTGAGCGGCGCCAGCCAGGCGGAGAATCTGCGGAAAATGCTGGTGGCGATGGCAGAAGACCTGCGCGTGGTCTTCATCAAGCTGGCGGACCGGCTGCACAATATGCTGACGCTCTCAGCTCTCAACCACGAGCAGCAGCAGCGTATTTCCCGCGAGACGCTGGATATTTATGCCCCGCTGGCGCACCGCCTGGGCATCTGGGAAATCAAGTGGCAACTGGAAGATTTGGCATTCCGCTACCTTGACCCGGAGCGCTACCGGGAGCTTGCCAGCCGTGTCGCCGGCAAGCGCGCCGACCGCGAGAACTTTATCGAAAAAGTCACCCGGCAGCTCGCCGAAGAATTCAAGAAAAACGGCTTGAGAGCCGAGATTTCCGGGCGCGCTAAGCATTTATACAGCATCAACCAGAAAATCTCCAAGTACGAAGCGATGGGCAAGGACTTCGACGATATCCGCGACCTGCTGGCTTTGCGCGTGATTGTGGATAACGTTACCGAGTGCTATACCGCTCTGGGCATCGTGCATACCCTGTGGCACCCGCTCCCGGAGCACTTCGACGATTATATCGCCAACCCTAAAATGAACGGCTACCAGTCCCTGCATACCACCGTGATGTGCGAGGGCACCACCCCGCTGGAGGTGCAAATCCGCACCCGGGAGATGCACCGTATCGCCGAATACGGTGTGGCGGTGCACTGGCGTTACAAAGAGGGCGCGGCGAAAAACAATAACACCGAGGACGGCATCGGGTGGCTGCGGCAGTTGGTGGACTGGCACCGGGAGCTCAGCGGCGCCGAGGAATTCCTCGAATCCGTGCGCACCGACGTCTTCGCCGACCAGGTGTTTGTCTATACTCCCAAGGGCGACGTGCGCGACCTCCCCAAGGGCGCCACTCCGCTGGATTTCGCCTACCGCATCCATACGGATTTAGGGATGAGATGCATCGGCGCCAAGGTGAACGGGCGCCTGGTGCCGCTGAATTACCAGCTGGCAAACGGGGACATCGTCGAAATCCTAGCGAGTAAAACGCCGCGCGCCCCCAGCCGCGACTGGCTGAACCCCAACCTGGGGTTTGTCAACACTACCCACGCCCGTACCAAAATCCGGCAGTGGTTCACGCGGCAGGAGAAAACGGAGAACATCGAGCGCGGGCGCGAAATGCTGGACAAGTTTATGCGGCACATCGGGCTAAAGTTTACGGAACGCACCCGGCTGCAGGAGCTTTTCAACTACGAAACCCTGGATGAATTTTATGCCGCCCTCGGTTACGGCGGCGTGACCACCCAGCAAATCGCGGCGCGGCTTTCGGCGGAAGAACCGGCGGCGAAGGTGATGGACACCGCCCCGGTGAAAAAGACCCAGTCCCCCATCCGGGTGATGGGCGCCGGCGACGTGCTCACCAGCCTGGCGCAATGCTGCAACCCCGTGCCCGGCGACCCCATCATCGGGTTTGTCACCCGCACCCGGGGGGTGAGCATTCACCGCAAGGACTGCCCCAATATCCTTAACGAAGAAGAAAAGGACCGGTTGATTGAAGTGCAGTGGGGACATACGGATAAAACCTTCCAGATTACCGTGGACGTGGAAGCCTGGGATAGAGTCGGGCTGGCGCGCGATATTACCGCCGTGGTCGCGGCGGAGAAGGTGAACATCACGGCGATGACCGTCAACAACCGCCCCGACCAGAAGACCGCCATCAGCGTGACGCTGGATATCGAAGACCTGGCGCAGCTCTCCCGGGTGCTGGGGAAGGTGGAGGGGGTGAGGGGGGTTATCAGCGTCGCCCGGGCGGGCGAAGGCGCCGCCATCAAGCCTCTGCCCTCAAATAATTGACAAAATACCTCAAAACAAGGTTTAATTAGATATTCAGGAGGTACAAATTGCCTAATATTGCATCGTCTATCAGACAGGTTCGCACCGATAAGCGCCGCACCGCGCGGAATAAATCGGCGCGCACCGAGGTTAAAACCGTCATTACCAAAGCGGAAAATCTCATTGCCGCCGGCAAGCTGGACGAGGCGAAGACCGCCGTCGTCGCCGCCGGCCGCACGCTGGATAAAGCCGCCAACAAGGGTGTTTTGCATTCCAATAACACTTCCCGCCGCAAAGCGCGCCTGGTTGCCAAGCTCAACAAAGCCAGCAAGAAGTAATGTCATTCCTGCGAAGGCAGGAACCCATAGAAATAACAAGAGGGGGCTTGAATTTCAAGCCCCCTTAATTTGTGAGTGCTATCCCGTTAGTTAGGACGGGTTTTGATTTCCGATACTTTCATTGCCTCGATGACAACGGTAAAACGTTGCACACCCTTAATCGTTTGTGAGTCATTGACGTAACTCAGGATAAAATAATATTCTCCCGGACTTATTACCTGCTCATCCGTTCTTATTTCAATAACAGAGCGATAGTCGATATAGGGAGATGCGCTGAATGCTGCCGGTATAATGTTTAGCCACATCCCCTCCGGGGTCTTCAGAGTAGTGTCGCTGCTATTACTCTCCACTCGCCTGATAGCATAAGTAATTTCGCCCTCTCCATATTGCCCGGTTGACAACACCACATCGTATTTAGCCACTTCTCCAGACAGCAGCCGTATAATTTGGGCGGAAAAGTTAAAGCGTACTGAATTCAGATTCTCTGTAACTTCGTTTAAGACATCAGCCAAACTCACGCCGTTAAAGTCCAGACCCTGCGGCGCGGAATACTGGTTATTTTGTAAGATATGGTTCATAGAGTATACTTTGTTGTCCATAATTTGGTACCTGCCAAAAGGACCCGATAGTGTGACGTAAATGTCAGGGCTCGGGTGGTCAAGAAACAAAAGGTAGCGTTCTCCTTTTTGAAAAAGAGGGTCGTCCGTAATGATAGTCCAGGGTTTTTCACTGGCGCCGGTTTGTAATAGATTTACCTTATCAATTTCCTCCCCTTTTAGCACCTGTTCGATGCGGAATGAAAATGTAGTGGCGTAAAGATTTTTGGCTTCTTCGAATGTCCTGATTACCTGGTCAATAACACCAACGGCAATAAGTTCTGAATCCGGAGTTAATTCACTAAGGCTCGCATAATATTTAGCCCAGCTTGCCTGTGCCCCTACCGTAAAGTACGGTTCTTTGGCGCTCTGTTTACACGAAACTACAATCAGGAGTAAACAGACCATAATGCCTGTGAAAATCAACTTATTATATTTCATACTTATGTCACGATTACGCCTGAGAAGGGGAAAGTGGCTTGAATCTCAAGCCACTCTATTTTAGTAAAGCGACCTTGTTTTTCAAAGTAGTTATTACAAAGCTTTCTCCCGTTATTTCATTGTAAACCCGGTCGGCTCGGACATTATATTTACCCAATATACCACCATTCACTCTATAGTATGGCTGATATTCATTGCTATTTTCTGCCCTGACGGAGGTAAATTTGCTGATGAATACTAACACCTGTTCATTTATAGTAAAAACAGGTTCGTTTTCATACATATCGACTTCATTCCCAACTTTCCCACCCCAGATGCGAACCATAATGGGTTCTTGAGCAGCTTCTCCAAGCAAGACCTCTTGAGGTTCCATCAGAACATCCGTATAGATGACGCTACTCCCACTCTCTTTTCTAATACCCTTTTGCGCTGGAAGTATCTCTTTAACATAACCGATAACTATATTGTCAGATACATTGATGAGGTCATCTAACGAATAGTCTGGCAACAAACCTCCCACAACTTGCACTAAGTCCCCTGTTTGGGGTGTAGGTTTAGAATTCGCCAATCCGGATTCTATGGAATTTGAACAAGCTATAGTCGTAAATCCGATGCAAAATATGCCTAAGATTACGCATAAGTATTTTTTCATGACTAATCTCCTTTCGAATTCTTTAATCAAATCATCGTTATGGATATATTGCGTTTATTCCATTAATGTCATCCTGCTGTAATGTTCTCCGTAAAGTGCCGGTACTTAACACAAAATACATTACCTTCGATTCCCATGGCCAGAAATGCACATCATTTAATTTTAACCAATGCCCCGGTTCATGAACTGCTACTGACTGGATATCATATGTGCCCGAGCTTCCATCAGTTGAAAATGAGTACCGGGTGTTAAAGATAGTCCAACAACTAGCCCAATGGTTAGTTCCATAAATGTAATACCCGCCGGAAAGCCCGATAGAACTATCGTCTGGCCGGTATTCTTGTGTTAGATCATTAACTGAAGAACTAGAGGATGTGAATGTGAAATTTGCGCCCGAACCGTTCCACGAGCTTGCCGCAGCAGACACCTGGGTTTGCCAGTTAGAGGGTAAAGAAGAAATATCGTATGTTGTCCCAGCAGCATCCCAGTGATAATCACCTATTGAATAAGCCATAACTATGGTTGTTGGGAATATGGATATCAACAATACTAAAACTATAAGAAAACCAATTCTCCCTCCAATCATTCGTTTCATCGGCACTCCTTTACATATTGTTTTCATCGTGTTTTAATATCCCTCCTCCTCCATTTATGAGATAATCCCTCCTGCGACTAGTAGTAAATAATAGAGTCATACAAACATCATTCAATGACTATAAACCATGAAATATAAAAAGTCACCCGAAAAATACTCGAATTTTTGTCACAATTAGAAAGGGAGGGTCAAGTAGCAGGAATATTCAGCCGGTAGCCCCGGTCACGGGTGTTAATGATATAAACCGGATTTTGAGGGTCGGGCTCTATTTTCTTACGTAACAGGTGGATGTAATCAAATAGGTATTTAGTTTCACCCCGGTATTCTCTTCCCCAGACGCGAGTTAAAAGCGTATCGTATTCCACGGTTGCACCGCCGTGTAAATACAATTCCCGAAGCAGCCGGAATTCTCTCTCCGTCAGCGTATGAGTTTTGTCTCCAATTGCTACCTGACGGGTGATGTAATTGAATGTAATATCAGTCATACATGTATGAAGAATATTACAAGAAGGTAATGATAATGTCAATAATTGTGAAAATCATTGGAGGAATGAATAACAACGGGCGAATATTACCGCCCCCGGATAAACTGCTTCCAGTCCTTCGATTGCGCCAGTGACCGCAGAGCCGTAGGCGCGAACTTGACGGCAATAATTAGTCCCGTGATGATAGACCAGATTACCAGTATCCCGGAACCCAGGAGCAGCCAGCAAACAAAAGGCAATGCCACCAGCGCGATGCCGTTGGACAGCGCCACGTTGCGTGTAATGAGTAGTATCAGTACCAGTACGCCGAAAAAATAGAGCAGGGCTGCCGGCTGCTGGTAAACCAAAAAAACGGTGGTAATGGCGCCCACGGCCGCGCCCATCCCCTTGCCGCCCCGGAACCCGAGCCACGGCATCCAGTTATGCCCGGCGACCGCGGCGCTCGCGGCAGTCAGAACATAAGGCTGCTCCAGTCTCAAAGCATAATGCGACAGTAAAATGACCCCGGCGCCCTTGCCGATGTCAAGCAAAATGACGATGACCGCCGGCAATAGCCCGATGGTTTTGTAGGTGTTGAGCCCGCCGACATTTCCCCCGCCGAGCCGGCGGATGTCTTTACCCGTGAATAGTCTTGCCACCAGGTAAGCCGAGGGGAGAGAGCCGATTGAATACCCGATGGCCACGGCGGCTAGTACCGTAGTAAACTCGTTGCCCAGCACGTTCACCTCCGCAGTCTATTTTTTATAGACCGGGGTGCACCAGGAGGAGTACTTGAGGTTTTTGTTTAAAATCACGTCGGCGTAAAGCTTCTGCAATTTGTGGGTAACCGGCCCGATTTCCCCGCCGGCGATTTTCCGCCGGTCGATTTCCGAAATGGGCGTCAGGTGCGCGGCGGTGCCTGTCATAAAGATTTCGTCCGCGGCGTACAACTCGATGCGCTCCACGTGCCGCTCGGTGGTCTCGATGCCGAGTTCGTTCTGCGCCAGCCGGATGACCGTGTCCCGGGTGATGCCGGTGAGCGCGCCGTCGGTGGTGGCGGGGGTAATCATTTTACCCTCTTTCACCAGGAAAAGGTTCTCGCCGCTGCCCTCGGTCACGTAGCCGTGAGCATTGAGCATAATCGCTTCGTCAAAACCGGCGTTCACCGCCTCGGTTTTCGCCAGTGCGTTGGTAATGTAAAGACCGGTGAGTTTCTGGCGGGGGACTTCCGTAGGGAACCGCCACGAGGACACCACGCAGCGGGCGCGGTCCGTGTCCAGGTACCGGCCCCAGGGGAAAACGAAGGCGAAGAAATCGGATTCCAGGTTGTGCAGCCGCACCCCGAGCGCCTCGCTGCTTTTATAAGCCACCGGGCGTACGTACGCGTCTTCGGTGAAGCCGCTTTTATTCACCAGGTCGATGGTTAACTGGCACAACTGGTCGATATCATATGGAATTTCGATATTCAGCACCCGGCAGCCGCGCATCAGCCGCTCGTAATGTTCCTTGAGCCGGAAGAGGTAAATCTGCTTCTGGTCTTTGTTCCAGTTGCCGCGGATGCCCTCGAAGACCCCCGTGCCGTAATGCATAAAATTGGTCATGACGTTGATATTAGCGTCCGCCAATGGCATAAACTGCTTTTTATAGTACGCATAAGACGGCATAAAGGGCCTCCTGTTTACATCTATTCCCGGCGCCCGGGAGCTGTTTTAAGATGCGCAGCCGGCAACTATTAGGCTTTCTTTTCGGCTTTCTCGGCAGGCTTCTTTTCCGCATTCGCGGCGGCGCCTTCAGCCGGGGCTTCGGCAGTCGCTTCGGCAGCCGCTTCTTCCTTCGGTTTCTCGACTTCAACCTTTTCGACGGCGATACGGGCAATCACCACGCCGGCGTCATTGATGACAGTTACGCCCGCCGGAATGGCAATGTCTTTCACGCGAATCATCGATTCGGGAGTCGTCAGCGGTGAAATATCAACCTCGATGGAAGAAGGAATGCTGGCGGGCAAACATTCCACGGTAAGTTCGTTCAGTTCCTGCACCAGGGTGTTGCCTTTGGCTTTGGCGGCGCTGGATTCGCCGATGAAAACAATGGGGACGTCCACCTTGATATTTTCTGTCAGGTTGACCTGATAAAAATCGACGTGAATAAGGTCGTTGTTGCGGTTATTGAACTGGATTTCACGCACCATTACCGTGCGGGGATTTTTTTCGTGCCCCACGTGTAATGACACGAGTTTGGTGTGCCCGGCTTCCGCCAGCGTCTTTTTCAGTGCGGCAGTGTCTACCTGTATCGCTTCGGAGTCAACCCCCGGACCGAAGAGGTGCGCCGGGGTGACGCCCTGTTTGCGCAATGCCTGTACTTTTTTGCCCGCCACGTGGCGGCGGGCGGCTTTTAAATCTATTGTAGCCATAAATAGCCCTCCGTGATTTTTACAACAAACTATATTCTAACACATTTCGCGGGTGAAGTTGTACTGCGGTTCGCGCCGGTATTTTCAGTCAGCCAGCTTGACCGCCACCGGCGCCCGCTCGAACCCGGCGGCCGTCAGCAAATCTACCGGCTGCAATTTCATCAACTGGGCGAGGAAAGCGTCCGGCACAATCTCCCGCCGGGTGTTGTAAAACGTGGCGATGTTGTTAAAATAATCGCGCGCCAGGGCAATGCGCTGCTCCGTTTCGGAGAGTTCCTTTTGCAGTTTCAGGAACAGTTCGCTGGCTTTGAGGTCGGGATAGTTTTCCAGCGCTGCTTTCAAAGTGGTCGCGCAGCCGGCGGCCGCGGCATTATCCATCTGCCCGCGGAGCTGCGTTACCAGCTCCTGCAGCCCTTTTTCATGCGCGGCGTAGCCCTGTACCGCCGCTGCCAGGTTGGGTATCAGGTCGGCGCGGCGTTTGAGCTGGATGTCGATTTGCCCTTGCGCCTGCCGCACCCGCAGCCGCAGGTGTACCAGGCTGTTATAAACCGTCCACGCCCACCCCAGCAGCAGTACCAACAGGTAACCCAAACCGCAGTAAACATAAGCTCCCGCCGGTAAAGGGATGATTTGCCGGGTGCTGTCGATAAAGACGCCTCCCAGGGCAAACAACAACCCCAGAATCAAGAAGACCCAGAGCCCGGCGGCAAAGCCCCGGCTCACCTGTTTTTCGGTGCGGGTGGAAATCAGGAACATCGGGGATTGATTATCTCTGGCGATTTCCGCCGCCACCACATCCGTCCTCTCCCGCGCCTGTCCCATTACGTAGAGAGGCGTGTGCAGCGGCAGCGCCTCTTCCACGAAACGGCGGCGGTGGTCGGAGTTGGCGATGGCGCCCGCGGGCCCCTTGCCGTAATACAGCGGGTCGCCGCGGCCCACGGTCTTATCGTACACCTCTTTATCCTCGATTTTTGCGCCCTCGGGGTTAATGCGAATAATCCCGGCGTCGTCTTTCAGATAAAAAGGAATGGCGTCTTTCCCGCTGGCGACGGTTTTCCAGCCGCTCTCGCGCCGGGTATGCGTGGAGGTGTGCCCTTTAGCGTCCCTGGTAGTGTAGGTTACGGTGCGAGACCAGTGTTCGTCCACGCGCCAGCTGTAAAGTACGCAGGCAATTTCCGCCAGCCGGCTGGTCAGCGGCGCGTCGCTTTCCGCCGTGCCTTTCAGTTCCACCAATCCGATAAAGACGCCTAAAGTCTTGGACGTGGGCGTGTCATCCACCAGGCGTTTGCGGCGGAAAAACCAGAAAGCCCCGATTAAACACCCCAGCCCCAGCGCTGCCCCGATAATCGTAGCGATACTCATCGTCAACAATAATAAATTTAATCGAATCAGGCGTCAAGCATCATTCCGTTATACGCCCCGCCTAACTTTTTCCCACGGTTTTCGTTCTAATCTTTACAGAAAACAAAAGGAGGCAGGCAGATGAGTGAAATGCTCCGCAAGCTGGCGTTCAAATTACGCTGGCTCACGATGTCGGACCGGCAGCGCTACGCTTATCTCTGGGTGCGCAGCGAAGGTCACCTGGAATGAAGCAAAATCTGGCGGACTAAAGCCCCAGGATATGGATAAAACACACGCCCCCGGCGCCCACCATATGCGCCAATCCGATTCTGGGGCTTTTTGGTATCTGCCGCTTGCCTGTTACCCCGCGCATCTGCCACAGCAGCTCCGCAATCTGCCCCACTCCCGTCGGCCCGATAGGATGCCCCATTGAAATCAAGCCTCCGCTGGTGTTTACCGGTATCCGCCCGCTGATTGCTGTCGCGCCGCTTTCAATCAATTCCCCGCCCTCGCCCATCGGGCATAATCCCAGCGCTTCATAGTACAAAATTTCCTCTATCGTCGCCGCGTCGTGCACTTCCACCAGGTTCAAGTCCTCCGGTCCCAGCCCTGCCATATCATAGGCTTTCGCCGCCGTGAGCTGTGTCAGTTCCACCAGCGGGTCGATGCCGGCGTTCCCGGCGCACGCCGAAGCCAGCACGACGGGACAGGGTTTCGAAGTGTATTTCGCCGCCGCTTCTTTGGCGCAGAGGATTACCGCCGCCGCGCCCTCGTCCCATGGACAGCAGTGGAGCACGGTCAGCGGGTCGGCGACCATTCTTGCCCGTTGCACTTCTGCCAGCGTCACCGGCTGCCGGTAGTGGGCGTAGGGATTCAAGCTGCCGTTAAGATGGCTCTTCACCGAAACGAGCGCCAATTGCGTGACGGTGGTGCCGTATTCCCACATGTGCCGGTGGGCGCGGTCCGCGAACTCCCGCATCATCATTGTGTTGGTGGGGGCTTTCACCGTTTCTTTCTGTTCCTGCCCGGGCTTGCTGTGGCGGTAAGCGCGGAGTTTATCCACCCCGATGGCGAGCGTCACATCATTTGCCCCGGAGGCAACCGCCAGGTAAGCCTCGCGGAAGGCGGCGTTGCCGCTGGCGGAGGCGTTTTCCACGTTCGTCATCGCCATCGCGTTGGGGCCGATATGCCAGCTTAAAATGTGCCCGGCGGCATTCCCCAGGTTGGCATTGGCGCAGTATCCCACTTCGATGTCTTTCCAGTCCACCCCCGCGTCTTTCAGCGCGGCGTCGATTGCCGACGCGCCCATCATCGTAAAGGGTATTTCCGGATAAATGCCGTAGCGGTATAATCCCGCTCCCAGCACGACTACTTCCCGGTTCTGTCTGCGGTCAGCCATAATCTCTCCCCGTCGGTTATTAATTCGATTGTACCATTGCGGTCGGTGCGGTAGATATGTTCGTCCCCGACTGCTTCTGCCAGCCGTGAAAGGGCTTCCGGAGACGGGTGCCCGTAATCGTTTTCTGCGCCCACGGAAATAACCGCGAGAACGGGCTTTACCACGGCGAGAAATTCGTCGCTGGTCGCCGTGGCCGAACCGTGATGCGCCACCTTGAGTACCGTGCTCGGCAAAGGCGCCCGCGCCATCAGCAGTTCCATTTCGGTGGCGGCGGTAATATCCGCCGTGAACAGGAAGCTTACACTGCCGTTGAGCAGGCGCAAAACCAACCCTTCATCATCCAGTGTCCCGGCACTCCCCGGCGCCGGCGCGGCGATTACTTCCAGCCGCGCCTCACCGCCGAGACTAATCCGCTGCCCGGTAACCGCCGTCGTGGACGGGATATTTTTTACCGCCATCAACCTCAGCCACTCCTGCCATAAGGCGGCGCCGCTGTCGGTCGCGGGCAGTAACACCTGCCGCACCCGGTATTTTTGAAGAATATCTACCAAACCGGCGAGGTGGTCGCTGTGAGGGTGAGTCACTACTACCATCTCGATGGTTCTATCCCAGAACGGCATTTGCGCCGCCAGGGCGCGGTTGAGCTCCCGTGGGCTGGGTCCCCCGTCGATAAGTATGTCCTGGCTGCCGCTCTGAATCAGGATGGCGTCTCCCTGCCCCACGTCCAGGTAGCTGACGCGGAGCCTATTATCCGGGAGCGTGAAATTGAAAACCGTGCACAGCACTATCAATGTCGCCAGCGGCGGCGCCGCCCATTTCAGGGGGATTTTCCCCAGCCGGTCAAGCATTTTACCGGCGAACACCGCCAGTTGCCGCCGGTAGCGCCAGGCGAAAAACGCGCCTGCCAGCACGATGTAATAACCCGCCAGCAGACCCGGGGACAGGCTGCCGGTTGCCAGCGCGGCGGCGGGCAGCTGCGCCCCGCCGTTGACGATGAGCAGCACGTAGGAAAGAAAAAGCCAAGCCACCCAGCCCCCGGCGATGCCCAGAGGCGGGCAAGCCAGACCGGCAACCGCGGCGAAGGCGCTGCCGAACATCACCGCCGGGAGCGCCGGCAGTATCAGCACGGTTGCCAGCGGTGAAACGAGAGAAAACAAACCGAAATAATAGGCGAGCAGCGGCCACAAGAGTACCGTAACGCCCAGGGTCACGGCGGCGCTATCGGTTATCCAGCGCAGGGTCGCGGCGAGAAAGCCGGTTTCCCCGGCGATTTTTCCCACTATAGTTCTGCCGAGACGCTGCAGTGGCGGCGCGGTGTAAAGCAGCCCCAGCATCGCCACGAAACTCAACTGAAAAGAGGCGTCCCATAAGACCCTCGGGGTGAACGCCGTCATGATGCCGGCGGCGAAAGCCAGCGCCGTGAGCAGGCTGTGCTGCCGTCCCAGCAGGTCGGCGGCAAGGAACAGGCTGACGATGAATGCCGCCCGGACCACCGGGGGATTGAAGCCGGTGAGTAAAGCGTAAATCCAGACTGCCGCCAGCGCCAGCCAGATGTACACCCGACGGTGCTTCCCCAGCAGCCAGACCCCGGCGGCAACCAGCAGCCCCGCCACGATGTTCAGGTTCACCCCTGAAATGGCGAGGATATGGGTGGTGCCGGTGACGGTGAACTCGTCTTTGATATCATCGGGGATATTGCCGCGCAGACCCAGCAGAATCCCCTGTGCCAGCGATGCCTGCGGCTCCGGCAAAACCTCCGCAAGTTTTTCCGCCAGTTTCTCCCGGAAGGCATAAACCCACCCCAGCGGCGCGAACCCTTTTCCGGTGTCCAACAACTCGGTTTTTGGGAACGCCACTAAGGTAAAAATGCCGCGGTCCGCCAGGTAGCCGGGATAATCGAAATCCTCCAGCTTCTGGGGAGTAACGGGCATTCCCTTTAACTGTAAGACATCGCCGTAAATATACTCCGGGTACCGGGACACGAATACCAGCGCCCTGCCCGCGGCAGGCTGCCATTCCCCGTCGCGGTTGACCTCATCGACGCGAATTGTTAACTGGGTGTAAACATCGCGGACGTCGGGCGCGGCGGTCACCGTGCCGCGTATTTCTACCGTCCCGGTGTCGTTATAGTTTTGTATTGACGTTGTAGTAACTTGCGGCATCGCCGCGTCGTAACGCAGTATTCCACCGAGGAACGCCAGCAGGCACAGGCTGATGAAGACGATTTGTTTCAGATATTGGCGCCGGAAAAATATCACGGGGAAAGGCAGCAGTGCCAGCGCCAGCGTCCACGCCGGCAGGTCGCACGCGCTGCCCAAAAATATTCCCGCCAGCCAGGCGAGGCTGAAATATACCAGCAGCAAGGCGGACTCCTGTTAGTCGGTTACCGTAATCAGGTCTTTGATTTCATCGTAAAGCGACTGTCCGATGCCGTTCACCCGCATCAGCTCCGTGGTGTGTTTGAAACTGCCATTCGCTTCGCGGTACGCCACAATCGTCTGCGCCCGTGTCTCCCCGATGCCCGGCAGGGCTTCCAGCAGCCACGCCGCGGCGGTGTTGATGTTGATTTTTTGCGGCTGGTTTACGCCGTCCGCGGCAACGACCGTGAGCGTCAACTCGCGGCTGGCGTCCAGCGCGCCCCCGGCAGCATCGAGCAGCGACCCGATAGCATCACCGGGGTCAAAGGGGTAAATACCAGGATTGGTCACGGCGCCGGCGATTTTAACTTCACCGCCGTAAACATTTGCCGCCGGCAGCGTGATTTCCAGCGGCGGGGCGGGTTGTAAGCGTGCCATGGCTAAGCCGCCGCTTGCCAGCAAAGCGACGACCAGGATGATGAGAACCACGGCGCCCCAGCGGGTCGGAGAACCCGGACGGTTGTTTGCCAAGTTATTACCTCCATTACGACTGAGGTTGTATCACATCATAGAGAGTTTTATCAGAGGTGTCAATATTTTTGACAAACCGCCGGGCTTTGATTATGATGGCAGCACGACTTAATCTTATGAAGCGATATAAAAAGGAGGCGCGGCGATGTCCGAAACCCCGGTCTTACTCTACGAAAAGAAATTCGACGGCAGGGTGGTGGTCTTGACGATGAACCGCCCGGAAGCCGGGAACGCTATGAACCGCCCGCTCTCCAATGCCCTTTCGGACGCCTGGGAAACCTTCCAGGCGGATAAAGAAGCCCGCGTCGCGATCCTCACGGGCGCCGGGGACAAGTTCTTCAGCGCCGGCGCGGATTTAAAAGAAACCACCCTGGAACGCACCGGGCAGACCAAGCTGCCGCCGGTGAAACGTTACGGCATCACCGACCCCCTGCCGGAGTCACTGCGGTTGTGGAAGCCGACCATCGCCGCCATTAACGGCTACGCCATTGCCGCCGGCTGGTTCCTGGCGCAGCAGTGCGATATTCGAATCGCGGCGTCCCACGCGGAAATGGGTATCGCCGAGTCCCGCTGGAACATGCCCGCCGCCTGGGTCAGCTCCCTCACCCGGCAGCTCCATATCGGCCACGCGCTGGAAATTGCCCTCTGGGGAGATAAGCGAATTACCGCCCAGCGGGCGTATGAAATCGGTTGGGTGAATCGGGTCGTGCCTAAAGAGCAGTTGATGACGGAAGCATTGGACTGGGCGGAAAGAATGCTTTACCTGGCGCCGCGCGCCGTGCGCAACTTCAAGCAGATTCTCTACCGGGCGCATTATATGCCCGCGGAAGAGGGGTATGCCTTTGCCCTCGCCGTCGAGCAGAATCTGGTGGGAATGGAAGATTCCGTCGAAGGACCGAAGGCTTTCAGCGAAAAACGCAAACCGAATTTTAAAGATAAATAGTAGTCAGTTGTCAGCATTCAGCTATCAGTCTCTTCTGGTGGCTGTAAACTTACAGATTAAAACTGATAGCTGTTAGTTCATCCCGCGCAGGGCTTTACGTACTTCCGCCTCGGCTTTCGGGTCAATGACGGCAACTACCTGGTCTTCCGCCTGAATCGTGGTGTTCGGCGTGGGCGGAATGGGTTTTTGCGCTTTGCGGATAATCAGCGAGAGAATCGTGCCCGCCGGCAGGCTGATATCTTTCACCGCTTTGCCCACGCTCGCCGCCCCGGCGGGAATCCTCACCTCGACGATTTCCAGCCCTTTGTCGCGGATTTCGTGCAGGTGCGTTACCGGGTGCGTGGGCACCACGTCGGCGATTTTTTCCAATAAAACGTTGGTGCTGCTGATGGTAATATCCACCCCCAGCTTTTCGAACAGCGCCTCGTTCCGGGGGTTGCGGATGCGCGCCACCGTCCGCGGCACGTTGAACTTGTGCTTGGCGACCTGGCAGGCGACCAGGTTGTCGCCGTCGTCCCCGGTCACGGCGATGAGCATATTAGCGCGGGCGGTCCCTACCTCGGTTAAAGTGGTCACTTCGCAGCCGTCGCCGCGCACGCAAACGCTCCCCAGTTCTTCGTTAATGATATCGCAGTACGCCTGGTTTTTTTCTATTACCAGGATTTCGTGGCCTTCTTCCAGCAATGCCTTGGTAAGATAGTAGCCGACCCGTCCGCCGCCAACGATGATGATGTACATCTCTATCCCTCCAGCTTCTTTTTCAGGATTTCGGCCATTATCACCGTCGGGCTGATGGATTCCAGCCCCAGCCCTTCGTAGAGTTCGTGCCGCAGCGGGTCGTAAATGCGGCAGATAACCCGCTTCACGTTGAAGGAATGCTTGGCGATTTGCGCCGCCAGGATGTTGCGGTTGTCTCCCTGTGTCAGCGCGAAAAACGCGTCGGCTTGCTCGATGCCGGCTTTTTTCAGGGCATCCTCATCGATGCCGTTGCCGATTAAACCCTTGCCTTTGAACCCCGCCGGCAGCCGGCGGAAGCTGTAAGCGTCAAGGTCGAGGATGGTCACGTTATGCCCTTCCGCGTCCAGCATACCTGCTAGCGCCGCGCCTACTCGCCCGCATCCCATAATTACAATTTTCATTTCACTCTCACTCCGGTTGGTACTGCTGGAACAAAATCACCGGGCAGGGAGCGTTTTTCAAGACATAAGGCGTCACGCTGCCCATATTGAACTGCCCGTAGCGCCGCTTGTAGGTCAGACCCATCACAATGAAGTCGATGCCCCGCTCGATGGCTTCGTCGACGATACTGGGCCCGGGATTGCGCGCCTGCAGCAAATCGGTCTCTATCTGGAACCCTTCCTCGAGGGCGATTTTCTCCGCCTGGGTGAGAATACTTTCCGCTTTTTTTACCTCGCCCGCCAGTTCGGCATCCAGCGGCAGCGAGCGGTCGATGGGAATCACGTGGAGCGCCATTATCCGGGCTTTTTCCTTGCGGGCCAGCCGGCAGGCTAACCGCATTGTCTCCGCGTCGGCTCCCGTCCCGTTCACCGGCACCAGGATTTTACTGAACTCCATATTTTCTCACAAATAAACCAAACATCATTATCAGGCGGTCAACGCGCTTATTGTTTATGGATTATTCACGACGTAATTTACCGCGTATTTTCAGGTATAAAAGGGTAATGGCGGTAAATATGTTCCGCGGCGCCCGGCGGCGGCGCAGCCGCCGGTCCCCGGGGTGTGTGGACGGTACTTCCGTAAGGTGGGCTACTCTGGTCATGCTTGTCATCTTATATCATCGGCTAATATGCATATTACCACAAATCATAAAAGTCAATAAAAAATTACGCTTACTGCCGCCGGAAATGAACGTGGCGCCGCCACGCTTCCGCGGTTCCCGGGAAATCCGACCGGAAGTGCGCGCCGCGGCTCTCTTCCCGCAGCAATGCCGCCTCCGTCATCAGGCGGGCGGTGGTGACCATCGCGTTCAGTTCGTGGGTGGCGCGGTCCACCGGCGCGGTGATGTGCCGTTGCCAGCCTCCCAGTATTCTGCCGGCGGCTTTCAAGCCCTCTTTATCGCGGATAATGCCGACCTTGTCCCACATTAAAGTCTGCAGATTTGCCAATGTCAACGGCAGGGTTGCCGGGGTCTCTCCGGGTAGCTCCAGAGAGCGGTAAATATCCTCCGGTTTTACCGGCAGTTTCTCCGCTTTGCCGCTGGTGGTCCTTTCCAGAATGCGCTTGCTGAAAACCAGCACCTCCAGCATCGAGTTCGAAGCGAGGCGGTTGGCGCCGTGGACGCCGGTGCAGGCGGCTTCGCCGGTGGCGAACAAACCCGGGAGGTTGGTTTCTCCCCAGCTATTCACCTTTACCCCGCCCATCATATAATGCGCTGCCGGTGCCACCGGCACCTGCTGCCGGGTGATATCCAGCCCGTTATCCAGGCAGTAGCGGTAAATGTGGGGAAAGCGTGTGGTAGTGAGGCTGCGCGGCAGATGCGTCACGTCGATGTACACATGGTCGGCGCCGGTCTTCTGCATTTCGTAAAGGATACTGCGCGCCACCACGTCCCGGGGCGCCAGTTCGGCGTCCGGCGTGTAGTCCGGCATAAAACGCTTGCCGGCGGCATTCCGCAGAATGCCGCCCTCGCCGCGGACCGCTTCCGAAATCAGGAAAGGCTCTACCCCCGGCATATTCAGGCAGGTGGGGTGAAACTGGAAAAACTCCATATCGCTTATCTGCGCGCCGGCGTTGTACGCCAGGGCGATGCCGTCCCCGGTGGCAATTTCCGAATTTGTGTTGAATTTGAACAGCTTACCCCCGCCGCCGGTGGCTAAAATCAGCCATTTACATTCGAATTCCTCGGCAAAACCGCTGACGCAATCCATCACCCGCACGCCCTTGACCACGCCTTTTTCCAGCAGGATATCGGTGGCGAAGTACTGCTCCAGCACTTTAATGTCGGTAGCGCGGACGCGGTTACTCAGGGTCACTTCGATGTGTTCGCCGGTCGCGTCGCCGCCGGCGTGCAGTATCCGCGGCACGCTGTGCGCGGCTTCGGTAGTGAGGGTGATTTTCCCGTCGAGCGTATCGAAAGGCACGCCGTAATCCACCAGATCGGCAATCCGGTCCGGGGCTTCGCGGGTAAGAATTCTCACCGCCTCTTCATCGCACAACCCGGCCCCGGCTTCGATGGTATCGCGGAAATGAAGCTCCGGCGAGTCGTTGGCGCCGATGGGTGCGGCGATGCCGCCCTGAGCGTGCCGGGTGTTGCAGTCCTGTATCAGCCCTTTGGTCACAATCAGCACGGTGCCGTGCCGGCGCGCCTGCAGCGCCGTATACAGTCCGGCAATGCCGCTGCCGATGAGAATATAATCAAAATACGCCATCTTAATTATCTCCCCGATGGATAAAAGCTCCCGCCGGGAGTAAAACCCCCGGTAGGAGCCTGATTGACAATTTACCCGCTGGCGCCGCGAAAGTTACTTTGCTTCCGGTTCCGGGGTTTCCACTTTATTGGCAATCGCCGATTTCACGAAACGCATCGTGGTGCCGGATTCAACTTTGATGACGATGCTGTCTTCGCTGACGCTTTCTACCGTGCCGTAAAGCCCGCCGATGGTAATTACTTTATCGCCGCGCTGGATGGCCTGCATCATTTGCTGATGCTGCTGCTGGCGTTTGCGCTGCGGACGGATGGTCAGGAAGTACATCATCACGAAGAGCAGGACGACGAACCCGATCATAATCAGGAAGCTCTGGGTGGAGTTGGTGTTGGTGGAAGCCTCGGTGCCGTCGGTGGTGGTGGGGTAGCAGCTCGCCAGCATGGCGACCGCCGTAATCAGCCCCAGCACGATGCCCGCCGTTAAAATCAATTTCTTACGCAAATTATGCCTCCTTGCTATCTTTGCTCACCGTCCCCTGTAAAGACCAGGGGCTGGTATTTTCTATTTTGACATTTGCTAACCTGCCGGTCCAATCGGCAGGGTCTCTAAAGAATACTATTTTATCAGTTCTGGTCCTTCCGTACCACTTTTGCGCCTCTTTGCCTTCTACCAGCGTTTCCACGGACGCGTCTTTCAAGCCCGCGTTGATGCCCCCGGCGATTCGTTCCTGGAGCTTTTCAATCATCTGCAGCCGGCGTTTTTTCTCCGCCGGGGGCACGTCGTCCGGAAAGTCCCGTGCCGCGATCGTCCCCGCCCGCGGCGAATAGGCGGCGACGTGCACCACGTCGAACCTCAGTTCCTCAAGTAAAGACACCGTCTCACGGAACTGCGTCTCCGTTTCCCCGGGGAACCCCACGATGATATCGTTGCTCAGCGCCACACCTTTGATGTGAGCGCGAATCTCGTTAATCAGCCGCCGGTAGTCGGCAGCGGTATAGCCGCGCCGCATCCTCTGCAAAACGGCGTCGCTCCCGGACTGGATGGGGATGTTGAATGCCGGGCAGACTTTCTCCAGGCGCGCCGCGGTCTCGATGAGACGCCGATTCATATCTTTCGGATGGTTGGTGAGGAAGCGGATGCGCCACAGTCTGTCGATACCGTGCAGTGCCGTCAGCAGATCCGCCAACTCCGGACGCTCTGGCAAATTCTGCCCGTAGGAGTCCACGTTTTGCCCCAGCAGCGTCACCTCGCGGACACCGCGGCTCACCAGCGCCTTGACCTCGTTCAATACTTCTTCCGGCTGCCGGCTTTTCTCCCGCCCCCGGCGGTAGGGGACGATGCAGTAGGCACAGAAATTGTTGCACCCCTGGATGATGGGCACGTAAGCGGTCACGCCGGGTTTTTCCGGCAGGGCGCGCGCCCACAGGTCGCGGTCGTCCCATGGCGGCGGATCGCCGGGCTTGAAGAAGTAGTCCACGTAGGGGAACGCGCGGCGCATCACGGCGGTATCGGTTTGCACCCAGCACCCGGTGACCGCCAGCCGCATTTTTGGGTTGGCTTTTTTCGCGGCGCGCAGGGTATGCAGTTTGTTCACCACGCGGGACTCAGCGTGCTGCCGTACCACGCAGGTGTTGAGAATCACGATATCCGCTTCGTCGACGTGGGCTGCCGGCTGCATCCCTTTTTGCGTAAAGAGGCTGGACAGACGCTCCGATTCGGCTTTGTTCATCTGGCAGCCGATGGTCCAGATATAGTAATTAGGCATAGATATATTGTACAGCGTAAGGCGGGAATTTGTTAACCGCCCGATTTGAGTGACGGATTTTTCATCGCTCGGCTCATGCTTTTCTCCTCAGCATGGCCAAAAAGAGCCTTTTCCTGGATTATCGGAACAAGTCCGATAATGACAAGAATTCTGAGAGGGGAGGCTTGTTACTTGTTTATTGATTATTGGTATTTCCACCATTTGGGTGGTGAGTGGCGGAGGGAGTGGGATTTGAACCCACGACCCCGCTTTCGCAGGGCAACCGCTTAGCAGGCGGCCGCACTAGACCACTATGCGATCCCTCCGTCCGGTCAACTTATCTATTCTACTACACTGGAAAATAGTTTGCTATTCTTTCCCTCTCCAGTACTACTTGCATGTGGTGGAAACTAAAGATACGGAGAGATATTTTCACAGCGACCCTCACCCTGCCCTCTCCCATAGAGGGAGAGGGAGATATACGAGAAGGAGGGCGTTCGCCCTCCTTCTTCTAGAACTTCTACCCAGTCCCGATCAGATTACAGCTTAACATCGTCAACCAAAAGCAAGGAGAACCGCCTCTCCGTCCGTTGAGACCCTCCGCCGTCTGTGTTATCATACCCACAGATGAAGATAAATATCCGCATCGAAAAGCCTTATAAATGCTCTGCCAGCCCCGTGTGGCTGCGGAAAATCGCCCGCCGAGCGCTCGCTGCGGCCAACGCCGGGACCCGCGCCGAGATGGGCATCTGCATTACCGGCGATGAGGATATTCACCGCCTCAACCGCGACTACCTGGAAGAAGACCGTCCCACCGATGTCCTCTCCTTCCCGATGCTGGAATCGGTGGCGGACGCCACCCTTTTTGTCAACCCGCCCGACGGGCAGCTGCACCTCGGCGAGGTTATCATTTCCTACCCGCAGGCATCCCGGCAGGCGGCGGAGCACGGGCATTCGGTGGCGAAAGAGATCGTTTTGCTGCTGGTGCATGGCATCCTGCACCTGTTAGCTTACGACCACGATATCCCGTCCCGCGCGCGGGTGATGAAACAGCGGGAACGCGCCATTATACAAACCATCGAGGAGACAATAACATGAACGTACTGGGCATATCGGGCAGTCCCCGGCGCGACGGCAACACCGAGCTGCTGCTGGCGGAACTGCTGCGCGGCGCGCAGTCTAAAGGCGCTGAAGTGCAGACTATCCGCCTCAACACGATGAAAATTACCCCCTGCCAGCATTGCGACGCCTGTACCGAAAAAGGCATCTGCCGCATCCAGGACGATATGCAGAAGATTTACCCTTTGCTGGAACAGGCGGATGTTATCGTGGTGGCGTCCCCGGTGCAGTTCGCCGGCCCCACCGCGCCGCTGAAAGCGATGATTGACCGGACGCAATCGCTCTGGGCGAAAAAGTACATCCTAAAAATCCCCCCGCTGGACCCGGGGAAAAAGCGGCGCGGTTACTTCATTTCTACCGCCGCCACCCGCATCAAGGGGATGTTCGAGCCTTCCCTCGCCATCATCAAGACCTGGTTCCGGGTTATTGACGTAGCGTATGCCGGCGAACTGACCTACGCCGGCGTCGATGAGAAAGGCGCTATCTTGAAGCGCCCGGAGGCAATGCAGCAGGCTTTTAACGCCGGACAGGCGCTGGCGACTCCAGAAATGTGAACCGGAGGTTAATATGACGGTAAAAGTAGAAAAAATACTCTCGGACATTATCCGTATTCAAACGGTGAACCCGCCGGGCGGCGAGACTGTCGTGGCGGAGTACCTGAAAAAACTCTGCGGTACTTACGGTATTAAAGGTGAGGTTATCGAAAGCGCCCCGGGGCGCGGGAGCTTTATCGCTGCCGCCGGGCAGGGCGCGAAAAGTCTGCTTTTCCTGTCCCATACCGACGTGGTGCCGGTCGGCAGCGGCTGGGCGTTCGACCCGTTCTCCGGGGAAATCAAAGACGGTTTTGTTCACGGCCGCGGCGCCATCGACTGCAAGGGGCTGGTGGCGGCGGAAGTCGTGGCATTCATTAACCTGGCGACCTCCGGCAAGCTCAAAGGGAAGCTTATTTTTGCCGCGGCGGCAGACGAAGAGGTGGGCGGTGAAAAAGGGGTGGGCTACCTCGTCGCTCACTGCCCGGAAAAGCTCAAGGCTGATTTTGCCATCAACGAAGGCGCCGAGCCGATGGTAATTAACGGGCAAATATGCCATAGCCTCAGCATCGGCGAAAAAGCCCCCTCGTGGCTGCGGCTGCGCACCCGGGGTATCGCCGGTCACGGCTCCGTGCCGGTGCTGGAACACAATGCCGTGGTGAAGATGGCGAAGGCAATCAGCGCCCTGGCGGCTTACCGCCCCGCCATTGTCCTCACCCCGGAAACCAGGCGGCTGCTAAACGCCGTCCTGGCGCTGCATGGCTACCGGGAGGAAATCAACGAGAAAAACGTGGATGAACTACTTTTAAAAATCAAACAGCCTGAACTGGCTTTGTATTTGCGGTCTATCACCCGGATGACGGTCTCGCCGAACATGGTCAACGGCGGCATTAAAACCAACATCGTGCCGGATACCTGTGAGGCGCAGGTGGATATCCGCGTGCTGCCGGGACAGAATTGGGATTACGTGGTCAGGGAAATCAAGCCGCTCATCGGGGATGCGGAAATCGAACCGATTCAGGTGCATTCCGCCAGTTTTTCCGGAGTGGATAACGGCTATTACGGTTTGATTGAGAATACCCTGCGGGAATTCGTCGGGGACAGGGTCATTCTTCCGTCGGTCTGTACCGGTGCCACCGATTCCCGTTACATGCGGGAGATGGGGGTCCCGGCTTACGGCAACGGGGTGGTCACTCTCAACGTCAGCCCGGCGCTGAAGGGCTCGGTGCACGGTGTCAACGAGAAAATAGATATTGCCAGCCTGCAGCTCAAGACGCAATTCCTGGAGAAACTGGCGGCAAAATATTTAAGCTGAAGAGGCTCCGCCGTCTTTTGTCAAACTGAGTCCCGATTATATCGGGACGAATGTATCTCAGGGTGGGGAGACGTCTTTGCCCCTTCCCCGGGGAAACGGTGTTTTATCACGCCTTCCACCGTGTTCTGATATCGAACACTCATATCACGTGATATAATTAAATTTAGTGATGTTTGCGTCCCCTTGCCGCCTCCTACCGACGTCCTGAGGGAGATTCTTGGTCATACAAGTAGAAAACCTGGTGAAAACCTACGGGCAAATCCGCGCCGTGGACGGCATTACCTTTCAGGTCAACCGGGGCGACATCTTCGGCATGCTGGGGCCCAACGGCGCCGGCAAAACTACCACAGTCGAAATCCTGGAAGGTCTGCGGGTGGCGGATAGCGGCAAAGCCGCCGTGCTGGGGATGGATATCACCAAAGCCGCCGCTAAAATCAAACAGCAAATCGGCATCCAGCTTCAGGCGCCGGCGCTTCTGCCCCTCCTCAATGTCGAAGAATTACTCAAGACTTTCGCCAGTTTTTATCATAAATCTATTCCCGTGACCCGGGCGCTGGAACTGGTCGGCTTGCAGGAAAGCCGGAAAGTGGTGGTGAAAAACCTCTCCGGCGGACAGCAGCAGCGGCTTTCCGTCGCCATGGCGCTCATCAACGACCCCGAAATTACCTTCCTTGATGAGCCTACCACCGGACTCGACCCGCAGGCGCGCCGTGCCCTGTGGACGGTCATCGAGGGTATGCGCGACCAGGGGAAAACCGTTTTCCTTACCACCCACTATATGGAAGAAGCGCAGCGGCTCTGCAACCGGCTGGTGATTATCGACCACGGTAAAATCATCGCGCAGGGCAGTCCGGCGGAGTTGATACGGCAGAATTTCACCGAGAAAGCCATCGAGTTCGAGACCGTTACCCCCATCCCGGAAGCAACCCTGAAGTCACTCCCGGGTGTCACCCGCAGCGCGGTTGAAGATGGCAGCACCGTCATTTATTCCAACAAAGTTACCGCCACCATCGCGGCGCTGCTGGATTTCACCGAAAAAGACCGGACTTACGGCGAGCTCGCCAACCTCCATATCCGCGAAGCCACCCTGGAAGACGTGTTCCTGAAACTGACCGGCAGGAAAATCAGAGAATGAAAGCCTTTAGAGGATTGCTCATCGCCTCGTTCAAGCAGTTCTTCCGCGATAAAGCGGCGCTGTTCTTTACGTTCGCTTTCCCCATTCTGTTTATGTTCATCTTCGGGCTGATTTACAGCGGCGAGGGGAATTTAAGCTACGATATCGGGCTGGTGAACCAGGACATTTCCCCGGCGGGGGCGGCAACCGCCCAGGGCATCAAGAGCGTCCCCATTTTTAAGGTGACCGAGGGCGTGCTGGACACCACCCTGGCGGAAATGCGCGACGGCAAGTATAAAGCCGTGGTCGTGATTCCCCCCGAGCTGGCGGTCAACGTCTCCCGGGGAGAAGTGAGCAACGTCAAAGTATATTATGACCCCTCGGATATGGCTTCCCAGACCATCCTCCCGGTATTGCGCCAGGTCATCGAACAGATTAACCAGCAGCTTTCCCAGCGCCCGGTGCTGCTCGCCATCGAGGAGAAGTCTATCAGCGCCCACCAGTTCGGCGGGATGGATTTCCTTATCCCCGGCATCCTGGCGATGTCCATCCTCTTTCTGGGGCTTTTCGGTGCCCTGCCGATGGTGGAGTGGCGTGAAAAACAGGTGTTGAAGCGGCTGGGCGCTACCCCGCTCACCCGCTCCAACGTGGTTTTCAGCCAGGTCTTCTACCGGGTGGTGCTGGCGCTGGCGCAGACCGTGGTCATTATCCTGCTGGCGCGCTTCGTTTTCGGCGTCAATATGGTGGGCAACTGGTTCCTGCTCTTCGGGATGGTGATTCTGGGCACGCTTACCTTTGTCTCCATCGGCTACCTGGCGATTGCCCGCGCGCGCACCACCGAGAGCGCCATGCCGGTCATCCAGTTGATTCAGTTCCCGATGCTGTTTCTCTCGGGCGTGTTTTTCCCCATCGAAATTATGCCGTCGTTTATGAAACCGATTGTGGCAGTGATGCCGCTGAGTTACCTTGGCGACGGCTTACGGCAGATAATGGTCGAGGCGACCCCCCAGAATACGATGCCGGTGAACGCGCTGGTGCTGGGCGCCTGGTTCGTTGTTTCTTCCCTGTTGGCAATCCGGTTTTTCAAGTGGGAGTAAAATCGCATCACCGCGCTTTCCGGCAGAATCGAGGGTTAATATGAAAAAGCAGAAAATGCTGTTTGTTTTCACGGCGGTAACGCTGCTGCTGGTCGCCGCCTTCGGCGGGGGCTGCGGCGGGAGTAAAGACCCGGGACCCGCCACCGGGAAATACGAAATTATCCGCAAATCCGGGCTGGGCGCCGCCTGGCAGATGTACCAGATACGCATTGTGCTGGAAGCCGGGAATAATTTTGATGTCGACCTGCTCGGGCTTTCCGGCGCCGATAAGGTGGACGGCTATTTTTATCTGGAGAAGGGTACGGGAGCAGCGCTGGTAATTAAAGCCGGTGATAGTGTGCTTTACCAGTCGGCAGCGGCTGCCGGCGGCGAGGTTGTCTCCGACCGTTTCAGCTTCATCGCGGGTCTGCCGGCGGGCACGGCTTACGTTTTCAACTTTTCCAATCCCGGCACGGAGACCGTAAATGTCTTTCTGGAGCTGATTTACCCCAAAACCGGCTTTATCCGCGGACCCATCGATACTAATAAATAACCCCTTGACAACCCCCGGCGCCCGGCATATAATGTGTCGTTCCGGGAAACCCTGACTGTAACAAACTAGGCGGGGAGAAGCTTCTCCCCCGCCTTTTATTTTGGAGTATATGGGAAAAAGCAATATTGTAACCTAAATTTTACCGCTTTGTTACTTCATTGCAACCGGAGGTATTGATTTTTAATAATTCCTTAACCATAATGGCATAGACTTGGTTAACAAAGAGAAAATAATCCTGTCCAAAGGTCGTAAACGGGTAAAGCAAAGCACCCGGCAAAAGTAGAGAGGCCAGAGAAGCAAGGCTTCACAAAATGGGAGGAATGGGAAAATGGCGGTATGGAAGTTAAAGAGTTGTCCCCGCTGCAGCGGCGACCTCTTCATCCAGCGTGAAACCGACGGCTGGTACGAAGAGTGCCTGCTCTGCGGCTACCAGCGCGATGTCACCAATCTGGTGGCAGCCAGCGCCGGCAACCAGCTTAAAGTCAGAGCCCAGGTGGCTACCCGGCAAAAAGCCTATACGAATGTTCGCGTCTCTGACGCTAACTAACCAGTAATCCCCGGTTTACATTGCGCTTACAGAGCTCCAATGCCGTGGGAAATACAAACCCCCTCGCAAACATCGAGGGGGTTTTCTTTTTATTAAAATCCGCCTTGGATTTCGTATCCTGATTAACGCTTGACACACCCCCTCGTTTGCAGTATCATTCAGGTAAAATTACACGTAATTATTCCAGAAAGATTTCAGGTAATGTTGCGTATTACGGAAATGGCTAAAATCACCGGGGCATCGACGGATGAAATCCGCTACCTGGAGAAAAAGGGTTTCATCAAGGCGGTTCGCACCCGCCTCAAGCGGCGCCGCGTGCGGCAGTTCAAGGACGATGACATCCGCACCACCGAAATCATCATCAAGTACCGTCGCCAGGGCTTCACCTGGGACACCGCCTTCCAAAAAGCCCGGCAGGAGATAGAAAGACCGGCGTTGTTTTAACCGGCAGTTGGAGGCGTAAAATGACACAGGTAACACTGCACACGGGGCCCGGGGTCTTCGAGGTGCTCTCTCACGTCTGCCGCAATCCCCAGGAAGCCATGAAGCAATTCGTGGAAAACGCCGCGGACGCCATCGAGGAAATCAATGCCGAAGAAGGGCAAATCTTCATCAAGCTGAAATACCAGAACAAGGAAATCAACGGCGTCCCCGGCCGGGTGCTCAAAGCCATTACCGTGCAGGATAACGGCGTGGGTATGGACACCCGTAAAATGCGGCAGGTGCTGCACCAGATTGGCAGCTCGGAAAAGCTGAACTCCGCCCTGCGCGGCGAGCAGGGTATCGGTCTGCTGGCTTTCGCCTTGATTGCCGACGAACTTCACCTTGCCTCCACCGACGAGGACGGCAAAACCTCGAGCTGCCTGGTGCTGAAAAGACGTTGGCTGAAGAGCGGCTACGCCGAAATCATCAAGAATTGCCCCAAACACGAGCACGCCAGCCGCGGCACGGTGGCGTTTCTCGAAGGCATTCTGCCCGAAATCGCGCCGCAGCTTTCTAAAGAACGTATCAAGGATTACCTGGGGCAGCAGTTTGCCAGCGACCTTCGTTCCAACCTCTACGCTATGGCAATTTCCGATGACGATGTTTTCGAGCAGGTGCACCCGCAGCGGTTCCGCGGCGTCAAAATTATGGGCAACACCATCACGGTGGAGAAAGCCGGCTCCGCCTACGTGGAATTCTATGTACTGCCGTGGGAAATGCCGGACGCCTCCATCAGCCTCTACGGCCGCGGCGGCACCCGCATCTGCGACCTCACCGACCTGCAGGCTTTTAAGGTCATGCCGTGGCTGGACAAACGTCTGGAGGGGTATATCCGCTACGACCGGCTGAAGCGCACCGCCGACAAGACCGCCCTCATCCAGGACCAGGTCTTCAATGCCTTTGTGCAATCTTTACGGCAGATTGAGCCGAAAGTACTGCAGCTTATCCAGGAAGTCAGCGCCGAGTCTCAGGAAAAACGTTTCGATATTCTCCTGAACCGCGCCGGGCGCCTCATCGACCGCTTCCTGCGCTACCGCGACAAGGGCTTGCTCGAGAAACTCGCCATCGGGCCGATGGCGGCGGACTTGAAAACTACCGGCGAGACGAAACCGGCGGAAGTAAAAGAACCGGTGAAACCTGCCGGCATCGTGAAAATCACCCGGGCGCCGACCCGCGCCCCCCACATCAAGATTACCGCCCCCGCCGGCGATAAATCCGTTTACCGTTCCTGGTACGACTCTAAAGAAGGCGTCATCTGCATCAACCGCGAGCATACCGAGTTCCTGCTCTCCCAGCGCGAGGACCGCCGCTGTATGCGCTATCTCTTCTACGTCTGGGCAAAGGAAACGATGCTGCAGGAATACGGCGAGCAGGCGCAGAAAGTCGCCGACGAAATGGTCGGGCTGCTGGCGGAAGCCGAGCCGCTGTTAAGGTAAATCTCCCCTCGTCATTGCGAGGGAGAAAATGGCTTACTTAAGCCAAGCGACGCGGCAATCTTTCTCTTTCCAGCCTCCTTCGTGTATGTCGAATCACAGAGGGTGCAGGGATTGCTTCGTCCTTACAGTCCTCGCAAAGACAACCTTACTCTTGTCATTCTGCGGAATCCCGACGAAGTCGGGAGACGAATGAATCCAGTCGTTCAAGACTAGATACTTTCCTTCAACTTCGCTCAGGACAGGCATTACGTTCAGTATGACAATTCTATTTGCCTGGCTTCACCGCTTGTATCTTGGCGCTGATGACCGCGCGCACCATCCGGGATAATTCCTCCGCCGTGGCCTGCGACTCATCAATCAACTGCATCGCTGTCTCCGAGGATACCATCCACGTCAGCGACATTTCCGTTTCATCCACCACTTTCACGTTCCGGAAGCCGGCGTCCTTGATGGCTTGCAGGTACTCGTCTTTCAGCGATGCCCCGGCGATACAGCTCACGTAGGCGGTGGCGGACTGTAAAATCGAGGCTGGTAATCTCTCGAGTAAAAGCATGTCCGAGACCATCAGCCGCCCGCCGGGTTTCAGTACCCGGAACGCTTCTCGAAACACCTGCGGCTTGTCCGGCGACAGGTTGATAACGCAGTTGGAAATAATCACGTCCACGGTATTGTCATCTACGGGCAGGTTTTCAATCTCCCCGAGCCGGAATTCCACGTTCTTGTAGCCCTGTTTTTTCGCATTTGCCTGCGCCCGTGAGACCATTTCCGGGGTCATATCCACGCCGATGACCTTGCCCTTGTCGCCGACCTTGAGCGAGGCTAAAAAGGCGTCGATGCCGGCGCCGGCACCCAGGTCCAGCACCGTTTCCCCCGCCTTAAGCGAGGCTAAAGCCACCGGGTTCCCGCACCCCAGCCCCAGGTTCGCGCCTTCCGGCAGCGCATTCAACTCTTCCTGTGTATAACCCATCGCCTGGCTGATCACGTCAGCCGATTGTTCGCCTCAACACGACGGCTTGGCAGACTCGCCGCAGCACTTATTCACGGCGAGCGCGCCGTAATTTTCCTTCACAATTTCCTTCACGTTTTGTTTTTTCATACTATTCCTTCCTCTTGTCATTCTTCCCTGCCCCAGCAGCTTTGCTGCTGTTTATGCCTTTGACCAGCGGGCTTAAAACACTCTTCGCCATCTCCGATATTTCCTCGGTTTTCATCAGCAGCAGGCAGCATGGTTTCCCCTCGTTCTGCAGCGTGACCAGCGCCAGCTTGTCTCCAGGGTTAATCCCCGCTTTCACCCGGGCGTCTTTGGGCAGCACCATCTGGCCGCGCTCATCCACCGTGATGATGGATTCCACCCGGCAGCCGGTAGTCTCGCAGCACCCCGCCTGAACCTTTCTTTTCGTCGCCATTTTCCCCATCCCATTATCAGAATTATCTGATTATTCAGAATTATAAGACAGGGGGGAAAGAGTTGTCAAGCGAGCCTGGAAGAAATTATTTTAACGTCAGAGTTAACCGTTCAACCGCGAGATTGTCCGTGAGCCCCTCCACATCCACCAGCTTCCGTTTGCCGGTGGCCCCCTTCTCAATCGTAATCCGGCTCTTGGGCACATCTAAAATCTCGCTGAGGTAGTCCACCAGCATCTTGTTGGCTTTGCCCTCTACCGGGGGCGCCGCGATGCGGATGTGCCACACGCCCTCCACATAGCGTATTACCTCGTTGCGCTTCGCCCCCGGGTGCCCCTGTACCGTTATTTTTGCCATGTTCTTGTTTCGTAATTAGTATTTGTATTTTGTTTGATTATTGTTTATTGATTATTGAAACTTGAAAAGCCGTAAGGCATTAGCCGTGGTCATTTCCGCCGTTGCCTCCGGGGTCTTGTCCAATGCCGCCGCCATCACCTTTACCGTCTCCGCGATGTATGCCGGTTCGTTCCGCTGCCCCCGGTGCGGCTGCGGGGGTAAAAAGGGCGCGTCCGTTTCCACCAGCAGCTTGTCCGGCGGCGTCTGTTTTATAACCTCCGGCGAGTGACTGCGGGGATAACCGATGTACCCGGCGAAGGACAGGTAAAACCCCAGGCTCAAAAATTGCTTCGCCGCCTGCCAGTCCCCGGAAAAACAGTGAATCACCCCGGGCGCCGCCACCGTCACCCATTGCTGCAATATCGCCAGCGTGTCCGCGGTCGCCTGCCGGGTGTGAATGATCACCGGTAATTTCAGCTTGGCGGCGATTTCCAGATGCCGCTGAAAATTAGCGATTTGCGCTTCCCGCCCCGCGTGATTGCGGAAGAAATCCAGCCCCGTCTCCCCGATGCCGACCACCTTCGTGTGAATAGCCAGCTTTTCCAGTTGGCTGAAGTCGGCTTCCTTTACCGTCCCGGATTCGTGGGGATGGATGCCGATGACGGCATAAATCTCCGTGTATTTTTCTACCAGGGCGATGGTTTTAATATCGGATTGAATGTCCGTGCCGACGCTAATCAGCCGGGAGACCCCCGCCGCCCCCGCCCGCCGCATGACTTCGTCCCGGTCGGTTTCAAAACGGTCTTCATCGAGGTGGCAGTGAGTATCGGTAATCTTCATCGGGAGCTATTTCCGCGCCGCGCCCACCAGCGACTTGATGTCCGCGATTTGCGCGCGTTTCAGATACGCTTTGATGCCCTCGAGCACGTCCAGCGGGGCGCGGGGATTCATAAAGGTGGCGGTGCCCACCTGCACCGCGTTGGCGCCCGCCATCAGGAACTCGATGGCGTCCTCGCCGATCGTAATCCCGCCGCAGCCGATGATGGGGATTTTCACCGCCCCGGCGACCTGGTGCACCATATACAATGCCACCGGTTTTATCGCCGGACCGGAGAGCCCGCCGTAAATATTGCCCAGCAGCATTTTGCGTCTCTTGATGTCCACTGCCGCGCCTTTGAGCGTGTTGATGAGGCAGAGCGCGTCCGCGCCTTCCGCCGCCACCGCCTGCGCGATTTTCACGATGTCCGCGGTGTTGGGCGTGAGTTTGACGATTAAAGGCAGTTGGGTCGCCTTGCGCACGATTTTCGTGACCGCGGCGGCGGATTTCACCCTTGCCCCGAATTCCGCGCCGCCCTCGGCGACATTGGGGCAGCTGATATTAAGCTCGATGCTGCTGACTCCCGGGACCCCGTCCAGCTTCGCCGCCACCTGCCGGTATTCTTCGTAATTCGCCCCGGCGACGTTGACCACCACCGGAGCCCGCCATTTCGCCCACACCGGGGCAATGTCTTTTATCAAAGCGTCCACGCCCACATTCTGCAGCCCGATGCTGTTGAGCATCCCGCCGGCGGTCTCCGCGATGCGCGGTTGTTTATTCCCGATGCGGGGCTTGAGCGTGGTGCCTTTGCAGACGATGGCGCCCATCTTCTGGATATCGAAAATCTTACTGAATTCCGTCCCGTAGCCAAAGGTCCCGGATGCCGTCATCACCGGGTTGGCGATTAACAGCCCTTTTTTATTGTTTGGCGCCAGTTGCACGGACAGGTTCATACTATCTCCATCTGCGCTGAAATTTTCCTCCCCCTTTCAGAAAGGGGGACTGAGGGGGATTTAGTGTACGAATATTTTTCAAATCCCTCCTGCCTCCCTTTAGCTAAAGGGAGGGATAAATACATTTACAAATCCGCCGTTGTGGTCCTAGCTCATCTCTATTCTATCACCATCCACGGTGATGATATCCCCGGCGTTATTGAAGAAGAACCTTTCCCCCAGCGCCTGCGCCATCATCGCCGAGGCTTCCATCCCGGTGCAGTGCGACACGCCCACTTTTTTCACATCCATTTCCTGCAGCGCGGCGATGGTGCGGTAGATCCTCTCCTGATCTGCCCAGATAAGGTGGCATCCCCCGATGACCATCTGCACTTCTTTTCTGCCCGTGAGCTTCTGCGCGTGCAAAATCGTGTTTATCATTCCCCGGTGGCCGCAGCCTAAAACGATGATTAACCCCGGCTCGTTGTTGATGATGATTGCCTGGTCGTCCATCAGGTGGTCATCGTGCCATTGCCCGTCCGCTTTCACGTAAAAACGGTTGGGGTCCACCATCTCGAATTCGGTGCTCAGGGGCACTTCGCCGGTAGTGATGATATTCTCCGCCAGCTTGACCGAATCTCTGGTGAGCACAAAATTCGCCCCAAGTTTTTTCAGTTTCTTTGACCACGGCGGGATGCCGATGTAACGGCGGTTTTCCTCATAGCGGCCGGAGTACTTGGCGTCCAGCACATCCGGGTGGGCGATGATTTGCGTCTCCGGCGGCACGTTTTTCAGCACTTCTCTCAGTCCGCCGGTGTGGTCGATATGCCCGTGGCTGAGCACGATTTTGCGGATTTTAGCGAGGTCCACTTTCAGAATGCGGGCGTTGTGCGGCACGGTCAGGCTCTGCCCGGCGTCCAGCAAAATGGCGGTCTGCGGTGTCTCGATGAGGATGGCTAAGCCCCACTCCGCCAGCAGCCCCAGGGCGGCGGCAGTATTTTCGCTCAGCGTGGTGATTTTCAGCTTCATTTATTCCGGCACCCAGATTTCCCTGGCGGCGATGAATTCCGTGTTTTCCGCGAAAGCCAGCTCCTGCCGGGAGCGGGTGAACAGCACGAACCCCTTGTAAGTCGTCAGGTACTGGTAATAAGGCTTGAAAAACCCGGCTTTGGCTTTCACCACCACCGGGTGCTCTGCCTGCGCTAAAATCTGTTTAAAATCCCACGGCTCCATATGCACGATGGCTCCGGCGGCTTTAATGGCTTTGATAACCACGCTCCCGGGGATCCCCGTCGTCGGCGCGGGACTGATGCCGCTCTCAAAACTCATTTGTTTACCTCCGCTCTATCAGGTCAAAGTGTTTTGGCAGTGTTTATCTTATCACAAAAACCCATCAAATGCTTCTTCCAATTGTCATTCTGCCCCCACTTGGTGGCACAGGCGTCTTTATCCTGAGCAAAGCCGAATGGATTGCCTGTGTTCTCTCCCCCCCCTTGTCATCTACAATCCCTTTTCTCCCTCGGAGAGCCTGCCCCGTACTATGATACAGGAGGAGAAGATACAGATCAGGGTGGCATCGCCAACCAATTCACCCTCACCCCGTATCGAGTACGGGGCAGGCTTTGTATTCTCTCCCATCAAGGGAGAGAGGAATTTAATATTTCGGGTTTTCCTGCTTTGAATTTGTTTAGGATTTGTTTGATTATTGTTTATTGAAACTTGATTATTTTTGCCTCAAAAAAGTCCGGTTTCAAACCTGACCCTTGCGGGTTGTTGTGTTATAATGATTTTTGATTCGCTATGAACGCTGCTCATACTGTTAAAGTAAACTCTATCCTCAAAGCCTACGGCAACCGCGCCGTGGTCAACGACCTCTCTTTCGAGGTGGCGCCGGGAGAGATTTTCGGGCTCATCGGCCCCAACGGCGCCGGCAAGACCACCACCATCCGTATGATGATGGACATTATCAAGCCGGACTCTGGCGAAATCTACATCCTCGGCGAAAAACTCCACGAAACCGCCAAGAACAAAATCGGCTACCTGCCCGAGGAGCGCGGACTTTACAAGAAGCTGAGCGTGCTCGAGTCTATCGTTTACTTTGCCTCCCTCAAGGGCGTGGATAGGAACACCGCCCTCCCCCGTGCCAAAGCCCTGCTCAAACGGGTAGATATGCTGTCCCACCGCAACAAGAAAATCGAGGAGCTCAGCCGCGGGATGGGACAGATTATTCAGGTCATCGTCACCATTATCCACGACCCGCAACTGATTATCCTCGATGAGCCCACCGCCAGCCTCGACCCGGTCAACGCCCAGCTTCTCAAGGACATCATGCTCGACCTGCGCCGCCAGGGCAAAACGGTTATCATGTCCACCCACCGCATGAACGAGATTGAAGAGATGTGCGACCGTATTCTGATGATTAACCGCGGCCGCAATGTTTTGTACGGCGATATTCCCTCCATCAAAGCCAAGTATCGCAACAACTCGGTGCTGGTGGAATATGACGGCGAACTGGGGCAAATCGAAGGGGTGCAATCCTCGCGGCAGGTCAACCACGCACTGGAATTGACGCTGGCTGACGGCGTCACGCCGCAAATGGTGCTGACGCGGCTGGTGCAGCGGGGCGTCAGCCTCCGCCGCTTCGAGCTTTCCACTCCCTCCCTGAACGAGATTTTTATCAAGGTAGCCGGTAACGAAAATGAATAAGACCTGGCTCATTATTAAGCACGAGTTTCTCACCATGGTAAAACGTAAAGGTTTTATCATTATGACGCTGGCGATTCCGGTCGTTGCCCTCCTCGGCTTGCTCGCGGCGCAGATTGTCCCCAACCTCGTTAACGATACCGCGCCCACCACTGAAAAAATCGGGTATGTTGACTACGCCGGGGCTTTTCCCGCCGGCATCACCGAGGGCAAGGTTTCGGTCGTGCATTACGCCACCGAGGCGGACGCCAAAGCCGCTTTACTCGACGAGGAAATTGCCGCCTACCTGGTTATCCCGACGGACTACATCGCCACCGGCTGGCTGCAAAGGTATACGCTCAAAAACGAGATTGAAATCAGCGGTGTCGGGCAGACCGCCATCCGCGATTTCCTGCTGGGCAATCTACTGCAGGGTAACACCCCCGAAGTCATTGCCCGCGCTAAAAACCCCATGAATATCATCACCACCACGCTCACCTCCACCGGCGACGTCGCGGAACAGCAGGGCGGCATCAGCGCCATGATACTGGCTTATATTTTCGCCATCCTGCTGATGATGTCTATCTTCTCCTCCTCCGGGTACCTGCTGCAGGGACTCGGCGAGGAAAAAGAAAACCGCGTGATGGAAATCCTGCTCTCTTCCGTCTCCTCCGCGCAGCTTCTAATCGGCAAGGTCATCGGGCTGGGCGCCGGCGGTCTGCTGCAAATCGTTGTCTGGATGGTTTCCGCCGGGGTGATGCTAAAGCTTGCCCTGGATAATTTCAGCGATGTCATCGGTGTCTTGAACGTGACGCCGGAATTTCTCGTCCTGGGCGTCATTTACTTCATCCTCGGCTACCTGCTGGTGGCGGTATTGATGGCGGGCGCCGGGGCAATAGCGCCCACGGCGCGCGAAGGCCAGCAGATGTCGGTCTTGTTCACGCTGCCGGTCATCCTGCCGATTTACTTTATGGCGCTCATTATGGAGCACCCGGAAAACATCGTGGTGCAAATCCTCACTTTTATCCCTATCACCTCGCCGATGACCATAATGATGCGGCTGGGTCTCTCCGAAATCACCTCCTGGGAAATCGCCGTCAGCATCGTTTTGATCGCGCTTTCTATTGTCGGCTGTTTTATCCTTGCCAAAAAGCTCTTCCGCACCTACCTGCTGATGTACGGCAAGCGGCCGGATTTACGGCAGATTCTCCAGAGTTTTAGAAAAGCCTAGTCGAAGCTGTTTGTTCCCGGATGGGATTTCTACTATACTAGTACTACGCGAAATTATTCTTACGGGGAGGTGGAATATGAAGTTGCCGGTAATTATTACCAAAGGCGAAGATGGCTTTTATGTCGCTGAAGTGCCGGTGCTCCCCGGGTGCATTTCTCAGGGGAAGACCAAAAAAGAGGCCCTGGAAAACATTAAAGAAGCGGCGGCTTTGTGTCTGGAATGTATGCCGGATGAGGGGTGGCGGCTCCCGGAGACCTACACCCTGAATCATGTTGAGGTGGGAGTGTAGTGACGCGGCTCCCGGTAATATCGGGGGAGGAGTGCATTAATGCTTTACAACGCCTCGGTTATGTCATTACCCGTACTCGAGGCAGCCACGTCAGGCTGACCTGTCCTAATCGTAAGCCGGTTACCGTTCCCTTGCACTACGAACTGGACCGAACCACCCTGAAGTCTATACTGAGAACCATTGAAGTCAGCACCGAAGAGTTTGTCTCGCTGTTAACATGAGAACGATGCCTTTAGCTTACCGCTTTAACTTTACTCTGCATCGTTATTTCCTTGTCGCGCCGGTCGTCGATCACCATTGAAGTCAGCACCCGGTTGACACCCATTTGAAACGGTATTTCGTGCACTTTTTTCAACAGCTCCAGGACTTTCTCCATGGGTCCTTCCACAATGGTCGCCATCGGCGTCACCTGATAGGTAATGCCGCGGGTCTTTTGCACTACCTTCACCACGGCTTTCACGTATTCACTCACACTGGCGGACGACGTGCCGAAAGGATAAACCTTAATCTCGGCGATAACATGGTGGCTCATATAATGCTCCTCAAGCGCCCGGCAGGTATTCCGTGCCGATGATGTTGTCCTTTGCCAGCGCCTTATATTCCTCGTCAGAGATGCCCAGCAGCTCTTTCAAAACGTATTCGTTATGCTCCCCGAGGCAGGGCGGTGGAATGCGTACCTCCGCCGGCGTCCGGGAGAACTTGAAAAACATTCCGGGGTAAAGACCGGTGCCCGTCTCCCGGTGGTTTACCTCTTTAAAAAATCCGCGGGCTTTCAGGTGGGGGTCGGCGTAGGCGGTGGCGGGGCTGATGACGTGACCGGCGGCTACGCCGAAAGATTGCAGCAGATGCATCGCTTCGTAATTGTCCTGAGTCGACGTCCAGGCGGCAACCAGTTTGTCCAGCTCGTCCTGGTGCCGGTAGCGTCCCAGCGTGGTCACAAACCGGGAGTCCTGCGTCCAAGGCAGGTTGCCGATAGCCTCGCCGAATGCCTGCCACTCGGCGTCGGTAGCGATGGCGATAGTAAGCCATTTATTCAACCCGCGGCAGGGATAGCAGCCGTGGGGCGCCATCGCCCGGTCGCGGTTGCCCACCGGCTGGGGCACCCGTCCGTTCATGGTGTATTCCAAAAACAGTTCGCCCGTGTGCGGCAGCAGATTTTCCGATTGGGAAATATCGATAAACTGACCCTTTCCGGTCTTCTGCCGGTAATAAAGGGCGACCAGCGCGGCGAAAGAGACCGTGCCGGCCGCTACGTTATCCGCCCAGACCGGCGAGCAGTCTTTCATCGTCATATCCTCTTCCGGGTAGCCGCGGAGCGCCATATTGCCCGTAATGGCGTCCACGTTCAGCCCGAAGGTGCTGTAGCCTTTGTACGGTCCTTCTTTACCCAGCCCCGAGGCGGAAATCATGATAATTTCCGGGTTTACCTTTTTCAATTCCTCGTAGCCCAGTCCCAGACGATCCATCGTGCCCTGAGAAAAGTTTTCCATCACCAGGTCGCTGATTTCCACCAGTTTCTTGTAGATTGCCACACCGCGCGGCGTGTCCAGTTCCAATCCGATTGCCAGCTTGTTGCGGCTGGTAGCGTGCAACTGGTACCAGCGGTCCCATGGCCGGGCGCCGGGTTCCCAGTCCTTGTAGCCGTGATAAAGCGCTTTTTCCAGCCCTGCCGGGGGATGGGCGACCAGCCCCCGGGTCATTGAAGGAAACCGCCCGATGGATTCCACGTGGATGACCTGCGCGCCCATATCCGCCAGGAACGTTGTCGCGGCGGTGCCGGTGTAGACCACGCCGTGGTCGATAACCCGAATTCCCTCTAGGGGTAAATTTGTTTTAGAAGGCATATTAAATCACCCCCATCTGGAATAATTTGACCACTTCGGACTGGCTGTACCCGAGCCGCTCTTGATATATCTCCGCATTATGCTCTCCAAGCCGCGGCGCGGCCCGCTGCGGCGCCTCCGGGGTCTCCGGCAGGCGGAACGGCAGTCCCGGGTAAGTGACTTTTCCGGTAGCAGGGTGCTCGATTTCGGTAAATGAATTCCGGGCGATAAATTGGGGGTCTTTCAGAGCTTCGTCGATGGTGTAAACCGGCGCTACCGGCAGGCGGTTCGCCTGTCCGGAATGGAACAGTTCGTCCCGGGAGTGCTCCATCAGCCACGGTATGAAAATGGCGTCGAAATCCCCGTGGTGGCTGCGCCGGGCGACGGGCGTGGCAAAACGAGGGTCGGTCGCCAGTTCCGGCATTCCCATCCAGGCGGCGATCCGTGACCAGAAAAACGATACCACCCCGTAAACGAAGATATAGCCGTCCCGGCAGGGAAAAACCCCGATAGGATAGGAGGCTTCGCGCCGGTGCCCCGCCCGGTTACCCTCGAGTTTGGTAAAATCATAGGCTACTAGCCAGCAGCCGGCTTCCGGGGGCGCGAGCATGCACTCCATAATCGAAATATCTACCTGCTGCCCGAGGCCGGTAGCCTGCGCCCCGAAAAACGCGCCCATCGTGGCGGTGGCGGCGTAGGTCCCGGCTAAATACAGTCCTTTGTAGCCGGGAAAACGCAGCGGTTCGCGGTCAGGCTCTCCCTCGAAGTGCATATGCAGCCCCATCGCGAATAAAGTCAGCTCGGTGCCTTTATAATAGCGGTAGGGACCGTCCTGCCCGAAGTTGGAGATAGAGGTCATCACCAGTCCGGGATTTATTTTAGATAATGCCGCGTAATCTAATCCCAGCGACGGCATTACCCGGGGGCTGAAGTTTTCCACCAGGATGTCCGCGTCTCTCACCAGGTCGAGCAATATTTTTTTCCCACGCCCGGACTTGAGGTTCAGAGTTACGCTCTTTTTGTTAGTGTTCAGGTGCAGGTATAAACCGCTTTTTTCCGGGTGCGGCTCGTCCCGGTAAAAAGGACCCACCCGCCGTGAACCGTCGCCGGCACCCGGTTTTTCAATCTTGATTACTTCCGCGCCGTAATCCGCCAGCAGCTTGGTGCAGTAAGGTCCGGACACATATTGCGTTAAATCCAGCACTTTGATGCCGGAGAGAGCTTGATGCATGTTTGCCTCCTGTTTTTCTGCATTTATATTAGCGGAGTAACGGCAAAGAGGCAAACGGAAGATGCGGTCTTTCTTAGAAACCGTTGATTTGAATTGAAAATCGAGGCTGGGAGAAGTATAATTATGAGAGTAAGTTTTGAGGCAAGACCACCGGGAGAAAGTGGTCGGGGCGAGTGGATTCGAACCACCGACCTCAGCGTCCCGAACGCTGCGCGCTAAACCAGGCTGCGCTACGCCCCGCAAAATCTAATTATAAGCAAAATGCTTTCCAGATAGCAAGGAAACGAATGAAATACTGTGTGCTGATAATGGACGGGGCGGCCGGGCTGCCCATTCCGGAGAGGCAGGGAAAAACCTGTCTGCAGTTGGCGCGGACGCCTTACCTGGACTCGCTGGCGCGTGCAGGCACAGTCGGCTTGGCGAAAATGGTCCCGGACGGCATGGAGCCGGATAGTTCCGTGGCATGCATGTCCATCTTCGGCTACGACCCGCAAAAATACTACCGCGGCCGGGCGCCCATCGAGGCGAAAAGTCTGGGGATAGAGGCGAATTCCGGCGAGGTGTTGTTCCGGTGCAATCTGGTGACCGTACAGGACGGCAAGATGGTGAGCCACAGCGCCGGATCGATTTCTTCGGAGGAGGGGCGGGAGTTAATCGCCGCCGTCAGCCGGGAGCTGGGTCGTGAAAACATCGTTTTTTATCCCGGCATCAGTTACCGCAATATTTTGAAAATAAAAGGACAGCCGCAGACCGCCCGCGCCGTCTGTACTCCCCCTCACGATATTCCCGGCAAAGCCATCGCGGATTATTTGCCGCGGGGCGAGGGCAGCGAACTGTTAAATGACCTGATAACCCGTTCCCAGAAGGTGCTCCAAGCTCATCCGGTCAACCGGGCGCGCGTTGCCAAAGGCAAATTACCCGCTAACAGCATCTGGCTTTTCTGGGGCAGCGGGGAAATCCCCCCGATGCCTTCCTTCGAGCAAGTGTACGGCAAGTCCGCCGCCGTGACCTCCGGCGTGGCTTTACTGCAGGGGCTGGGGAAAATGTCCGGAATGCGGCTGCTGGAAATCCCCGGCGTGACCGACGGACTGGATAACGATTACGCCGCCCAGATAAAAGGCGGGCTGGCGGCGCTGGCTGATAACGACCTGGTCATCGTGCATATTGAAGCCCCTGATGAAGCCGGGCACAGCGGCTCTGTTAAAGATAAAATCGCCGCCATCGAAATGATTGACAAATATGTTGTATCCGAGCTGGGAAAATGGCAATATAAAGATTTGAGGGCGCTGGTAACCCCCGACCATCCGACGCCAATATCTACCCGCACCCATAATAGCGATGCGGTGCCGTTCCTGCTCTGGGGCAAAGGGGTAAACAGCAACCGCGCGGCGCGGTTAACCGAAGCGGAAGCGAAAAAGACCGGACTGGTCATTGACCCCGGCTGGCAGATAATGCGTAAATTGATTGGAGAATAGCCTATGGCGCTGATAGTACAAAAATACGGCGGCTCTTCCGTGGCGAACGCGGAGCGTATTAAAGCCGTCGCCGCCCGCATTGCCAAACGCCACGATAGTGGCGAACAGGTGGTGGTGGTGGTTTCCGCCATGGGAGACACGACCGATGACCTTATCAAGCTGGCGGGGCAAGTCACCAGACAGCCGCCTTCCCGGGAGATGGACGTGCTGCTTTCCACCGGGGAGCTGGTTACCAGCACCCTGCTGGCGATGGCATTGAAAGATATGGGTTATCCCGCCATCAGCCTCAGCGGCGCCCAGGCGGGTATCAAAACCGATGCTTCTTACCGTAAAGCCCGTATCACAGCTGTGGAGACGAAAAGAATACAGAAAGAGTTGCAGGCAGGGCAGATTGTCATCGTGGCGGGGTTCCAGGGCATTACGGATGATAATGAAATCACCACGCTGGGGCGGGGTGGCTCCGATACCTCCGCCGTGGCGCTGGCGGCGGCGCTGGGCGCCAAGGTTTGCGAAAGATTAACGGATACCGACGGGATTTATTCCGCCGACCCCCGCATCGTGCCGGAAGCGCAGCGCCTGGCGGAAATCGGTTACGAGGAAATGCTGGAACTGGCGACTTACGGCAACAAGGTAATGCAGCCGCGCGCCATCGAATTGGCGGAGCTGTACAACATCCCGATTCTCGTTGCCTCGAGTTTTAACGATAATCCCGGCACCTTAATACATGGAGGAGTTTCGATGGAAGTCAGAAACAAGGTCAGAAGCGTAGCTTACGATATGGACGTGGCGAAAGTTACCATTGTGGGGGTGCCGGATAAGCCAGGCATCGCCGCTTCTATTTTTGTGCCGCTGGCGCAGGCGGGCATCAGTATCGATACCATCGTGCAGAATGCCAGCGTAAACAAAGTGACCGACCTCACCTTTACCGTGACCAAAGACCAGATGGCGGAGGCCTTGAAAGTCGCCAAACCTTTAGCGAAAAAGGTCGGCGCCCGGGATGTTGCCAGCGATGCCAAACTGGGGAAAGTCAGTATTATCGGCACGGGGATGCAGAACACTCCCGGTTTCGCCGCCAAGATGTTTAAAACCTTGTATGATAACAAAATAAACATTGAACTTATCGCCACCTCGGAAATCCGGATTACCTGTATCATCGCCGAGGATAAGGTGAAAGAGGCAGTCAAGGCGCTGCACCAGGCATTTGAAGTGGAGGACTAGTATCTTTACAAAAATTACGTCATTCCACGCAAAAAAGTTATTGACCTTTGCCTTTAATTAAGCTAATATGGCGGGACATTACAGGCAAACCCCCGGAGTGGTGGAATGGCTTACCGAGAAGAAGAAAAAACTAAAATAAAGAGATTGCAAAGCCGCGAGGCGATTAATCTGGCGATTCAGGGTAATTGGCGGGAAGCGATAAAACTTAACCAGGACCTGGTAGCAATGTTTCCTGACGACGTGGAGTCATATAACCGTCTGGGCAGGGCATATACGGAACTGGGTAAATACGAAGAGGCAGAAAAAGCATACCGCCAGTCTTTGAAGATAGATTCCTATAACGCCATCGCCCAGAAAAATATCCAGCGGCTGGCGCTCTTGAAAAAAACTAAAACCGCTCAGAAACGCGATACACGCAAGGTCGCGCCGCAGGCATTTATCGAAGAAATCGGGAAAGCGGGCGTGGTGCATTTGCATAACCTGGCGAAACCGGTAGTACTGGCGCGGGTAGCCGCCGGGGACGAGGTGCTGCTGAAACCGAAAGGGATCAATTTGATGGTGGAAAGCGTTCGCGGCGAGGCGCTGGGGCAGGTAGAACCGCGGCACGGGCAGCGGCTGGTGAGGCTGATAAAAGGCGGCAATAAATACACCGGCGCCATCGTCAGTTCCGCGGAGAATGCCGTCAGCGTGATGATAAGGGAAACCTACCGGCACCCGGCGATGGCGGGGCAGCTTTCGTTCCCGACCCGCGGCGTGGAAACCACCCGCACCGAAATGGCAGACCGCGTTATCCGGCGGGGAATAGAACAGGAAGAATCGCTGCTCGGCGACCCCGGCTACACGGTAGTGGGCGGCGAAGAGACCGAAGTGCTCCCGGAAGAGCCGGTAGAAGATGATTTTGATGATACGGAGTCTTAAATTATGGTAACCGGAAAAATTAGACCAGTAAACATTGAAGAGGAGATGCGCAGCAGCTACCTCGATTACGCGATGAGCGTCATCGTCGCCCGGGCGCTCCCGGACGTGCGCGACGGGATGAAGCCGGTGCAGCGCCGTATTCTTTACGCCATGTCCGAAATGGGGCTGCGCTACAACACGCCTACCAAGAAAAGCGCCCGCATCGTGGGTGAGGTAATGGGCAAATACCACCCCCACGGCGATGCCTCGGTCTACGACGCAATGGTGCGGATGGCGCAGGACTTTTCGATGCGCTACCCGCTGGTGGACGGGCAGGGCAACTTCGGCAGCATCGACGACGACCCGCCGGCGGCAATGCGTTACACCGAAGCCCGGATGGCGCAAATCTCCGAGCAAATGCTGCTGGATATCGATAAAAACACCGTGGATTTTATTCCGAACTTCGATGACAGCCTCAAAGAACCGACGGTGTTACCGACTCGCCTGCCGCAGTTACTGGTCAACGGCGCCTCCGGTATTGCCGTGGGCATGGCGACCAATATCCCGCCGCAGAACCTGGGCGAAATCTGCGATGCGATTATCGCCATTATCGATAACCCCCTGACCACGGTTGATCAGCTTTCCGAGTATGTCAAAGGTCCGGATTTCCCCACCGGGGGCGTGATTTTAGGCGAGGACGGCATCCGCAGCGCCTATGCCACCGGTAAGGGCAGGATTATCGTTCGCGCCAAGGCGTATATAGACTACAACCGCCGCCAGATTATCGTCAACGAAATCCCCTACCAGGTAAATAAAGCCAGCCTTATCGAAAAAATGGCGGAGCTGGTGAACGATAAGAAAATTACCGGCATCGGCGACCTGAGAGATGAAAGCGACCGTCAGGGTATCCGCATCGTCATCGAACTGAAACGAGACGCTCAGCCGGAGGTCGTGCTCAACCACCTCTACAAACTCACCTCGATGCAAACTACCTTTGCCGTGAATATGCTGGCGCTGGTGGACGGACAGCCGCGGGTGATTAACCTCAAGGAAGCGCTGGAGCAGTTTATCGGCTTCCGGCGCGAGGTCATTACGCGGCGGTCGCGGTTCGAACTGAAAGCCGCCAAGGACCGGGCGCACATCCTGGAAGGTTTGCGCATCGCGCTGGATAATATCGATAGAGTCATTAATATCATCCGCAGTTCGGCGACCCCGGATATCGCCCGCCAGACCCTGATGAGCACCTTTAACCTCTCCCGGGCGCAGGCGGACGCCATTCTGGAAATGCCTTTACGCCGCCTGGTGGGCTTGGAACGTCAGAAAATCCTGGACGAACTGGCGGAATTGTTAAAGAGTATCTCCTACCTGGAAGACCTGCTGGCGAAGCCCGCCCGTATTCTGGGAGTGGTGAAGCAGGAAACGATTGACCTGAAAGAAAAATTCGCCGACGAGCGCCGCACCGAAATCAATAAGGAAGGCGTGGTCGACTTCAAGGAAGAAGATTTGATTCCGCATCAGGATATGGCGGTCATTATCACCAACCGCGGTTTCATCAAGCGGGTGCCGGCGAAAGCCTATAAAGCCCAGCACCGCGGCGGTAAAGGGATTAAGGGGATGACCACCCGCGACGAGGACGACGTGCGCCTGCTGGAAGTGGCGGACACGCACGATTATGTCCTGCTGTGCAGCAACCGGGGGCGTATTTTCTCCCTGAAGTGCTACGAAGTGCCCCCGGATACCTCGCGGGTGAGCAAAGGCACTGCCGTCATCAATCTGTTTGCCATTCCGCAGGACGAGCGGATCACGGATATGGTCATCATCAAGGAATTCACGCCCGATGCCTACCTGTTAATGGGCACCCGGCACGGCGAAGTCAAGAAAACCTCGCTGGATAAATTCAGCGCCGTGCGCAGCAGCGGCCTGATTTGTATGGACGTGGAAAAGGGCGATGAAATTGTGGCGACACGCACCGCTACCGATGCCGACGACCTGGTGCTGGTGACCCGCAAGGGGCAATCCATCCGCTTCGGGGTTGATTCCGTGCGTACCAGCCTGCGCACCAGCGGCGGCGTCCGCGGTATTAAACTGGGCGAAGGGGATGAGGTGGTGGGGATGGGGGTCGCCTGGCCGGGGTCTCACGTGCTCACAGTGACCACGGAAGGGTTCGGTAAAGTGACGCCCATCGAGCAGTACCCCAAACAGCAGCGCGCCGGCAGCGGGGTGCGTACCATCAAACTGGTGGAAAAGACCGGCGACCTGGCGGACGCCAAGGTCATCAAGCTGACCCACCAGTTGATGTTCGTGACCGCCAACGGGCAGGTAACCCGCACCTCCGCCAAAGAAATCTCCGTGCTGGGCAGAAGCACCCAGGGCGTGATTTTGATGCGGCTGGACGGAGGCGACCACGTCGTTGGCGTCACCTTTATGGATGCCAACGCCGGTGAAGGACCCGGATAAAAACAAAAAAGGGGGCGGTTAAACGCCCCCTTTTTATTTGAGCTTTATACCCGCGGGCAAGGCGGGTCCCAGTTCTCCAACCCGCAGGCGTTGCAGCCGGCGCGGCAATCCGGGGTAATTTCGGCGCGGAGCGCTTTCTCGTACTCCGCCCGGAAGAAATCCCCGCTGATGCCGATGTCGATATGCGACCACGGCAGTATTTCGTCGGCGCGGCGTGCGCGGGTGGCATAAAAATCGATGTCCAGCCCGGACTCGGCAAAGGCTTTGTCCCAGGTTTCTTTCTTCAGGAAGTCATCCCAGGCATCGAATTTTGCCCCGAGCTGCCAGGCGCGGTAAATCACCTTACCCAGCCGCCGGTCGCCGCGGGCAAACGCCGCTTCCAGACGGCTTACCCATGGTTCCTGCCAGGAGAGACGGGTGCCCTTGCGCAGGAGACCGGCTTTTAGTATTTCGTGCTTGGCGGCAAATTCCGCCGCGGTGTTTTGTCCTACCCATTGGAAAGGGGTAAAAGGTTTGGGGACGAACGCCGAAGCATTTACCCGGATTTGCGGCGATTTGCCGGTAATGTCTTTCCCAAGCGCGCGGATTTTATCCACCAGCGTCACGATGGCGCTCACGTCTTCCAGCGTCTCGGTGGGAAGCCCAATCATAAAGTACAATTTCACACTGTTCCAGCCGCGTTCAAAGACCCCGGTGAAGGTGGTCATAATCTCCTCTTCGGAAAGCTGTTTATTGATGACGCGCCGCAGCCGTTCGCTGCCGGCTTCCGGAGCAAAGGTCAGCCCCATCTTTTTCCGCCCGGAGAGCGCCTCCATCAAATCCAGGGAGAAGCTGTTCAGGTGCAGGCTGGGGAGAGATAATGATAAGTCGTTGTATTTCGCCGTCAGGTTGTTCACCAGCCGGTCGATATTCGCGTAGTCGCCGCTGCTTAGGGAAACCAGTCCTACCTCTTCGTAGCCGCAGTTCTGCACAATGTCGCCGACAGCTTTCTCTACCTCTTCGAGGCTGCGCTCACGTACGGGGCGGTAAATCATGCCTGCCTGGCAGAACCGGCAGCCGCGGCTGCAGCCGCGCATAATCTCGATGCCGCCGCGGTCGTGCACCACCTCGATGTAGGACATCACCGGACTAGTGACCGGCGGCGGGAGAGTGTTGATAACGCGCTTTCTGATGACGGGTTTAACCCCCGGCGCGTTCGGGGTAAAACCTGCTAGCGTGCCGTCGGCGTTATACGCGGCAGCATAAAAGCGGGGGATATAAATCCCGTCGATTGCTGCCAGCTGGCGCAGCAATTGCTCCCGGGAGGTATTGGCGGCTTTTGCCTTGCGATAGACGTCTAACAATTCCAGGATTACTTCCTCCCCGTCCCCGATAACGAAAAGGTCGATAAAATCGGCGAGCGGTTCAGGATTCAGTGTGCACGTTCCTCCTGCAATGATAAGCGGATGCGAATCGTTGCGGTCCGCGGCTAAAACCGGTAGCTGCGCCAGGTCCAGCATCTCCAGGATGTTGGTAAAAGTCATCTCGTGTCCCAGCGAGAACCCGATGATATCGAATTCATTTAGCGGGTGCCGGGTTTCCAGGCTGGAAAGGGGCAAATTTGCCTGCCGCATCTCGGCAATCATATCCACCCAGGGCGTGAAGACCCTCTCCGCCAGCGTGTCTGGCTGGTTATTGAGAATTTCATAAAGGATGGGGATTGCCAGATTGGACATACCGATTTCATAGACGTCCGGATATGAGAGCGCCACCCGGATGGGGGTGGTTTGCCAGTCTTTGAGGACGGCATGCCACTCTCCGCCGGCGTAACGGGCGGGTTTTTGTACCTTATGCAGCAGTTTTTCCAGATAGGTCATTTGATTTCTTCCAGCGCGGTCAACGAGAATTTCATTCCGTCCCGGGCGGCAATGACGCGGACGCCGGTTTTCCGGGTGAGTTCCGCCGCGATTTTCTCCGGCCGGGCGCGCCACATCCCCATCCCGAAATGGGTAATGACGGCGGCTTGCGGTTTTATTTCCTTCACCAGCCGCTCGACAACCGGCAGGCAGAGGTGCTGTATGGGCATATCGTCGGCGTTGATGCCGGTTTTCGGCTCCAGGAAAACCACGTTCATTATCAGCAAGTCGCTCCGGTAGTGCTGCGCCAGTTCCGGAAAGTAGCTGGTATCGGTGATACAGGCAACTTTATGTTTGTCCGTGTGGAAAACGAAACCGTAGTTCTCCGCCCCGTGGATGTGGCGCACCGGCGTGCTGAAATTGGCGTTGCCGATGTTATAAGACCTGCCGGCAGACAGCGGCTCAATCCTTTCCAGCCGCCGGCGCAGATAATTGAAAATCACCGGCTCGGTTTCCAGTGCTTCCAAAGGGGCAAAGAAAGCGCCGTGTTTACGCAGTCCGCCCTGCGTCATCGCCTCCACCATAATATTGGCGTCGGCGGAGTGGTCGAGGTGGCGGTGGGAGACGATGATGGCGCTCAGGTTTTCCGGGTTGAGCCGGCGTTTTTTCGCCTGGACGATGCTCCCGGGACCCGGGTCCAGCAGGATTTCCGTGCCGCCGAGGTTGAGCCACAAGCCCCCGGAAGCCAGCATCTGGCTGATAATCATAAACCGCGCGCCCCCGGTGCCCAGGAAAGTGAGGGTATCCGGTTGAGTTGCCTGCGTAGTTGCCACGATTTAACTATAAGCTATGGGGGCGTGTTTGACAATGTTATCGCCTTTGACTTCTCCCCTCGTTGCCACTACAATAATGAACGGCGGCTTTTTGAGGAGAACGGCGATGAAGCAAATCTGGGCGCCCTGGCGGATGGAATATATTCGGATGGCGAAGCCGGTCAATTGCATTCTCTGCGATAAACCGAAAGAAGATAAAGACGATGCTAACCGCATCCTCTATCGCGGCAAATACAATTTCGTGATGATGAATAACTACCCCTATAACCCCGGGCATCTGCTGATTGCGCCGTACCGCCACGTGCCGGGATTGGACGAGCTGACCGCCGCTGAAATGAAAGAACACGGGGAAATCACACAGCAATGCATTCGGGTGCTGAAAAAATGCTTTAATCCCAACGGTTTCAACATCGGGGTGAATATGGGCAAGGTGGCGGGCGCCGGGATTGCCGACCACGTCCACAGCCACATCGTGCCCCGGTGGCAGGGCGACACGAACTTTATGCCCGTCGTCGGCGATATCCGCGTAATCCCGGAAGCCGTGGACGAAACCTACCGCCAGTTGAAAGCTGAGTTCCGTCAATAAATAAGAAAATAAGCGACGTTGCTTTACACGATATCCCCGGGCGCGGAGGCCTCACTAAACAAACATGCGTAAACTGCTGAAACACCTCAAACCTTTCACCTGGTCGATTGCGGCGATGTTCCTTTTGCTCTTTGCCCAGGCGATGAGCGACCTGTCCCTTCCCAGTTATATGGCGAATATCGTCAATATCGGCATCGGGCAGAAAGGCGTGGAAAACGCCGTGCCGCAGGCAATCAGCCAGGCGGAATATGACAAACTGGCGCTGTTCCTGACCCCGGCGGAAAAAGCCGAGGTCACTGCCGCCTATCGTTTACTGGATAAGACGCAGCTCGCGGCTGCCGATTATGACAGGTATGTGAAAAATTACCCTTTACTGGCAGACAGTCCTGTTTACCAACTGAATACGAAAAACAAAACCCAGATTGACATACTGCACGGAATATTCCTGGATTGTATTCCGATTGTGGCAGCCATCGAGCAGAACGGGTTGGTGGCTTATGCCGGCAGCGCGGTGCAAATCCCCGCCGGGGTTGACCCCTTCACCGTGCTGGCGCAGTTGCCGGAAGCTAAGCTGGCGGCGATACGGACAATGGCGGCGGAGCAAATGTCCGCGGTTAACGGGACGATGCTCCAGCAGTTCGCGGGCGCTTATATCACGGCGGAATATGAGAAGCTGGGGCTGGATGTGGGTTCAATACAGACGCTTTATATGCTGCGTATCGGGGGGCTGATGCTTCTGCTGACGCTCGCCAGCGCGGCGTGTTCTATCATCGTCGGCTTGATTTCGGCAAGAGTAGCCTCTGCCCTGGGGAGAAACCTGCGCCTGCAGCTTTTCACCCGGGTGGAGGAATTTTCGAATACCGAATTCGACAAGTTCTCCACCGCTTCGTTAATCACGATGTCCACCAATGACATTACCCAGATACAGATGCTGATGGTGATGCTTTTCCGCATCGTGTTTTATGCCCCGATTATCGGGGTGGGCGGCGTGCTCAAGGTCATCGGCGCGGACAGCTCGATGCTGTGGATTATCGGCGCCGCCGTCGGCGCGCTGCTGACGATGATGGCGGTTTTGTTTATCGTCGCCCTGCCCAAATTTGAGGCGGTGCAGAAATACATCGACAAACTGAACCTGGTCATGCGCGAAATCCTTACCGGCTTGATGGTCATCCGGGCTTTCAACACCCAGAAACACGAGGAAAAGAAATTCGATGCCGCCAATATCGACCTGACGAAAATCAGCCTTTTTATCAACCGGGTGATGGTACTGATGATGCCGCTGATGATGCTGATAATGAACGGGGTGATGGTCCTGATTGTCTGGGTCGGCGCCCGGCAGGTGGATACCGGCGCCATGCAGGTCGGCGATATGATGGCGTTTATGCAGTACGCCATGCAAATTATCATGTCCTTCCTGATGGTCTCCACCATTTTCGTGATGATGCCGCGCGCCAGCGTTTCCATGAACCGTATCAGCGAAGTGCTGGAAACGGAGCCGGGAATTAAAGACCCCACGCAGCCGGCCGCGTTTATCCCCGGCGAAAAGGGCAGCCTGGAATTCCGCAACGTTTCCTTCCGGTACCCGGGAGCCGAAGAAGACGTCCTGAAAAACATTTCCTTTACCGCCGGCGCCGGGCAGACGGTGGCGTTTATCGGCAGTACCGGCAGCGGCAAAACCACCCTGGTCAATCTGATCCCCCGTTTTTACGATGTGACGCAGGGGCAGGTTCTCATCGACGGGCAGGATGTGCGCGATGTTTCCCAGCAAGCCCTGCGGGAAAAAATCGGTTACGTGCCGCAGAAAGCGTTCCTTTTCTCCGGCACGATAGAAAGCAACCTCAGATACGCCGACGAAAAGGCGGCGATGGCAGATATTACCCATTCCGCGGAAATCGCGCAGGCGGCGGAGTTTATCGAGCGTAGCGACCAGAAATACCAGATGCCGGTAGCCCAGGCGGGCGCCAACCTTTCCGGGGGGCAGAAGCAACGGTTGGCGATTGCCCGCGCCCTGGTGAAGAAACCGGAGATATTTATCTTCGACGACGCCCTTTCGGCGCTGGACTACAAGACGGATACTGCCTTGCGCCGGGCGTTGAAGCAGGAAACTGCCGAGTCGACCGTATTAATCGTTACCCAGAGAGTGAGCACGATTATGAATGCCGACCGGATTGTGGTACTGGATGACGGCGAGGTAAAGGGTATCGGCACGCACCGGGAATTACTGCAAAACTGCCCCGTTTACCGGGAGATTGCTTACTCGCAGCTTTCCGAGGAGGAACTGCGATGATGTTTGGCGGTAGACCACAGGCAAACAACACCCGCGGGCCGGCAGCCCCGCCGATGGGCAGGGGCCCGATGGGCGGCGCGCACATGCCGGGGATGGGCGTCGCCGAGAAACCGCGTGATTTCAAAAAGACCCTGAAAACATTTTTGACATATCTGCAGCCTTACCGCTGGCAACTGGCGGTGGTTTTCGTTTTCGCGGTCGCCGGCGCCACCTTTTCCATCATCGGCCCGAAATTGCTGGGCAAAGCCACTAATAAACTTTTTGAAGGCGTGATGGCGAAAGCGATGCAGGTCCCCGGCGCCGCCATCGATTTCACCTATATCGGGAATATTGCCTTGCTGTTGCTGGGGTTATATTTGCTCAGCGCCCTGTTCACCTACATCCAGGGTTATATCATGTCCGGCATCTCGATGAAACTGACTTATCAGTTGCGGCGGAATGTCGCGGAGAAAATCAAGCGCCTGCCCCTGCGGTATTTCGATACGAAGACTCACGGCGAGGTGCAGAGCCGTGTCAGCAACGATATCGACACTATCAGTATGACCCTGACGCAGAACCTGTCCCAGATTGTCACCTCGGTGACGATGATACTGGGTGTGCTGGTGATGATGTTCTCCATCAGCTGGGCGATGACGCTGGTGGCGCTGGTGATTTTACCGGTGTCTTTTCTACTGGTGAGCGCGGTCATCAAAGCCTCGCAGAAATATTTTATGCGGCAGCTGGTTTACCTGGGACACGTTAACGGGCACGTGGAAGAGATGTATTCCGGACACATTGTAATGAAAGCCTTTAATGGTGAAGCGAAGTCTATCAGCAAGTTCAGCTCCTTGAACGAAGAGCTGTATAAAGCCGGCTGGAAGTCCCAGTTCCTCACCGGGATGATGATGCCCATCATGACCTTCGTGTCTAACCTCTCGTACGTGGGGGTCAGTATCCTCGGCGGATACCTGGCGGTGCGGGGTACTATTGGGGTCGGTGATATCCTGGCGTTTATCCAGTATACACGTTCCTTTATGATGCCGATTACCCAGACCGCCAACATCGCCAACGTCATGCAGGCGACGGCGGCGGCCGCGGAACGGGTGTTTGAGTTCCTGGACGAGCCGGAGGAAGTCACCGACCCCGCCGACGCGGTCGCCCTGGCGAACGTTAAAGGCAGCGTCGTTTTTAAGAACGTGCGGTTCGGTTACAATCCCGACAAGGTGATCATCCGCGATTTTTCGATGGATGTGAAACCGGGGCAGAAGGTCGCTATCGTAGGTCCGACCGGCGGCGGCAAAACCACCCTGGTCAAACTGTTAATGCGGTTTTACGATGTCAACAGCGGGGAGATAAAAGTTGACGGGGTAGATATCCGGAATTTCAAGCGGGAAGACCTGCGGGGGATGTTCGGGATGGTTCTGCAGGATACATGGCTGTTTAACGGTACCATCCGGGAGAATATCCGTTACGGCAAGCTGACGGCGGACGATGCCGCCGTGCTGGCGGCGGCGAAAATGGCGAATGTCGACCATTTCGTGCGTACCCTGCCTCACGGTTACGACCTGGAAATCAACGAGGAGTCCAGCAACATTTCACAGGGGCAGAAACAGCTTTTAACCATCGCCCGGGCGTTTTTGGCAGACCCGAAGATTTTAATCCTGGATGAAGCCACCAGCTCCGTGGATACGAGGACGGAAATCTTGATACAGAAAGCGATGCTGGAGTTGATGAAAGGCCGCACCAGCTTCGTCATTGCGCACCGCCTTTCCACTATCCGTGACGCCGATGTGATTCTGGTGATTAACGAGGGCGATATCGTGGAGCAGGGAAGCCACGAAGAGCTGTTGGCGGCGGGAGGTTTTTATGCCTCTCTATATTACAGCCAGTTTGCCCGCGGCACGGCGGACGCGGATACGCCTAAGGAATAGCGTTCGTAAAGAGACAGTGCAGTCAACCGCAGCAAGAAAAGAAGTGGCGCCCCCAATGGAATTCGAATCCATGTTGACAGCTTGAAAGGCTGCTGTCCTAGGCCTCTAGACGATGGGGGCACAACTAATTATTATAGCAAAACCGTGTATTCACGGCAAATGCGCCGCCTCACTCCCGGCTGCAGGGTATGATAGAATATTCACAATGACCGTAAAGCCGCAGAACAACACCCCCAGGAACTGGTGGCAGAAAAACCGCCTGGCGATAATTCTCGCCTCCCTCGTCATCATGCTCACGGTGGCGTTGTTTGTGTTTCAGGACCAGATTCAAAAGCTGGGTAATTACGGCTACCTTGGGGCGTTTTTAATCAGTCTGCTGACCAATGCTTCCATCCTGTTGCCGATGCCCAGCCTGATTTTATTGTTTCCGCTGGGCGCCGCGTTCAACCCCATCTATATCGGGCTCACCGCCGGGGCGGGCGGTGCGCTGGGGGAAATGACCGCCTACCTCGCCGGGTACAGCGGCCGCGGGCTCTGGCACGATAACCCCAACTACATCAAAGCCGCCAACTGGCTGAAAAAATGGGGCGTGTTCATCGTCTTCATCTATTGCGTCACCCCGATGCCGCTGGATTTAATGGGGCTGGCGGCCGGCAACCTGCGTTTCCCTGCCTGGAAGTTCTTTGCGGCGTGCCTGCCGGCGAAGATTATCAAATACATTGTGCTCGCCTACGCCGGGGCGTGGGGCTGGGATATGTTTGTCACGGACGCGGTTTTCCGGACCAATCTGTGCATTGCGGCGTGCGCCGCCGTCGCGGTTGCGATACTGGTACTGGCGGGCTTGTATCTGGAACGGCAAACCTGGCGAAGAAGCAAGCGCTAGCGATTATTGGTGAAGTTGTAAAGCGGCGCGGAAACCCTCTTCGAAGGCGTTCATGTTTAGCTTCACCGTGCGCGTCGGTACGGCGGCGGTAACCGCCAGCTTGACGGATTCCGGGGTAACAATCCGCGTGGCGGCGGTGAAAAATCCCAGCATTACCACGTTGGCGACCGCCAGCCTGCCCAGTTGTTCCGCAAGCCGGCGTGCCGGCATCGGCAGCAGTTTATTGCCTTCGACAGTCCCGGTTCTCACCAGATCCTGGTCGTAGATAATCAATGTCTCCGGGTTCACCGTCGGTAAATACTTGTTATAAGCGTCCTGCGATAAAGCTACCAGCACATCCGGTGACGTGAGGTAGGGATAGGGAATGGGGCTGTCCGCGATAATCACATCGGCGCGGCAGGAACCGCCGCGGGCTTCCGGCCCGTAGTCCTGGGTCAGGACCGCCTGCCGGTGGTCGTGGACCGCGGCTGCCTGCCCGATGATAAACCCGGCGAGAATCACGCCCTGACCGCCGAACCCGCAGAGGCGGACCTGTTTTTTATCTGCCATCGTCGGCTCCCGGCGGCATCGGTAAATAAGGTTTCTCGATGTCCACGAATTTCCCGACGATGATTTGCCCGTCCGACTTGATATCGATATCCGCCAGGTCAGCGCCGTGCTGCACCTTGCTGTGATAGCGGTAGTAGCGCATCTGCTCCAGCCCGGTCGCCTGCTCGTTCATCCTGCCGTAATAGGTGGGGCAGGGGCTGATAATTTCCACGAAACTGAAGCCCTTTTTCTTGATTGCCTCGAGGAAAGCTCTTTCCATCTGGCGCACGTGGGCGGCGGTCCAGCGCGCCACGTAAACGGCGCCGCAGGCTCCCGCCAGGTATGGTAGGTTAAACGGGTGCTCGGTGTTGCCCTGCCGTGAGGTGGTGGTCTGGGCGGTGGTGGGGGTGGTAGGACCCAGTTGCCCGCCGGTCATCCCGTAAATAAAGTTGTTCACGCACACTACGGTCATATCCACGTTGCGACGCGCCGCGTGGATGAGGTGGTTGCCGCCGATGGCGGCGAGGTCGCCGTCGCCGCTGAAAACGATGACCTTCATCTCCGGGCGGGCGATTTTCAGTCCGGTGGCAAAAGGCAGCGGGCGCCCGTGAGTGACGTGGAATGAATCCATTTTGACATAACCGGCGGCACGCCCCGTGCAGCCGATGCCGGAAACCAGCGCGGTTTTATCGACATCAAGCCCGGCTTTGTCCACGGCGCGCAGCAATGCCCCCAGTATCATCCCCAGCCCGCAGCCGGGGCACCAGATGTGCGGCAGGCGGTCGACCCGAAGGTGTTCTTCCAGGGGATGTTTTAAATCGGCGACTGTCATGGTACTCATTTAACCGCCTGTTTTATTGCTTCCAGAATGACTGCGGGGTTATGCACGCTGCCGCCCATATGCGGCACCAGTATGGTTTTGGCTTTACTCCCGGCGGCGCGCTCCACTTCCAGCGATATTTGACCCTGGTTGATTTCCGGCACGACGAATGCCCTGACGCTTTGCGCCAGCCGGTGAATTTTCTCCGCCGGGAACGGCCAGACGGTAATCAAACGGAGCATTCCCACCTTGATACCTTGAGCTTTCGCCTGCGTTACGGCGATGGATGCCACCCGCGCCGAAATCCCGTAGCTGCAGACGACGACGTCCGCGTTTTCAGTGTCGGTCTCTTCCAGCAGGGTAATGTCCTGCTGGTTTTGCTCGATTTTATCTACCAGTCGCCGTGCCAGTTTATGCTGCGCCTCGGCCGTCATCACGGGGTAGCCGCGCTCGTCGTGGGTCAGCCCGGTAACGTGGAACCGGTAGCCTTCGCCGGCGACCGCCATCGGCGGTACTAAATCGCCGTCCGGGCGATACGGCAGGTATTCTGCCGGCGGCACTTGCGGCCGGCGTCTTGGGAACAGTTTTATATCGGATTCCTTCGGGACGATGACTTTCTCGTACATGTGGCCAATGGCTTCTTCGGACATCACCAGCACCGGCACCCGGTATTTCTCTGAAAGATTAAAGGCTTGAATCGTTAAGTCAAAAAGTTCCTGCGGCGAAGCCGGCGACAGGGCGATAATGCTGTAAATACCGTGGCTGCCCCATTTCGCCTGCATCATATCTCCCTGCCCGGTGAGGGTAGGCAGTCCGGTGGAGGGACCGGCGCGCTGCATATTCACTACCACGCAGGGGGTCTCCAGCATCGCCCCCAGCCCGATGTTTTCCATCATCAGACTGAAGCCGGGTCCGGAGGTGGCGGTCATTGCCTTCACCCCGCCCCAGGAAGCTCCCAGCACCGCCGCCATCGAGGCGATTTCATCTTCCATCTGCATGTAGGTGCCCCCGACTTCCGGCAGCCTCTCCGACATCGTCTCGGCGATTTCGGTGGCGGGGGTGATGGGGTAACCGGCAAAAAACCGGCAGCCGGCGGCAATTGCCCCGGCGGCGCAGGCTTCATCGCCGCTGTAAAAAAATTCTCCGGAGAAATCGTGTTGTTTTGTCATCCGATTCATTTGTCATACTGAGCTTAGCGAAGTATCTAGTATTTTATCCGCTTACTAGATTCATTCCTCGTCCCGATTACATCGGGATTCCTCAGAATGACAATAAAATTCATCCCTTTATTTCACCCCGTCGGGGGTTTCTACATAAATGCAGAACTCCGGGCACACCCGGCTGCACATCCCGCACCCGGTACATTTGCTGGCGTCCGCCACGCGCACGGTATTATACCCTTTGGCATTCGGTTCGTTGGACTGGTAGAGCACGTGCTGCGGGCAAAAATCCACGCAAAAGCTGCAGCCTTTACAGCGCTGGAAAATAATGTGAATCTGGTTCTGTTTATCCCTGGTGGTCACCGGCGCTTTTCCCTCTCAGGCAGATATAAAATAATGAAAACAGATAGATTTACAATAACACAGGCAAGCTCATTTGTTCAAACGGTAAAGCATTCAGTTGTCAGCTATCAGCCTTCAGTGATTCGAAAAACATTTACCTTAGTATGTTTGTTACTATATAGAGGCTGGTGTTATAATAATCTTTGTCTCGAATACATCGGGAGGGGAGCTGTGGGTGACCGCTCCCTGTTTATTTGTTGAGGCTCAAGTGACGGACAGCCCTATTCAGCAAGCTCTGGATTTTATCTACAGCTTTATCGATTACGAAAGGCAGCGAAGTCCGCGTACCCGGCAGACCTGGGACCTGAAGCGCATCGAGAAACTCTTAGTCCGGTTGGGCAACCCACATCTGAAAGCCAAAACCGTACATATCGCCGGGAGCAAGGGCAAAGGCTCCACGGCTACCATGGCCGCCTCGGTGCTGACCGCCGCCGGTTATAAAACCGGTCTTTATACCTCGCCGCATCTGCACCTTTATAACGAGCGTATCCGCATCGACGGCAAATACATTACCAACGATGAAATCGTGGCGCTGGTAGAAAAAATCAAGCCGGAAGTGGAAGCCGTCAACCGCGAGAACTCGGCGCCCAACGAGCATCTGACCACGTTTGAAATCACGACTGCCCTTGGGTTTGCCCACTTCGCCCGGCAAAAAGCCGACTTTCAGGTGGTGGAAGTAGGGTTGGGGGGCAGGCTGGACGCCACCAATGTCGTGCAGCCGGAAGTTTCAGTCATTACCTCCATCAGCTACGAACACACGGATATCCTGGGGGATACGCTGACCGCCATTGCCGGGGAGAAAGCCGGCATCATCAAGCCGGGTGGCGTGGTGGTGGTAGCGCCTCAGGTAGAAGAGGCGGCGGTAGCGATTACGAAAATTGCCCGCCAGCAGCACGCCCGTCAAATCAATGTCGGGCAGGATGTTACTTATCAATATCTGGGTTTTGATAACGGCAGACAGTCCCTTGCCGTGCGTGGACGGCTCGACAACTATGAAATTACCATTCCCTTGCTGGGCAAATATCAACTGGATAACGCCGCGACGGCGATTGCCGCGCTGGAAGCGCTGATTGAAAAAGGGTTTGTCATCCCGAAGCAGAAAATCATTGGAGGAATGGCGCAAGCGCAATGGGAAGGCAGGCTGCAGATTCTCAACCGGAAGCCGCTGGTGATAGCGGACGGCGCGCACAATCAGGATTCCGCCCATAAACTCGGCGAAGCCCTGCAGCAATATTTTAAATACGAGAAAGCGATTTTAATTATTGGCATGTCCGCGGATAAAGATATTTCCGGCATTGTGGGCGAACTGGCGCCGCGGTTCGATAAGGTGATTGCCACCCGTTCCCTTCATCCGCGGTCCATGCTCACGGCGCCGATTGCCGCGGAATTTAAAAAACACAATATGGAAATTCAGCAAACTGAAGATATTTCGGTAGCCTTACCGATGGCATTAAGAATGGCGGGAGAAAACGACCTGATTTGTATTACCGGGTCTTTGTTCGTAGCTGCCGGCGCCATCGAGCAGGCACTGGTTTTGGGTTTGAAACCCTAGAAAGACGTAACAATGTTCAAGTTTAAAAAAGAAAATCAGCCGGCGGGGGGCAAATCCTCCGCGCCGGGTGTTAACGGCGGTATGCCTTTATCGCGGATGCACAAAGATTGGACTCAGGGAAATATCCTCTCCAATCTGCTGCAGATTTCATGGCCGATGGCAATAACTCAGACCTTGATGTCTTTGGGCCCGACCATCGATATGATATGGGTAGGGAAATTGGGTACCAACGAAATCGCCGCGGTGGGTATCTCGGGGGTGGTGGTGATGCTGGCGCAGGGCGCGATGATGGGGCTGACCGCCGGGATGCGCGCGCTAATTTCACGCGCCATCGGCGCCCATGACAACGAGATGGCGCAGAGGGTGGCGCAGCACGCTATTATACTCTCGGCGGCTTATGCCGTGTTTATGCTGCTGGTGGGTATCTTCCTTTCCCGCCCCATTTTAATGATTGTCAGCCCCAGCGAAGAAGTGCTGCAAATCGCCACCGTTTATATGCAAATCCAGTTTATCGGCGGCGCTACGATTACTTTCCGGATGATGATGGACGCCATTATGCAGGCCTCCGGGGACTCGGTGAACCCGATGCAGATTGCCATCGTTTTCCGGATTCTCCATATCATCATTTGCCCGTTCCTGATTTTCGGCAGCGCCTTTGCGACGACGGTCTTCCCCGGCTTCGGGGTTAATTTTTCCGGCTGGTGGCCTTTCGCGGCGCTCGGTGTCGCCGGCGCGGCATATACCAGCGTGATTACCCAGTCCATCGGGGTGCTGCTGGGCATCCGGGTGCTTTTCGGCGCCCGCTCCCGGCTGCACGTTACCTTTAAGAGATTTCAGATGGATTTTGGTATCATCTGGCGGATGGTGCGCATCGGCATGCCGGCGTTGATTTCAAGCATTCAGCGCACGCTTAACCAGTTTATTTTACAGGCGTTTATGGCGCCTTTCGGCACCATTGTGCTGGCGGCACATACGGTAGCGATGCGGCTGGAGATGCTCATTTTTATGCCGGCGATGGCGTTCGGTATGGGCGCCGGCGTCCTGGTGGGACAAAACCTCGGCGCCAAGCAGCCCGCCCGGGCGGAAAAGAGCGTCTGGCTGGCGACCGGGTTGGTGCAGGGGTTTGTGGTGCTGGTTTCGCTCGCTTTCTTTATCTGGACGATCCCCGTTATCCGGATATTCGGTAAAGACCCGGCGCTGGACGAGACGGCGCGCCAGTTTGTGCACATCGCCATCGTGGGTTGGCTGGCGGTCGGCTTCCAGTTCGTGATGATGAACGCGCTGCAGGGCGCCGGGGATACTCTGCCCACGATGATTATCAGCATCGTTACCACCTGGGTCATCACCCTGCCGCTGGCGTATTTCCTGCCCAAATACACCGATTTTGGTATTTACGGCATACGCTGGGCAATGGCAGTGAGCCCGGTGGCGGCGGGTATTCTCAATATCCTTTATTTCCGCACCGGCCGCTGGAAAACGCGGCGCGTATAAATTGGGTATAATACGTATATTGCGTTGCGCCGCCGATTAATAATTCCGGAAGGTTGTGTGAAATAGTGTTTCCTTTTAAGAAAGTGCCCCCCGGGGATGAATATAAAGCATTGGTCGCCGATGTTAATGCTGAGACAAACGATGTGAATCCGTTAACTCCGGCGCAGAAACCTCTGCCACCGGGAATGCCCCCGAAATTTGATCTAACGACCGGCAATATCACCGCCAATCTTCTGCGGCTCGCCTGGCCGGTGATCGTCAGCAGCTCGTTGAATATGCTGGGTCCCACCATTGACGTTATCTGGGTGGGGAAACTGGGTTCCGTGGCGGTGGCTGGGGTCGGCGTCGCCGGCATTGCCGTGCAGCTGCTGATGTCATCGATGATGGGGCTAGTAATGGGGATGCGGGCGCTGATTGCCCGTGCCATCGGTGCCGGTAACGATGCCGAAGCCAATCGTGTTGTCAAGCAATCCCTGATGTTAGGAGCGCTTCTTTCGTTTTTTATGGCAGCCGTCGGCGTGATTTTTGCGGATGTTTTCCTGCGGCTGCTGGGTCTGGCGGAAGATGTGGTGGCAGTGGGCGCCGTTTACCTGCAGGTTATTTTCGCTTCGTCTATCGTGATGATGGTACGGTTCGCGATGGAGGGCAGCCTGCAGGCGGCGGGCGATACCCTGCGCCCGATGTATATTACGATTATTTACCGCGCCGTCCATATCGTGTTATGTCCGTTCCTGGTCTTCGGCTGGTGGATTTTCCCGGAGATGGGGATTGTCGGGGCTGCGGTGACCAACCTCATCGCGCAACTGGTCGGTCTGATTTTGATTACCCGGTTGCTTTTAACCGGGCGCACTCGTTTAAGCCTGGAATTCAAGAATTTCAACTTCGATTGGGGGCTTATCTGGCGCATCGTGAGGATCGGTATCCCGTCTTCGGTCATGGGTATCCAGATGGGGCTGGGGGCTTTCGTTTTGATTAAGTTTCTCACTCCATTCGGGACGACCGCGGTGGCGGCGCATACCATCTGGTCGCGGCTGGATATGTTCCTGATGATGCCGCTGATGGGGCTGGGGATGGCGGCCGGGGTGCTGGCGGGACAAAATCTGGGCGCCAAAAAGCCGGAAAGGGCGGTCAAAAGCGCCTGGCGGGCGGTAATCATCGGCGAAGGACTGATGCTGATGTGGGTGGTCATCATCTTTTTTGGGGCGGAGTGGATTATCCGGCTGTTTAACAGCGAGCCGGAGCTGGTGGAAATCGGCGCTAAATTCCTCCGCATTGCCGCCATCGGGTATCTGATTTTCAGCTTGCCCGCGGTTTTACAGAATTCTATTTCTGGCGCCGGAGATACGGTTCCTCCGATGATTCTCAGCGTGGCAGGCACCTGGCTTGTGCAAATCCCGCTGGCATATTTTCTGTCCCAGGTAGACAGCTTTGGTGTTTACGGCCTCCGCTGGGCAATTGTCATTTCTTCTTATCTGATAGCGGTGCTTTTCCTGATTTACTTCCTTCGCGGCAGATGGAAAACCAAGCGGGTTTAATTTTTTTGCGGAGGTAAACCGTGAAAGTGGTGATACAGCGGGTAACCCGCGCCGCGGTTACGGTCAACGGCGAGACTATCGGCGCCATCGGCCCGGGGCTGGCGGTGCTGGCGGCCGTGGCTCAGGGTGATACGACAGAAGATGTGGATTACCTCGTCAACAAAATTGTTGACCTGCGAATTCTGGAAGATGCCGAAGGGAAAATGAACCTCTCGGTGAAAGACAAAAACCAGGAACTGCTGCTCATCAGCCAGTTCACCTTGCTGGCTTCCACGCGCAAGGGCAGGCGTCCCAGTTTTACCGACGCGGCGCCCCCGGCGGTAGCGGAGGAGTTATTCAATGTTTTTGTCGCCAGGGTGAGGGCGACCGGATTGCGCGCGGCGACCGGTAAATTTCAGGCGGAGATGCAGGTGGAAATCCATAACGACGGACCCGTCACCATCGTCATCGACAGCAAGGAACGCCTCCTGCCGCGGGATTGAATTTCAAATTATGATGCAATAAATTGCATTTACAACCTGTTGCGTACGCCTTTGCCGTCTGCTATAATAATTCCTGATGAGACTCTGGGGCAGAAAACTAAAACCGGCGGAATCAAACGAAATGGTCAGGCGGCTGGCGGAACTGGGCTACCGTATGACCCCGCAACGTTTGATGATTGTGACCGCGGTGGAAAATGCCGCCGACCACACCTCCGCGGAAGAAATTTTCGGGCAGGCAGTGCAGAAATACCCCAACATCAATATTTCTACCATTTACCGCACCCTGGACCTGCTGGAGGAACTGGGGATGGTTACCAAGACCGACCTCGGCGGCGGCTGTGTCCGCTACCACCCGCTGGAGAAAGGGCATCATCATCATCTCGTATGCCGCGACTGCGGCGCCATTATTGACCTGGATGAATCTGTGCTGGAAGGACTGAAGCAAAATCTGTTACGAGACTACGGATTTATTGCCGACTTGCAGCACCTGGGCATCCGGGGACGGTGTGTCAATTGCAGCCGGAAGCTGGCACGGGTGACCGCCGAATAGAAGCGCCTTAAATTTTTTTGCGCATTAGTTGCAAGTAATTGCAACTGGAAGATAAGGAGTTACATGAAAGGTAAAATTAAGTATATGGTTTTCTCCCTTCTGTTAGCCGTCACTATTTTAATATTGCCGGGCTGCGATAAAGCCACGGAAAATCGCATCAAGATTATGACCAGCACATCGTTGATGACCTACATCGTCGAGCAGGTCGGTGGCAAATATGTAGAAGCCATTAACCTGGTGCCGCCGAACCAGCACCCGGGGAATTTCGATATGAAGCCATCGGACATTGAAAGTCTGGCGACTGCCCGCGTGTTTTTACTGCACGGTTGGCCCGGCGAAACCTATGTTGATAAATTGGTTGAGGCAGCTCAAAATCCCCAACTGGAAGTTATTAAAACCACGGTTAACGGTAATTGGATGATACCGCAATTCCAGTCTGAAGCCGTGGATAAAGTGAAGGCAGTTTTGATTCAAATTGACGCAGAACACAAAGCGGCTTACGAGAAAAATGCCGCGGCTTACAAATCCCGGATTGCGGATAAAGAAACCGCCATCAAAAATCGGCTGGCGGCCGGTAATGTGTCTGAAGTGAAGGCGATCGCTTCTTTTCGTCAGGCGGATTTTCTCACCTGGGCGGGTTTCAATGTGGTGGCTACTTTCACTGGCCCCGGCGCGATGACACCGCAGGTTACGGCGGACCTTATTGCCAAGGGCAAAGAGAATAATGTGACAATCGTGGTGAATAACGTTCAGGACGGGCAGGATGCCGGGAAAGCCGTGGCAACCGACCTGGGGGCGGCGAATGTAAATCTATCCAATTTTCCCGGGGGCTTCATTAACACCGAGACCTGGGAAAAAGCCATTGATTACAATGTAACCTTGCTTCTTGAGGCGGTAAAATAGACGGATTAAGATGACGGAAGCGATTATCAATATCAAAAATGCCACGGTCAGCTACCGCGAGGACGTAGCGCTGGATGGGGTTTCCCTACAAGTAATGCCGGGGGAGTTTGTGGGGGTCATTGGACCCAACGGGGCCGGCAAGACCACGCTGCTCACGATTGTCAACGGTATGGGCAAACTCCGGCGGGGCAAGGTCAACGTCCTCGGGGAAAATGTGGTAGGAGAAAAACACCACGATTTGCGGAAAAAAGTAGGCTACGTCGCCCAAATCGAGCGTATCGACCCCCGGATGCCGATGTCGGTGCGCGAAGTGGTGATGCTGGGACGGTACGGTTTGCTGGGGTTATTTCACCGCCCTGTGAAACAGGACTGGCAGGTTGTGGATGAAGCGATTGAAATGGTGGGGATGACTCACCTGGCGGCGCGTCCCATCGGGCACCTGTCCGGGGGCGAGCAGCAGCGCACGGCGATTGCCCGCTGCCTTGCCCAGGAACCGCAGATATTCCTGCTCGACGAGCCGACGGCGGCGCTCGACTGGAAAGCCCAGACGGATATCCTGGAGCTGGTGAAGCATATACACGACGTCCGTAATCTCACCACGCTCTTTGTGACGCACGACCTGGATGCCCTGCCTCATACCTGCGACCGGGTGGTGCTGATGAAGGACGGCAGGATTATCGGGGAGGGTCCCCCGGACGCGATGATCACGACGGCGACTTTGAGCCGCCTCTACGATTTACCGGCGGCCGTGATTGAAGAACGGCATACCCACGTTCACCGGCGGGGGGCTTAGCGTGGATTTATCGATTTTCGGATATCAATTTATGCAGAATGCCATCCTGGCGACGTTCCTGGGCGGTATTGCCTGCGCTGTTATCGGGGTGTTTGTGGTACTGCTCCATATGCCCTTTATCGGCGTGGCTATGTCACACGCGGCGTTTGCGGGGGGACTGGCAGGCATCTGGCTCGGTTTTGACCCGGTACTGGGGGCGCTGCTTTTAAGCCTGGTCACGGCGGCGGTCATCGGGCCGTTGGCGGATAAAGGGGAGCTCAGCCCGGATACCTCGCTGGGGGTCATTTTCTCGCTGATGCTGGGGGTAGCCTTTCTGATTATCGGATTGATTCCCTCCACCCGCTCCGAGGCGCTGGGGCTGTTGTGGGGCAGCGTGCTCACAGTCACCCGTACCGATATTCTTTTGCTCGCCATCGTGGCGTTTATTATCGTGGGACTGGTAATGGTATTTTACAAAGAGGTGCAGGCGACGGTGTTCAACCGGCAGATTGCGCTGGCGGTGGGGCTCCCGGCGACGGCGATTCTCTACATCATTTTGTTTATGACCGGTGCCACCGTCACCGTGTCTCTGAATTCCATCGGCGGGCTGCTGATTTTCAGCCTGATATTGAACCCGGCGGCGGCGGCTTACCAGTTGACCTACAATATGAAAAAGATGTTCCTGCTGGCGGCGGCTTTCGGGGTAGCCGCCGGCTGGGGCGGGCTGGCGCTTTCATACCTGTTCGATATCCCCAGCGGCGCGACTATCGTTATCACCTCTTCCCTGATATTTATGGTCTGCGCTATTTTTTCACCCAAACGCAAGGTGCAATTACGAAAAAAGGCGAAGGTAAATAAATGAAGCTCAGCGATTATTTTAACGAGAAGGCGGCGGTCTGGGATAGTACCGTGGCGGAAAAAGATACCGCCAAGCTGAAGGCGCTGGCGGCGCAAATCGGGCTCAGGAAAGGCGACGTGGTGCTGGACGTGGGCACGGGCACCGGGGTCTTTCTGCCTTATATCTTGGAGTACATCGGCGCCGGGGGCTGGATTTACGCGCTGGACATCGCCGCAAAGATGCTGGAGAAAGCGGTGCAGAAATACCCGGGGAAAAACATCAAGTTCATCTGCGCCGGGGTGGAGGACATCCCGCTCCCGGACGCGTCATGCGACGCCGTGGTCTGCTACTCCAGTTTTCCGCATTTCGCGGATAAACCGCACGCTTTAACGGAAATGAAGCGCGTTTTGAAACCCGGCGGCGTGCTGTTTATCGGGCATACTTCCGGGCGACGGCACATCAACGAGATTCACCGCAAGATTGAGGTCGCTAAAAACGACCTGCTCCCGGATGCCATTGAAATGCAGCAGTTAATGGAAGCGGCGGGATTCACCGGTACCCGGGTGGAAGATAAGGAAGAGAGCTACATGGCGGTGGGAAAGAAAGCTAAAGTATAAATTCCAAACTGATATCCAGCGCCGGGGCAGAGTGGGTCAGGGCTCCCACCGAAATAAAGTCCACGCCGGTTTCGGCCACGGCGCGGATGGTTTGCCGGTTAATGCCCCCGGAGGCTTCGCTCTTAATCCCCGGCGGCAGTAATTTGACCGCCTGCCGCATCATTGCCGGGCACATATTATCGAACATGATAATATCCGCGCCGGCCTTTACCGCCTCTTTCACCTCGTCCAGACTGGTCGTTTCCACTTCAATCCACAGTCCCCGGGGGGCTTCTTTTTTAGCTTTTTTCACGGCTTCGCCCAGGGTCATCCCCTGTTTTCTGATCAGCAGCAGGTGGTTGTCTTTGATTAAAATGCCGTCGCTCAAATTGAGCCGGTGATTGACGCCGCCGCCTGTTTTCACGGCGTATTTTTCCAGCATCCGGAACCCGGGAGTCGTCTTCCGCGTGTCCAGGATTTTCACCGGTAAATCTTGAATCAAATCGACGTACTGGCGCGTCATCGTGGCGATGCCGCTGAGCCGCTGGATAAAGTTTAATGCCACTCTTTCTGCCCGGAGAAGGCTGCAGGCGCTGCCTTTTATGCGGGCGATGATATCCCCTTTCTTGAGCCCGGCGCCATCTTTAAGGAGAACCTCGATTTTGATGGCAGGGTCGACGCGGAGGAATACCAGGCTGGCGATATCGACCCCGGCGAGAACCCCGGGGGCTTTGGCTTGCAGCGCCGCGTCGGCGGACAGGCTTTCGGGGATTAAAATACGGCTGGTAACATCGCCGCCGGCAATGTCTTCCTCCAGCGCTAAATCAATCAGTCTTGTAATCTGGTCTTGCGCAATGTTCATCACGTTGCTCCCGGGAAATAGTTAAATCCAGTATATCCTAAAAACGGGGAAGAGATAAAAAGAAGAGGGCTCTGTCCTATTTCCCGTTACCCCGGAACTACGATAACGGAAGGGGTGGTGGCGTGTATTGAACGGGAGATGTGATACTCTCCGCACTCAACGCTCCGGTTTCCCCGGTCAGAGCCCTGTAGACGCTTGTTTTATTGTGGTTGTAAATGTAACGAAGTAAGACTAATATAGGTTAAAAACAGCCCCTTGTCAATAGATTTTACACATTGTTGTTCATTTATGGTTGATATTCGTAAGTTCCTTATTTCGTTTATCCAAAAAAGAAAAATGTGGTAATCTAATCTTTAATACCAGATGATTGCGTTAATTACCCTGGCGGTAGTTTTTATCCTGATTGCGGTGCGGCGGATTGGCAATATTCGTCTCCAGATCTGGCAAATTATGTCCCTGGGCGCCGTGACCGTGCTGCTGACCGGGCAGATTTCGCCGGCGTCAGCCCTTAAAGCTGTGAACCTCGACGTGATGCTCTTCCTCTTCGGGATGTTTATCGTCGGCGAGGCGCTGCAGTCCAGCGGCTACCTGGCGCAGCTTGCCTACCGCATTTTCGGGCGCGCCCGGTCGCTGGATAGCCTGCTGCTGCTGGTGCTCTTCGGTATGGGTTTGTTTTCCGCCCTGCTGATGAACGATACCCTGGCGATTATCGGCACGCCGGTAGTGCTGCTGCTGGCAAAACAGGCGAAAACGAAGCCGCAAATTCTCCTGCTGGCGCTGGCTTTCGCCATTACCATCGGCAGCGTGATGAGTCCTATCGGCAATCCCCAGAACCTGTTAATCGCGGTCAATGGGGAGGTGGCAAATCCTTTCCTCACCTTCGGGAGATATCTGCTACTGCCGACGCTGCTGAATCTGCTTATCGCCTATTTGCTGTTACGGTTGTTCTACCGCCGTCATTTCGACCACACCGCCGTGACCCAGACCCCGGCGCCCGTCACCGATATGAAGCTGGCGCGCCTGGCGAAGATATCCCTGATACTGCTGGTGGCGATGATAGCAGTCAAAATCGCGCTGGTGTTTGCCGGCGTGAATTTTGATTTCCGGCTGACTTACATCGCGCTGGCGGCGGCGCTGCCCATCATCATTTTCAGTCCCCGCCGTTTTCCGGTGTTACGGCATATAGATTGGTCGACGCTCTTGTTTTTCGCGGCGATGTTCGTGCTGATGCAGGCGGTCTGGAACAGCGGCTATATCCAGTCTTTTATCAACGGCGCCGGGTACAACCTCACGTCCCTCTGGATGATATTGGTGGCGGGGGTAGTCTTAAGCCAGTTTATTTCCAACGTGCCGCTGGTAGCGCTTTATCTGCCTCTTTTGATGAAATTGGGTGTGGATACAGAACAGTTAATGGCGTTAGCCGCCGGCAGCACCATCGCCGGGAACCTCTCCGTGCTGGGCGCCGCCAGCAACGTGATTATCATCCAGAACGCCGAGCAAAAAAGCGGCGAAACATTGAGTTTTCTGGAATTCGTGAAAATCGGGGTGCCCTTGACGGTGTTGAACACGCTGGTATACTGGGCTTGCTTTACGCTGTTTTAGAAGTTATGCTTGCCGTTGCCATCGCCGGCGCCAGTTTTCCGGGAGTTCTGGAGTAAGTATTCTGGGGGCGAGTCCCCGGCTGATAGAGTCTGCGTAAAGGCGCCGTCGCGGTCGGCAAATCGTCAGTTTTTATACTGGTCTGCCGTGAGACGTTTTGCAACTGGCGCCAGGCACCCGGCTGATATGCCGCCGGACGGGCGCTTACCCGTGGCCGGGACGGAATCATTCCGGCGGACTGCTGCTGGTATCTCGCCCAGATTTCGGGATGATAGTATACCGGTTGCCGTAAAATGGTGCCGTTAGCGTTTTGCAGCGTGGTGGCATTGAGCGCCATACCCTGTTTGACGTATCCCAGCCACTTATCCGGGCTGTGGAACAAACCTTTTCTTTCAATCGACGCGGTGCCGTATTTTTTCGCGACGATTAAAGCAGGGTTTTGCTGCTGCCAGGTCTCGCGGTGGTAGTAAAGACCGTCGCGTACCGGCACCCGGTTAGGAGTGACTTTCACGGGTTGTGCCGCCGCCTGCTGGCGCATATATTCCGCCCAGTTCTGGGGATGATGGTAAAGGGCTTTCTGGTTTTCTTCGGGAGCAGCCGCGCCGGGTTTGGCGCTCTGTTTCTGGTATTTTGACCACTGATTGGTCTGGTAGAGTAATCCCAGCTTTGCCGGGTTCAGTTTGTTAATCGTCTTCCCGATGCCGTTACCGATAATGTAAGCGCGCCGGGTAAAGCGTCCCCAGGCTTCCGGATGATAGTATAAACCGCCCTGGAAAACCGGCAGTTCCAACGCCGCCAGTTCCTGCGCCAGTTCTTCGTGTATAACCGCGCCGGGGATACCTTCCTGTGAGAGTTTGGGCAGCATTACCCGCGCCACGACCATTCTGAGGATGCCGGAAATTAGGAACAGGGTTAAAATATTGCTGCCGAAGATAGGAATGACGTTGTTCACCAGCAATGCCCCTGCCAGCGCCCCCAGGGCGACGGAGAACGATGTCAGGCTGCGGTAGTAAACGATATACCGCAGGCGCTGTTCCGGGGTGGTGGCTTTATAAACAAAGGTCTGGACCGCAAGGTCGAACGCCGACCAGACGACCCCGGAAAAGACCTGTATCAGGCAGAGATATGCCACGTTGCTGGAGAAAAGCCAGAGTACCGGCACGAACGGTATAAGATAAGTTACCTGCTTGAGTACTTTCAGGCTGCCGGATTTATCTACCATTTTGCCCCAGAAAGTGAGGCTGAAAATACGGGCGATAAATTCACAGGATATTATCAGCACAAAAGTCATCCAGGAGAACTGCAGGCTCTTCAGCATGTAAGAGTGGAAAAGTGGTCCGGCGAGATTGGTGGCGAAAGTGAACATCGCCACGAACAGGATAAATACCCCGAGGTGACTGTGCCGCGCCTGTTTGAGAAAATCCACGAAACCGGGATTTTTTTCTTTGTTTGTTGTTTCCGGGAGCGTCGGCGGTTTAATCCGGGTATAAAAGAAAGCGCTGCTTATGGAGGCAACCAGCGCCAGTAAAAGAATAATCGTGAAACCGTAGTGGCTGGCGCTTTTGGTGGCGGTCAGCACGATGCCCATCGCGTAGTAGGTGGCGATGTATGAGGCGCCGGTGATTACCGAACGCCAGCTCAGGTAGCGCCCCATTTTCTCCGCCGGCACGATGTTCGCCATCCAGTAATCGCGCAGCGGTCCTAGCAAAACCGAAGGCACGATGTTGAATATCCAGAGCGCGGTCAGCAGGAAGGGACTCACGCGCGTGAACAGCATCATTACGAGCACGATAGGCGCCCAGGTGAGACTGTTAGCGATGGCAAGGATTAAAACCGTGCGGCGTATGGAAACCCGCGGGCCGTCGATTAGCGAAGGCACTTTCAGTAAAAATATGGAAAGGAAAAGGTTGGTTAAGCTGCTCAACAGGGCAACGCCGCTATCGTTAGCCCCGGCGGCGATGACCGTCGGCGCCTGATAAGCGATGCCGGCATTCTCAATGGAACCGGTGGCGGCTTCAGCGTGGAAAAGCCCCAGCCCCCCGTCTTTTTTTTCTTTACCTCTGGCCCAACTAAGTTTCATCTGCGCCCATCACGCCTGTATTTTCAGAAGCGGCAAAATGAAAAGGAGGCAATTATATTCATTTATTCCGTTGGGCTGGTAAAAAAGACCGTGTTCCCGTAAATATGGCGTCACGGGGAAAAAAGCAGCTTATTCTAAAAAATAGAAGAACACAATTGAGTGTGTGGAAATTATGCGCTTCTATTTTCCTAATGACCGACCGGGCATACCTTGCCGAGTCTCGCGCCGGGGTGATATTTTATTGAAGCCTTCTCGCTTTAAATATTGGTTTGAATATCCGGGGCTATCTTCTTCTCTCTCTTCTCCGCAACCTTAAACGCGCCGCCGGTACTAAAATCTAATTCACTCAGCAGAAGCGGGAAATTCCTTAACCCCGCAAAAACTCTCTTCTGCCCGGAGACAAGTCATTAATCGTTGTTTTTACCAACCACCTGCCTCCTCTCTATTTTTTATTATACGTTACATTATGGTAAATTGCAATAGTTTTGAGGCTAAAATTTTGTTTTTTAACTGGTAAAAAATAGGGCGGTGCCGCTTGACACCCGCCTCCCGCCAATTTATGATGCCGTAAAAGGAGAATAAAATGGCGGAGATAAAAATAATCTGCTGGAACGTGAACGGCTTGCGCGCCGTGTACCGGCGTGATTTTTTACCGTGGTTGCAGAAGGAGTCTCCGGATATTTTGTGCCTGCAGGAAACCAAAGCCACTCCTGCGGATTTACCGGTGGAGTTGCGGCAGCCTTCCGGCTACTACAGTTATTGGAATAACCCGGCGCGGAAGGGCTATGCGGGCGTGGGGACGTACTGCCGCCGACTGCCGGCGGAAATTCTGACCGACCTGCGTCTACCGCCGCTGGATACCGAAGGCAGAGTGCTGGTAACGCACTTTACGGATTTTACGCTTTATATTATTTACTTCCCCAACGGTAAAAAAGATTCCGTTCGCCTGCAGTATAAACTGGATTTTTACGAAGCGGTGCTGGAGGATATGGAAGCCCGCCGGCAACAGGGTGAGTCCTTGATTATCTGCGGCGATTATAACACCGCGCATCAGGAAATCGACCTTGCCCGTCCTAAAGAAAACGAGAAAATTTCCGGGTTCCTCCCGGTCGAGCGCGCCTGGCTGGATAAGATTGTGGCGCTCGGTTATATTGACATCTTCCGCCGCTTACACCCGGAACCCGGGCAGTACACCTGGTGGGATATGAAGACCCGCGCCCGGGAGCGGGACATCGGCTGGAGGATAGACTACTTCTTTCTCACCCCGGACTTGCTCCCGGCGGTGAAAGACGCCTCGATATTGAAAGAAATTATCGGTTCCGACCATTGCCCGATTCAGTTGATATTGAAAACTACATAAGTAATGTAATAAGATAATGTATCTGTGCTGACGGGCTGACACTTCACCGCCGGATAACCCCTCAGTCATTTTATAGATACTTATATCGGGAGGCGGGCAACTTGTCTTTACGTCGGGCGACAATACTGATTATCGGTATTGTGTGTCTTTTTATTTTGGCCGTCACGTTTGTCTTGAACTATAATGTGATGTTCAAATCTTACATGTTGATTGAAGCAGACGAAGCTAAGAATGACACCGCGCGCATTGTTAGTATTCTCGACGATAATATTTCTCTCTTCGCCGACAATACGGCAGATTGGGCGAAATGGGATGACTGTTATCAGTTTATCGAAGACCTGAATCCTGATTTTGTGGACGTGAATCTGGTCCCGGATGCTTTTGAGAACCTGAACATAGACGCAATGTTATTTTTTAATGTCACCGGACAGGTGGTTTTCAGCCGCGAGTATCAAGCGTTTGATGAAACACTTACTGTTGCTTCTGCCGGGTTGATAACCCGTATCTCCGCCAGCGAATTACTAAAATATCCCTACCAGCAAGCCGCGGACGACGGGATTTCGGGGTTAATAGAGATAAATGGCGTCATAGCTATCGCGTCTTCTCACGCTATCTTACCCAGTTCCTGGAGCGGGGCTCCCCGGGGGGCGCTGGTAATGCTGCGGTATCTGGATGACGCTGCCGTGAACAAGCTTAACGAGGTCACTCTATATCAGGTAACCCTGCAACCTCTTGGCGTCAGTACCTTACCCTCCGATTATGCTGACGCCCTGCCAAACCTGAGCGCGGGCGCCTTATATGCCGCCCCAAAGGATTCCTCCCGTATCCATGTATATACCTTACTGCCGGATATTGATAATCAACCGGCGATTGTGCTGCGCCTGGAGAAAGAGCGGGTTATTTACCAGCAGCTGAAAAAAGAGATGTTGACACGAATGGCGTTTACCATTGCTTTTGTAATCGTAGGCTCTATTGTAGCGCTGCTTATATTATTCTTACGTGTTTTGAATCCGATTTACCGTCTGCGGGACGAATTGCACCATATTAGTGCCACCGGGGACTATCGCGCTCGTGTCAGCCTGAAGGGTTTTGATGAGATTGCGCAACTGGCGAAAGATATTAACATGGTAACCGCCAAAATCCAGCAGCAGGCGGAAAGAGAAGCAAAACTCCGGCAGCAGTTGGAGTCCGACCTGAAACAACGCGCTGAATTCACCCGGGAACTGGTGCACGAACTGAAAAGCCCCATTACTCCCATATTATCCTCCAGCGAACTCCTGGTAGAAGGTTTGAAAGAAGAGCCGTGGGCTCGTCTGGCAAACAATGTTTACCGCGGCGCGCTGGATATGAATGACCGCCTCGATGACCTGGTTGACCTGGCAAAAGGAGAAATCGGCACGCTGTCTTTGCGGCGCGAACCTTTGGACTTTAGCGTGCTTGTCCGTCAGATGGCGGAGGAAATGACGCCTTTAATTACCAGCCGCGCGCAGCAGTTGACTATCGATTTACCAACTACGCTCCCGGCGGTACAGGGTGATGAAATCCGTCTGCGCCAGGTCCTCCGTAATTTAATTAGCAATGCTACCAAATTTACCCCGGAAAAAGGTACCATTTCTGTGAAAGTGGGACAAAATCGTGGTAATATAGTAGTCAAAGTTACGGATAACGGGCGGGGCATTTCCCCGGAGAAGCTGGCGGTCCTGTTCGAAGACAGGGAAAGAACCCCGGAGGTTCTTGATAAGCAATCCGGACTTGGGCTGGGGCTAAAACTGGCCAGGACATTGATAGAATTACACGGCGGGAAGATAAGCGTGGAGAGCGTGGTGAATAAAGGCTCGACTTTCACCTTTACGCTCCCGGTGGCATAGGTCGCGGGGGAAGATTTACGGGACGGTAAAATAAGATGAAAGTATTGATAGTAGAAGATAATCCGGAAATATCCACCGCGATTGGCGTTTCAATGCAAATCCGCTGGCCGGACGCCCAAGTGATAACTACCCACCTCGGCGAGCGCGGCGTGGAAATGGTAGAAACGGAAAAACCGGATATCGTGATCCTTGACCTTGGCCTGCCCGATATCTCCGGCTACGAAGTGCTCAAACGCGTCCGTTTGTTCTCAGTGGTGCCGGTCTTAATTTTAACGGTACGTTCCGAGGAAGACGATATTGTCAAGGGTCTGGAGTACGGCGCCGATGACTATATGGTCAAACCTTTCCGCAAGCTGGAACTGCTCTCCCGGGTGCAGGCGCTGATGCGCCGCTATGCCTCGTTCCAGGAAACGGATGAGCCGGTGGTTTGCGGACCTTTAACATTGAACCCGGTCAGCGGACAGTTGATTTTCAACGGCAGAGAAATCAAGCTTACAAATACGGAACGGCGTATCGTGCACCATCTGATGCGTAATTGCGGTCACGTGGTAACCTACACCAGCCTGGCGGAAGCGGTCTGGGGCGCCGACTACCCGGACGCCGCCAATAGCCTCAAAGTCTACGTCAGACGGCTGCGGGAGAAAATCGAAGAAGACCCCCGGCAATCCCAAGCTGATTCTTACTACCTCCGGCATTGGCTACTACCTGGCGAAAATGGATTAATCCGTTTTCCCTGCGTTTTTCAAGTTTGCGTGGATGCCGCGCACCTGTCATTACGTGCTTTAAGCTCGAGGGACTATGGATAATCAGTCAATTCCCCTGATTAAATATTTAACCGAAGCCGGGCTCGGCAGCCGCCGGAAAATGGCGGATGCCATTCGGGATGGTAAAGTGCGGGTAAACGGTATTATGGCGGAGAGTTTTACTCTGCCGGTGCGCCCGCGGACTGACCAAATTACTTATGAAGACAATGCAGTTCTTACCCGCGCGCCAAATATCTACCTGATGCTGCACAAACCCGCCGGTTTACTATCTACCACCGGGGACGAGCGCGGGCGGCGGACGGTGATGGATATTTTGCCGGCAAAATACGCCGGCACACGGCTGTATCCCGTCGGGCGGCTGGATAAAGATACCACCGGCTTGCTCATTTTGACCAACGACGGTAATCTGACGCAGAAACTCACGCATCCCAGCTACGAGAAAGAAAAGGAGTACTTGGTCAAAATAGACGGTCAACTTACGCCGTCAGAGATACAGCAGATTACCCGCGGGTTACGGCTGGAAGACGGCATTACCGCGCCGGCAGCCGTAAAACCCTTGAAAGGCGTGTCCGGCTTTAATTACGCGCTGGTTATCCACGAGGGCAAGAAGCGGCAGGTGCGCCGGATGTTCGCCCATTTGGGTTACGGCGTCAAAGCTTTAAAAAGAATCCGCCTGGGGACACTTTACCTCGGTAACCTGAAAGAGGGTGAGGTTCGCCCCCTGACGCTGCCGGAAATACGGGCATTGCATTAATATAACAACCTGGTGATAAATTAACATAATCCGTAAAAAAATTCTTAAAAATCCCCGGTTTAGATTCAAAATAAATTAAAACATTTGTTCAAATTGTATTGTTTTTTAACATTTGCTTATGCTATCATAATGGGGAGACGAAAATGACCACAGGAGAAAAGTTAAAGGCACTGGAACTGGCCATCTCCCAGATTGAGAAACGCTTTGGTAAAGGCGCCATCATGAAACTGGGCGAGTCTACCGGTGCGGCAATTGCAGGTGTTATTTCCACGGGTTCCATATCCCTGGATGTGGCTCTTGGTTTAGGGGGTATCCCGCGGGGGCGTATCACTGAAATCTTCGGCCCGGAATCTTCCGGCAAAACAACGCTGGCGCTGCATGTAATTGCGGAAGCGCAGAAGCAGGGTGGTACCGCCGCCTACATAGATGTCGAGCATGCATTGGACCCCGTTTATTCGGGGCATATCGGCGTGAATATCGATGATATGTATGTCTCGCAGCCCGATACCGGAGAGCAGGCGCTGGAAATTTGCGAAGCGCTGGTGCGCAGCGGCGCCGTGGACATCATCGTGGTAGATAGCGTAGCCGCGCTGGTGACGAAGGCAGAGATTGAAGGCGAAATGGGTGATAGCCAGGTTGCCTCCCAAGCCCGCTTAATGTCTCAGGCGCTCCGTAAGTTGGCGGCAGCCATCGGCAGGTCCGGGGCGGCAGTCATCTTTATCAACCAGCTGCGGGAGAAAGTCGGCATCGTTTTCGGCAATCCAGAAGTGACACCCGGCGGCCGCGCGCTTAAATTTTACGCTTCGGTGCGTATTGATTTAAGGCGCACGGAAACGTTGAAGCAGGGCGAGGAAGCCATCGGCACCCGGGTGAAAGCCAAGATTGTGAAAAATAAAGTCGCGCCGCCTTTCCGCACGGCTGAGTTTGATATCATGTTCTCCCACGGCATCAGCCGCGAGGGGGATCTGGTGGATTTGGGCGTAGAGCTGGGCATTATCAAAAAGTCTGGGGCATTCTTCTCCTGGGGTGATGTGCGTCTCGGGCAGGGAAGAGAAAATGTGAAACAATTCCTTGCCGAAAAACCGGAAATGATGCAGGAGATAGAAAAACAGGTTAGAGCCTCAGCCATGCCGGATACGCCGGTATCTCAAGACCAGTGAAACCCTGAGTATTTCATACTGCTGGTAAAATTGAAGAAGCTGAGGTCTGACCTCGGCTTTTTGTGTTTTTAAAGGTAAAAAATGAGTAAAATAACCGCTTTAAAACCGGCGAAAAACCGGCCGAACCGGGTGCATTTATATCTGGACGGTAAATTTATCGGCAGTCTGGAAACTGTCCAGGTAAAACGCGGGGGTTTAACCGTTGGCGCCGAATTTGAGGGCGCCCAGTTGGAAGCGCTTTTACTGGCTTTGCAGACTACCCGCTGTCTGAATGCGGCTTACCGCTACCTCAGTTACCGACCCCGGAGCGAAGCCGAACTGCAGGAACGGCTGCAAAAACGTGGTTTTACGGCGGCACAGATTGACGCCACACTGGGAAAACTGAAAGAGCAGCGACTGCTGGATGATATGAAATTCGCGGAGTTCTGGCAGGAAAACCGCCAGGCTTTCAGTCCCCGCAGCCGGTGGCTCACGGGCCGGGAGCTGGCGCAAAAAGGCGTGAGCGCGGATATTGTGAAAGACGCGGTGCAGCATATCGACGAGGATGCGGCGGCTTATGAAATCGCCAGCCGCCGGGCGCCCCGGCTGGCGGCCGCGGAATACGAAGAATTCCGCCGGAAAATCGGGGGGTTTTTGCAGCGGCGTGGGTTTGGTTACGCGGTCATTCACCGGACGCTGAACAAGGTCTGGGATGAAATAAAGAAAAAAGGATAAAGGTATAACCCTCACACTAACCCTTAAGTGGTCGTGTTCCGGGTTACAAGTAAAAAAGTGAGGTAAAAATATATGTCGGAAAACATCACTACCATTCTTCTAATTATTTCCTGTTTCATTATTGGCGCCGTGCTTGGCGGCGCCATCATCTTCTTTTTCCGCCGGATGTCGGTCAACCGTCTCCTGAAGGTTGCGCAGCGGCGTGCCACCAAAATCGGGCTGGAAGCCAAGGATGAAGCCAAAACCATTACGGACCAGGCTAAACTAGAGGCGGATAAAATCCGCAACACCGCGGAAAATGAATACCGCGAACGGCGCAACGAAATTCAACGCCAGGAAAACCGGCTGCTTTCCAAGACGGAAAATCTGGAACGCAAACTGGAGGGTGTCGCCCAGCGCGAGCGCGCCCTGAACAACAAGGAAAAATCGCTGGAAACTTTACGCGCACAATTGGAAGACGCTAAGGCGCGGGAGGTAAAGCAACTCGAAATCATCGCTGCGATGTCTGCCCAGGAAGCAAAAGAAATCCTGCTGCAGCGGGTCGAGGGCGAGATGAAGGAAGAGGGCGCCCGCCGCCTGCGCGAGTGGGAAATGAAGCTGAAAGAAGAAGCCGACCTGAAAGCTCAGGATATCCTGGCGCAGGTAATCCAGCGTTCAGCTTCGGAAATCACCTCGGAAACTACCGTAGTAAGCGTGCCGTTGCCGAGCGATGAGATGAAAGGCAGGTTAATCGGGCGCGAAGGTAGAAATATCCGCGCCCTGGAGCAGGCGACCGGGGTCGACCTGATTGTGGATGATACCCCGGAAGCGGTCACGCTATCCAGTTTTGACCCCGTGCGGCGCGAAATCGCCCGCGTGGCGCTGACGAAGCTGATTTTAGACGGCAGAATTCACCCGGCGCGCATCGAAGAGGTGGTGAAGAAGGCGGAAGAGGAAGTGGACGCGGAAATACAAGCCGCCGGTGAACAGGCTGCCTACCGCGTGGCGATTCAGGGTTTACGGCCGGAAATCATCAAGTTGATGGGCAGGCTGAAATATCGCACCAGCTACGGGCAAAGCGTGCTGGAGCACAGCGTGGAAGTCGCTTATATGGCGGGGATGATTGCCGCCGAACTCGGCGCCAACATTAACCTCGCCAAGAAAGCCGGTTTGCTGCACGATATCGGTAAAGCCGTAGACCGGGAAGTGGAAGGCACGCATGCCGCCATCGGGGCGGACCTGGTGAAACAATGGGAAAAATCGCCGGAAGTGGTGGCGGGTATCGCCGAACATCACCTGGAAACATCGAATACCAGTCTCTGGGGCTTTATCGTCGCCGCCGCCGATGCAATCAGCAGCGCGCGTCCCGGCGCCCGGCGCGAATCACTCGAAAACTACATTAAGCGTCTCAAAGCCCTGGAAGATATCGCCAACAGCTTCAAGGGCGTGGACAAGTCCTTCGCCATTCAGGCGGGTCGTGAAATCCGCATCCTGGTGAAACCGGAGGAAATCGATGACCTCGGCGCGATGCGTCTGGCGCGGGACATTGTGAAAAAGATTGAAGAAGGTATGGAGTACCCGGGACAAATCCGGGTGACGGTGCTGCGGGAAACCCGCGCCGTGGACTACGCGAAATAAATTGACGGTTTAAACAAATGAGAATCCTGGCAATTGGAGATGTCATCGGCAAGCCGGGCAGACAGGCGCTGTCCCGGCTGCTGCCGTCTCTGAAAGAGGCATACGCGGTAGATTTCACCATCGTCAACGCCGAAAACTCCGCCGGCGGCATCGGGGTGACGCCGGAAACCGCCGCCGATTTGTGGGCGGCCGGCGCCGATGTGCTGACTTCCGGCAATCACGTCTGGGCATACAAAGAGATCCTGTCGGTACTGGACAGCGAGGCACCCATTATCCGCCCTTACAACTATCCGCCCGGGGTCAACGGCCGCGGCTATTTGATTAAAAATGGCGTGATGGTGGTGAACCTCATCGGCAGAACCTTTATGTCCAGTTACGATTGTCCCTTCCGTACCCTGGACGCGCTTCTGGAGCAGGTAAAAGATAAACCTCCGGTAATCGTGGTGGATTTCCACGCCGAAGCGACCTCGGAGAAGGTGGCATTAGGCAGGTATTTCGACGGCAGAGTGAGCGCCGTCCTCGGCACCCATACCCACGTCGGCACCATTGACGCGCAGATACTCGCCGGGGGCACCGCTTACGTTACCGATATCGGTATGACCGGGCCGGTGGATTCGGTTATCGGCGATGACCCGGAAATGGTTCTCAAACGTTTTCTCACCATGCTGCCGCACCGGCTTTCTGCCGGTAAAGGGAAAACGGTTATGAACGCGATTCTGGTGGACATTGATAATATCAGCGGGAAAGCGACCCGCATCGAACGTCTGCAGAAGGAAACGGAATAGTGGCGAAAATAGACCTGCATATTCATACTTCGGCTTCCGACGGCAAGTTTACACCGGCGGAAATCGTGCAGAAAGCCGCGGACCTGGGGCTGGAGACGATTGCTATTTCAGACCATGACACGGTCAACGGCATCGTGCCGGCGCTGGAAGCGTCAAGAGATTATCCTGGTTTGAAAGTAATCCCGGCGGTTGAGTTGAGCACCGACGTCCCCAGCGGCGAAATCCATATACTGGGTTACTATATTGATTACACGCACGCCGGTTTCGAGGAGAACCTGACCCGGATGCGCAACTCGCGGCTGGAGCGCGCCCGCAAGATGATTGAGAAACTGGGTGATTTGGGGGTAAAAATCGATTACACCCGGGTGCAGGAAATCGCGGGTGACGGCACGCTGGGGAGACCGCATATCGCCCAGGCGATGATAGAAAAAGGCTATATCCAGGAATTTAAAGAGGCTTTCAGCAAATATATCGGCCACGGGGGTCCGGCTTACGTGGAACGGGATAAATTGACACCCGTGGAAGCGGTGCAGTTAATTTTAAACACCGGCGGGCTGCCGGTGCTGGCTCACCCTTTGACGGCGGGCAACGTGGAGGCGATGATTATTGAACTCAAAGCCGCCGGGCTTGTGGGGATGGAAGTGTATTATGCCGCCTATGCTTTCGAGGAAGTCAGCCCTCTTCTGGGGTTGGCTTACAAGCACGGTTTGATTGCTACCGGCGGCACCGATTATCACGGCATCGAGAATACCAGCGAAACGATGATGGGTGCGGTAGATGTCCCCGCCAAAGCCGTGGAGCAACTTACGCGCCTGGCGCAGCAGCGCGGTCTCAAAATACCGATTCTTGACAGGGAGTGAAAATGATACTGGAATTCGTTCTGCTTGTCATCGGGGCTTACCTGCTGGGCGCGGTGCCGGCGGCTTACCTGGCGGTAAAATGGACGCGCGGCGTCGATATCCGTAAACTGGGCACCGGCAAGGTGGGCGCGTCTAATGTTTTAAACGCGGGTCCCAAATGGGCGGTAATTCCGGTAATGATTTTCGATATCGGCAAGGGGGCGCTGGCAGTCTGGGTGGCGAAGCTGATTGGTTTGAGCGCTTGGGAGCAGGGCACGGTGGGTTTAGCCGCTATCGCCGGGCATAACTGGCCGATTTACCTGGGTTTTAAGAGCGGCGGGCGGGGCGTTTTTGCTTCGCTGGGGGTAATCACCATGTTCTCCTGGCCGGCGGGCTTGTTCTGTTTAGTATTCTCTTACCTGTTAGCGCCGTTGCATCAATTGGCGCTGGGGGTTTTCTTATCCTACATTTGCTTACCGTTAATGGGTTGGTTTGTAACGTTCCCTTATCCCGAGGGATATCGCCTGCCGGTAACAGGGATTTTTATCGCGATTGCGGTGATAGGGCTGGGGAAAAGGCTAATTGCTAGCCGTAATAAACTGAGTAAAGATACCCCCTGGTCGTCGGTCCTTTTCTACCGGCTGCTGTTCGACCGGGATATCCGCGACCGTAAGCTGTGGAACACCGGCGGCAACGGCGCCGCGGGGTGAAGTTTATTTCTGCATCCAGACCCATTTGCGGGCAATGAGAAACCGCACGATGAACACCAGTAAAATCGCCAGCGCGGCCGCGGGCACCGGGGGCAGATTCAGGTAGTGCGCGAACAGGTATAACACCAGCATATCCAGCAGCAGGGTCGCCAGCGCCATCGTGAAATAGCGCAACCCCCCGAAGCTTTTTTCCGTCCAGCCTTTGAAAGTCCAGAATTTGTTCAGCAGGTAATTGCTGAGAATCGCTACCAGCGAGGAAATGGTGAATGGCAGCAGGTAATAATCCGTGCCGAGAAAACTGCCCTTGACGGTGAACGCGGGTGCCGGGGGCCACTGGATGAGTGCGTTCATAATAGCGATGTTGATGATGAACCCGATGCCGCCGACCATCATAAAGTTGATAATCTGAAACTTCGCCAGGTATAAAGCCACCAGTTGCTGCACATATTGCCAGATGATTTTACGGGAGAGCTTGGAAGTGCCTCTGGCTCGCGGCGAAAATGTGTAGGGCACCTCGGACATTGATTTGTAGCGGCCGCGGACCGCGATTTCCAGACCAATTTTCCACCCCACCGGGCTTAATTTGCTCACGTCCAGCGCCGCCCGCCGGAAACCGAACAGTCCGCTCACTCTATCCTTGATGCGGTACAGCAGTGGTAATGCCAGTAGATTTGCCACGAAGGAAACTATCTTGCGCGTGAATTTCCACTCGCCGGGGCTGCCGCCTTTAGCGTAGCGCGAGCCCATTACCAGCTCGTGGCTTTGCAGGGCGGAGAACATCGCCGGCAAAACTTCCGGAGGATGTTGGAGGTCGGCGTCCATCACGATGACGAATTCGGAATCGGAAGCTTTAATGCCGTCCACGACAGCGGAGGCGAGCCCGCGCTTGTCCTTGCGCACCAGCACTCGGACGGGGTATTTTTGCGCCAGCTGATTGATTGCCTCGGCGGTGCCGTCGCGGCTATTATCGTCCACGAAAAGGATTTCGAAATTGACGTTTTTAAGTGCAGCGGTAACTCTTTCCGTGAGCAGCCCGACATTTTCTCTTTCGTTGAAAGTGGGCACGATGATGGCTAAGGTTTTTTTCATTTTCCCGATCCCGGCTAACTTTAGTCTCAAATATCATAACATATCACAGGGATTTATCGCGCGCGGACGCAGCCCGGTACTTGACATCATTCATCCGTGAATCTTAACATACACTTTAGGATTGTCTGGAAGGAAATACGAATGTTTCTGGATTTGATAACGAATTACGTGTTGATTGTTCCTGCCTGTACCTGGATTGTAGCGCAGCTTATCAAGATGATGGTGGCGCTGGCGAAGGGCGACGGGCTGGATTTGAGCTACATGGTGAGCAGCGGCGGCATGCCCAGTGCGCACTCCGCCGTGGTCAGCGCCCTGGCAACCTCGGTGGCGATGACGGAGGGGTTGGGGTCGACCTCCTTCGGGATTGCGGTGATATTGGCAATGATTGTAATGTACGACTCCGCCGGGGTGCGGCAATCGGTGAGCCAACAATCGGTGGTGTTGAACCGCATGGCGCGGGAATTGAAAAAGCACCAACCGCTGATAAAGCTTGAAGCCGATTTGAGAGAGCTGGTAGGCCACACGCCGTTCCAGGTGATTGTGGGGGCGGCGCTGGGGATTGCCATTGCCTGGGTATGGCTGTTCTGGGCGGGGTTTTAGAGTAAAATAACCAGACATAAATACTGTATTCGTCCTTATCTCATAAGTAAATGCATGTTATGGTGGCGCCGACATCGTTTTTCCGTTCTTCTCTGCAGGGGCTAAGGTAAAACAATCACGAAGAAGTAGAACTAAGATTTTTACCGGCGGTTGCGTACCAACTCCAGGTACGGGACATCGTCTATGATTCTGACGATGACGGTAATTTGGACAACTGTCCCGATATCAACCGGGTGCTTCAGCCCTAAACTACCGCCAGTAACAAAAATTGCATAGCCGCCGGCGTCTTGCAGTATCCAATCGCTGCGGGTTAGCGGCGGGCTACCGAAATTTGTTTCCCAGCCGCGATACGTGCCACTGATGGTAACCGTCTGCCCCTCATAGTCCCCGGGGAATTGCAGGATACCCTCAATGGAAGTATTCAGGGGTGCGAAATTTGCGGTGAGGTTCAGGTCGCAGTTCATGGCGACGGAAACAACCGGGGCAGACGCGTCCCCGATGATTGCCCATACGTCGCCGGTCCACTGTTGGAAAGCATTACCAGGATCGGGGACGGCAGTCAATGTAATTTCACTTCCCCGCGGATAAACATGTGAGCCTGCCACCGGGTTAATAGTCCCGCCGCCGTTAGTATTTAGAGTGAGCGCGTAAGCTTGACTGGCGAAAAAAGCGTTCACTATCTTGTTGCCATCGAGCGTGACGGATACTGTCGGATTTTCTAACCCGGCAATCTCCGGGCAACCGCCCCAGAACAGAAAATCGTAACCGGGAGCTGGAGTAGCGGTTATTTCGAAGGTAGTGCCGGGATAACGGATGTACCTGCCCGGAGGCGTCGATATCTCGCCGCCTTCCGGCGGGTAAACCCCGGTAGTGAGCGCGTAAGCGACCGGCGGCAGCGTAATGCAGTACTCGTTGGCTTCTTCCGACTCATAAATAGACCCGCCGGTGTCCAGCTTGAAAATGAGGTATTTTTCGCCATTGGCGATGAGATCGGGCACGTAAACCGATAGGGTATCGGTGTAAGAAGCTCCCGGTAGCAGCGTTTCTGTCCCGGAGTGCAGTCTCCCGGTAATAATGCGATCGGTGCTATTATCGTATGTATCGTCTACTGATGCCCAGAGCTGGTCCTCCCAGAAGAGCCCCGCGATAGCGGCGTTGCCGCAATTGGTTACGCTCATAGTGAGGGTGAGAGAATCCTCGGCGCCAAAGGTCGATTCGCTGTCTGGTCCTTCCGCAAAACCTGTGATGGTGCCGGCATCATTGGCAATGTCCAGGTCCGGGAATCTGACCAGGAGAGGAGAAAATTCCTCGGTGTGCAGTCGCAGCCCCTCCGCCTCGTACCAGACTGCCAGTATCAGGTAATACATACCCGACTCCGGGAAAAATTCCTCGAGTTGTTCCAGGTAGATATTTGTTTCCCCTTCCAGTGTAGTCAAAGACGCCCGGTGACAGTGATAATCGTCGGTTTGATTCCAGAAAATATCTCCGGAAAGAAAAATGCCCAGCGAATAAAGAGCGATGGGAAATTCGGGGTCCAGGTTGACAAGTCGCCAGGACACCGTGAAGCTCACGGAGTTCCCGGCAATGACAGTTATTTCAGGCGGAGAATTGAATTCGGAGATGCCAATGGATGCCGGCATTTCTTCCGCATAGGTTTTTCCCGCGCAGCCGAAAGCCGTAAAAAACGCGAGCAGAAGAGCCAGCAGGCACCGGCTCGTTTGTTTTACTGCCGCCCAGTTTTGCACCACAGCCCGATTATAGGATGGTCTTATACGATTGTCAAACGGTTGGTAACGCAGTAATACTTGCATTTGGCTGAAACTAAAGATATGAAGAAATTTCTACACAAAGACCCCCCCGTATCAAGTATGGGGCAAGCTCTAAATCCCCGCCCTGTCAGGGCGGGGAGATAATACGAGATGGAGGTCATTCGCCCTCCATTCCTTCAGCTACGCTCAGGGCAGGCTTCTAGAACTTCTACCCAGTCCCGACCAGATTACAGCTTAACATCGTCAACCAAAAGCAAGGAGAACCGGTAACGCCCTCCTCACTGGATAACGGCGTTAATGTTACTTGCCTGCATTAATTACGAGCTTGATCTCTAATGAGAAGAATGTTTACGGGTACGCCTTGTCACCTGAGATATCAGTATGACCAGAAAGGCGATTGTATCCCAGCCTGCGCTGGGATGCAAAAATGCAGGTGTTATTTTTCGCCGAACTGTTCGCGGAGGGTGCGCTTTAGCACCTTACCCACCGGGTTCCGGGGGAGTTCTTTCACGAAGATGACGGCACGCGGCCGTTTGTAACTGGCTAGCTTCTCGCGGCAGTATTCCATAATTTCCGCGGGGGTGCAGTCCTCATTCCCCGGCCGCAGTACACAGATGGCTTTCGGCACTTCTCCCCACTCGGCGTCCGGCACCCCGATGACGGCGGCTTCGCTGATTTTGGGGTGGGAGTGGAGCACATTTTCCAGTTCTTCCGGTGAAATGTTTTCCCCACCGCGGATAATCATATCGGTGGCGCGTCCCGCCAGGAAAAAATACCCGTCTTCGTCACGGTAACCAATATCGCCGGTATGCACCCAGCCGTCCTTATCAATGGTTTTTTTAGTTTTTTCCGCGTCTTTCCAGTAACCGCTCATAACCCGCGGACCGCGTGCCACGATTTCGCCCGTTTGCCCGTGGGGCAGCTCATTCCCCTGCTCGTCCACGATTTTCATTTCCACGTCCGCCATCGGTTTACCAATAGATGACAACCGCCGTAACTTCTTTTCGCGCTCCGCCTCCGTCGCGCCGGTGATAACGTGGTCTTCGGGATTGAGTGCGGTAATGGTGGAAGCGGTCTCCGTCTGCCCGAAAGCGTTGATGAAACTGACTTTGGGGAAAACCTGAATCGCCTTTTTAATCACTTCCAGCGGCATCGGCGCGGCGCCGTAGGTAATCACCTTAAGGCTGCTTAAGTCAAATTCCTTGAAGCGCGGGTTTTCGATGAGGAGCTTCAGCATCGTGGGAACCATCATGGCGCGGCTGACTTTTTCTTGCTGTACCAGTTCCATCCATTCCACCGCGTCAAACTGCCGCTCGATGACCAGCGTCCGGCCGCCGTAAACCGCCGCCATCATCGCCTGTATGCCGGCGATGTGGTACAGCGGCACGGTGAGGATATTTTTTTCCTCGGTCTCCGGGTCCGGCGGCGTCACGTTCTGCAATACGTAGATGGAAAAGCTCTGGTGGGTGAGCATCACGCCTTTAGGGAAGCCGGTAGTGCCGGCGGTGTACATCAGGATGGTCATATCGTCGTCGGCAATTTCCGTGAAAATATCGTCGGGAGAAGCGTTATTCAACAGCGCGGCGTAGTCCAGTTTCCCCGGGGCAGGGTGGTCGGCGGAGATATAATGTTTCACGGTGGTCAGGTTGGTTTTGAAGCTATCCACCAGTTCCAGGTAACGGTCGCCGATAATCACCGCGACGGCGTCGGCGGTGTTGAGCATATAGGTAAGTTCGTTGCCCTTGGCGCGGTAGTTCAGTGGTACCAGGACCGCGCCGATTTTGGCGCAGGCAAAGTAAGTTTCGATGCACTGGTGGCAGTTGACCATCAAGGTAGAGACCCGGTCGCCCCTGGCGACGCCGATGTCTTGGAGCGCATGCCCCAGCCGGTTGGCGCGCTCATTCAGCTGCGCAAAGGTAAAGCGTTTGTCTTCAAAGACAATGGCAGTTTTTTCCGGGCAGATAGCCGCCGTGATACCGAGGAATTCGGTGGTATTCATTAACCCCTCCCGCTCATTTTTTATGTTTCACCGTTAACGGTGTGAAACCTTTTTTATGCCGTTTATCCGGGCGCATGAGAAGGAGGGGTTAAGAGGTTAGAACTCGATTTCTTTGAGGTCAGGACTGACAATCAGCTTCGGTTCGGTGACCGACTGCACGTCCGCGGCGGTCAAGCCGGGGGCGACTTCTTTGAGCACCAGCCCTTTCGGGGTTACTTCCATCACTGCCAAATCGGTAAAAATCATATTTACTTTGCCGGCGGTGGTGGGCGGGAAGGTAATTTCGTTAACGATTTTGGCATTGCCTTCCCTGGTGGTATGTTCCATTGCCAGGAAGAGTTTTTTTGCCCCGGCGCAGAGGTCCATCGAGCCGCCGATATTGCCGATATCCAGCCCGCGTTCCGGGTTCGCCCAGCCGGCGTAATCGCCGCGGGCATTGACCTGCATGGCGCCCATCACCACCACGTCCATCCGCTTGCCGCGGATCATGGTAAATGAGTCGACGATATCAAAATAAACTGTGCCGGGTAATTCCATGACCGGCTGGCAGCTGGCGTTAATTAAATCCTGGTTAACCATATCGCCATCGGCGAGCGGCCCATTCTTGAGCATGCCAATCTCAGCCTGCAGGATGATATCTTTACCTTCCGTCCAGTTGCTTATTAAAGTAGGGATGCCGATACCGAGGTTGACATAATCACCGTCTTTGATTTCTTTGCTGACACGCAGCGCAATCATTTCCCGGGGGATACCTTCTAATTTCATCTCTTTCTTTCCTCTAGTCAATCGTTACCGCGAAACTGATTCTGGGAACCTGGATAAGGCGTTTGACGTAAACCCCGGGGGTATGAACGTCGTCCCCGTCGATTTGCCCGGGTTCGACCACGTTCTCCACCTCGGCAATCGTGACCGCGGCGGCAGCCGCCATCACCGGGTTGAAATTACGAGCGGTTTTGCTGTAACGCAGATTGCCCTCGGTATCGCCTCTAAAGGCGTGAATGAAAGCGAAATCCGGTTTCAGGGCGTACTCCAGTACATATTTCCGTCCGTTGAATTCGCGGGTTTCTTTAGGAGTGCGGTTGGCAATGATGTTGGTGACGACGGCTTTTTCCACCACGGAGCCGATGCCCGTGGGCAGGAACACCGCCGGCACGCCCGCGGCCGCGGCGCGGTACCTTTCCGCCAGCGTGCCCATCGGCACTACTTCCAGTTCTACTTCACCCTTTCTTACCGCCTGTTCAAACGGGTCCTGTCTTCCCTTGGTGGCGGAACGGAACAAGCCGTAAGAATCAATGACCTTGCGCACCTGTTTGTTGATAACGAGCTGCCGCATTTCATCGGCGGCGCCGACCAGCGGCCCGCAGCCGCAGGTGAGGGTAAGATTTTTGACCTTTTTGGCGATTAATGCCCGCAACAGCAGACGCGGTACCCCGCAGGCGAAGAACCCCGCCACCGCAATCGTGGCGCCGTCTTTGACGTCCGCAATCGCCTCTTCCATTTTTTCACAGACTTTGTTCATCTCGAATCGCTAGACTCCTTTTCTTCTGCAATCAATATTCGCTTCAAGCTTGACCGGTTTGGCAACCCGGGTCAAGCGTTTCTGCCTTCAGCAACTAATTACACTGTATCCTAAACGCGCTTCCAATGCCAGTCCCTGCGCCAGCGGCAGTTCCAGTCCGCGGCTCACCGCCTGTTTGACGGCGCGCAGCACACCGGTTTCATAGCGGCAGAGTTGGTCCGCCAGCTTTTCCGCCGCCGGGAGCAATGCCGCGCGCGGCAGTACACGGTTGACCATTTTCATTTTCAGGGCTTCCGGGGCTTTGACCCAGCGTCCGGAAAAGAGCATTTCCAGCGCGTGGCCGCGGCCGATGATACGGGGAATGGTCTGGCTGCCCCCGGCCGCCGGGATAATCCCCAGCCCCATTTCCGGTACCCCGAACTGAGCATCCTCGGTGGCGAGGCGGATGTCGCAGCACATTGCCATCTCGATGCCGGAACCCAGGCAGTAGCCGTGAATCGCGGCGATGATGGGCTTATCAATGCTTAAGAATAATCCCCAGACATCGCGGGAAAAGCGGGCGCGGCGCGCGTTTACCGGCGGCGGCGCGGTGAGAAATTCCTTGAGGTCGGCGCCGGCGCAGAATGCCCGGTCCCCGGCGCCCCGCAGCATCACCACCCGCACTTCCGGGTCGTCTTTGACGGCGCTTAATGCCTCGTAAAGCTCATCCCTCATACGGATGTTGTAAACATTCAATGCCTGCGGGCGGTTGAGCGTGATATAAGCCTTGCCGTTTTGTTTGGCGTAAATAATCGTCTCGAAATCGCTCATCGCGGTTATTTACCCTCGAACCGGGGAGTTCGTTTTTGCTGAAATGCCCGGATGCCTTCAACACGATCCCGGGTGGTGTGCAGGAGGAAATAGAGGTCGGCTTCCAGCCGTAGCCCCTGGTCGAGGGTTAAATCCAGTCCTTTGTTAATAGCTTCTTTGATGTAGCGGAAGGCGTAGGGGGCTTTTTGTGCCATTGCCTGCGTCATTGCTTCAATTTCCTTATTCAAGGCTTCTTTTGCCACCACAGCGCCTATCAACCCAATCTCACGGGCGCCGGCGGCGGTCAGAGTTTCTCCGGTGAAAAGCATTTCCAGCGCCGGGGCTTTGCCCACCAGCCGCGGCAGCCGCTGGGTGCCGCCGTCCGCGGGCAGGAAGCCGAGCGCGACGTTGGGAAAGCCCAGCCGGGCGTTTTTGGTGGCGATTCGTACGTCACAAGCCAATGCCAGTTCCAGCCCCTGTCCCCGGGTGCTGCCCTGAATGCCACAGACGATCGGAACTTCCAGTGCGGCGATGGCGGCGGCGACGGGGAGAATATCGCCGGGCGCCGGTTTGCGTTTTGCCCCCGGCTGCTCGAATGAATTACCGCGGCAGAAGTCCCTGCCGTTAGCGGTGAGCGTCACCACGCGGATATCTTCATCCTGCTGAATCAGCGCGCAGGCGTCGATGATTTCCTGGGACATCGTGAGGTCGAGGATGTTCCCGGAATCCGGACGGTTGAGGACAATCCGGGCAATACGGTCCTGAATTTGCAGAGTAATTGCGGCGTAAGCCATTTTTCAGCCTTTTCACAGAATAGCGCGCGGGGCTAAAAACAAGCCAGATTTATATTATCGTAACAGGCGCGGAGCGTCAAGAAGCCCCAACTCTATTATCCTACCTGCGCAGACGATTATATAGAGACATATTACTTAATTCGACGGGGTTTTATACTGAGAGTCGAGCGTTGTTTAATCGGTATGGGTCCCCGGTCAAGTCGGGGATGGGAAACAAAAAGAAACATATCACTTGCATTTGGTTGAACTAAAGATATGGAGAAGTATCTACACAACGACCCACCCCTGAATCCCCGCCCTATCAGGGCGGGGGGAGATGATACGAGATGGAGGGCATTCGCCCTCCATTCCTTCGTCCATCCTTCGACAGGCTCAGTACAAGCGCTCAGGACAGGCTTCTGGAACTTCTACCCAGTCCCAATCAGATTACAGCTACTCATCGTCAACCAAAAGCAAGGAGAACCAAAAGAAAGGAGCGGCTTTCAGCCGCTCCTTTCTTGTCTTAACGTCATCCCCGCGAATGCGGGGATCCAGCCCCTACTCCAACTGCACAATCTGAGCGTCGGCTTTACCGTCGGCAATGTGCAGTAAACCCACCGTGCCGGGTTTGGGGAGATAGTGCGGCATCGTCGCGGAGCCGGGGTTAATCAGCAGCGTGCCTTTGAAATCTTCCATCTCCACCTTGTGGCTGTGACCGAAGACGACGACATCCGGCGGCGGGAATGGCTTACGGTGCCCCCGGCGGGGGAAAAGCGTCTGGTAAGACGGCGACTCGTGCTCGGGGTTGATGTTGCCGTACTGCGGGCGGATATGCGTGACCCAGACCGTCAGTCCGTCAAGCGTGAGCACCTGCTTGCCGAGGACGCGTTTGTCCTGCCCGATGTCCTCTTCCATATCGTCATCGCCCTGCGCCGCCAGCACCGGGGCGAGAGTCTCCAGTTCGTCCAGCACCCGGGGAATCCAGATGTCCCCGGCGTGAAGAATGAGGTCGACACCTTTAAAGGCGGTTTTGATGAGAGTCAGCGGCAGCTTTTGTTCCGGCGTGGCGATGTGCGTATCTGAAATCAAGCCGATTAACATTGTCTTTAGTTTGCCTGACTCAAGCGGTAGATGTCAAACAAAAAAGCCCTCCACTCGGAGGGCTTTTTTAATTTCACTAAAGGCGGTTTGCTGTGGTAACTTGTTTGCTGCTCGGTAGCTTGTTTACCGTTCAACAACTTGTTGTTGTTCAGCAACTTGTTTGCTGTTCAGCAACTTGTTTGCTGTTAACGCTTGGTATACTGCGGCGCCTTGCGGGCTTTGCGCAGACCGGCTTTCTTACGTTCCTTGGCGCGGGAGTCGCGGGTCAACAAGCCGCTCTGGCGGAGTTTGAGTTTGTTCTCCTCGGATGCCTGTAACAGGGCACGGGCGACACCCATGCAGATGGCCCCGGCCTGCCCGGTCATACCGCCGCCGGTAACCTTGACCACCACGTTGTATTTATTCAAGCTATCGGTTACCACCAGGGGGCGCGTAATGGCGTACCGGTACTCGGTGCGGGTATATCTTTCTTCGTAAGGAGTACCGTTGACCACAATGGCGCCCTTGCCCGGCATCAAACGCACGCGGGCGATAGTTTCCTTTCTTCTGCCGGTGCCGTAAAAATATTTTTCTTCCATGAATTCCTCTCTTTACTTAGCTGGAGCTTCGGTTTTTTCCGCGGTTTTGGCGGGCTTCTCTTTTTTCAGGGTAAAAGGATGGGAGTCCCCGGCGAAGACCCGCAGTCTTTTCATCATTTTGGCGTTTAAAATATTGCGGGGCAGCATACCCTTGACGGCATGCTCGATGACCTGTTCCGGTTTGGTCGTCATCAGCTTTTCCAAGCTGACACCGGTTAATCCCCCGGGGTACATCGAATGGCGGTAGTACATTTTCTGCTCGCCTTTCTTGCCGGTGAATTTCACCTGCCCGGCGTTGATGACGACGACGAAATCGCCGCAATCGGCGTTCCGCGCGAACATCGGTTTGTGCTTGCCCATCAACAGGGCGGCGGCGCGGGTGGCGACTTTGCCCAGGATTTCGTCTTTAGCGTCGATGACGTGCCATTCGCGCTTAATTTCACTGGCTTTAGGACTGTAAGTTTTCATCATTTCATTTCCTCGAATGTTAAGGGATAATTTACTTTTACCAGGGCGAGACCGCACGCCGGGAGCGTGGGACCGGCCAGCCCGGGCTGTCTGGATTCTAAAATGTTTTCAAATTCGGTCAGGCTCATTCTGCCGGCGCCGACCTGCAGCAGTGCCCCGGCGGTGTTGCGTACCTGGTGGCGCAGGAAGGCGTTCGCGATGATGGTGAAAACCGTGAGGTGATCCTTTTTCACCACGTCGGCGCGGTAAACGTGCCGGAAGGTACTCTTTTCCGGTTCGCTCCCGATTTCACTGGCGAAGGAGGCAAAGTCGTGCGTGCCGAGCAGCCGTTGGCAGGCAGCGTTCATCGCCGCGATGTCGGGTTCGCCGCTAATACGGTGGGCGAAACGCGCCGTCAGCGGGGAGCGGGTCGCGCTGGAGATAAAAGTGTAGGTATACTCCCGGCTGGCAGCCATCCGCCGCGCGTTGAAGTCTAGGGCAACCGGGTGTGCCGCTTTGACGGCGATATCCGCCGGTAAATGGTAATTCAACCCGTGAACATAGGCTTCCGGCGGCAGCTTCGCGGTGTTTTTGAAACTCACCACCTGTCCGTAAGCGTGGACGCCCGTATCGGTGCGGCTGGAAGCGGCGATGCGGATGTTCTCCCCGGTGAGGGCTTTTAATGCCTTCTCCAGTTCGCTCTGGATGGTGGGTTGTCCCGACTGCAACTGCAGACCGTAGTAATGCGTGCCGTCGTATTCCACGACCAGCGCGTATCTCACAGCGACCGCATCCGGCTTCTCCGCCTTATCAATTTCGGGAATCCTCGTGGCTAAAACCATTTATTTGACCAGCTCCAGTTTTACTAACGGGGCGCTGTCTCCGAGCCGCGGCCCGAGTTTGGTCATCCGGGTGTAGCCGCCCTTGCGGTCGGCGTAGCGGGTCGCCAGTTCGTTGAAAAGCTTGGCGGTGACGGCGTCATCAAAAATAACCGACAGCGCCTGCCGGCGCGCGGCGACATCGCCTTTCTTGCCCAGCGTAATCATTTTTTCCGCCAGGACGCGCACATCCTTAGCCTTGGTTTCGGTCGTGGTCACCTTTTCGTAATTTAAAAGGTCGGTGACCAGGTTGCGCTGCAGGGCTTTTTTGTGCCCTGAAGAGCGGGTTAATCTTCTGCCGTGTAATTTAAGTCCCATGGTTTTCCACCTGTAATTTTAATTGCGTTCGAGTTTATGCGGTTTCTTCAGCGGCATCATCGATAATCGATTCGCCGTCGGCGGATTTGAGGGTTAAGCCCAGTTCGTTCAGTCTTTCTTCCAGTTCCTTGAGCGATTTGATGCCGAAATTGCGCAGGGTCATCAAGCCTTTTTCACCCCGGGCGATAACCTCGCCCACGGTGGTTATGTTGCCGCGGCGCAGGCAGTTCATCGTGCGCACGGAAAGGTTGAGCTGTTCTACCGGCGTATTGTAGTGCTCGTTATCGGACGCGACCCCGGCGGCTTCTTTCTCCACTTTCACATCCGCCGTTTTCCCGAAGCTGGCGAACGGCGCTACCAGTTCTCCCAGTATCCGGGCGCTCTGGCTCAGGGCGATGTCGGCGGCGATTGTGCCGTCGGTCCAGATTTCCAGGTAGAGGCGCTCGAGGCTGGTTTCCTGCCCCAGATGCAGCGGTTCGATAATGTAGTTAACCTTGCGCACGGGGGTGAAAATCGCATCGATGGGCATAATGCCGACGGTCAGGTTGTCCCCGGTTTCCGCCGGTTTGAATCCCACGCCGGTCTGCACGTCGAACTCCACGTAGAGTTTGGCGTTTTTAGAGTCGAGCGTCGCCAGGTACAGTTCCGGGTTGATAATCTCGAAATCCGCGGATGGTTTGATATCGGCGGCGGTAATTCTGCCCTCGCCGGAGACATCCAGGTAGAGTTTACCCGGCTGGTCGGTGTGAGCTTTGATGCGAATCGCTTTGACGTTGAGGAGGAACTCGATGACATCTTCTTTCACGTGGGGGATGGCGGTGAATTCGTGCTGGACGCCATCGATTTTGACGTGGGTGATGGCGGCGCCGGGCAAATGCCCGAGCATCACACGCCGCAGCGCGTTGCCCAGGGTGACCCCGAAGCCGTTTTCCAGCGGCTCGGCAACGAATCGCCCGAAGTTATCCCGGGTTTCTACGTTTTGAATTTGGGGTATTGCTGAAAGTGACAAATCACTCCTCCTTACCGTGAGTAGTACTCAACGATGCTCTGCCCGTCGAATTTGAAACTGGCGTCATCCAGCATTGGTTGGGTTACTACCTGCCCGACCAGCTTGGCTCTATCCAGATTCAGCCACGCCGGTACGGTTTTGGATTTAATATCTTCGAGCAATTGTTTGAAATACTCGTTTTTCAGGCTGTTTTCACGAACAGCGATGACATCGTTTTCTTTGACCATATAGGACGGGACACCGACTTTTTTGCCGTTAACGTTAATGTGACCGTGCAGCACGATTTGGCGCGCCTGGGAGCGGGAATCCGCGAATCCCAGCCGGTAAACCACATTATCCAGCCGTTTTTCCAGAATTGCTTTCAGGTTGTCGCCGGTGACCCCCGGTTCCCGGGCGGCCTGGGCGAAGAAGCGGCGGAACTGTCTTTCGAATACGCCGTAGCTGTAACGGGCTTTCTGTTTTTCCACCAGCTGGATGCCCCGGTCCGAAAGGCGGCGTCTCCGCCCGCGGCTCGTCTGCGGCTTGCGCTTGCGGTCCATGGCGCATTTAGGCGTCATGCAGCGGGCGCCTTTGAGCATTAATTTATCGCCGCAACGGCGGCAGAGATGACAAACCGAACCCAGATATCTTGCCATGTTCTCTTCCTTATACCCTTCTTCTCTTGGGAGGACGGCAACCGTTATGCGGAATAGGCGTCACATCCTTGATACTGTTAATAATCATACCGGCCGCCTGCAGGGCGCGGATGGCGGCTTCCCGCCCGCTCCCGGGTCCTTTCACAAACACGTCAAGCTGCTTCACGCCGTAACTGGAGCTCTTTTTCACGGCGTCCTGCGCCGCCATCTGGGCGGCGTAAGGCGTGCCTTTACGCGAGCCTTTGAAGCCCACGGTGCCGCTGCTGCCCCAACCCAGCACGTTCCCGGTAGGGTCGGTGATGGTGACGATGGTGTTATTGAAAGACGACTGGATAAAGACTTTTCCCGCCGGTATTATTTTACGTTCTTTTTTTCTGGTTTTATTCTTTTTTGGCGCGGCCATTTTACCTCCGATACTTCAACACTAATTATTTCTTGGTGGCGCCGCGTTTCTTGCCTCTCCCGGCGACCGTCTTCTTGGCGCCTTTGCGGGTACGGGCATTGGTACGCGTACGTTGACCCCTCAGGGGGAGATTGCGGCGGTGCCGGGTGCCCCGGTAAGAACCGATCTCCATGAGGCGTTTAATATTGAGCGTAACTTCTTTACGTAAGTCACCCTCGATGGTGTACTCTTTGTCAATCAATTCACGGATTTTGCCCAGTTCCGCCTCGGTGAGGTCGTCGGCTTTGGTTTCCGGAGCAATGCGGGTCTGTTCCAGGATTTTCTGGCTGGTTTTGGGCCCGATGCCATAAATGTATTGTAATGACACCCAGATTTGTTTTTCTCTAGGAATATCTACCCCGGCGATACGCGGCATAGTAGCATCCCCTCCCTTTTCTCTTTAACCTTGTCTCTGCTTGTGCTTGGGGCGCGTGCAAATAATCCGCACCACCCCATGCCTGCGGATAACTTTACAGTTTTCACATCTGACTTTGACCGAAGCTCTAACTTTCATAATTTACCTTCACTTGAACCTGTAAGTAACTCTGCCGCGGCTTAAATCGTAGGGAGACAACTCGATTAAAACCCTGTCCCCGGGCAGAATCCTGATATAATTTACTCTCATTTTGCCGGAGATATGCGCCAGCACCGTATGCCCGTTCGCAAGCTGTACCCGGAACATTGCGTTCGGCAGCGATTCCTGCACAACCCCCTCGACCTCGATTGTCTCCTTTTTTGCCATAATCTCCTTGATTATGCCCGGGTCAGCACTTCGGCTGCCCCGTCAGTGATGGCGACCGTGTTCTCGAAATGGGCGGAGAGGCTGCCATCGGCAGTGCGTACCGTCCATTTGTTGGCGTCCACCCGGGTTTGCCAACCCCCGAGGTTGACCATCGGCTCCAGCGCCAGGGTCATCCCTTTGACCAGTTTGGGACCCTTCCCTGCCATCAGGCCCAACGGTGATTTGGTGGTGTTGGGTATCTGCGGTTCTTCGTGCATTTGCCGTCCGATGCCGTGACCGGTGTACTCCCTGACCAGCGAAACACCCAGTGGTTCTGCGTAGGCTTCGATGGCGGACGTTACATCGCCCAGCCGGGCGCCGGCTCTGGCGGCGGCAATACCCGCATTTAGCGCTTCCGCGGTAATTTCCATTAACCTCCTGGCTTCCGGGCTGACTTTCCCCACGCCCACGGTACGCGCGGAGTCGCCCTGAAACCCCTGATATATCACTCCAAAATCCAGGGATACGATATCCCCTTCACGCAGTATTCTTTTCCCCGGAATCCCGTGCACGATTTCGTCGTTAACCGATACGCACAGATTCGAGGGGTACCCGTGATAGCCTTTGAAAGAGGGGATGGCGCCCAGTTTCTTCGCTTCTTTTTCAGCGATAGGGTCCAGTTCCTCCGTCCGCATCCCGGGATGAATACTCTCTATTAACTTTTTCAGTACGGTGGCGGTTATCCTCCCTGCCTCTCGCATTATCGCGATTTCAGCATCCGACTTGATGATGATGCTCATCTATTTCCGTCCGGATTTGCCTTTCTTAATAGCGTCCAGAATCCTTTTTCTTATCGCCGGCATTTCGCCTTCGCCGTTTACCTCGGTCAACTTGCCGGTGCGGGTATAGTAATCTATAAGCGGCGCGGTCTGGGTATGGAAAACTTTGAGCCGCTGCTGGATGGTGGCGGGCACATCGTCGGCCCGCTGATAGAGCTCCCCGCCGCATTTATCGCAGACGCCTTTCACCTTCGGCGGTGAGGCGACCTCGTGGTAGGGAGTCTGGCACTTGCGGCAAATCCAGCGTCCGCCCAGCCGTTTCATCAGTTCGGCGTCAGCGACTTTGATGTAAACCACGTCGTCAATGCCTTTGTGCTGCTGGGTTAGCGCTTTATCCAGCGGTTCGGCCTGCGCCAGCGTGCGGGGAAACCCGTCCAGAATAACGCCCCGGGTGCAATCCGGCTGGGAGATTCTTTCCAGCAGCATCGCCACGGTGATTTCATCCGGGACCAGTTGCCCTTTTTCCATATATTCTTTAGCTTTTAACCCCAGGGCGGTGCCTTTTTTCTGGGCATCCCGGAACATATCGCCGGTGGCAATGTGCGCCAACTGCAATTCTTTGGCGACATCCGCCGCCTGTGTCCCTTTGCCCGCCCCGGGCGCTCCGAGAAATACTACGTACACATAAACTCCTATTTAATGAACCCTTCGTAACGGCGCATGGTTAACTGGGCTTCCATCTGTTTCATCGTATCCAGCACCACGCCGACCATAATCAACAGACCCATACTGGAAAGCTGTACCGCCTGCACGTTGGTCACGGTGCGGGCGACGAAGGGAATGATGGCGACTAACGCCAGGAACAATGCCCCGGCGAGGGTAATCTTGGTAATGACGTTGTTAATGTAAGTTTCCGTCTGCTTGCCGGGACGGATGCCGGGAATAAAGCCGCCCTGCCGCTGCAGGGTACCGGGCAGGTTCTGCTCCTGGAAAATCACCATCGTGTAGAAGTAGGCGAAGGCGATGGTGAGGATAAAATACAGCACCCAGTAGGTAAGACCCAGTGGCAACGCGGTATCCGGCCCGAAAATCTTCATAATCGTGTTGGCGAAGTTCGGGTCGGCGCCCACGGGCGCCTGGAAATAGCTGGCAATCATATAGGGGAACATTACCAGTGACATGGCGAAAATCAGCGGTATCATCCCGGCGGAGTTGACCCTTAACGGAATGTGCGTGCCGCCGCTGGAGCGGTACATCCGTCCGCCTTTGAACTGCGTGCGGGCATACTGCACCGGAATGCGGCGATGCGCTTCGGTGAAGATGACAATCATGACGATGGTTGCCAGGACAATTAAGCCGAAGACGACAGCGCCGGCGATATTCGCCGAGCCGCCGACGAGGATATTACCAACCTGTTGCGGGTAGCCGGTCACGATACCGGCGAAGATGAGGATGGAGATGCCGTTGCCGATGCCGTATTCGGTAATCTGTTCGCCCATCCACACCAGCAGCATGGTGCCGGCGGTGAGGGATATAATCATCGATGCCAGCTGTAAAGGCCCGACGGCGCTGATAATGCCGCCCGCCTGGTTCTGCAGGAGCACGATCTGCCCGTAGCCGGAAATAGCCGCCAGGGGAAGGGTGAGCCAGTGGCTGATACGGTTGATTTTATTTCTCCCGGCTTCGCCTTCCTGGGACATCATCTGCAGCTTGGGAATAACGGGCACCATCAAAGTCATAATGATGGAGGCGGTAATGTACGGGTAAACACCCATTGCCGCCACGCTGAAGTTACGCATCGCGCCGCCGCTGAACATATCCAGCAAGCCTGCCATGGCGTTGGTCTGGAAGAACTCGCGCAGCGCCGCCGTATCCACCCCGGGTAAAGGGATGTGGGCGACAAACCGGAACGCTACCAGAATGCCGAAGGTAATGAGGATGCGCCGTCTCAGGTCCGGGAGACGGAAAGCATCCAGCATAGCCTGGATAAGTCGCGGCCTGGTCTGCCTGGGACGCATTACTCTACCTCCTCGGCTTTGCCCCCCGCCTTTTCGATTTTGGCTTTGGCGGTGGCGGAGAATTTAGCGGCTTTGACGGTGAGGGGGCGGTCGATTTCCCCTTCCCCGAGTACTTTGAGCGGGTTCATCCCGTTTTTAATCAAGCCGGCAGCCACCAGTTTAACGGCATCCACTTCGGCGCCGCTTTCGAACACGTTGAGCTGACCGACGTTCACGACATCGTAAGCAGTCTTGTAAATGTTGGTAAAACCGCGCTGGGTGGGCAGTCTCTTGATAATCGGGAGCTGACCGCCCTCGAAGCCGGGTTTCATGCGGAAACCGGAACGGGCTTTTTGCCCTTTGCAGCCTTTACCGGAAAAGTTACCTTTGCTGCCGTTGCCTCTGCCCACGCGCTTGCGGTCTTTCCGTGCGCCGGGGTTGGCGGATATAGTATCTAATCTCATCAACTTAATTCCTCCACCTTCACGAGATGCCTGACGGTGTTAATCATCCCTCTTATAGACGCGGTGTCCTCGTGAATGACGCTCTGGTTGAGACGGTGAAATCCCAGGGATTTCAAGGTTTTCTTCTGGTTCTCGGGGAACCCGATGCCGCTTTTTACCTGAGTAACTTTAATTTTTGCCATTGGTCGCTGCCTCCGCGGCCGGTTCCTGGCGCCGTTTGGCCAGTTCCTCGGCGGGTTTCTTCAGGGAGCTCAAGGCTTTAATGGTTGCCCGGGCAACATTGGTTTTGTTAGAGGTACCCAAAGATTTGGTTAAAATGTCTTTGACGCCAGCCGCTTCCAGCACGGAACGCATACTGCCGCCGGCGATGATGCCGGTGCCCGGCGCCGCCGGTTTGAGCAACAATATGGCGGAACCCATTTTCACCTCGATTTCGTGGGTGATGGTGGTGCCTTTCAGCGGTACCTGGATGAGGTTTTTCCGCGCGCTGGCACCGGCTTTGTTAATGGCGATGGGGACTTCGTTGGCTTTTCCTAATCCCACCCCGACATAGCCGTTACCGTCGCCGGTCACTACCAGGGCGCTGAAGCTCAATCGTTTCCCGCCTTTGACGACTTTCGCCACGCGGTTAACGTATATCAGCTTGTCCGTGAGCTGTAATTCGGAGGCGTCGATTCTACTTAATGCCATAATTTTTCGTCCTGTACTTTTACTTTAAAACTTGAGTCCCTGTTTACGCGCGGCATCCCCCAGGGCTTTCACCCGGCCGTGATATTTAAAGCCGCCGCGGTCGAAGGTCACTTCAGAGATGCCCTTTTCCCCGGCGCGTTTGGCAATCAGCGTGCCTACAATACCGGCGACCTCGCTCTTCTTTTTACCGGCGGCTTCTTTTCTCACGTCGGCATCCAGCGAGGAAGCGCTGACAAGCGTGCTGCCTTTGGTATCATCGATAATCTGAGCATAGATATTAGTCAAGCTGCGGAAAACTGCCAGACGGGGTCTGGCTTCCGAGCCTTTGACCGTTTTTCTAATACGGGTGTGTCTTCTCACGCGCGACAGCTTGCGGTTAAACTGTGCCATTTATTTTCTCCCTATCGCCTTACCGGCTTTACCGGCCTTGAGACGTACCGGAACGCCGGCGTATCTTAAGCCTTTGCCTTTATAGTCATCGTGCGGCTTGATGGCGAGGATTTTGGAAGCCATTAAGCCCACCAGTTCTTTATCGATACCGGTTACTTTTACCTTGGTGGTGCCTTCAACCGCCAGCGCGACGCCGGGCATCGGCACTACTTCCACCGGGTGCGAATAACCCACATTCAGGGTTACTTTATCGCCGGCTTTCTGGGCGCGGAACCCCACCCCGACGATTTCCAGCGTCTTTTCAAAACCTTTTTCAACCCCCGTGACCATATTGGCTAAAAGCGCCCGGGAGAGCCCGTGCAGCGCCCGGGTTTGCTGGGAGTCATTTTTACGCTCTACCACCAGGTGATCGTTTTCCTGTTTTACCGTAATCTCACTGCCGAAATCGCGGCTGAGTTCTCCCTTGGGGCCTTTCACGGTAACCTGCCCGCCGGCAATCTTTACCGTTACTCCCTTGGGCACCGCGACCGGCAGACGCCCTATTCTAGACATAAACCGTGCTCCTCTAGTTACTTACCAAACATAACAGATTAGTTCGCCGCCCACACCCTGTTTCCAGGCTTTGTGTCCGGTCATAACGCCCTTGGGGGTGGAAACGATGGCAACCCCCAGCCCGCCGTAAACGCGCGGGATTTCCTTCTTTTCCACGTAAATCCGCAAGCCGGGTTTGCTCACCCGCTCCAGCCCGGTTAAGACCGACTGGTTTCGTTCCTGGTACCGCAGGGTAATCTTCAGGGTTTTCTGTGATTTCCCCTTGACCAGTTCATAGTCCTTAATAAAGCCTTCTTCTTTGAGAATCTTGGCAATCGCCATCTTCATTTTCGAAGAAGACATCAGCACGGAATCATGCCGCGCTAATACGCCGTTGCGTATTCTGGTTAACATATCTGCAATTGGGTCAGAAATAGTCACTCCTTCCCCTCCCTTTGAATATACTTTTTTTACCAGCTTGATTTCCTTACGCCCGGAATTTTCCCGGCGAGGGCGAGTTCACGGAAGCAGATGCGGCAAACGCCGAACCGCCGGATGTAACCGTGCGGTCTGCCGCAGAGATTACAGCGATTGTGCTGCTGCACCGCGTACTTGGGTGGCCTTTTCCATTTTGCGATTTCTGATTTTTTTGCCATAACTCCAATCAATCCTTACTGAAGGGCATTCCGAGCAATTCAAGCAATAATCTACCGTCTTCATCGTTTTTAGCGGTAGTAACGATAGTAATTTCCAACCCGCGGACTTTTTCAATCTTATCGAACTCTATTTCCGGGAAAACCGTCTGTTCCTTGAATCCCAGGGTGTAGTTGCCGCGGCCATCGAACCCGGTGCGGGGAATCCCGTGGAATTCACGGATACGGGGCAGCACCACGCCGATCAGCCTTTCCAGCATGTCATACATCCGTTCCCGGCGCAGGGTTACTTTCATGCCGATGGGCATATTTTCCCGCAGTTTGAAGTTGGCGATAGATTTCTTGGACCGGGTAATCACCGGCTTTTGCCCGGTGATGGCGGTCAAATCCTTTTCCGCGCTTTCCAGCGCTTTGGCGTTGGTGATGGCTTCGCCGAGGCCGATGCCCACGGAAACCTTCACCAGCCGGGGGGCTTCCATCACATTCTTGTAGCCCCGCATCTCCATCAACTTGGGGAGAATTTCTTTTTGGTATTTTTCCTTTAATACTGCCATTAGTCTATCGCCTCTTTGCAGGAGCGGCAAACGCGCACTTTGTTGCCGTTTTCCAGGGTTTTAAAGCCGACCCGGGTGGGTTTGTTGCAGCGGGTGCAAATCAACATTACGTCGGACACCGCAATCGGCGCTTCACGCTCGATTAACCCGGCTTGCTTTACCTGGGCTTTTGCCCTGCTGTGTGTTTTTATCATGTTAATGCCTTCTACCAGGACACGGTCGTTCTTGGGATACACGAAACGGATTTTCCCTTTCTTACCCTTGTCCTTGCCGGCGATTACCAGGACGTTATCCTCTTTACGAATTTTCATCGCCTCTCCCTTACAGAACCTCTGGCGCCAGAGATAAAATCTTGGTGAATAACTTGTCCCGCAATTCCCGCGCCACGGGACCGAAGATGCGGGTGCCTTTGGGATTGTTTTTTTCCGTGAGAATCACGGCGGCGTTGTCATCGAACCGGATGTGCGTGCCATCGGCGCGGCGGTGCGGCTTGGTGGTGCGGATGACCACGGCGCGGACGACATCGCCCTCTTTGACGGAGCCGCCCGGCACGGCTTTCTTGACGCTGGCAACGATAACGTCGCCGACGTGCGCGTAGGCGCGGCCGCTGCCGCCCAGCACGTTGACGCACATAATCTGCCGCGCCCCGGTGTTGTCTGCTACTTTGAGTCTGGTATAAATCTGAATCACTTTATTTACCCCGAAAGTTAATTCTGCGGCGCTTCCGCAGGTTTATTTTCCGCGACGGCGGCCGGTGAGGCGGCTTCAGCCGCGGCCGGTTTCTCCTTTTCAGCGATAATCTTCGGCTCGATTTCCTGAGGTTTCGCTTCCAGCGCGGTAGCGTGGACTAATATCTCATCGATACGCCACCGTTTCTCTTTGGAAAGCGGCCTGGTTTCAATAATGCGGACGGTATCGCCCTCGTGGCATTCCTTCTTTTCATCGTGCACCTTGTATTTGGTGACATTGCGGATTTTCTTTTTGTAAACCGGGTGCTGGCGGTAGGCTTCAACCCGCACGATGACCGTCTTTTCCATTTTATTGCTTAATACCTGACCAACCTTGGTCTTTTTAACTGATGCCATAATTTAATCCTTTGCGCCGGCTGCGTTATTTTTCGCCCGACTCTCTTTCTTTCAGAATCGTTTTCAATTGCGCAATCTGTTTCTTCACGCGGGGAATTTCCCGGTGGTTCGCCAGTTGCCGCGTAGTGGCTTTGAGCTTCAGTTCAAAAAGGCTTTTATAAGCTTCCTTGAGCTGCTTGTTGATTTCTTCGGTGCCGAGGGCACGTATCTCGTTAGCTTTCAACGGTCGCCTGCTCCTTGCCTTTGGTTATGCTGCCAAGCCCGGAAGTCTTTCTGGTAACGAACTTCGTGGGTAACGGTAATTTGTTCGAAGCCAGGCGCAGGGCTTCTTTGGCAGTCGACTCATCCACGCCGCCCATTTCAAAGATAATGCGGCCGCGTTTGACCACGGCAACCCAATGGTCCGGGGCGCCTTTGCCGGAGCCCATACGGGTTTCCGCCGCTTTCTTGGTGATGGACTTATCCGGGAAAATGCGGATATAGACCTTGCCGCCGCGGCGGATGTGGTGGGTGATAGCGCGGCGGGCAGCTTCAATCTGCCGGGCGGTGAGCCAGGCGGCTTCCTCTGCCTGCAAGCCGAAATCACCAAAAGTTACGATATCGCCGGCCTGAGCGGCGCCTTCGCGGCGTCCTTTATGGAATTTCCTGAATTTTACACGCTTAGGTTGTAGCATTGCTGTCTCCCTGCTTGTCCGCAGCTTCCGCCGGGGTTTCCTTCGGCTTGGCGGCGCGCGGCGCCCGCTTTACCGGGGGTTTTTCAGTTTTTGTTTCCGCCGTGGCGGCGGCAGTTTCAGCTTTCGCTCTGGGCACCCGTTTTACCGGGGCCTTGGCGGGTTTTTCCTCTGCCGTTTCCGCGGTTTTCGGAGCGGTTTCGGCAGTTTCAGCTTTCGCTCTGGGCGCCCGTTTTACCGGGGCTTTGGCGGGTTTTTCCTCTGCCGCTTCTTCTTTCTTAATCTCACCGGTTTCGCTGCTTACCTTGACCCCGGCCTGCGCCAGGGTGTCGCCGATAGTAGCGCTGGTGGTTGCCAGCGGCGCGGCATCCTCATCTTCTTTGCTGGGGAGGACATCGCCTTTGTAAACCCAGACCTTGACGCCGATGCGTCCCATCACGGTGTGGGCTTCGGTAATGCCGTAATCGATATCGGCGCGGATGGTATGCAGCGGCACGCGGCCTTCGTGCATAATGATTTTGCGGGCGATTTCGGCGCCGTCCAGACGCCCGGCGCAGCGGATTCTCATCCCCTTGGCGCCGGATTGAATGGTGCGCTGCAGCGCCTGTTTCATGGCGCGGCGGTAAGACACGCGCCGTTCCATCTGGTCAGCCACGGAACGCGCCACTAAATAGGCGTCCAGTTCCGGTTGCTGAATTTCACGGATATTCAATTGGATTTTTTTGCCGATAAGTTTTTCGAGCCCGGCGCGCATTTCATCGACGCGCTGTCCGCCGCGGCCAATCAGGATGCCGGGGCGGGCGGTGTGGATCGTCAGGGTAACGTTATTCGCCTGGCGGTCGATTTCCACCTGAGAGATACCGGCTTCGGGATACATTTTGCGTAAAGCCTTACGCACCTTTAAATCCTCCAGCAGATAATTAACGTAATGCTTGTCCGCGTACCACTTGGCATCCCAGCCGCGGATAACGCCGACTCTAAAACCGATCGGATGAACCTTATGTCCCATTAAACCTCCTGGTCTCCAACAATTACGGTAATATGGCTGGAGCGTCTCAAAATAGGACTCGCCCGGCCGCGGGAGCGCGCCTTATACCGTCTTAGTGTCGGCGCTTCGTCGGCGTAGATTTTTAAAATCTTCAGGTTGTCCCTGGTACCTTGCTGTTGTACTTCGGCATCGGCGGCGGCGGCGGCGACCAGCTTTGCCACGATACGCCCGTGCGGGGAGGCGGCGAACTTGAGGATAGTCAATGCCTCATCGACCGGTTTGCCCCGGACCAAGTCTACCAAAGTTTTGATTTTTCTCGGCGATACGCCGGTATTCTTAGATACAGATTTAACTTCCATGTATCTCCCTATGCCCCGCCTTTCTTAGCTGGCGGCGCGGCGGCGGCAGCCGGCGCGGCTTTTTCGGTGGCTTCCGTCTTGATGGTGTGCCCGCGGAAAGTACGGGTGGGCGCGAATTCACCCAGCCGGTGCCCTACCATATTTTCCGTGATATAAACCGGCACGTGGCGGCGTCCGTCGTGCACGGCGATGGTTAAGCCCACCATCTCCGGCACCACCACGCACCACCGCGACCAGGTTTTGAGCACGGTCTTATCGCTGGTTTTACTGATTGCCAGCACCTTTTTGAGTAATTTCTGATCTACTGCCGGTCCTTTTTTCGTTGACCTTGACATATTTACTTCTTCCCCCGACGTCTGATAATCAGCCGGTCAGAATATTTTCTATCTCTGGTTTTATAACCAAGGGCGGGTTTGCCCCAGGGCGTTTTAGGTCCGGGCATACCCACGGGAGTTCTACCTTCACCGCCGCCGTGCGGATGGTCGCGCGGGGTCATCGCCGAGCCGCGGACATCGGGACGCCAGCCCATATAGCGTTTTCTGCCAGCTTTACCCAGGCTGATACTGGCATGCTCTTCGTTGCCCAGCGTGCCGATGGTCGCCATGCACTCGGCGCGCACCAGCCTCATTTCCCCGGAGGGTAGGCGGACGTGAACATAATCGCCTTCCTTGGCGAGCAGTTGGGCGGCATTGCCGGCGCTGCGTACCATTTTCCCGCCGCGGCCCTTGATTAATTCCACGTTGTGAATCATCGTGCCGGTAGGAATGGCTTTGAGCGGCAGGGCATTGCCGGGTTTGATTTCCGCCTGTTCTCCCGCCATTACGGTATCACCCACGTTTAAACCGTTGGGTGAAAGGATGTAGCGTTTTTCCCCGTCAATGTAGAAAACCAGGGCGATGCGGGCGGAGCGGTTCGGGTCGTATTCAATAGCTTTCACCGTGCCCGGCACGTTCAGCTTATCCCGTTTGAAATCGATAATACGTACGCGTTTTTTGGCGCCGCCACCCTGGTGACGGACGGTTATAACCCCCCGGTTGTTGCGGCCGGAATTCTTCTTCTTGGAGATTACCAGCGATTTTTCCGGGGTGCTTTTGGTAATTTCCTCGAAGGAATACCCGGTCATTGCCCTTCTGCCGGGAGATGTCGGACGATATGTTTTCAGTGCCATCCCAGTTTCCCCTTATTTACTGCACGTTCTCAAACAGTTCGATTTTATCGCCTGCTTTGAGAGTGACCACAGCCTTTTTCCAGTCCGGGGTCTGCACGAGGCGTCTCCCCATTCTTTTACTTTTACCGCGCATCGTAACGACGTTCACGCCGGTAACGGTAACCTTGAAGCCGGCTTCGACGGCGGCTTTCACCAGGTTTTTATTTGCCCGCTTGTCCACCTCGAAAGCATATTTGCCCTGCGCCTGGAGCGCGGCGTTCTTTTCGGTGATGAGCGGTTTTCTGATAACTTCATGCATTTGCATCGCGGTTTTCTCCAGACGGTACCGTGCCCCAGATTTGTTCCGCTTTGCGCACGGCGGCTACGTCCATTAACAATGTGCGGTGATTTAAAATGTCCACCACGTTTAAAATATGCGCCGGGAGCGTTTTGACCCCGGGCAGGTTGCGGGCGGATTTCACGACGTTGGCGTTTGATTCGGAGGTAACGACCAGCGCGGATTTTTCCACTTTAAAGGCATTCATAATGCCTGCCATAATACGGGTTTTCGCCTCATCCAGCGCTAAAGCGTCCACGATTTTCAATTCGCCGCCGCTGGCTTTGGCGGACAGGGCGCATTTTAACGCGAGTTGCAGCATTTTCTTGGGCATTGCCTGCCGGTAGCTGCGGGGATGCGGCCCGAAGACGACCCCGCCGCCTTTGCGGGTGGGGGACTTGCGGCCGCCGGCGCGGGCGTTGCCGGTGCCCTTCTGCCGGTAGATTTTCCGTGTGCTGCCGTTGACATCGCCGCGGGTTTTAGTGTTGACGGTGCCCTGCCGGGCGTTGGCTTGCTGTCTCAATACTGCCTGGTGTACCAGGTCTTCGTTGACCGGCACGCCGAAAACACTGTCGCTGATATCGACATTGCCGACCACTTCGCCTGCCAGGTTATATAATGGAACCTGCATTTAACCTATTTCCTCTTCGTCGTTTTGCTAATTAATACCAGACCGTTGCGCGCGCCGGGAACCGCCCCTTTTAAGATGAGCAGATTTTTCTCGGCATCCGCTTTGAAAACCTGCAGTTTTTTCACGGTTACCCGTTCGTCGCCCATATGCCCCGCCATCCGCAGACCCTTGAGGACTCTGCCCGGGGTGGTCGTGGAGCCAATAGCGCCGGGGGCGCGGTGCCGGTCGGATTGACCGTGGGTTTTCCCGCCGCCGTGAAAACCGTGCCGTTTGACCCCGCCGGCAAAACCTTTGCCTTTGGAAATTCCCGTGACATCAAGCGTTTCACCCGGCTGGAACTGACTGACATCAATCTTGTCCCCAACCTTGACGGCGGCAACATCTTCGGCTCTGAACTCACGCAGGTACTGGAATTTGCCCAGTTCTTTCAGGTGCCCCTGTTCCGCTTTGGAGATTTTTTTAGCGACGCCGAACCCCAACTGGATGGCGGCATAGCCTTCTTTCTCCGGTGTTTTCACCTGGGTCACGGTGCACGGTCCGGCTTCAATAACGGTTACAGCCTCGACCTTGCCGTTTTCGTTAAATACCTGTGTCATCCCTAATTTTTTACCGATAATCCCTGGAATCATTTCATCCATCCCGGTTTTATTAATGCTAGCTTATAGTTTAATATCTAACTCGACGCCCGACGGCAGATTGAGCTTGGTCAGGGAGTCGATGGTTTTGGAGGTTGTTTCCACGATGTCAATCAGGCGTTTGTGGGTGCGGACCTCGAACTGCTCCTGGGAGTTCTTATCGATGAAAGTCGCGCGGTTGACGCTGAACTTCTCGATGCGGGTGGGGAGCGGTATCGGCCCGACCACGACGGCGCCGGTTTGCTCAACAGTCTCGACAATCTGCTGGGCGGACTGGTCCACAACCTTGTGGTCAAAACCTTTGATTTTGATGCGGATTTTTTGCTTAGACATAGTCGGTTGTTCCTGCTTTTTCAATTACTTCTTTGGCTAAGAAGGCGGGGATTTCCTGGTAACTGTTGAATTCCAGTGTATGGGTCGCTCTGCCCTGCGTCTGGGAGCGGAGGCTGGTAGTGTAGCCGAAGGTCTCCGAGAGCGGTATCAACGCCTGGATAATGCACATATCGCGCTGGTTATCGATAGACTCAATGTGCCCGCGTTTGGCGGAAATATCGCCGATGATATCGCCCATAAACTCTTTGGGCGAGACCACTTCCAGTTTCATAATCGGTTCCAGAATAACCGGGTTGGCTTTGCGCACCGCGGCTTTCAAACCGATAGAGCCCGCCATTTTGAACGCCATTTCCGAAGAGTCAACTTCGTGGTAGCTGCCGTCGAAAGCGGTGACTTTAATGTCTACGATGGGGTAGCCAGCTACCACGCCGCCGTCGATAGCTTCTTTGACACCCGACCCGATGGCGGAGATGAAATTACGGGGAACGGCGCCGCCTTTGATAGCATCGATAAATTCAAAACCGCCGCCGCGGCCCGCCGGTTCTACCTTGAGCCAGACGTGCCCGTACTGGCCGCGGCCGCCGGACTGGCGGACAAATCTGCCTTCGGCCTCAACGGCTTTGGTGATGGATTCTTTGTAAGCCACGCGCGGGTTGCCGACTTTGGCAGTCACGCCGAATTCGCTCAACAGGCGGTGCACGATAATTTCCAGGTGCAGCTCGCCCATCCCCGCCACCACGGTTTGCCCCGTTTCCTCGCTGTAGTTGACCTTGAAAGTGGGGTCTTCCTCGGTGAGTTTTCTCAGGGACTCACCCATTTTGTCCTGGTCGGCGCGAGAGCGCGGTTCGATGGCGATGGAGATGACCGGCTCGGGGAAAGCGATGGATTCTAATAATACCGGCTGGTGCTGGCTGCAGAGGGTGTCGCCGGTAAAAGTGTTCTTCAGACCGAGGGTAGAAACGATGGCGCCGGTTTCGGCGACCTGGATTTCCTCGCGGCGGTTGGCGTGCATAAGGAACAGGCGGCCGATGCGTTCCGGTTTGCCCCGGGTGGAATTCATAATCTGGTCGCCGACGTTAATCTGACCGGAATAAACGCGGAAGTACACCAGTCTGCCGACAAAGGGGTCGGTAACCACTTTAAACGCCAGGGCGGTGAAAGGTTCTTCATCGCTGGCGCCGCGTACTAATTCGGAGTTGTCCTTAACGCTGATAGCTTTGACCGGGGGCATATCTGATGGAGACGGCAAATAAGTGGTGATTGCGTCGAGCAGAAGCCGCACGCCCCGGTTGCTCAGGGCGCTGCCGCAAAGTATCAGTACGGCTTTATTGGCGATGGTAATACGGCGCAGGGCGGCTTGAATTTCCGCAGCGGTGCTCTCCTGTCCGTCCAGATATTTTGCCAGTAATTCATCGTCGAGTTCGGCGGCTTGCTCAATCAGTTTATGCCGCATCTCGGCGACCTTGTCTTTATAATCCGCCGGGATGGCGATTTCCGAGAGGGGCTTGTCCCGCTCCCCGTCGCTGCCCCAGGCGCGCTGTTCGATTAAATCGATAACCCCCTGGAAATCGGCTTCGCTGCCGATGGGTATCTGAATGGCGAGCGCTTTGGCGTGGAGACGGTCTTCAATCATGCTGATGGTGCGGTAGAAATCGGCGCCGACGCGTTCCATTTTGTTGACGAAACAAATCCGCGGCACGGCGTAACGGTCGGCTTGCCGCCAGACGGTTTCCGACTGCGATTCAACACCCTGCACGGCGTCAAACAAGACGACGCCGCCATCGAGTACCCGCAGGCTGCGTTCCACTTCGGCGGTGAAATCGACGTGACCGGGAGTATCGATAATATTAATCTGGCAATCGTTCCAGTGGCAGGTGGTGGCGGCGGAGCTGATGGTAATGCCGCGTTTCCGCTCTTCTTCCATGAAGTCCATCACCGTGGTGCCCTCGTCCACGACGCCGATTTTATAGGTAATGCCGGTATAAAACAGGATACGTTCGGTAATCGTCGTCTTGCCCGCATCGATGTGGGCGATGATACCGATATTCCTGATTTGTTCCAGAGGCGTGGTTCTGGACATAGTTTTATCCTTTAAATCCATCAACGGGTTAATGATGACCCTCCCCTGCTTACCACCGGTAGTGTGCAAAGGCGCGGTTCGCCTCTGCCATCTTGTGCGTGTCTTCGCGTTTTTTCACCGCGTTGCCCTGCCCTTTGGCGGCATCACTCAGTTCGGCGGCTAATTTTTCCGCCATCGATTTCCCGCTCCGGGAGCGGGCGGAGTCTATCAGCCAGCGTAATGCCAGCGAAAGACCGATCGCCGGGGGAACTTCCACCGGCACCTGGTAGTTGGCGCCGCCGACGCGGCGGGATTTGACCTTCACCTGCGGCGTGACGTTTTTAATCGCCAGTTCCATATCCGTGACCGGGTCCTTGGAACCTTTTTCCGTCATCATATCGAAAGCGCCGTAAATCACTTTTTCGGCGGTGCTTTTCTTGCCGCGGTTCATAATCTTATTAATAAAGGTTTCTACCGTAACGCTCTGGTATTTTGCGTCCGGGAGTACTTTAGCTCTTCTGATTGTGCGGGAACGCCGTGCCATAATTCCTCCTAAGCCTCCGCCGTCGCCTTGGGACGTTTGGCGCCGTATTTACTGCGCCCTTTCTTGCGGTTCTGTACCCCGGTTGTATCCAGCGCGCCGCGAACGATATGATAACGGACGCCGGGCAGGTCCTTGACTCTGCCGCCTCTCACGAGTACCACGGAGTGTTCCTGCAGCTCGTGCCCTTCGCCGGGAATATAAGCCGTGACTTCAATGCCGTTGGATAATCTTACTCTGGCGATTTTGCGCAACGCGGAATTCGGTTTCTTGGGGGTCATGGTTTTTACCTGCGTGCAAACGCCGCGTTTCTGCGGCGCGCCGTCCGCGTACTTGGTTTTGTTCTTTAACAGATTAATGTTAAAGTGCAAAGCCGGCGCTTTGGACTTATCCGTTTTCACATGGCGCCCTTTTCTCACGAGTTGATTAACTGTCGGCAAATTGTCCTCCTGTGCTGACAAATAAAAAGATGAGCCGTAGCTCATCTTTTGCGCGCAAATGTTCCCGAATTTTTTGTTACGTAACGGGTGCTTTCTGCGTACAAGCGAGCACAAATAGTTATAATAGCAGAACTTTAAGCAGCGTGTCAAGATTCAGGTTAGGGGATGATGGAAAAGGGGGGTAAATGCCTTTCGGGAGGCGACCGGCGATTATTCATTTTTGAAAACGATGGCGGCAAAGCCCCGGTACTTATGCTGCGCGACCAGATTTAATTGTACTACATTCGCGAGGGTTTGCGCCACCCGGGTGATGCCGGTGGCGGTGCCGCTCAATATCAGCACGCCGCCGGGCGCTAAGGATTTCGCCAGTCCGTCCGCGGTAACCACAACCGGCGCGGCGCCTTCTTCTTCCCTAAGTATGCCGGCGATGAAATCAAAATTTGCCGTCTCTTCTCTGGCGAATCCCGCCCGGTGAATGAGACTTATGGTTGTGTCTTGTCTGCCGTTCAGCAGTAGATTGCGCCGGGTGTAATTCAAAGCCAGCAGGTCGCGGTCGGCCAGGGTGACGGTCTCCGGCTGGAAAAAATGGTGCAGGTAAACCGGAATCTGCCCGGCGCCGGGGTGGAACGCCAGCAACCGGGAGTACTTTTTAAAGGGGACGTCATCTAGCCCGCGCAGCAATGCCCCGACGGCGCTCAGGTAGTCCTCGGACTCGTCCAGCCCGTAAGCTACATCTAATATATAGCCGATGTCGTCGCGGTTGATGGTCTGCCGTTCCCGGTGATAAAAATCTGCCGAGGAGGGCTTCTCCCCGGGGCGGTATTGTTTGAAACGGTACTGGAAAACCGTGTGCCCGGGCCGGGATTTTTGCAGGATGATTTCAATGTTCGTGTTAGCGGCGAGCATTTGATTTACCAGGGGCGCCAGGGGATTGATGATCACGATTGCCACGTTGCCCCCGGGCGCCAGATGATAAACGGCATCCTCCAGCAGGTGTTGGATGACCGGCTCCCCGGCTTTGGCGGGGATGTTGGCGATAATCAAGTCGTAATCACTATCGGTCACATTTTCGTAGCCGAGGCTGGCAAATACCCTGGCGCCGGCAAGATGGTTCAAGTCCGCGTTCTGCCGGGCGTACTCCACCGCCAGCGCGTCTTTATCCACCAGATGGACGGTGCTTTGCGGGTAAAGCGATTGCAGGGTGATGCCAATAGGTCCGTAGCCGCAGCCGAGGTCGAGGATTTTTTTGTAAGGGAACGGTTGCCCAAGGGTGAGGGTGCGGATTAAAAACTGCGTGCCGAGGTCAATCTGGAAGCTGCTGAAGAGGTCCTGAGACACCCGGAACTGCAGCGTCTGCCCGCCGTATTTGTAGGCGATGGTCTTCTTATAATAAATGTCGGTAGTCAATTCATTTACCTGTTTATGTGAGACAATGCATTCTAGCACGGATATGCCGCAAGATAAAGCCGGCGGGCGATTGAGCGTAAAAATCCTGTCTCGGCTTGACACTTCTCGCGGTTTACAGATACAATTATCTTTGGCGTGCCGAGGTAGCTCAGTAGGTAGAGCAGTAGACTGAAAATCTACGTGTCCCCAGTTCGATTCTGGGCTTCGGCACCACTACAAAAAAATAACCAAATAAACAATAATCAATAAACGGAAAAAAGAATACGCGGAAGTAGTTCAGTGGTAGAATGCCTCCTTGCCAAGGAGGAGGTCGCGAGTTCGAGCCTCGTCTTCCGCTCCACTCACAGCAGTCAGTTATCAGCCTTCAGCATTAAAATTTCTTTACTTATTTCTACAAAATCTCTATGATACTAGCGGGTAGTCAGTTGCGCTTGCGTATCGTGATTTCTGATAGCTGGGTGCTGACGGCTGAAAACTAATATTTAGGAGTGGTGCGATGTCAGTTTTTGAATTGAAGAACAAGGTCGCGGTGGTCACCGGGGGCGGCACCGGCATCGGGGCGGCGATTGCGGTGGAGTTCGCCCGCGCCGGGGCTAAAGTCGTCGTCGCCAGCCGCAAACTGGAAAACCTGGAGAAAACCGTCGACACGATTAAGAAAATGGGCGGCGAGGCGATGGCAATGCAGATGGATGTACGGGTGCCGGAGCAGGTGAACGCCGTCGTCCAGCAGACCGTGAATAAATACGGCAGGCTGGATATTATGGTCAATAACGCCGGCGCCGGGTTCCCGGTGAAAATCGAGGAGCTGTCTCCCAACGGCTGGGACGTGATTATGAACATCGACCTCAAGGGCGTGTTCCTGGGCTCGCAGGCCGCGGCTAAAGTGATGATTCCGCAGAAGAGCGGCAAAATCGTCAATATTTCTTCGGTGGCGGGCTTGAACGGCTCGCCTTCAATGGCGCACTACGGTGCCGCCAAAGCCGGGGTCATCAACCTCACCCGGAGCTGCGCGGGCGAGTGGGCGAAATATAATATTAACGTCAACTGCATCGCGCCCGGTATGATTGAGACCGAGGGCGTCCGTGCTCAGCAGATACTCACGGCGCCCAAGCCGGGAGAAATCGCCGAGGTGCCGCATTTGCAGAGAGCGGGGAAAGTGGAAGATGTGGCTTACCTGGCGCTGTTCCTGGCGTCTCCCGCCAGCGAGCACATCTCCGGGGAAACCTATGCCATCCGCGGAGTGCAGCGGTAGGTAAGCAGTCATTGCGAGTCCGCCTTTGGCAGACGCAGCAAACTCAGGGTGGGGAGCCTCCCCCGGAGATTGCCACGTCCTTTCAGTCCTCGCAATGACAGTACTATTAGTTATTGACTATTGATTATAGTTTGACGGAGGTTTGATATGACCGACGAAAAAGGGACCCTTGATGGTAAGGTTGCCATTATCACCGGGGGCGGCACCGGGCTGGGGAAATCGATGGCGTTGCTGCTGGCGGCGGAAGGCGCGGATATTGTGGTCGCCGCCCGGCGTGTGCCGCCGCTGGAAGAGGTCGTTGCCGAGGTGAGGAAACTGGGCAGGCGCGCTCTGGCGATTCCCACCGACTGCACGGACCCGGCGCAGGTTAACCAGATGGTCGACCGCACCCTCACCGAAATGGGGAAAATCGATGTCCTGATAAATAATGCCGGACTGGTGCGGGGCGCCCGTGCCAAGCCAATGTGGGAAATCTCCGACGCCGAGTGGCGGGAAGGCATCGATGTCAATCTCTCCTCCGCTTTTTACTGCACCCGTGCCGTGAGCAAGTACTTCGTCGAGCGGAAGTCGGGCAAAGTCATCAACGTCTCCTCCGGCGAGGGCTTCCGGGGCGTGCGCGATAATTATATGTACTGCTGCGCCAAGGGCGGTGTGGTGCAGTTGACCCGCACGCTGGCGGTGAGCTGGTCGCCGTTTAACATCCAGGTGAACTGCATCGTGCCGGGGTTTGTGGATACCTTCGATTACCAGCCGCCGGAGTACCAGAAAGTGCTGGAGCAGTACCGCATGAGCCGTTCCACCCGGCTTTTCCTGCCGGTGGGGCATACCGGCAAGCCTGACGACATCGGTTTTATCGCGTTGTTCCTGTGCAGCGATGCCGCCGATTATATTACCGGCGGTTTCTTTGCCGCGGACGGCGGCGGGCTGGCGGGAGGATTCGCGACCACCGGCTACGCTCCGTCAAATACCTTGAAGGAGGCGCTGGCATGACCGCGAAAGCATTTCTGTTAAAGGATAAAGTTGCCATTATCGCCGGGGACAGCAAGTTCTGGGCGAAACCGATCGCGGCGGCGCTGGCGGCCGCCGGGGCGGACGTAGCCATATTGGCAAAACAGTCGCCCAAATTGACGCAGGCGGTAGAAGCAGTACGGAAAACCGGGCGCAAAGCCATTGCCATCCCCACCGACGTTACCAGCCCGGCGCAGGTCCAGAAAAGCGTCAGCCAGGTCATCGGGGAGTACGGGCGGATCGATATCCTGGTGAATGCTGCCGATATCCAGTTTTTCTCCCCGTTTCTGGAAATCAAAGACACTGACTGGCAGAAGGCGATGGATTATAATCTGAATTCCGTGGTCAATTTCTGCCGTGCCGCGGGCAGGCAGATGCTGGTGCAGAAAAAGGGCAGAATTATCAATCTGGTGTCCGCGCTCTCGGAGCGGGGCATCGTCAACGGCACGGCTTACTGCGTCGCCGCCGGGGGCGTGGCGCAGTTGACCCGGGCGCTGGCGCTGGAGTGGGCGCTCAACGGCATTACGGTCAATGCCATCGGCACGGGGTGGTTCGCGGAAGTCGGCAAACCCACGGACGAACTGATTACCAAGTATATCCCCGCCAAACGCTACGGCAAACCGGAAGAGGTCGGCAGCCTGGTAGTGTACCTGGCGGCGGACGCCACCGAGTTCACCACGGGTCAGTTGATGTACGCGGACGGTGGCTTAATGAGCCACGCTTAAACCTGTGCGGTACTCGGTAATGAAAGCCCCCGGGTCACGGGGGCTTTTTTATCTCTTTACCCGTCCCGTGAACAGCAGGCTTTTCGCCTGCCGGTGTCTAAATACCCAAACCCCGAACCATAGCAGTACCAGCCCACCGGCGATCTCCGGGATATACAGCCCCGGTTCCGCCAGCAGTCTTTGCCAGATGGTCCCCAGCCAGTCTTCCGTGGGCACGGCTGTAAAACTTTTTTGCAGGAACGGCCAGAACAGAGTGCGCGGACTGCGCCACATACTGTCCAGTAGCAGATGGGATAATGTCCCGGCGGCTAACACCAGTCCCCAGGTGCGGCGCCAGAAACGATATACTACCAAACCAACCAGAGTAATGAGCGCTAAAAACAGCAGCGTGTGTAGAAATATCCGCCCGTTGCTGATTTGGGGGAAGAGGTAAATGCCGATGATTTTATCCAAATCCGGGAGCATCGAGCCCAGCATCAAGAGCCGTAAATCAATATTTAAATGGAAGAACGGAAGCCACGGCGCGGTTTGACGGCGGCTTTTCTTGAGAGCGTAATCCGCGGCGCCCGCCGCGCCCAGTGTCAGCCCGGTATGCGCGAGTAATAACATGGCACTATCTTAACAGGTCGAGCAGTTCAACCGCTACCGTGGTGCCCTTCCCCGGCACCGATTTCACCGTGGTTTTCGCGCCGATAAGCTGGGCGCGTTCCTGCATGCCTACCAGCCCCAGTTTGCCGGATCTGGTGAGTTCATCTACCTGGTTAACCACCTCAAACCCCCGGCCGTTGTCCGATACGGTCATCGTCATTTTCCCCGGCTTGAAGTCCACCTTGATTTGTGCCATAGTGGCGTGGGAGTGTTTCCAGACGTTGCGCAGGGCTTCCTGCGCGATGCGGAAAAGATTTAACTCGGTGTCCGGGGAAAAACGCCGCGGCTCTCCGGTGGTGGAAGCCACCACGGCAATATCGAAGTTTTTGGTAACGTCCGCCGCCAGCCACTCCAGGGTCGGCAGCAGTCCCAGGTCGTCCAGAATCGAGGGGCGCAGGTCCTGGGTAAAGCGGCGTACTTCGTCGGAAACGGTACTGATACGCTGCCGCAGTTCCTCTAAAAAAAGGCTCTGCTGGGGCGTCAGGTAGCCGGCGGATGTGGCAAAGCGGTCAATCTGCCGCATCAGCAGCACCATATTTTGAATTGTGTCGTCGTGCAGTTCCTGGGCGATGCGTTTCCTTTCTTCTTCCTGCGCCCGGGTGACCTGCTGCAGGTAAAAACGCAGCTTCTCCTGCATATCTTTTTGTTCCCCCGCGAAGGCACGTTCCTGCTGGTAGAGCCGGGAGTTTTCGATGGCGATCCCCACCTGACGCCCGATGGCGGTGAGCAGATCGATTTCGTCTTCGGAGAAAGACCGCGCGTAGCGTTCTGCCACTGTGAGCGTGCCGACGACCTGCTCCCGGGATTTCAGGGGCACAATCAGCTGCGTGAAGATGCCTTCCTGTTTCACCACTTCACGGGTCAGACGGGAGTCCCCGGCGGGATTTGCCACCACCAGCGGCTGCCCGCTGGCGGCGACCCGGCCGTTGAACCCCTCGCCGATTTTCAGCCCCTTCAAGCCGGCGACGAATTCCTCGGAGACACCGCGCCAGGCGCGTAGCTCCAGTTCGCCGGTTTGCTTATTTGCCAGGAAAACCAGCGACACATCCAGGTCCATTACCTCGCGGACTCTTTCGGCGGTGGTTTCCAATACCATTTGCAAATCCAGCGATTGGGAAACCACCAGACCGATGGCGTTGACGGTTTCCAGGGCTTTCTGGCTGTTTTCCAGCGCCTGCAGGTATTGCTGCACTTCCTGCCGGGTGATTTGCAGCGCTTCCACGGAGTTTTCACGGCGTTTTTGCTCGCGCCGCATACTTTCTAGCCATAAAGCCATCAATAACCCTAAAGCAATGATAAATCCTGTTTCCAGAAAGGCATCCGGCTGGGCGGTGGTCATCCAGATTAACCTGGGGAGCATCACTGCAAGAGCCAGAACGAGAGCGGTCGCGCCTCCCCGGAGACCGAAAACAAAACTGGCGTATGAAACCGGAATGAGGAAGAAAACCCTTTCCGCGGAAAAGCGCGCCGTGCCGAGGAAGGTGAATAATGAAGACTGGGAAATGCCTATTAATTGCTGCGGGTAATGTAGAAGCACGGCAATGGCGAAAAGGATAACGATAATCCAGAACCGGTACTGTTTCCAGAATCGTGCCGGTGGCTCCGGTTTAAAATCCCCGGAGCGGATTATCCCCGCAATTTCGGAATGTTCCGTCATGGCAGGTCTTCCAGGTGCAGCCAGCCCCGCTTCAAACCGAAGAGCACCGCCTCGGTACGGGAAGCCACGCCCAGTTTGCTGAAAACATTACCGAGGTGCACCTGTACGGTCCGGGGACTGAGGAAAATCTTCTCCGCGATGTCTTTGTTACTGATGCCGCGGGCTGCCAGCCGCAGAATTTCCATTTCGCGGTCGCTGAGCGGCGGGGCGGGCTTCGTCTCCGGTGTGGGAGACATAGCGCGGCGGATGACCCGGCTGGCGATGACCGGGTGCAGCACCGATTCCCCGGCGTAGACTGCCCGGATCGCGTCGATAAGTTCCTGTGCCCTTACCCCTTTCAGCAGGTAACCCGCGGCGCCGGCTTCCAGCAGGGCAAATATGTACTGGTCGGTATCATAAGCCGTTAATATGAGAATTGCCACCCGCGGGAATCTCTGCTTAATCTGAGTCGTGGCTTCGATGCCGTTGAGTTTGGGCATGCGGATGTCCATCACGATGACATCCGGTTTGAACTGGGCTGCCAGATTAACCGCGGCTTCGCCGTCAGCGGCTTCTGCTACCACTTCCATATCCGGTTCCCGCTGGATAAACTCCCGGGTGCCTTCCCGCATAATGGTATGGTCTTCCGCCAGCATTACCCTGATTTTACTCATTGTACTCCTGTTATTTTAACGGCAACCGGGTATTTCCGCAATAGCGTAGCCGGAGAGTCAGGATTTAGCTTTAAAATGAGGTTCCTGGGGTAAGACAAATGGCTTATTCTGTTTCATCAACGAATTACGGAAGCCGGTAGCGAGTTTAGGCTTTTACGGCAGACATCATTCGGTGTAAACACAGATGTTGTTGATGTTGTGAAAGATTAAACTGATTTACTAGCAAGAGAGTTTGAGAAGGGGGCCGGATACGATGCCGGAAAGCAGCCGGGAAATTGTGGGGATGGAGGTGGCGGAGTTTAATACACGCTTCCAGTGTGGCGCCGCGTTCTATCACCAGGGGGCTTACCGTGAAGCGCTGGCGGAGTTCGAAGCCCTTTTGCAGGCGGCGCCCGGCAACATCGAAATCCGGGTCTGGGTGCGGAAAACCAGAGAGGCGCTCATCGGGGAATAAGTAGCCTCGCGGTCAGACAACATTCATCTGGTGGGCGTAGTGAAACGCCAGGTCGCCGTAATTTTCCCGGTAGCTTTTTACCGCCAAGGGCAGGGAGTCCAGGATATCCTGGGCGACCATACCGTCGGGGCCTTTTGTCTGCGAGGCTAGGTCTCCCGACAGCCCGTGAAGAAAAACCCCGGTAGTAACCGCTTCGTCCATTTCCAACCCCAGACAGTACATCGCGGCAATGGTCCCGTTGAGGACGTCCCCGGCGCCCGCGGTCGCCATCCCCGCCTCACCGCCCGTAGTGCCGCTAAGGTTAATGTTTACCCTGCCGTCCGGGAATCCGATGAGAGAGTGCGCGCCTTTGAGGACGATAACGGCGTTAAACTGGCGCGCCGCCGCCTGTAAAGACACGACGCGGTCAGCTTCAATTTGAAGACGAGTTTGCCCCGTCAGCCGGCTCATTTCGCCCGTGTGCGGGGTGAGAACCGTGGGGGCGCGCCGTTTTAGTAAGATTTCCGGCTGCCGGGCAACGGCGGTAATACCGTCGCCGTCGATTAACAATGGCGTTTCAATTTCTGATATAAGTTCTCTCACAAGTTGCTGGGTTTCATCGTCAACCGATAACCCCGGCCCGATGATGACGAACCGCATCCGCTGCGCCAGTTCCAGCAGCGCCTTTTTATTACGGTAAGCAAGGCTCCCGGATTGAGTTTCAGCCTGCGGCTGGAAGACAATTTCCCTGCCCCGGCGGGAAATCGATTTTACCAGTGACTCGGGGCAGGCGAGGTACACATAACCGCCGCCGGTTTTAAGGAAAGAATACGCCGAGGCAAACGGCGCCCAGTAGTAATGCGCCGCGCCGGCAATCACCAGCGCCGGACCGTAATCAAATTTGTTCGCGTTCGCCCAGCGGGGTGGCAAAGCTGCCGGGACGGGGACTTCAACCTGGAGAGTGGCGGCGTCCGTGAGAGTGGTGGGGAAAGAAATGTGGGATACGTGGAGTTTGCCGCCGCGGCCGTATCCCGGGTATACAAGATTGCCGACCTTGGGTAACCCGAAGGTAACGGTGTGTACCGCTTTTACCGAGATGCCCATTTCCTGCCCGGTGTCTCCGTTAATACCGGAAGGGATATCCACCGCGAACACGGTTTTTCCGCTGGCGTTCACGGCGGCGATTACTTTTTGCAGGATGCCCGCGACCGGTCTATCGACGCCGGTACCCAGCAGGGCGTCCACGATATAGTCGGCGGATTTAATCGCCGCTTTGATTCTAGCGGGGGATGCCGTGGCGGTAATTTTCACCGGGAACCGCTGTAATATCTCCAGATTCTGTTTGGCTTCATTGCGGTAAACAGAAAAATCTGCAAGGGAGTAAACGTTTACATCGGCGCCGTTGGTTTGCAGCAGGCGGGCAACCACGAAGCCGTCGCCGCCGTTATTGCCCGGTCCGCATAAAACCAGAAAACGCTTACCTTTGACGGTCACTTCCTGCCGGATGACCCGGTAAACGGCATTGCCGGCGTTTTCCATCAGAATCGCGGCGGGAATGCCGTATTCTTTAACGGCGCGCCGGTCTAATTCGCGGATTTCCGCCACGCGGCAGACTTTCACATTTTTCTCCATCAGTGGTTGCCGAATTCTACCCCACATAATACAATATAATTTCCTGTTTTGCGAATAAACTCCAGATGGTGATTTGATATGAGCAGATACCCGCGTGTCATCGTTTACAATGCCGTGAGCCTGGATGGGAGAATCGATAATTTTACCGCGGACATCGGGCTTTATTACGAACTGGCAGGCAGGTGGCGGCACGAGGCAATTATCGCCGGCTCCGGGACCATTTTAACCGACACCACCCCGGACCCGGCGGACGCGTCTTTCGACGCGCCGGTAATCGATGCGAATGACCCGCGTCCCATTATGGTGGTACCCGATAGCCGCGGCCGGGTGCGCAACTGGCTGTTTTTACGACAGCAGCCCTACTGGAAGAACGTATTGGCGCTGGTCTCTAAAAAAACGCCCCCGGAATACCTGGATTATTTGTGGCAGCGGCATATCGATTTTATCGCGGCGGGCGATGAACACGTGGATTTCAAAATAGCCTTGCCCGAGCTGAAAAAACGTTATAAGGTGAACACCGTCCGCGTGGATAGCGGCGGCACGCTGAATGGAGTTCTGCTGCGCGCCGGACTGGTCGACAAAGTGAGCGTGCTGATACACCCGGCGATGGTGGGTGGGGTATCGCCGTCCTCCATCTTCCGGGCGTCGGACTGCCAGTCCCCGGAGGAATCCATCAAGCTCAAGCTGACCCACTTCGAGAAACTTAAAGACGATATTATCTGGCTGAAATACGATGTGGTGAAAAGTTAACCGCAAGAACGGAACTTGACGTCAACGGCCTGGCAGAGTAGAATCAACAATCGGGAACAAGTTTCCCAATCAACCGTCAAAGGAGGATAAAGATGACTGTAGAATTGAGATTTAAAACTAAAGCAGCCCGCGCGCTCGAGGTGATTTACAGATAATCCCGCGCTTCACTGGTACCTGTTAACGACCTTTTTTTCCATTGCCAGAGAAGTCTACGGATGTTATTGCAGGAAGCCGCAGCGTGTTAGCTGCGGCTTCTTTTTTTATCTTAAAATAATAGAACATAATTGGAGAATAACATTGATACAGGATAATTCATACCCGGAATTGAGAGAACTGGGTTGGGATACATTTTTTATTAACGCTTACCAGCCGCTGGCGGCGCCGGGTGTAATACCCGCCAGAATTATCGGGCAGGAAAGGAATATTTACCGGGTGCTTCACCCCCGCGGCGAATTTCTCGCCACGATTTCCGGCCGGGCGCTTTACCGCGAAATGCCGGGCGACATCCGGCCGACGGTTGGGGACTGGGTAATCGTCCGGGACCCGGCCGCCGGCAGCGATACGGTAATCGAGGGCATTCTACCGCGGAAGACGGCAATTTCACGCCAGGTCGCCGGGGGCAGGGACCGCTACGCCGGCGGCATCACCAACGAGCAGGTGGTTGCCGCCAACGTAGACACGGTATTCATTGTGAGTAGCCTGGATAATGAAAGGAACGCCAGCGCGCGCCGCATCGAGCGTTATCTGGCGCTGGTGTGGTCCGCCGGGGCGTCGCCGGTCATCGTTTGCAACAAAGTCGACCTTTGCCCCGACCTCCCGTCTTACCTCGGTGAAATCGAACAGATTGCGCTGGGGGTACCGATGGTTAATATCAGCGCCACGCAGCGGATCAGGATGGAAACCATGGCGGCGTACCTCACGCCGGGGAAAACCGCCGTGTTTCTCGGTGTCTCCGGCGTGGGCAAATCCTCGATTATCAACGCTTTGCTGGACGAAGAGCGCATCAAGACCGGTGAAGTGCGTGCCGGCGATGCCCGCGGGCGGCACACCACCACCCGGCGCGAACTGTTTTTATTGCCCGGGGGCGGGATGGTCATCGATACTCCCGGCATGCGGGAAATCCAGGTGTGGGGAGACGCGGATGCTATCGACGGCGCTTTTCCGGACATCGAGCAACTGGCGATGAGCTGCCGGTTCCGGGACTGCACCCACCGCGAGGAACCCGGCTGCGCGGTGAGAGAGGCAATATTAGCCGGCACGCTGGATGAACACCGCCTGCAGAACTACCGCAAACTTCAGCGGGAAACCAGCTATCTCGCCGCCCGCCAGGCTGGCAAAGTGCGGCTGGATGAAAAGCTGAGATGGAAGCATATCGCTAAATTGCAGAAGCAGTATCAGAAGCACGATGATAAAAGGGCGTAACGTTAACGTTAACGCCCTTTTTCCCTTTTGTTTGTACGGCTATTTTATGTCCGCGTGGTAAGCCTGCAGGCTCTTGACGCCGGGCTTTTGTTTGCGGTAAGCGGCGATGCCTTTCGCCGCCGCCAGCGCCGCCGCCAGGGTGGTGATGTAGGGCACTTTGTACTTGATGGCGGCTTTACGGATGTAAGAGTCATCGTACTGGCTTAATTTCCCCGACGGCGTGTTGATAACGAGCTGGATTTCCTTGTTCATGATGGCATCCACGATGTTGGGGCGGCCTTCGTGCATTTTTAAAATCGACTCGGTTTTGATGCCTTTTTCTGATAAGAACTGCGCCGTGCCGGCGGTCGCCCGGATTTTGAATTTCATATCGGCGAAATGCTTGGCGACCTCGTAGACCGCCAAGTGGTCTTTTTCGGAAACGGTAATGAGTACCGTGCCTTTGGTGGGCAAGAGCTGCTGCGCCGCTTCCTGGGCTTTGTAGTAGGCAAGCTCAAATGAGCCGGCGATGCCCAGCACCTCGCCGGTGGAGCGCATCTCGGGTCCCAGCACCGGGTCGACTTCCGGGAACATCGAGAACGGAAAAACCGCTTCTTTGACGCCGTAGTGCGGGATGTTTTTATGTTTGATATTCAGGTCGCTGAGTTTCTTGCCCAGCATCATCTGCGTCGCCAGCCGCGCCATCTGGATGTTGCAGACTTTGGAAACCAGCGGTACCGTGCGGGAGGCGCGCGGGTTGGCTTCCAGCACGTAAACCACATCCTTGCAGATGGCGTACTGCACGTTAATCAAGCCCACCACTTTGAGGTCGCGGGCAATCTGCCGGGTGTAGTTCTCAATCGTAATCAAATGCTTGGCGGGGATGCTGACCGGAGGGATGACGCAAGCCGCGTCGCCGGAGTGGACGCCCGCCTGCTCGATGTGCTCCATAATCGCCGGGATAAAGGTCTTATCGCCCTCGGCAATCGCGTCGGCTTCGGTCTCGATGGCGTTTTCCAGGTAGCGGTCCACCAGGATGGGTCTCTCCGGGGTCACGCCCACGGCGGCGGCGACATAAGCCCTTAACATCTCCTCGTCGTAAACGATTTCCATCCCCCTGCCGCCGAGCACGTAGGACGGGCGCACCATTAACGGGTAGCCGATGCGTTTGGCGACTTCGAGCGCCTGCTCCAGGTTGGACGCCATCCCGGATTCCGGCATGGGGATGTTGAATTTCTGCATAATCTCCCGGAAGCGCCCGCGGTCGTTGGCTAAATCGATCGCGTCCGGAGACGTGCCCAAAATCTTGACGCCATTAGCCTCCAGTTCGTTGCAGATATTGAGCGGGGTCTGCCCGCCGAATTGTACAATCACGCCTTCCGGTTTTTCTTTTTCGTAAATACTGAGCACGTCTTCCACGGTCAGCGGTTCAAAATATAATTTATCGGAGGTATCGTAATCGGTAGAGACGGTCTCCGGATTGCAGTTCACCATAATGGTTTCGTAGCCCTCATCCCGCAGGGTGAAAGCCGCGTGCACGCAGCAGTAATCGAATTCAATCCCCTGCCCGATGCGGTTGGGACCGCCGCCCAGTACCATTACTTTCTTCCGCCGGCTGACGGTCGTTTTGTCATTAGCGTTGTAGGTGGAATAGTAGTAAGCCGCGTTCTCCACCCCGCTCACAGGCACCGGGTGCCAGCCCTCCACCACGCCGATTTCCTTTCTCTTTTGCCGTATATCTTTTTCTTTTATCCCCAGGATTTGCGCCAGGTAGCGGTCGGCAAAACCGTCCTGCTTCGCCTGTTTAAGCAAGACGTCCGGGGGCAGTTTGCCCTTATACTGCAGGATTTTTTCTTCCGTTTCTACCAACTCTTTCATGTGCTGGATAAAGTACGGTTTGATGAAGGTTTTTTGGTACAATTCCTGAATATCGGCGCCTTTGCGCAACGCTTCGTACATAATAAATTGCCGTTCGCTGGTGGCGTAACTTAACAGGTTCATCAGTTCCGTCAGGGATTTCTTGTTAAAGTCTTTGGCGAAGCCCAGCCCGTAACGTCCGTTTTCCAGTGAGCGGATGGCTTTCTGCAGGGCTTCTTTGTAATTCTTGCCGATGGACATCACCTCGCCCACGGCGCGCATCTGGGTGCCGAGTTTATCCTCCGCATTGCGGAATTTTTCGAATGCCCAGCGGGCGAACTTTACCACCACGTAATCGCCGGAAGGGGTGTACTTGTCCAGCGTGCCATCCCGCCAGTAGGGGATTTCGTCCAGGGTCAAACCTGCCGCCAGCTTGGCGGAAATCAGGGCAATGGGGAAACCGGTGGCCTTGGACGCCAGCGCCGAGGAGCGCGAGGTGCGCGGGTTGATTTCAATCACCACCACGCGCCCGGTCTTGGGGTCGCGGGCAAACTGGATATTGGTGCCGCCGATGACACGGATGGCTTCGACGATTTTGTAAGAATACTCCTGTAGTTTCTGCTGCAGTTCCGGTTCGATGGTCAGCATCGGGGCGGTGCAGAAAGAGTCGCCCGTGTGGACGCCCATCGCATCCACGTTTTCAATGAAACAAACGGTAATCATCTGGTTCTTGGCGTCGCGCACTACTTCCAGTTCCAGTTCTTCCCAGCCCAGCACCGATTCCTCGATGAGAATTTGCCCGACCAGGCTGGCGGCGATGCCGCGGCTGGCGATCGTGCGCAGTTCTTCAACATTGTAAACCAGTCCGCCGCCGGTGCCTCCCATCGTGTAGGCAGGTCGGACGACCACCGGGTAGCCCATCGCCCCGGCGACGCGCTCGGCATCTGCCACGGAATAGACCGCCTCGCTTTTCAGCAAACCGATACCGAGTTTGGTCATGGTCTCTTTGAAAAGAATGCGATCCTCGCCGCGCTGGATGGCGTCGATCTCGACGCCGATGACTTTGACGTCGTACTTTTCCAGCACGCCGTGTTTCGCCAGTTCGGCGCTCATATTCAAACCGGTCTGCCCACCGAGATTAGGGAGTAAGGCATCCGGACGTTCTTTCTCAATGATTTTGGTGAGGGATTCCAGCGTCAGCGGTTCGATGTAGGTGATGTCCGCCATGCCCGGGTCTGTCATAATGGTCGCCGGATTGGAATTCACGAGCACGATTTGATAACCGAGGGAACGCAGCGCCTTGCAGGCCTGTGTCCCGGAATAATCGAATTCGCAGGCCTGACCGATGACAATCGGCCCCGACCCGATAATCAGCACTTTATGGATATCGTTTCTTCTGGGCATGGGAAATTTCCACTCCTTTTCCGGCGTTTTGCTAACGCATTATAGCATAAAGTGAGCGGAAATTACCCTAGAATAGCGAATATTCCTTGATGTCCGCGGAAATCAGTAATTTCGGTTCGGTGAGCGCCTGGATTTCCTCCGGCGTCCAGCCGGGAGCATACTCCTTTAACACCAATCCCGGCGGCGTAACCTCAATCACGGCGATGTCCGTGACAATCAGATCGACGCACTCGGGGGCGGTTAAGGGAACAGCGCACTGGTTGACGATTTTCGGTTTGCCGTCGCGGGTGGTATGCTCGGTGGCGGCAATCACTCTTGGTACATTAAAAGCCAGGTCCATCCCGCCGCCGATATTCCCCACGCCCCGGCCCGGCAGCATCCAGTTGGCTAAATCTCCCTTGCCGGAGACTTCAATCGCCCCCAGCACGGTAAAGTCAACGTGCCCGCCGCGAATCATCAGGAACGAGTCCGCGTGATGGATAAACGCCATCCCGGCTTTGGGGGTCAGGTACTGTCCCCCGGCGTTGACGAAATCCACGTCGGCTTTTTCCGCCATTTCCTCCGCCGTCACCACCGGCCCGAAGCCGACCACGCCGTTTTCGCTGTGGTAAATAATGTCCACGCCTTCCGGCACGAAGCTGGAAACCAGCGTGGGAATGCCGATGCCCAGATTCACCACGGCGCCGTCAAAGAATTCTTTTGCGATGCGCATCGCGATGGTCTCGCGGCTCAATCGTTCTTTCATGTTTAGCTGCTCCAATATCAGATTAACAAACTCAGTTTTAACTAATTTTGAAAGGTAGCGCTAGTTTTATCAGGCGGACTGCTTTGTCGTTATCAACCGATTTGGTATTAATCACCAGGTCATAATTTTCGGCGGCTTCCAGGTCTGCCTTGAAATACCGGCGGATGAATTCTATATGGCTTTTATCCGAGCGTTCAATTAGCTTTTTAGCCTCTTCCTCGGGGCAGTTTTCCGCCATCATGATATTTTTTATACGGACGTCAAGCGGGGCTATTACCATGATATGGAAAGAGTCCGGATAATGTTTTAGAATAAACTGGCTGCCGCGTCCTCGTATCACCAGGGACTGTTTTTCCGCCAGTTTTTTAACGACAGAATCTAGAGACTGAACGTAACGTTCATCGTCCAGCGGAATCTCCCAGGTCGGTAAATACAGGGGTATTGGTGCCGCTTCAGATACCGTATAAGGAGGGTAGTTGCGGAAGAATTCCTCAATCCGTTCCAGAAAACTCACTGGGGGCTTCTCTTTTTGCGCAATCTCGTCCCGCTTTCGTTTAGCGCGGGTTGCCACCCGGGCAATAATTTCACGGTCAAGATAATCGATTTTCAATTTCTTCGCCAGGTTTTTCCCAATTTCCGGCGCGCCGCTGCCCATTTGTCCTCTGATAGTGATAATTGCCATCTTCGTCCTCCTTAAGGGGTATTAATCCATGTGCTCTAATGTCTTATGCAGGGGTACCGGGTCCCGTCCCAGCAGTACCATCGAGAAATTTTCCAGTTTGTTACCGGTTTCCGGTTCCATATCATGCCAACGCGCCAGGAATTCTTCCTCCGTCATCCAGGTACGGCGGAAAGACGCCGGGTCTTCAAAAACTATGGCATCGCCGAAATCTCCCAGAATGATAACATAGTGCCCGTTGTCCCAGTTTTCTCGCCAATCCTGCAGCGTCATCAGTCTTTCCACCCACGCTTGTACCAGCACAATCACCGGATGTTTTATTTCCAGATACTGTCGCACTTCTTCCAGCGTGGTGTGGCATTTGGCTTTCACCTGAAAGCCCTTGCTCTCGGCGACGGCTATCATCGATTTTACGGGTACCCCGTTATCAGTCGCTTTCAGTTCGTGCATCAACTGGTCTTCCCGGATATCAACCCCATAATAAGCCATCACAATCTGGAGCGCTTTGGCGCCGCAATCGAAATCAAAGGTCTGTCTGCCCATGGGGAGGTCAATAAGATTCATAATATTATCTTAATTTGCCTCCATTTTAGTGCTATGTAACGATGGGAGAAACCTCAAACAGAAAAGTTACGTTCCGGGTGCCGCGGGTAGCCGGGATTTTCGGTCACTTTAACAATGCGTTTCACGAACAGCCCGGGCGTCACTACGACCTCCGGGTCGATTGTCCCTGTGTCCACAATCTCATCCACCTCGGCAATCGTAATTTTGGCGTTCATTGCCATAATCGGGTTGAACTGACGCTGGGTGCCGCGGTAAATCAGATTGCCCATTTTATCCGCCTTGTAGGCGCGGACGAAGGCGTAATCGGCGTAAAGCGCCTGCTCCAGCAGGCAGGGCTTGCCGTTGAACCATTTCACTTCTTTACCCTGCGCCACCACGGTGCCGTAGCCGGTAGGCGTGTAAAAGGCGGGGATGCCCGCCGCCCCCGCCCGGATGCGTTCCGCCAGCGTGCCCTGGGGGACGATTTCCAGTTCCACTTCGCCGGCTAAAATCTGCTTTTCCGCCGGGCTGGGGTTTTTGGCGGAGGTGGAAAACGGGAAGGAGGCGATGACTTTTTTCACCTGTTTGTTTTCAAACAGGATGCGGTGGTCGGCGTAATCCACCGTCAAACCGATGCCCCCGGCGGTGTTGGCGATGATAGTCAGGTTGCGGGCGCCCTGCCGCCGCAGGGCGTGAATCAGGTAATAAGGCGTGCCCCCGGGACCGGCGAAGTTTCCCAGCATTATCGTGGCGCCGTCCGGGACATCCGCCACCGCTTTATCAAAACTCTCGAAGATTTTATTTTTCATTGATTTTTACCTTAAAGCTATTCTTCGACGATGGCGACCACCCGGCTCCAGCCGGCGCTGCCCCCGATGACATTAATGGGGAAGCAGGCAATCTTGAACCCGTGCGGTCTGGGCAGTTTGTCCAGGTTCGCCAGCTTTTCGATGTGGCAGTATTCTTTCTCGATGCCGACATAGTGCCCCGCCCAGAGGATGCTCTTGTCGTGGTTTTTCGCGAAGTCTTCCTTCTGCGCCCAGAAGGGACGGTCCCAGCCCCAGGCGTCCGTGCCGACGACGTGGATCCCCTGGTTGAGCACCCAGAGGGTGGACTCGCGGGTCATCCCGCACCCGGCGCCGAAGTAATCCGCCGTCATCCATTTCTTGTCAGCCCCGGTCTGGATGCAGACGATATCGTTGGGCTTGAGTTTGTAGTGGATTTTCTTCAGCGCGGCTTCACAATCGGCGATGGTAATGCCGCTGCCGTGAGGTTTGTGCCGCATATCCAGCACCACGCCGTCGTTGTAAAACCATTCCAGCGGCATCTGGTCGATGGTGCGGGCTTTCTTACCCTCGGAAACGGGGGCGTAATGCCAGGGCGCGTCCACGTGGGTGCCGTCGTGAACGGACATTGTTACATAGTCAACCGACCAGCCCAGTCCGCCGGGCAGGTCTTCCTTCCGGCAGCCGAAGGACGCCAGCATCGCCGGCACGCCTTCCTCATGCCCGATGTGCTTCACCTGCGGGTTGGCGCCGTTCAGTCCCGGCTCGATGGGGACGCCTAAATCGATGATTCTAATTTTGCCCATATAAACTCCTTTGTATACAATATTGACCTATGGTAACAGTTTACAGGCGGCAGGGGTCACGGGTCAATTGGTATTTTATACAGTTTTCCCGGATATTGTAGAATGGTCTTATGATGAATATTGGCTCGATTATCACCCGTTTCCTGTTTGTCATCGCTATCCCAATTTTGGCTTTTACCGCCAGTATTGTTTTTGCCGTGAACAACAGCGATTCTTACGTTTACCGCTTCGAAAAATACGAGGTCGAAGCCAGTCTGGCGGAGAAAGGCATCTTTTTGTACGAAAACGGCTTGCAGAAGACTGCCGACGGCTTTATCAAATACTTCAACTCCGGGGACGAGTTTATTTACCTGACGGCTTACCAGGACGGCGTGCTGGTAGAGTTGTTCAACGACGAGGAAAAAATCCATTTCAAAGATGTTAAGGATTTATTTATCCTGAACTGCTGGGTATTCGGCGTCAGCCTGGCGTATTTTTTAGTATACGCGCTGGCAGCCGGCATCCGGCAGCGGGGGAAATTCCGTTCCTATTTGGCGTGGAATACGGTCATCGGCAGCGGGCTGACGCTGGGGCTGATGCTGTTGATGGGGCTGGGGATAATCCTGGATTTCGACTGGTTGTTTTACCAGTTCCATTTGATATCGTTCAGTAACGAATTTTGGTCGGCGTCCGGGAACATGCTGCTGTTATTCCCGGAGGGTTTCTGGGTGGACGCGGTGAGATATTGCGCTATTTTCACGGCGGTAGTGGCGGTAGTCATCGGACTGGCGGGCGGCGCGTATTTATGGTGGCGGAAGAAAAGTTCAAGTGTTTGATAAAACTAGAAAGTGGTTTTTCCTCTCCCTCCTTAGATAAGGAGGGATGAAGGGAGAATTGATATCGTTCGTTACAAATCCCTCTGTATCTCTCCCGTATCAAGTACGGGACAAGCTCTTTAACTAAAGGGAGAGAAACAAAGAATACATTGCGGAACGGCTTTTTCTTATATAACTAGCCGCCGCAGGTGGAACAACTGCCGGAACTGCACCCGGCGCAGCCGCCCCCGCCGATGGGAGCGGAAACACCGCCCTCACCTTTACTGAAGCAGGCGAATTTGGAAAGCACCCGGCGTGATTCGGTTTTGCAGGCGGGGCAAGCCGCCGGCTCGTTGGACTGACTGAACGGGCGCATTTTCTCGAATTTACTTTTACATTCCGGACAGACGTATTCGTAAATGGGCATTTGGTTTTCTCCAATTTCAGTTTAAAACTCCGCTGACGGAGAGTCAAGAGAGAGTTTACCCTTGGTTTATTCTGATGCCATAGCACCTAACTATTTATATGAATTGCCTATAAAGCATATGCAGGTGATTTTTAGGCTTTACTTTAAAAATGATTGTCCTACGTTTAGAGCCTTCCCAAGTCCGTAATGTATTTCATACCTTAATCCTAGTTTGACTTTTGGGAAAAGATTAGCATAACTCCGTTCTCTAAAACACCAATTAATGTATGGGCCTTTGATGGAATCCTCAATGTAACAAATTACGTTCATATCGAATAAAAATTGCAGGAATTTATCTGGTGTCTCGAAGAACATTGGTTTCTTAATGGAATTTTCTTCCAAATAGCGTACCAATTCTCCATAAGAAACGATAAATTGGGCGTAAGTGAAGCCAAAGTTACCATTTAAGTATTCAAAAAATTTCAGAAACAATTCGTAGTCAGCGGAGCTATGATAAAACGATAAATGGTCCTTAATCTGAGTTAATAGATATTCCGAATGTTTTCTTCTAAACACTGGTGAATCAAAATCCTTCTCTCTAAATAATTCCTTTTCACCTCTTCGTTGAACGATGAAATTATCCTGTAAATTTTTGAGCATGCAAACGATATCCCTTGGACGAAAAAGTGAAAACCTTAGGAATGTGACAAAGGGAGAATCTTTTCTCTCCTTTGTTCTGTGGTCAATAGCCTCATAAGGGAAATAATAATCGAAGGACTGTCCTAATTCTAGGGGTGTATTTTGTTGGGCCGCTAGCAGCCTATCAGTCATCGCAAATAGGGCAGAATCTCTGTATGTAGGATAATTTGTGCGCCAATCTAATAGTATGGAATTGTCACTAATCTTATTTCCTTGATTTTGTAACCCTAACGATTGAAATATGTCAGGCCTTAACAATAAGACTACTCGTAATCTTCCCTCCGAACTCTTTATGCGAGAAAAGAAGTCAGTATTAATCATCCAGACAGCGTTTGCTAACCCTTTTACACATTCAAGATAATCTTCAAAAGGAATACCCTCAGGTCGTATGTCAATCCCATCGATAAAAAGTATATGGTTTCTCTTCAACCTTAATGAGCTAAAGGTGTCTTCAAACTTTCTTTGTATATACAACAAATTTAATTGGAACTTGGATTCAGAAAAAGACGTTGTTTCCGATTTGTCTGCGCTAGTTTTGAAGTATTTCGCCATAATTTCCGCAGCTATTTTAGATTGTTCCGCGAAATTAATGGCATAGATAATTTCCGGTGAAAATGCATTATTATAATATTCTTCAATGGCTTTACGAAGATTCCTAAATCCAATCAGTCCACCTGTTATTTCGCGAGCAAAATCCGTTCTGTTAATTTCTTCGGCGATGAGTAAGTAGATTATCACCTTCCAGATATCGGCATAATCAGACAGAGTTAGGTGCTTTTCTTTTTTTAAAATTAAAAACTTCTGATATTCGGTTTCTCTGATATATTTAATAGATGATATATTATTGCGGAATGCGGTATTAACCATATACATCGCGTATGCTGTTTTACCAGTCCCCTTTTCCCCTAAAAGAAAATTAATATTACTATCACAGAGTTTTTCAAGTTCCTGAGTTCTTAAGAATATACTATTGAATAATTCTTTACTTTCCTTATTCTTATAGTTCTCAGCATCGCCAAATCCGAAATTGAGTTTAGAGATTGGTAACATTACACACCTCACTTATCCATCAAAATCATTGGTAGATGAATTGACTGAATTATACATCATTGTGCTAACTTATGTAAGGGGTAATGTGCGGAATGATTTTCTATCCTTTCGCCCGGGTGTTAACATAAAGGCGCTGCAACATCAGGGCGTCTTCTTCTAAATTGGGGCTTTCGCAAATCAGCAGCCCGCCGGCCTTGCAATCCGCCAGCGCCCGCATTAATTCTTCAAACTTAAAGTCGGAGTCTCTGAGGTCGAGGTGGGACTTTTCCCCGGCTTTGCCGTAGTCGATGCCCGCCACGTGGAGGTGGAGTCTTTCCAGGGCGCTTTTCCCCAGCCGTTTTTCTACCCGGTCCAGCACCCCGGTAAATTCTTCGTAGGAGTTCCACTTGCCGCTGCGGGCGTGCCAGTGGGCAAAATCGATGCAGGGCAGCACTCCCTCTAAATCGGCGGAAAGTTGCAGCGCCTCGTCCAGCGTACCGAACTGGCTGTTTTTGCCCATGACCTCCGGGCGCAGGGTCACGGGGATATCTTCCTCTTTAAGCTTGGACAGCACTTCCGCCAGCCGGGCTTTTATATTTTCGTAAACCTTTTCCGCGGGCAATCCCATATAGAAACCGGCGTGAAACACCACGTCCCCGGCGCCGCATAATGCCGCCGCCCGGGCGCTCTGGTAAATGCGCTGCTGGCTGGCTTTAACTTTAGTCTCGTCGGGAGAGTTCAGATTGATGTAATATGGGGCGTGCACCGAGAGTTTAATATCGCGGTTCCGTGCCACGGCGGCGATTTGCCGCGCCGCCAGCTCGCCGATATTCACGCCCATCACGAATTCTATTTCCAGGCACCCCAGTCCCAGTTCTTTGATACGCTTGATGCCGTCCACAGTGGTATCGCCATCGGCGCTGTGCGGGGTGCCGGCGGTGCCGAATATTATTTTCGCCAAGTCGCTCCTTATTAGGGGCATCATAAAGGGGATAAACAAGATGTGTCAAGTGTTCTTGGTTATTGAATATTGAAACTAGATTATTCCGTCTCTTGTGGCGTCTGCTATAATAGTGATAACCGTAGTTTTAATTTAGGAGTAAAGAAAGCTGGAACCGGTTGATATTGCCCGTCAGGCGGCGGAAGCCGTCAGCGATAAGCTGGCAACAGACATTTCGGTGCTGGATGTGAGGGAAGTCTGTACATTCGCCAGCTATTTTGTTATCTGTAGCGCGGAAAGCGAACGTCAGATTGAAGCTATTTGTGATGAAATCGAGCAGGCGCTGAAAAAATCCGGTGCCCGGCTGCTGCACCGCGAAGGGTCCGCGGGCTCCGGCTGGGCTTTGTGCGACTTCGGGGGCGTGATTGTCCACGTTTTCACCCCCGAAATCCGCGAGTTTTATAAATTCGACGCATTGTGGGAAAAAGCCATTCCCATCGTCAAAATTCAATAATCGGTAAATAGCTCGCTGCCGGCGAAAAACAGGCTGATTTCCTTCGCAGCGTTTTCCACTGAGTCCGACCCGTGCACCGCGTTATTCTGGATATCGATGCCGAATTCGGCGCGAATCGTGCCTTTTTCCGCTTTCTTCGGGTCGGTGGCGCCCATCGTTTTGCGGATGAGCTCGATGGCGTTATTCCCCTCGAACACGATGGCGACAATCGGGGCGGAGGTAATGTAGGCTACCAGATCGTTGAAAAAGGGTTTGCCTTCGTGCACGGCGTAATGCCTTTTCGCCAGCTTGGCGTCCATATGCAGCATTTTCAGGGCAATCATTTTCAGACCCTTTTCCTGGAACTTCGCCAGTATGGCGCCGGCGAGGTGGCGTTTCATAGCGTCCGGTTTGACTAAAACTAAAGACCTTTCCATCTTCACTCCTTGTCCTTTATCAATTCCATCATAACACGCGGGGTGACTTCCGCAAGACTTTTCACGATTAAATCCGCCGCTTTGAGGGCTGCCGCCGGGTGCGTGGTAGTCACGGCAACGCATTTCATCCCACCGGCTTTCGCCGCTTTGACGCCCACCACTGCGTCCTCGATCACCACGCAATCACGGGGCGCTGCGCCCAGTTTTGCCGCGCCCATTAAATAGCCCTGCGGGTCGGGTTTGCCGGCGGTAATGTCATCGCCGGAAATAATCGCCCGAAAATACGGTTTCAATTCCAGCGCTCCCAGTATCAATTCGATATTCTCCCGCGGGGTGGAGGAAACGATCGCCAAAGGTACCCCCGCCTGATGCAAGGCGACGATAAGCTCGCGGGCGCCGGGCAACGGGTGGATATTCCCCCGCACCAGATTACGGAAGGTGGCTTCCTTATAATCCCCGACGCTCTTAATTTTCTCGGTGGAGACCTTTTCCCCGTAGACTTTGGGGATGATGTCGATGTTCGCCATCCCGAAAGCGAATTTAAAGTGGTCGCGGGTGAAAACAATCCCCTCCGGTTGAAAAGCCGCCTGCCACGACTGGAAATGGTAGCTGGAGGTATCGACAATCACCCCGTCGAGGTCCCAGAGCGCTGCCAGCCGGGCGCTATTCACCGGTCGCCTGCCGCGTCGCCCCGCTGACGATGAAATGCGTGGCGCTCCCCTCCGCCGCGACCGTGCCGTCCCGCAGAGTAATCTCGGAGACACACTCGATCACCTTGCGGGTGCGGCGGGTAATCCGGGCGGAAATAGTGAGCGGCTGATTGATGGGGATGAGTTTTTTCAGACGGGTCTCGTACTTCGCCGTGACACAGGGGACGCCCCCGGCGGCCGCGGCGTTGCTCATCACCTCGTCCAGCAGCAGTCCCGCGATGCCGCCGTGCAGGTAGCCGGGCCAGCCCTGGTAATGCTCCGTGGCGGTAAACTCCGCCCGGGAGCCGCTAATGTCACGCTGGAATTTTAATTTCAGACCGATGGGGTTCTGCGACCCGCAGCCGAAGCAGCCCCCGTAACCCGGTTCCAGATTCAAAACTACCTGCGGCCAGTTGCTCATATTCGCTCCCATAATATATTCGCCTGATTTAGGATTTAGAAATTAGATATTAGGATGTAGGTGTTATAGTTTTTTGGCTTGTGTAATGGGGGGACGGCGGATGTACACCGGTTGCATGGTGCTGATATTATCCGTATCCCCGGCTTGTAGGCGTTTTAACCCCAGCTCCGCCAGATATGCCGCGCGCCGCAAGTCCGTGAGCGATGACACGATAATAGCTTTCTCGCCAAGTTTTTCCTTTAACTGGGGGGCAATTTGCGGGACAAAATCGCCGCAGAAAATGGTCGGTCGCGTGATTTGAGCGCAAAGTTGCTCCAGCGTGATAATCTGGTCCGGGGCAATACGCTGCCATTGACCCTTGACCGACTGGTAAAGCGCCGCCGCCACCTCGGAGCGCCCGGCGTTGATGACCGGACACACCGTCAGCCCGGTCGCCGCGTACGGATAGGCGCTGACCTCGAGGCTGTTAATGCCTACGATGGGGATATTCAAGCTGAATGCCAGCCCTTTGGCAGCGCTGACGCTGACCCGTAAGCCGTTGAAGCTCCCCGGTCCCAGCCCGACGATAACGGCGGTGAGGTCGCCGGGAGCGGTCCCGGTCAGCTTAAAAAGGTTTTCCAGCGACGGCAGCAACTGGACGGTGTGGTTCTGCCGGGTGCGCCACGTCATCTCGGCGAGTATTTGCCCGTCTTTTGCCAGCGCCAGTGAAGCGATCTCGGTGGCGGTATCAATCGCAGCCAGCATTTTTAATCCTTCTTGCCCGGCGGGAACGCCGCTTCCAGCTGCCGCAGCAGCCGGTGATATCTTTCGCCGCGCGCCGTGATTTCAAAAGCGCGTTCGTTGTCATTAATCCATTTTATCTTAATCAGCAGGTGGTCGTCGGGCAGAATATCCGCGCCCTTTTCCGCCCACTCGATGACGCAGACACCCTGCCCGTAAAGATAATCGTCCAGTCCCAAATCGGAAATCTCGGTGATGTTATCCAGCCGGTAGAAATCGATGTGGTAGAGCGGCAATCTGCCGTGCAGTTCCCGCATAATCACGAAGGTGGGGCTTAAAGTGTAATCGTGGATATCCAGTCCGTAGGCGATGCCCTGAGTCAGGCAGGTTTTCCCGGCGCCCAGTTGCCCCACGAGGAGAAAAATATCTCCCGGCAGGGCGCCGCCACCGAGGGCTTTTCCCAGCGCCCGGGTTTCTTCCGGGCTGAAAGTGTGCAGTTTCATCATTTCTGAAAATGGTCCCAGCCTGATTTCTCGATTTCGACCCGCTGCCCGCGGCGATTGAACAACCGCACTTTGCCGGGATTGGCGGCGGTTATTTCCCCGACGACGGTAACCGGGCATTTCAACGCCCGCTGCGCCGCGCGTATTCTGGCGGGCGGGGCGGTAAAGAGCAGTTCGTAATCCTCGCCGCCGTTCAAAGCCAGCGGTAGGGCGCAATCGGCGAAGCATTGCCGTAATTCCGGGGACAACGGCACCGCGTCCACGTTGATGCTGGCGCCGACCCCGCTCATCTCGCAGATGTGTGCCAGGTCGCCCGCCAGCCCGTCGCTGATATCCATGCCGCACTTTACCCCGTTTTTTACCAGCAGCTGTCCTTCCGCGACGCGCGGCGCGGGGGTGAGGTGCGCCGCCTTCAGCTTAGCCGCGGCGCGGCGGGGAAAAGATAACTTTTCGAGTAAGATTTTCAAGCCCCCGGCGGAATCGCCCAGGGTGCCGGTAACCGCCACCTTGTCGCCGGGTTTAGCCGCGGCGCGGGACAGGACATTACCCTCTTTATTAACGGCGCTGCCGAGCACGGTGACGCTGATAAAGAGCGCGGGGGAACTGACCGTATCGCCGCCAACGAGCCGCACGCCGTATTTTCGCGCGATGCTGTTCATACCGGCATACAAGCGGGTGACATTTTCCACGCGGGTGTCCGGCGGCAGTCCCAGGGAAATTAAGGCATAAAGAGGGACGCCGCCCATAGCGGCGATATCGCTCAGGTTGACCGCCAGGGCTTTTTCGCCGAGCTTTTCCCAGGTGGTGGTGCGGCGGGTGAAATGAACGTTTTCCACGAGAGAGTCAACGGTTACAAGCTGGCAGGGGACTGCCGGGCGCCAGACCGCGGCGTCGTCGCCGATGCCGGTTACCAGCTGCCGGGAGGCGGGGGAATCAGTGTCGATATTCGTGCCGCTCTGCGCCGCCAGCCGGGTGATTAGGCCGAACTCCCCGATTTGCGAAACCTTCATAGCTGGCATTATATCATCACGCGGGAATGGTGTATAGAAAAAAGGAACAGGCAGTCGCCTGTTCCTTTATCCTCGAAGACGATAGGGAACCCGTTTAGTCTTTTTTAACCGGGCGCCATTTGATGTTGTCCCAGACCCAGATAAGCTCTTTGCAGCGGCGGCAGTAGACCTGGACGCCGCCGTCGGCGGGCTGCTCGCGGGCGGTTACGGTACTCTCACAGTTGGGACAATACAATTTGCGGGTAGCAATTTTCATTTATTTTTCTCCTGTCTCATTTTGACGAATTTAGACCCCGGGTGTCAAGTAAAAAATGCGCGCAGGCGTAGATTTGCCCCAAACAGCCGCGCGCGTGTTATAATTCTGTGTTGGTACTGAAATGTGGAATAAACTCGAACAGATAGAAAAACGCTACCACGCCGTGGTCGCCGAGATGGGCAAACCGGAAGTCGCCACTGACCCCCGGCAACTGATGAAGCTGGGGCAGGAAAAAGCGTCGCTGGATGAGATTATCGGTCTCTACCAGGACTATAAGGCTACCGTAAAATCCCTGGCGGACACGCAGGCTATGCTCAGCGACAAACTGGACGCGGAAATGCTATCGATGGTCAAGCAGGAGGTCGCCGACCTGGAATCGAAGCGCGACCGGCTGCAGGAAGCCATTAAATACGCCCTGCTGCCCAAAGACCCCAACGACGAGCGCGACATTATCCTGGAAATCCGCGCCGGGACCGGGGGCGACGAAGCCGCCATTTTCGCCGCCGACCTTTTCCGGATGTATTCCCGCTACGCGCAAGCCCGTAAATGGGATGTGGATATCATTGACTCCAGCGAGAGCGGCGGTGGTGGTTTGAAAGAGGTGGTGGCGGAAGTCCGCGGCCGGGGCGCTTTCAGCCGTTTCAAATACGAACGCGGCGTGCACCGGGTGCAGCGCGTGCCCACCACCGAAGCCTCCGGGCGTATCCATACCTCCACCGCCACCGTGGCGGTGCTGCCGGAAGCCGAAGACGTGGAAGTGGACATCAACCCGGCAGATTTGAGAATCGATATTTTTCACAGCGGCGGCGCCGGCGGTCAGAATGTGAACAAGGTTGCCACGGCGGTACGCCTCACCCATTTCCCCACCGGGATGGTGGTCATCTGCCAGGACGAGCGCAGCCAGCTCCGCAACCGGCAGAAGGCGATGGCGGTACTGAAAGCCCGCCTGCTGGAGATGGAACGCAGCAAACAGGAAGAAGAAATGACCTCAATGCGGCGGTCGCAGGTGGGCACCGGGGAAAGGTCGGAGAAAATCCGCACCTACAACTTCCCCCAGGACCGGCTCACCGACCACCGTATCGGTTTGACTTTGCATAATCTACCGAAAATCATGACCGGGGAAATCGACCCGTTGATTGACGCCCTGGCGACCGACGACCAGACCCGGCAACTGCAGGCAGAGCTGGCGTGACGCGGCGGGAATTACTCACCCGCGCCCAAACCTTACTTGCCAGCCAGAATGTTCCCTACTACCGTCTCGAAGCCGAGCTACTGCTGCGTTTTGTGTTGCAAATCAGCCCGGTGGAGCTTTTTGCCAGCCCGGAAGCCGCCGTGAACCCGGCTCAGGCAAAACAGTTCCAGCGTTTAATCGCGCGCCGTCTCCATGGCGAACCGTCTTTCTATATCATCGGCACCCGGGAGTTTTACGGGCGGGATTTCAAAGTGACCCCGGCAGTGCTGATTCCACGCCCGGAAACGGAGCTGCTGGTGGAGAAAGCCATTGAGGCTGCCGGGAAATACCCCCGGCCGTTAGTCGCGGATATCGGCACGGGGTCCGGGATTATCGCGATTACCCTGGCGCTGGAGTTACCGCAAGCGGCGGTCATTGCCACTGATATTTCCACCGAGGCGCTAGAGGTTGCCCGTCATAACGCTTCTACATATGGCGTCTCCGGGCGCATTACTTTTTTAGCCGGGAATCTATTGGAACCGCTGCCGCGGTCGGTCAACATTATCGTCGCCAATTTACCCTACGTGACCGCGGTGGACATGCCGCGGGTCAACACCGTCGGCTTCGAGCCGGAAATCGCGCTCTATGGCGGGGCGGACGGGCTGGATTTGGTCAGGGAACTAATCTTGACGGCGAACGGGAAATTGCTCCCGGGGGGCTGCCTCCTGCTGGAAATCGGGCTGGGGCAGCAGGCACCGCTGGAGAGATTTCTCAAACAAAAAAACCTGGCGGATAGAGTAGCGTTCTATCAAGACTTGAGCGGGATTACGCGGGTAGCACTCATTGAGTTCAAATAACGTTACTAGTGGTTAATGACGTTTTTAGCAGTACTACGCTGTATTGATTCCGGGATGAAATGGAACTCTACCCTGCCCTGAGATTCTTCGCTCCGCTCAGAATGACAGGTGAGAAGCTGGTTTCCCCCGGCGCGGGAACGACGTGGTAAACAAATCCCCAGGCATTTCAAAACTTGACCCCAAACTGATAATTTTGCTACATTAACAGCAGATTTGCGGATTTCGCAGATAAGTGTGTAAGGAGGAACCACTGCTAGATGAACATCATTGTTTGCGTGAAGCAGGTGCCGGACCCCGAAGCCCCGCCGGCGAGCTTCAAAATCGATCCCGCCACCAATAAAGTCATTCCCCCGCCGGGCGTGGCACCGGTCATCAGTCCGTTCGACGAGCAGGCCGTGGAAGCCGCGCTCCGTCTCAAGGATGCCAAAGGGGGAAAAATTACCGTCATCAGCCTGGGCACCAATCTGCTGCGGGACGTGGTGAAAAAGCCGCTCTCGATGGGAGCGGATGAGTTGATTCTACTGGAAGACCCTGCCTACGCGGACGGCGATAGCTGGTCGACGGCTTACGCGCTGGCGCTGGCGATTAAAAAGGTGGGGCAGTTCGATATCGTCTTCTGCGGACGGCAGGCTGCGGACACGGATGCCGGGCAGGTCGGCTCCGCCATCGCGGAAATCCTCGGTATTCCCTCCGTTACCGTCGCCAAGAAAATTGAAGTGAACGACAGCAAGGTCAAGGTGGAAAAAGTAACCGCCGACGGCTTCGACGTGATTGAAACCTCGCTGCCCGTTTTGATTACCGTGAGCAACGAGCTGGGAGAGCCGCGCTACGCTACCATTAAAGGCATTATGGCGGCGAAGCGCAAAGAACCCATTATCTGGAAGCCTGCGGATATCGGCGCGGAACCGGCGCAACTGGGTGCCGCCGGCAAACGTCTGGCGATGCTCAAGCTCTTCCAGCCGGTGAAAGAGGGCAAGTGCGAAATGGTTACGGGTGAGAACGAAGAAGACGCCGCCGCCAATTTGGCGAAAAAACTGGTGGAGGCGAAACTCCTCTCGTAGCCGGGCGTCGGGGGATTTCGAAATGAAGGAGAAAATGAATGGCTGAAAATAAAGGTATTTTAGTAGTCGCCGAGTTCCTTAACGGCAAGCTGGCGCCGATTACGAAAGAGCTGCTGGGTGCCGGGCGCAGGCTGGCGCAAGACCTCGGGGAGCCGCTGTCCGCCGCGCTCATCGGCGAGGGGGTTAACGGCATCGCGCCGGAAGCCATCGCCTCGGGGGCGGATAAGGTCTACGTGGTCGAGGATGCGCTGCTCAAGGATTACCGCACCGATGCTTACGTCGCGGTGGTGGAAAAACTGGTCAAGGAATACGGCGCCCGGGTGATTTTAGCCGGGCAGACCACCATGGGGCGCGACCTGGCGCCGCGGCTGGCGTTCCGTCTCAGCGCCGCCGCCACGATGGACTGCATCGACCTGGCAATCGAAGCCGGGAGCAAGAAGTTATTGATGACCAAGCCGGTCTACGGGGGCAACGCCCGCGCCGTTTTCACCGGCGACGTTTTGCCGTATATTGCCACGGTACGCGTCAAAGCGATGGCGGCTTTAGCCCCGGACGCCGGGCGCAACGGCGAGGTGATTAACGTCGCCGCCGGGCTGGATGCCGGCGCCATCCGCACCAGCGTTTTACAGAAGGTGGTGCAGGAAGTGGCGGGGATTAAACTGGAAGACGCGGCGGTGGTGGTTTCCGGCGGGCGCGGCATCGGCGGGCCGGAAGGGTTCAAGCAAATCGAGTCGCTGGCGAAGCTGCTCAAGGGCGCGGCGGGCGCCAGTCGTCCGCCGTGTGACAGCGGCTGGGTACCGGAGACGATGCAGGTGGGGCTGACCGGTAAAATCGTGTCCCCGGATGTTTATTTTGCGGTGGCGATTTCCGGTTCCAGTCAGCACCTGGCGGGGTGCGGCGGTTCCAAGAATATTATTGCCATCAATAGGGACGCGGAAGCCAACATCTTCAAAGAAGCCCGGTTCGGGGTGGTGGGGGACTGGAAGAAAGTGCTCCCGGCGCTGGAAGCCAAACTCCACGAGCTGCTGGGCAGATAATACCGGATTATTTCCGTAAAACGAGAGGGCTGCGATTTTGCAGCCCTCTTTTTATTTGGCATCAACACGAACTCTTCACCCGTAATAAGAATCCCTATTGACAAATAAACAATCATAGTCTATAATTCTGAAAAACATCCCGTGTGAGCAGTGCAAGGATGCGTAAGACACAATCAAGCCTATCTGGAAGGGTTAATATGAAGAAGCTAAGTCGGTTTCTGGGCTTGCTGGCTATTTTGTTAGTGGTAGCGATGTTGTTGCCGGGGTGCAAGAAACCTGTGGAAACTATGGATGTAGCCCCGGTAAGTGTGACTATACATCTCTCCAAAGCCCCGGCTGTAAACGAATCCGTGGAACTATCCTTGGTGGTAGTAACCACCGAAGTATTTAAAGACAATGTTGCCAAAATGTGGCTTCAGTTCGACAGGTTTGACCCTGCTTTGATATATCCGTTGGGTAAAGTAGCAAATGCCAAAGAACAAGCGGTTGCTCAACTAGCAAAACAAGCCAATAGTATTGATTATTTGTACCAGGAAGACGCAGAGAGCATTGCACGACAACCCGAGACCAAGGTAGCGGCGGAACTGGTAGCCGGAGGAGGGGCAACCGAATGGGCGGTCACCGAAATAATGCCATGGAAAGCGGTGACAAATACCACTACGGTCAGTTTTCCGGAAACTGGGGAATGGCTGATAACGGGTTATTGGGAGGTAGATGGTAAAGTTGAACACCAGGGGCGTTTACGGGTGACGGTTAATGAAACAGATGGGCAAATAGGCTGGCAGAAAATATATGAAGTGAATTCCGCCCCGTACTTTTTTCCTCAACCCAACTATCCAGTCGGGTTAGGAGTTGATATCAATCGGGCGCCGGGGTTAGACCAGGAAACCGAGTTTACCTGTACGCTAACGACGACACAAGAGGCATTGAACGCGGAATTGAGGTTAACTCTGCACCACATGGTAGGGACAACCCAGGTTGAGATACCCGTGGAAGATTGCTTGGTTAATGGGGATATCAATTGGAAAGGTGAATTGAAAGCCGGAAGCCCGACTAATGTTAAATTGGTACTTAAGTTTCCATTAACCGGAGACTACTTTTTGAGGTTTATGGTTTTCCCTCAAATTGAAAATGTTGGTGGTAAAGGCATTGATTTTTATATTAGTGTTGGTGAGAAAAGTGGCCGCATCGGGTGGGTAGAAGACCATTATGCAAATTCTGGATACCATCCTTTCCCAACAGTCAGGCCAGCGGATTACTAATTATGAGAAAAAATAATTTTATTAATAAGTCCATTGTGATTGTACTTCTCTTCACTTTGTTAACATTGGTTGGAGGATTCACAAGGGTGGGTGCTCTTGGAATAGAGAATGAATCTCGCGGGTGCCATGTAAATAATGCTGTTAAAAAAGGCATACTAAATGACTCTGTAGATAATCCGGTTCCGACTCTCCGTGCGATTCAGGGAAAATGGCAATATAAAGACAGGAACGGAAACGATGTCCCTGCGAATGGTTTTATTATAGGATTGCTAATTAATACTAGCAATCCGAGTAGTCCCTCAGACCTAGAGAATGCAGCCTCTGACGGTTCTTTCAGCTTTGATGCGTTGCTGGATGTTGGCGATACGATTATTGTATGCATATACACTTGGCAACAATATCACATGAGTGGGACCGATTATAACGTATTGACGTTGCAAACCGGAGGGCAGGATTGGTGCGCGGCTTATACCGAAAAGTCAGAACCACATATGTTTATCGGCTTAGAAAATCATGATTTCGGAGTTATGACAGTACAATTGAATCCCAGTAACAATCCTGCATGGTGGATCAAGGCGGACTTAAGCAGAGGTTTGGAGGCGCAACCGACTCAGTCCGGGGATTTTATGGTGGAATGGGATCCCAGCATAGAGCACTATGCTGATCCCCCTTATAATACGGTTACAAAGAGCTGGTATACTTGGTTTGACCATATTTACATAAGCGCTTCAATGACATCATCTGACATTATCTGGCACGAAATGGGTCACAACATTATGGGAAATTTTTATAGCAGTTGTCCCCCAAATAGTAATTGCAACCATGGACCTGGCGGAACCAGTATTCATGATAATTACGATTCCTGTTACCAGGGACGTGCCTGGGTGGAAGGCGGGGCTAACTTCTGGAAAGCATTGGTGAAACATGTTAATGACCCGCAATACGTACCGGAATATGAGACGATTATAGGCGCAGATCCGGGTGACGCCGTTATTCATAATATAACAGCCGCTCTCTGGGACATTTACGATTCCAATAATGATGGTTATGACCAGATAAGCGACGGGCTTGTTAATATTTGGGATACAATTGATACGATAGGGGAAACTGACGATACTTTTTCCGAGTTTTGGTTGAGGTTAAAACCAAAGTACGGCATAAGTGTAGAGTCACAAGCCCCCGCCGCCTGGGCGCTTTACCAGAACACCATTATTTACCCGGAATTCCGCTGGCAGGTGACCACTACTGTTAACGGGGGCAGCGGCAGCGTGACCCTCAGCCCCGCCGGCGGCTATTACACCGGCGGCACTCCCGTGACCGTTACCGCCATCCCCGCGCCCGGTTATGCTTTCAGCAGTTGGAGCGGCGGACTTACCGGCAGTAATAATCCGGCAGTGTTAACTGTTAATAGCGATGTTGCCGTGACCGCTTCGCTGTCTGCGCTTGCGCTCCCTACCCTGACCTTTTCCGTCACTAATATTACCGCAGATTCCGTTACCTTCAACGGTAATCTGATCAATATGGGCGGCAACCCGCAAGTTTCCGTGGTGTTTGAGTACCGCCCCGTGAATGGCGCTTGGGTGCTGCTTTTACCCTGGCAGGACTGCTTTAACACGGGGAATTTCAGCGCCAACGTCACCGGGTTACAAGCTGGCACCAAATATGAATATCACGTCTGTTACTACACCGCGGCATTTGGGTACTGCGGCACTTCTAATCAGACATTCGATACACCCGCGGGCGGCGGGTTCAGTTTACCCACTATTACCGCCTCTGTCAGTAATGTCACAGATACCAGCGCCACCTTCAACGGTAACTTAAGTAATATGGGCGGCAATCCGCTGATATCCGTCGCTTTCGAATATAAACCGGCTAACGGCGCATGGGTGCTGCTGACACCCTGGCAGGATATGGTCAGCCCCGGCGCTTTCAATAGAAACGTAGGCGGGTTACAGCCCGGGATAGTGTATTACTATCACGTTTGTTACTACACACAAGCGTTCGGGTACTGCGGCACCCCGGATCAATCATTTACCACCCAGAGCGCGCCCCCGAATCCTGTGATAACCGCTACCGCCGGGGCAAACGGTTCCATTTCTCCGTCCGGTACCGTTTCCGTAACGCCGGGCGGCAGCGCATCTTTCAGTATCTCTGCCAATACCGGCTACGTGATTTCGGATGTGATTGTTGACGGCGGTTCGGTCGGCGCGGTGAGCAGCTACACTTTTTATAATGTACTCACGAATCGCACGATAAATGCGGTTTCTTCACAGGGCGTTATATAATATACTTTGACAGTGACCAACGATGGCAACGGGTTCGCCGCCGGCGGCGGGTCGTATCAGTCCGGCACTTACGCCACGGCAACGGCTTACCCTTACGCTCCTTATGAATTTTGGTGCTGGGACACGGATACCGGCACTTATTTTACCGCTAGCATCAGCATCTTGATGAACGGTAATCACTGGGCGCACGCGATGTTTACACTCCCGTGGGGTTTTATGTCCACCGGAGAAACCTTTGAAGATGCCGCTTTGCTCGGCTGGTTCGAAATATTTGTAAATAAAGAACCCCCTCTATCGTTATGAGGGGGTTCCTAAAACTACTATCGCCCTTAGAAGCCAGCGGCTATACGCTACCAGCTCTTTACGCCTTCTCTTTTTCCTTCTCCGCCTGACGCGCCGCGACAATCTTCTGCGTCACCATCGGCGGGGCTTCCTGGTAGTGGCTGAACTCCATCGAGTAGGTGCCTTTGCCCTGGGTGATGGATTTCAACGCGATGGCATATCTCTGCACTTCCGCCAGCGGCGCCTGGGCATCAATTTCCTGGATGCCCCCGGCGGGATTCATCCCCAGCACCTGGCCGCGCTTGGTGTTCATATCGCTGATAATATCGCCGGTGTATTCCTCCGGCGCCCGGATTTTCATCTTGACGATGGGTTCCAGCAGCACCGGCTTGCCTTCCGATAGCCCTTTCTTCACCGCCCCGGCCCCGGCAATCTTAAAACAGATTTCGGAAGAATCGACGGGATGGAAGCCGCCGTCGTAAACGGTAATCTTTACGTCTTCAACCGGGAACCCGCCCAGCACGCCTTCCTGCACGCCTTCGTGCACGCCTTTCTCGACGGCGGGAATGAAGTTACGCGGAATCGAGCCGCCGACAATCCGCTCGGCGAACTCCACCCCGGTGCCGCGCGCTGTCGGGGTAAGTTCCAGCACCACGTGCCCGAACTGCCCGTGGCCGCCGGACTGTTTCTTGTGCTTGTATTCGGCGTTGGTCTGCACGGTAATCGTCTCTTTATACGGGACTTTCGGCGTCTGCATCTCGACGTTCACGCCGAATTTGCGGGCGATTCTCTCGGCGGCGACCGCCATCTGGATTTCACCCAGCCCGGAGAGAATTGTCTCCGCGGTGACCATATCGCGGTGCACTTTCAGCGTCGGGTCCTCCTCTGCCATTTTCGCCAGCGAAGAGCCTAATTTATCCAGATCGGCTTTAGATTTGGGGTAAACGGCGGAACTGAAGCTCGGCGGCGGGAAAATTACGGGTGTTAATTTGCCCGGTTTTTCCTTGGTGGACAGGGTATCGCCGGTGTTGGTAACACTTAATTTCGAGACGGCGCCGATATCACCGGCGGCAATTTCGGGAACCGGTTCCTGCGTCTTGCCGCGGATGAGGAATAACTGCCCGATGCGTTCGGGTTCTCCCCGGTTCGCGTTCCAGACCTGCGAGTTGCTGGTCAAGGTGCCGGTGTAAACGCGGAAATAGGTTAGTTTCCCCACATACGGGTCGGCGGTGGTCTTGAATACCAGCGCCGCCAGCGGCGCTTTCGGATCGGCTTCAAGTTCGACCGTTTGCCCTTCTTTGAGCACGCCGAATTTACGCTCTTTAGGCGCCGGGAGCAAATCGACGATAGCGTCCATCAGCAGGGTGACGGAGACATTCTGCAGTCCGGTGCCCGCCAGAATAGGCACGACCTTGCCGCTCACGACTGCCTGCCGCAGTCCTTTCGTCAACTCCTCCTGGGTCAGTTCTTCGCCGCCCAGGTATTTTTCCAGCAGCTTATCGTCGGCCTCGGCGACAGCTTCGGTTAGTTTACCGCGCAGCGCCTCGGCCTCGGCTTTGAGGTTGGCGGGAATATCGGCTTCTTTGGCTTCGGCGCCGGTAAACGCCTTCATTTTCAGCAGGTCGATAACGCCCTGATAGGTAGTGTGCGCCCCGATGGGCAGCTGCAGGGGCAGGCACTTCCGCCCGAATTTGGTCTGTATCTGAGCGACGACTTTGTTAAAGTCGACGTTTTCGCGGTCCATCTTATTCAGGAAAATCAGCCGGGGCAAATTAACTTCTTCGCAATATCCCCAGACCATTTCCGTGCCCACTTCCACCCCGGAGGCGCAGCAGACTACCACCACGGCACCCTCGCTGACGCGGATGGCGGATTTTACCTCGCCCACGAAGTCGGGGTACCCGGGAGTATCCATCAGGTTTATCTTGGTGTCTTTCCAGATATAAGGCAGCAAACTCAGACTGATGCTCATACTCCGTTTTTGCTCGGAGGGGTCGTAGTCCGAGGAGGTGCTGCCATCGCTTACCTTGCCCAGCCGGTTTATCACCTTGGCGTTAAAAAGGATTGCTTCCGCCAGAGATGTTTTCCCCGCCCCGTTATGCGATACAAAGGCAAGGTTGCGGATGTTTTCGATGCCATACTGTGCCATAAGCCACCTGTCCCTTTAGTTATTACGCAGATTTATACAATTATAATCTGCCCGCCGTCTGCACGGCAAATTAAGACGATGACACGCTGTAATCAAAGAAGCGCACAAATTAGACTTAACAGGACAACCGCCGGGGTCGGGGCGCCGTTATTTGATGCCGAACCGGTCCGTAAAAACGATGTCGGACAGTTCCCGGCGCGGCGGCGCTTTGGCGTCTCCGTCGGGGTAGCCCAGCGGCGTCATTTCCACCACGCAAAAACCCTCCGGTACTCCCAGGACGGCTTCTGCCTTTTTGGCGTCGAACAAGCCGACGTGGACGGTCCCCAGCCCCAGGCTGTGAGCCGCCAGCGCCAGGTTCTCCATGGCGATGCCAAGGTCGAACATGCACCAGTCGCCCTTATTGGTTGAAGCAACGCCTTTATAAAAACCGGATTTCTGCAGTTCGGCGCAGGCGACAATCACCAGCGGGGCGGTCTTGATGGCGTTTGTGGCCGGGTTGTTGGGGCTCAAGACCGTCGCCAGTTCATTTTTTACCGCTTCGCTCCGTACCACGATAAAGCGCCAGCACTGGGTATTCGCCCAGGACGGCGCCCAGCGCGCCGCCTCTAATACCTGAGTGAGCACATTCGCGTCTACCGGCGTGGGCTTGTAACGGCGCACCGAGCGCCGCGTTTTAATGGCTTCCAGGGTATCCATATAATCATCCTCCTGATATTCCGCAACTTTTGGTGAAAAACTTTGAGTGTATGTTAACACAGATGGCAGCGGTATTGCACCTTAGCCTTCCGGGGACTCGTCCCAGCCGCCTTTCCCCCGCAGCGGCACGAAGCGGCAGTCGCCGAGGTTTTCCGTCCTTAACCCGGCGGGTTGTTTGGTAATTTTCAGCAGTTCCTGCTCCCATCTGCTGCCGACCGGGATGACCAGTCTACCTCCGGGTGCCAATTGGTCGAGTAATGCCAACGGTACGGCGGGTGCTCCGGCGGTAACGAGAATGGCATCGTAAGGGGCGGCTTTTTCCCAGCCGATCTTTTCCTCGGCGGCGTGTAAATGGATGTTGGCGTAACCCAATTGCGATAATACCTGCTGCGCCCGTGTAGCTAAAATCGGGAGGCGCTCGGTGCTGTGCACCTCCCGGGCGAGTTCCGCCAGGATTGCCGTCTGGTAGCCGCTCCCGGTGCCTATTTCCAGCGTTTTCTCTTTTCCCATCAGCTCCAGACTTTGCGTCATTATCGCGATGATAAGCGGTTGGGAAATAGTTTGGTCGCAGCCGATGGGGAGGGGTTCGTTGATATAAGCGGATGAATGTAAATCAGCGGGTAAGAACAGCTCCCGGGGGACTTTACCGAGGGCTGCCAGCGTGCGCGCATCGATACCCTCCGGAGACAGGAGCTGTACCAGACGGCGCCGCGCCGCGGCATAATCCATAAACAATCCGTTAACGTAAGACGATGGAAAGGACGATAATGGCGGCTAGGATAACGACGGTCAGGACGCCGATGATTTTCAACTCGGTGCCGACCGAGGTGCTCGCCGGCATCGCCGGCGCATTTTTCCCCGTCGGGGTTGCCGGGCGCACGGGCGCCGGGGTATTTACCGCCGGGCTGGTGGAGATGCTGGCGGGTTTATTGACAGGCGCCGTTCGCGCTGCGTTTTTATAGTACTTCTTGCCTTTGGATTTTGACATGGGGTTAATCCTTTCCGTTTCCTATTTTGCCCGGGGGTGGGACTTTTCGTAGGTGCGTTTGACGTGCTCACTGGTGAGGTGGGTATAAATTTGCGTGGTGGAAATATTGGCGTGCCCCAATAATTCCTGCACGGCTCTTAAATCGGCGCCGCCGCTGAGCATATGAGTGGCGAAGCTATGGCGCAGGGTGTGGGGGGTAACGGGGGTGGTAATCCCGGCGCCTTTAGCGTATTGCTTGAGTATTTGCCAGAAACCTTGCCGCGTCAGGCGTTCGCCGCGGCGGTTCAGAAACAGGGCTTTTTCCTCCGGGCTGCGGACTAATTGCGGGCGGGCTTTAGCCAGATATTCGTCGATGACTTTAATCGCCTGCGGGTGGATGGGAATCAGGCGTTCCTTTTTGCCTTTGCCGAAACAGCGTACATCACCGTCCACCAGGTTAATATTATCCAGGTCGAGCGACATCAGTTCGCTGACGCGCATGCCGCTGGCGTAGAGCAACTGCAGCATCGCTTCGTCGCGGCGGGCTTCCGGAGAGTTGTGTTTACCCGGCTGTTCCAGCAAGGCGCGCACCTGATTGATGGAAATCGGTTTGGGCAGCGAACGTCCCACGCTCAAAGACTCCAGGTTGCGGGTGGGGTCTTCTTTGAGCATCCCTTCGGAGGTAAGGAACTTGAAAAAAGAACGGGCCGCCGCCAGCTTCCGGGCGCGGGTGGTGGGCGCGTAGCGCTTTTCCTGCAGGTCCAGCAGGTAGCGGATAATGGACTGCCGGTTTACGTTCTCCCAGGCGGGCACCAGGGTGTTTTTTTGCGCTTCCGCCTCAAAAAACGCGGTCATCTGGGAAAGGTCGTTCTGGTAGGCAAAAAAGGTATTATCCGATAAGCCCTTTTCGGCTTTCAAGTATGCCAGGAATTTTTCTATTTCCGCTCTCACCGCACACCTCCGCCTAGTGTTATGTAATCTATCGACGATACTATTTTAACATAATTAAAAGTTATTGCAAACTTATGTAAATGGTAAGTATCGGGGAAAGGCAGCCGGGAGGCGCGAGCGTGAGGAATAGGGTTATTAAATCCAGCGTTTTTTCTTGAACAGTAGCAGCATCCCGGCGCTGGTCAATAGTATTATCCCCGCCAGAACCGCCGCCGTGAGCAAGCCGTGACCGGAGTCCACGTCTCCCGGCAGCCGGATGTTCATCCCGTAAATACTGGATATCAGCAGCGTGGGGATGGCGATGGTGGACAATATGGTGAGAATGCGGGTGATATTCCCCAGCCGGGCGTTGACCAGCACGTAGTCGGTGTCTTTATAGACCTCGATGGTTTCCTTGCATTCATCCAGCGTTTCACAGATTTTGTTCATATGGTCAACCAGGTCGCCGAAATACACGGAGAGGTTGATTTTGGCGAAACGTTTCAGCTTGTTTTCGAGTTCCATTATCAGGGTGCGGGTGGGGAACATCACGCGGCGCTGCACCATAATATCCCGGCGCAGCACGCTGATTTCCTTGGAGGCTTCGATGACCTCATCGAACACGATATCTTCGACACCTTCCAGCAGGCTGATAATTTTATCCAGGAAGGGGAAATAGGAGTCAATCGTCAGGTCAAGTAGTGTGTAGAGCAGGTAGCCGGACCCCTGGTTAAAATAAGCCTGCTTGGCTTCGTCCTTAACCTCAAAATCCTGACGGGCTTTTTCCAGCGCGACGAGAGTTTTGGGGTGTAAGGTCACCAGATAGTTTTCGCCGACGAAAGCCGACCACTGCTGGGTGGTGCTGGTACGGGTTACTTTATCATAAACCGGGAAATGGAACACCACGAAAATGTAGTGTTCGTACTCGTCCATTTTGGAAAGCTGCCGGCGGCTGAAGCAGTCCTCGACATCCATCGGGTGGAAGTTATAGTTTTCCTGGAGGTACTTTTTTGCTTCCTCGTTCGGCCCGGAGATATCCACCCAGGTCAGGTCGCCCCAGCTTATTTTCTTTAAATCTAAAGTTTTGTTTTTTAGAATTTCCGGTTTTCCTGCCATCTCTGCGTCCCTGCATTATCCCAAAATAAAAAGTCAGCCAGACTCGCACAATGATTTTCGTCATTATTCAGCATAACGGAAAAACCGTCAGCCGTTGCGAAAGCTAACCGACCTTTAATTCCCTCCCCTGAGGGAAGACAGGCGGGGCATTACCGGAGTAACGCCCCAATTTATTTATATCACTTTAACCGGTTTTGCGGTAGTGGACGTTCCACTTCATGCAAAGGTCATTGATATATTCTTTAACCTCCGGTTTGGCGCCCAAGTAGAGTTCCGCCAGGAACCCGTGCAGCAGTTCGCCGCCGCTCATCCCGGGTGAAGGCTCGCCAGGCCCGGGGAGGTTAATATAGACAATCTCGGTCATCTGTTTTTGATATTCAATTGCAGACCCCATAGCATCCCTCCTAAAATAATCGCCTAATATATTATTATATGCTCAAATGAGAACTAAAACAAGAGGTAAAAATGATTTTTTTAGCCGCCCATCAGCGGTTTTAACACCAGGCTGAAGATATAACCCAGGATGGCGCAAGCCGGGAAAGTGATAATCCAGGTCATGAAAATTTCCATGGAGACGCCCCAGCGCACGGCGGAAAACCGCTTGGTGGCGCCGACGCCCATAATCGTGGTGCTGGCAGTATGCGTGGTGGAGAGCGGGATGCCGAACAGGGAGGAAACAACGATGGCGCCGGCGGCGGAGAGCTGGGCGGCGAACCCGTGCACCGGCTCCAGTTTGGTCATCTTGAAACCCATCGTTTTGATGATGCGCCAGCCGCCGATGGAGGTGCCGATGCCCATTACCGTGCCGCAAAGCAGTATTACCCACCAATCGATGTGAAATTCCGTGTAGACACCGCCGATATAAAGCGCCAGGGCGAAAATGCCCATAAATTTCTGCCCGTCGTTACTGCCGTGGCTGAAAGCCAGGAAAGCGGAGGAAAGGATTTGCAGACGGGTAAAAGTGGTGCGCATAAAAGTATTGCTTGCCCGTCGGAAAATCCAGTAAAGCGCCAGCATCACGAGATAACCTGCCAGGAATCCGGCGACGGTGGATATCAACAAGCCGGTGAGCACTTTTACCCAGCCCGCCCAGAGCAGTGCGGAAGCTCCGGCGGAAGCAAACCCGGCGCCCGCCAGACCCGCCAGCATTTCGTGGGTTTCACTGGTGGGAATGCCGAAGTACCAGGCCGCCATTGTCCAGACAATAATGGTCAATAAGGCGGCGGCAATAGTATGTAACCCGATAGCCTGAGGATCGATAATACCGGTGCCGATGGTAGTAGCTACTACGGTGCCGGTGGCTGCCACCCCGACAAGGTTGAGCACCGCCGCCATCAGTACGGCTTTCATCGGGGATAAAACACGGGTAGTAACTACGGTAGCGATGGCGTTGGGGGCATCGGTTAAGCCGTTGGTGAACTCAGCGGCAAGGCATAAAAACAATACAAACCCGAGCCCAAAACTCATAATTAACTTTCTAGGTTTTTATTTACTAGGCGTATTTGATGGCGACGCCTTCGAGGACGTTAGCCACGTCTTCACAACGGTCGGTAGCGGTTTCCATATGCTCATAGATTTCACGCCATTTGATAATATACACAACATCGGTGGAATTGGCAAACAGTTCCGCCAGCGCCGCGCGGTAGATGCGGTCGGCGACATTTTCCAGCCGGTTGATTTCCACGCAGTGCTTTAGCATCTGCCGCTGGTCCATTTTCTTGCCGAGTTCATTGATGGCGTGTTCCACTTCGGCGGTGATTTCGACGATTACATCCGCTAATTCCTGTGATTTGGGAGTAGGTCCGGTAACGCGGTAGAGGAACATCGCGTCGGTGGCGGAGTGAATGAAGTCGGTTACGTCGTCCAGGGTGTGCGCCAGGTTGGCGATATCTTCGCGGTCAAATGGCGTGACGAAGGTACGGTGCAATTCATCGGCAATCTGGTGGGTGACGTTATCCCCCTTTTTCTCCAGTTCCGCAATCCCGGCGACCTTGTCTTCCACGTTGGTCCAGTTGTACATCAACTCCTTCAGTTTTATGGCGACCTCGACGGTATTGTGGGCGCTTTCCTGGAAGAGTGTGAAAAATTTGCCGTCCTGCGGCATAAAAGACAGCTTCATATCTCAACCTCCGGCATCATATATCGTTAAAACCCTTACTATTATACATTTTTCGTGCCGGCGGCGTCCCGCCGCGGCAGGGAAATGTTGGTACGGGCGATTTTCCGGTAAACCTTGCGGAAATGGTAGCCGTAAGCCGAGAGCGTGAGAGAGAGCGGGAAAGACAGCGGGCGTTTCACCAGTACGGAGAGGATAAATTTCCAGAAATGACGGCGTCCTTTATCCAGTACGCCCAGTATCCACAACGATTTTACCAGCCCTACCAGATGGTAGAACTTCAACTGGAAGGATTTGACCGAGTAGGTGGGGTGAAACTCTTTCAGGAAGGTGGCGATGCGTTCGTAGTAAGCCTTCGGCGCGTAGATGCTGCCCAGGATGTGTTTATAGCCGTCGACCAGCGTTTCCAGTTTCATCTTCGGGATGAAATTGAGGGAGCAATCGGTATTATCGCCGGTGAAGTCTTTTACCAGACGATTCTCTTTCTTAAGCCGTTCGTAAAGCCGGGTGCCGCGGGGCGCGTTGAGCAAGCCCACCATCGCCGTCACGATGCCGCTTTTCTGGATGAACTCTATTTGTTTTTTAAAGATAGAAGCCGGGTCGTTATCGAAGCCGACGATAAAGCCGCCCTGCACTTCCATTCCGAAATTCTGAATTTTTTTGACCGCCGCCACCAGGTCCCGGTTCTGGTTCTGGTTCTTGTTGCATTCTACCAGGCTGTCTTCGTTGGGGGTTTCGATGCCGATAAACACCCGGTCGAAGCCTGCCTGCGTCATCAGGCGCATCAGTTCGTTATCATCGGCCAGGTTAATCGACGCCTCGGTGAATAAAGACGGCGGGTGCCGTTTGCCTTTCCGCCAGTTGATAATCGCCGGCAGGATTTCAGTTTTCAGCTTGTTTTTGTTGCCGATAAAATTATCGTCCACAACAAAAATTGCCCCGCGCCAGCCATGCTCGTATATGGCATCCAGTTCGGCGATAATCTGCGGCGCGGTCTTGGTACGGGGTTTGTGGCCGTTGAGCACCACGATGTCACAGAAGTCGCAATCGAAAGGACAGCCCCGGGAGTACTGGATGTTCATCGAGGAATACTTGCTCATCTTTAAGAGCGACCAGTCCGGTACCGGGGTACGGGTGATATCCGGGCGCTCCGGAGAGGTGTAGATGTGCTGCGGGGTGCCGGAGGCGAGGTCGGCAAGGAAGCGGGGGAGTGTGATCTCGGCTTCGTCGAGCACCAGATAATCAGCGTCGTCGAAATTTTCCCTCTCGGTGGTGAATAAAGGCCCGCCCACAACTACTTTTTTTCCCAGCGCCTGCGCCCGGTTAATGGTGCGCCGGGCGGACTCCCGCTGCACTACCATGGCGCTGACGAAGACGTAATCCGCCCATTTCAAATCTTTATCTTTCAGCGGTGAAACCGCCATATCCACCACTTTTTTCTGCCACTCCCGGGGGAGCATCGCGGCGACAGTCAACAAACCCAGCGGCGGCAGGGCGGATTTTTTCATTATCATATTGAGAGCGTGTTTGAAGCTCCAGTAAGTATCGGGATATTCGGGGTATACCAGTAGTATCTTCAAGTTACTCCTTTGGGATTTTGCGGCGGTAAGCCTTGAGCCGCGAGTTCTCCATTTAAGTATATGCTCACCTATTACAAAAGTCCATAGTTTTTGAAATCTGGCGGGGGCTGGAGTACAATATTGGCTAGAAAAAGGCTGAAGATGATAAACCACCTGGTACTGGTGCTCAACCAGAATTACGAACCGCTCAATATTTGCCACGCCAAACGGGCAATTACGCTCATTTTCCAGAGCAAGGCGGAAATGCTGGAGGACGGGGTTGGACTGGTGCATACTGCCAACCAGACTTTCCCGATTCCTTCCGTCATCCGCCTGCCCTACATCGTGAAGCGTCCCTTCCGGGTGCAACGGAAATTAACCCGCCTGGAGGTTTTTAACCGCGACGGTTATACCTGCCAGTATTGCGGCAAAAAGACCCGGCAGTTGACTTTAGACCACGTTATCCCGCGCTCCCGCAAAGGTCCGCACACATGGGAAAACGTGGTCAGCGCCTGCGTGGCGTGCAACCGGCACAAAGCCGGGCGCACGCCCGAAGAAGCCCATATGAAACTGAAGAATGTCCCGGCGCCGCCGCAGCCCAACCGCTATTCCTATATCCCGGCGCATTATCTGCAGACGCGCCGCGAGTGGGAAAGATATTTCCCGCATTAAGTTAAATTATCGGTTTTTTCCAGCGATTCGGCTTCTTTATCGTGGTTAGCGGCAGTTCTCTCCGGCGGCGTGTTCGCGTCGAATTTCAGGTCGGTTACCGGGAGTTCCACCGTGACCTGTGTTTCCAGTTCCACGACGGCGGTGCCTTTCAGGGGATTGCTGCCCACGACTCTGGCTTTGCCCATCGGCGTGGTGACGGATTGTCCTTCGCGGGGCATTTTACCGCGCATTTCGTGATAGGTGTTATGTTCGTATGCCAGGCAGCATAGCAGCCGTCCGCAGACTCCGGAGATTTTCATGGGGTTGAGGGGTAAGCCCTGTTCCTTGGCCATTTTGATGGAGATGGGCACGAAATCACTTAAAAATGAGGCGCAGCAAAGCTGCCGGCCGCAGCGACCGTAACCACCCACGATTTTCGCCTCGTCCCGGGCGCCCACCTGACGCAGTTCCACCCTGACTTTAAAGCGCCCGGCGAGCTCCCGTACCAGTTCCCGGAAATCCACCCTCTCGGCGGCGCTGAAAAAGAAAGTGATATGATTGCCGTCCAGATTGTATTCGGCGGCGAGTAATTTCATCGGCAGGTTGAGGCGCGCAATCATTTTCCCACATTCCACCAGCGCCTCGTGTTCTTTCTGCTGGGCTTCCTGGGTATGCTGTGCTTCTTCGGGGTTGGCCATACGGAGGACCGGCTTCAGGGGTAATTCCACTTCGCTCGCCAGCACCTGTTCCGGGGCAATAATCACCCGCCCGACTTCGTGGCCGCGGCTGGTTTCCACCACCACCCAATCCTCCCGTTTCATTGCCATCTCTTTCGGATCGAAGTAATAAATACGCCCGGCGCGTTTAAAACGGATGCCGACGATTTTTACCTCCGGTGGCGGGGTGACGGGCACCGGCTGGGGCTGACTATTATTTACCGGTTCGTTTTGATTGTTCGTTGTAATGTCGCCCATAAAATCACCTCCCGTAATTACACGGGACTATTTACTTTACCACTTTCCGGGAAATTAAGCATCAATACCTCCATGACCAGCAGGGGGCTGGCGTTCATTTTCAACTGTTGCCCGGCGGTTTTAATGCGGGTGATGAACTGCCGTATCTGCTCCAGTCCGTAAATCTCCGCCATTTCCACCAGCGCCGTTTCCCGGTCGACGTTGATGACGGATTCGGAGTTACCGGTCTTAACCAGCAGTACATCGCGCCACCACTCCTGCCATAAATCCAGCCGCTGCTGCAGAATATCCCGGTTCTGGCTGTATTTTTCCACCGCCCTGGCGGCGAACAAAAACCGCCGGTCGTAGTCTACAGGGAGTAATTCCAGCCATTCGTTCAGCCAGGCGGCGCGCTGTTCCAGCAGGGCGGCATTATTCACCATATTGACCGCCTGTCCCGGGCACCCGTTGGCAAGGCGCGCCAGCAGTTTGGCTTTCTCCGGTGAAACCTGCCAGCGTTCCGTGAGTGCGGTCTCAATTACATTATACGTTAACGGCTTTAGTTCGACACGCTGGCAGCGCGAGACAATCGTCGTCGGCACCAGGTTTTCGTTGCTGGTCAGGAGGATAAAAACCACGCGGCTCACCGGTTCCTCCAGTGTTTTAAGGAGACGGTTGGCGGCGGTAATCGAGAGATTTTCAAAGCCGTCGATGATAAACACTTTCTGTTTACCTTCGAAAGGCGGCAGACTGACGGAGTGGAGCACCTCGTCGATTTGTTCGGCGCGGATTTTAGTTTTGCCGGCGGATTCGGTGTCCGCGGCTTGTTCCAGTCCAATCACCTGGATATCCGCGTGCTTGCCCGCCGCGATTTTACGGCAGGCGGCGCACTCCCCGCAGGGACGTTCCGCCGCCTCACAGTTTAGTGACTGGGCGACTTTCATCGCCAGCGTCATTTTGCCCACGTGCGCCGGACCGACGAATAAATAAGCGTGTGAGACGGCGCCTTTTTCCAGACTGCGCCGGAAAAGGTTGACCGCCGGTTCGTGCCCGATAATGTTCCACATCACGCGATAAATCCTGAATTCAAATCTCGGAATCCTAATGTAAAATTGGAGGCTTTTAGGATTTAGATATTCGATATTCGTATTTTACTTGACGTCGCACCGGGTGATATCCGCCAGGGTCTCCCGGCGGCGGATGAGCCGGGCTTTACCGTCCTTGACCAGTACTACCGGGGGTCTGAAGAAGGCGTTGTAATTCATCGATTCGGGAATGGCATAAGCCCCGGCGCCATTGAGGGCTAAAATATCCCCGGCTTTCATTAACGGCAGCGCGATATCTTTAATTAAAATATCCCCGGATTCACAGAATTTGCCGCAGACCGTGACTTTACCGGCGATTTTCGCCTGCATCCGGTTGGCGGTCACTGCCTCCAGCCGGGCGTTGTACAAAGCCGGGCGGATATTATCGCCCATCCCGCCGTCCACTGCCACGTAAGTGCGCACGCCGGGAATATCTTTGACCACGCCGACCGTATAGAGCGCGACTCCCGCCTGCGCTACAATCTCGCGTCCCGGCTCGACGATGAGCTGCGGCAGAGGTAGTTTAAGTTTTTTGCATTCTGATTTGACCGCGGCGGTGATTTTAGCGGCAAAATCCCCGAACGCCGGAGGGTTTTCCTCCAGCGTGTAGCGCACATCGTAGCCGCCCCCGGTGTTCAGCTCTTTGAGGCCGAAATTGTATTTTTGCCCCATATCCGCCGCGAATTTGAGGATGAATTTCACCGATTCTACGTACGGCGCGGTTTCCGTAATCCGCGAGCCGATGTGAAAATGCAGCCCGACGAGGTTCAGGCTCTTGATTTGCAGGGCGCGTTTGACTGCCTCTTCTTTCAACGGCAGCGGAAAGCCGAACTTGCTATCGATGGTGCCGGTGGACGTATAGGTATGGGTATGCGGGTCGACGCCGGGAGTAATCCGGAGTAAAATCTCCGGTTTCATGCCTTTCTCATACGCCAGTTTACCCAGCAGTTCCAGCTCGTAAAAATTATCCACCACGATTCTGCCGACGCCGTAGTCCAGCGCCATCAGCAACTCCTCGGGAGATTTGTTGTTGCCGTGAAAGAATACCTTTTGCATCGGAAATTTCGCCATCCGGGTAATTCCCAGCTCGCCGCCGGAGACCACGTCCAATCCCAGTCCTTCTTCGTTCACAATTTTCAGGATGGCGGCGTTGCTGTAGGCTTTGCTGGCGTAGATGACCTGCACCTGCGGGTAGCGCGCGCCGAATTCACGATGAAACTCGCGGCACTTCTCCCGGAGGGTATATTCGTCGTAAAGATACAGCGGCGTGCCGTACTCCCGGGCGAGTTCCACGGTATCGCAGCCGCCAACCACCAGATGCCCCTGTTTGTTCACGCGGGTGAATAAAGGAAAAACCGGCAGGCGTTCGGTCAATAACAATTTTTTACTCCTTGTCTCGAAATCCGGAGGGTTTTTACATTGCCTAATCAATATTAGTTTAGTTAAGAAATGAAGTCAATTTGAGTTTTGAACGGTATTGTCTGCTCCTGATGTTCAATTCAATTTCCTCCCTTAATCCCTCTTTATCTAAAGAGGGAGACTTAAATAGCAACCATAAGCAAAAAAAGATTTAAAACAATCGCTTGATTCTTACACCGTCTTGTTTTATCCTTGGATTGAAGAAAACCGGTGGGAGGGCGCAATGAAAATAGTACGCTGGTTTTTGCCCGTAATCCTGCTGTTCACACTTTTCTTAAGCTCCTGCGGCGGCAAGGTGATAGAAACTACGCTGGGTAAAGAATTTACCCTATCATTACGAGAAACCGGCAAAATCACCGCCGAGAACCTGAACATTAAACTCATCGGGGTGAGTAACGATAGCCGTTGCCCGGAGGGCGTGACCTGTATCTGGGCAGGCACAGTGAGCTGCCTGCTGGAAATTACGCTCGATGGTATTAAGGAAAACTACACGCTGGTGGTCCCGGGCGCCGGTGATAACGCCGGGCAAGTTTACGGCGCTTATGTATTCTACGCTAAAGTAACCCCTTATCCGCGGCAGGGGATTGAAATTACGGAGACAGATTACCGTCTGCTGCTGACCGTGGAGAAAAACGGGTAAAATCAGCCCCCGCGGGAGATAAACCCTTTAATGCGGCGCTCCAGGTCGGGACGCGGGACCAGCACCCGGCGCTGGCATTGGCGGCAAACGATGCCGATATCCGCACCCAGTCTTACCACCTGCCACTCGTCGCCGCCGCAGGGGTGGGGTTTCTTGAGTTTCAACACATCCCCGATTTTTAATTCCAGGACCATTTTTACAGTTTGGCAATCTCCCGGTTAATCGCGTCCCGCAGCGTTTGGGTGGCGGTACGCGCCGCCGCGGCGAAGTCCGCGCCTTTTGATGCGTAAATAATCTGCCGCGAGGAGTTGATTATGATGCCACGTTTCGCGGCATCGATGCCGTATTTTATTGCCAGTGCTAAATCGCCGCCCTGCGCCCCGACGCCGGGGATGAGGATGGGTAAATCCGGGTGCGCCTGCCGGATGTTTTTCAGTTCCTCCGGGTAGGTAGCGCCCACTACCAGCGCCACGTTGCCGTTAGTATTCCAGCGGCTGGCTTTGATGGCGACCACTTCGTAAAGCGGCAATTTCTTCCCCTCGAAATCGCAGGGGAGCGACTGGAAGTCGGCGGCGCCCTTGTTGGAAGTGCGGCAGAGGATAATCACGCCTTTATCGGCATATTTCAGGAATGGTTCCAGGGCATCGTAGCCGAGGTAGGGGTTAACGGTGGCGGCGTCGGCGCCCAATTGGATAAAAAGCGCTTTCGCATACGCCTCGGCGGTGTTGCCGATATCGCCGCGCTTGGCGTCCACGATGACCGGGACATTTTTGGGGATATGCTTGATGGTCTGGTAAATTGCCTCCAGCCCTTTTTCCCCCTGGGCTTCGTAAAACGCCATATTGGGTTTATAAGCGCAGACCAAATCGGCGGTGGCGTCGATGATGGCTTTATTAAAATCCAGCACGCTGGTCCCGGGAGGAACCAGCTCGGGGCTGGTATCCAGTCCCACGCAGACCAGGCTCCGGTTCCCGGCGACGGCGGCATTCAGCTTTTCAACGAATTTCATTATTCACTCCATCCTTAAAATAATCGGCAACCTGATATTAGCAACCGTTACCCGATAGCGTCAAGCGGCGCGAACCCTTATAATGAGGGGTATGGAACAGGAAAAATTTGCCGCGCTGGTGGAACGCGCCCTGCACGCCTTGCCGGCGGAGTTTCTGGAGCGGCTGGAAAACATCGAAATTTTAATCGCGGACGCGCCGACATCGGGGCAATTAAGACGCTCCCGGGTACCGCGCCACAGCACCCTGCTGGGGTTGTACGAAGGCGTGCCCCAGACTCACCGCACGACCGGTTACAACCTGGTACTGCCGGATAAAATCACCATTTTTCAAAAGCCGATTGAAGAACAGTGCCGTACCGAAGAGGAAATCGTGAAAACGGTGGAAAGGGTGGTAAGGCACGAAATTGCGCATCACTTCGGTATCAGCGACGACCGGCTCCGGGAACTGGGTAAATATTAAACTCAAATCCTAAACTCGAATATCTAATATCTAAACGAACCTGATTTTCTGGTTTAGTATTTAGTGCTTCAATATTTGATTTGTTTGTTTACATATTGTCAAGCCGCTTAATCAATGCTATACTGCAAACATCACTTTACAGAAAGGTCTAGTTTATTTTGAAAAGATGCGATGGCCGCGCCTATGACCAGTTACGCCCGGTGAAAATTACCGCCGGGTTCCAGAGTTTCGCCGAAGGCTCGGCGCTGATTGAAATGGGGAAAACCCGCGTTTCCTGCGCCGTGAGCGTGGAAGAAAGGGTGCCGCCATTTCTGCGCAACCGGGGTACCGGCTGGGTCACCGCCGAGTATTCGATGCTGCCCCGCGCTACCTTAACCCGTACCGAGCGCGACTCCTCCCGCGGCGGGATTAACGGCCGCAGCCAGGAAATCCAGCGGCTCATCGGGCGGTGTCTGCGGATGGTAACGGATATGTCCGCGCTGGGAGAACGCACCTTTATTATGGACTGCGATGTGATTCAGGCGGACGGCGGCACGCGGACCGCGGCCATCACCGGGGCTTACGTGGCGCTTTACCTGGCGATGGAAAGGCTGGCAAATATGGGGGTGCTGCATTCTATCCCGCTCCGCTACCAGGTGGCAGCGGTGAGCGTGGGGGTAGTCTACGGGCACCGGTTCCTCGACCTCTGCTACGATGAGGACTCCAACGCCGAAGCCGATATGAACGTGGTGATGACCAGCCAGGGCGATTTTGTGGAAATCCAGGGCACGGCGGAAAAGAAACCTTACAATAAAGAAACCGTCGATTTTATGCTGGGGCTGGCAGACAAAGGCATTAGAGAACTATTCCTGCTCCAGCAGGCGACCATCGAATCCGCCCGGCGGCGTTAGTTTGTCCCCGAATATCTCCCGAAAGCTACCCGATGAATTTTAAAGAAATCAGGACCTTCCGTGCTTTAAAAAACCGTGATTATGCCCTGTTGTGGTCGGGACAGCTGGGGCATTCCGCCTCGCTCTGGGTGGAGACCATTGCCCGCAACTGGCTTATCTGGGAACTGACCGGCTCGGGGACAATGCTGGCAACCGTCAATCTGTTAAGAGCCGTGCCGATGCTTTTCTTCGGGATTTTTGCCGGGGTCATTGCCGACCGTGTTGATAAGCGTAAACTGCTGATTGTCGCCAAGTCCTTTACCCTGGTAAATAAAATTGTCCTCGCCAGCCTGATTGTGACCGGTAATGTCGAGGTCTGGCACGTGATGTTAACGGCGTTTTTGATGGGCGCCTCGATGTCTTTTGAGATGCCGGCGCGCACCGCGCTTATCCCATCGCTGGTAAAAAGCGAGGAGCTCAACAGCGCTATTGCCCTTAACTCCGCGGCGATGAACGGCACGCGCGTGATCGGTCCGGCGCTGGCGGGGATGCTGCTGGCGCCCATCGGCACCGGCGGGGTCTATTTCGTGTCGGCGGGCGTTTACATCGCCACGCTGATTGCCACTATTATCATGCGGGTACCCCCGGAAAGCCGCCGGAAACCGGAAACCTCGATGTGGCAGGATATGGCGGACGGCTTCCGGTACGTGGGGCGCGAGAAAAGGGTATTGACGATGATGCTGCTTTCGCTCATCCCGATGATTATAGCCTGGCCTTATATGACGCTCCTGCCGATGATTGCCGATGACGTGCTCGGCATCGGGTCCGCGGGCTACGGGTGGATGTATTCCGCCGCCGGTGCCGGGGCGCTCATTTCCGTGCTGGCAATCGCTTCGTTGAGCCGGGTGCCGCGCAAAGGCATCGTCATCGTCAGCGCGACCTTTCTCTTCGGGGTTTTCCTGATTTTGTTATCGCGTTCCAGTATAGTCGCGTTGTCTCTGGCAACAATGGTTTTCATCGGGATGGTCAGCACCGGCACGGTGACCTTGGGCAATACCGTCCTGTTAACGGTAACGCCGGTGGAACTGCACGGGCGCGTGATGGGTATTTACCGGCTTGACCGCGGCTTGATGCCTTTAGGCTCGATGGCGGCGGGGGCGCTGGCGGACGTCATGGGAGCGCCGCCGGTATTATTGATTATGGGCGGGCTCAGTATGGCGCTGGCGCTGATTATGGGCATCGGGGTGCCGGTAGTACGCCGTATCGATTGATATCTAAGGACGCACCTGCCCGCTGCCGAAAATGAGCCACTTGTAGGTGGTCAATTCTTTCAAACCCATCGGACCGCGGGCGTGCATCTTTTGCGTACTGATGCCGACCTCGGCGCCCAGACCGAACTGCCCGCCGTCCGTGAACCGGGTGCTGGCGTTCACATAGACACAGGCGGCGTCCACTTCGTTGAGGAAGCGCAGCCCGTTAGTGTAGTCCTCGGTCACAATCGCCTCGGAGTGCCCGGAACCGAAAAGCGCGATGTGCTCTAATGCCTTATCCAAAGAATCCACTACTTTCACCGCGGCGGTTAAGGACAGGAATTCCTTGCCCCAGTCCTCTTTGACGGCGGCTTTGAGCTTCAGCCCTTCAACGCCTTTCAGGATTTTCAGCGCGGTCTTATCGCAATGCAGCTCCACTTTTGCTTTCGCCAGTGCACTGGCGGCTAACGGCAGGAAATCCTCAGCGACCGCCTGATGCACTAGAATCGTGTCCAGCGCGTTGCAGACGGATGGTTTCTGCACCTTGGCATTAAAGACGATTGCCGCGGCTTTATCGATATCCGCGGAAGCGTCGACATAGGTATGGCAGACGCCGATGCCCCCGGCGACCACGCCCATGGAGGCGTTTTGCGCCACGTATTTTACAAAGCTCTCGCCGCCGCGGGGAATCATCAGGTCGATGTACTCGCTCATTTTCAGCATTTCGCCCACCAGCGCGCGGTCGGTATTATCCACGAACTGAACAGCTCCGACGGGCATTCCCGCCCGGGCAACGGCATCCTGTACCACTTTCACCAGCGCCCGGTTGGAGTGCAGGGCTTCCTTGCCGCCGCGCAGAATCACGGCATTGCCGGACTTGATGCACAGGGCGGAAATATCGATGGTGACGTTGGGGCGGCTTTCATACATGGCGCCGATAACCCCCAGCGGCACCCGTTTTTTCCCGAGGAGCAAGCCGTTGGGCAGGGTGCAGGTATCGAACATCTCGCCCACGGGGTCCGGCAGCCGAGAGATGCCGAGCACGTCCTGCGCCATCGCTTCCAGTCGCGCTTCGGTTAACAGCAGCCGGTCCTGCATCGTCTCGTTGATGCCGTTAACAGAAGCGGCGGCGATATCTTTTTTATTCGCGGCTAAAATAGCTTTGCTTTCCGCGCGTAAAGCGGCGGCGATATTCTGCAGGGCTTTATTTTTTACCTCCGTGGCGATATATGCCAGCTCCCGGGCGGCGGCTTTGGCGGATTTGCCTTTGGCAATTAGTTCGTTGACGGCATTTTTCATCTTTGTGTCCTTAAGGAGATTATAGACTTTAATCATAACTTTTTTGGATTATCGGGACAAGCCCGATAATGACAAAGATAAGCGAATCCGAAATATCATTCCCGCGGAGATAGGAATCCAGACTAACTTACCGTCCGGTATTCCCCGCGACCACCCGGAACTGGGTGCGGCGGGCTTCTTCGCCGTCAATACGGGCAATCACGGTCTTGCTCCCGGGAGAATCGAGCGGCAGCACCAGGTTCATCGCCATCTGGATGCGCTGATCCTGTCCCTGCGGGATGCCGGGCGGTCTGCCCACCTCGAACTGCCCGCCCATTTTCGCCATACTCTTCTGTTCCTCGGTCTGCGGGTCTTCCCCTAGGATTTCGATTTCAAAGTTGTGCTTCTGGTTGGTGCTGTTCCAGGGTACTTTGATAGAGACGGCAATCGAGAAGGCCTGGTTCACGGGGAAGGCTTTCTGCACCATAATGGCGTCCCAGCCGCCGCCTAGAAGATAGAGCTTATTGCCGTTTACCTGCGCCGAATCAGCCAATATTAGCCATTCGATTTCCATTGCCATCCCCTTTTAGTTTATTGCTGGGTTATCGGGACAAGCCCGATAACGACGAGGGCGATTTTTCCCCTTGGTCATTCCAGCGGAGGCTGGAATCCAGTCAGATTAAATCATCGTACAAATCTCGCCAATCCGGATTTGTTTCTTCAATCAACCTTAGCTTCCACTTCCTATTCCACCATTTTAGCTGTTTTTCTCGTTTTATTGCTTCTGAGATTTCATTGGTGTCTTCGAAATGTACGAGGTGATGAACCTTGTATCTTTGCGTAAACCCCTTTATGGTGTTGTTTTTATGTTCATAAACCCGTCTGATAAGGTCGTTAGTCACGCCGATGTATAAAGTCCCATTTTTACCGCTAGCCATTATATAGACGTAATAACTTCGTTCTTTTTTCATTTGCTTTTTGCTGGATTATCGGAACAAGTCCGATAATGACAATGGACGGCAGGTACTTGTCCTTTGTCATTCCAGCGGAGGCTGGAATCCAATATACAACTTCTCAGAGACCAATTCTCCATTTATTTTTATGGATTATCGGGACAAACCCGATAACGACAAAAGAATTAAACCATAACCAGGTTATTCCGGTGCACCACTTCCGGGGCTGCGCCGGGACCCAGCTTCTTTACAATCTCATCCGAGTGCTTGCCTTTAATCTTTTCAATTTCCCCGGCGGCGTAGTTGCAGATGCCGCAGGCGATTTTGACTCCCTGCGCATCCATAATCTCCACGATGTCGCCGCGTTCGAAGCTGCCGTTCACCTGTACAATGCCCGCCGCCAGCAGGCTGCGGGGGTATTTCTTCAGCGCCGCCGCCGCGCCGCTATCGATGGTTACCTGACCCCGGGTGCTGAGTCCGCTCAGCATCCACCGCGCCCGGCTGTCCAGACCGGTATGCAGCGGTAAAAACCGCGTGCCGATGGCTTCGCCGCCGGCCACCCGCTCGATGACATCGAGCAGCCGTCCGTCGGCAATGACCACCGTGACCCCGGATGCCGTGGCGAGTTTGGCGGCTTCGATTTTCGTCACCATGCCTCCGGTGCCCAGACCGCTGGTGGAGCCGGAAACCAGTGATTCGATATTTTTATCGATTTTCTTTACCACCGGAATCAATTTCGCTTCCGGGTGCACGTTGGGATCGGCGGTAAACAGCCCGGCGATGTCGGTCATGATCAATAGTAAATCGGCGTCGATGAGGTTGGCGACCATGGCGGAAAGGTTATCGTTATCCCCGAATTTGTTTTCCTGGATTTCGTCCACGGCGACGACGTCGTTTTCGTTTACGATACTAATAACGCCCAATTCTAGCAGCGCCAGCAGGGTGTTGCGGGTGTTGAGGTATCCGGCTCTATCCAGCAAGTCTGCCTTGGTGAGCAGCGCCTGCGCCACGGTGAGGTTATGCTCCCCGAACAGTCTTTCGTAGATGTTCATCAGGCGGCTTTGCCCCACCGATGCCAGCACCTGTTTGTAGGGGATACCTTTGACCTTGCGGGTCAACCCCAGTTTCTCGCGCCCGGCGGCAATGGCCCCGGAGCTGACGGCGACCAGTTCGCCGCCGTTAAGACGCACCCGGGCAAGCTGCGTCACGAGGTCGGTCATCCGCGCCGGGTTCAGTTGCTTGGTCCCGGCGGTCAGCAGGCTCGTGCCGAATTTCACCACGATACGCTTATACTGGTATCTGCATTCGTTTCCGGACTTGCTCATTTTTTACTCTGTTTATTTTTATGTCATTATAGCACAGGATTGCCATATTGAGACATTACGTCCTTTGTCATACTGAATGAAATGAAGTATCTCAGAGTGTTATTAAGGGTATTTCTCGTTAACAAGCAATTGTGCTAGAATTAAAAATCTGAGGGCTAGTCGTTTACGGCTAGTCCCTTTCGGCGTTCGGGGAGTTTATGGAAATTTTAAATTTAAGCAGCCTGCTGGGGCTCGCGGACCGGCTGCCGGGATACTGCCGCTTGCGGGATATACTGGAAAAACCGGAATCAGCGGCGCAGGCGAGCCTGGCGGAGAATGCCAAGCCATTTCTGTTGGCGGCGTTAGCTAACAGCTTGAACCGTCCGGTTCTTGTGGTCACGGCGCACGGGGAAGGCGCCCGGCGGCTTTACGAACAGTTGGTCATCTGGAGCCGGGCGGAAAGAGTCAAGCTGCTCCCTGAACCGGATGCCCTGCCCTACGAACGGATGACCCCGGACAGCCTGACGGCGCTGGAGAGGTTAAGAACGCTGGCGGAGTTAGCTTTACCGGCTAAAGAAACGCTGCCAATCTTCATCGCGCCGGTGCACGCCTTTTTGATGAAGCAGCCTGACCGTAAAATTATCCGCGATAGTTTTCATACGATTACCGGGGGGATGAATCTCGACCCGCTCGAGCTGCTGAAAAAATGGCAGACGCTCGGCTACCAGATGGAAAGCGTGGTGGAAATACCCGGCACGATGGGCAAAAGAGGCGGCATCATCGATATTTACCCGCCGGCCGCGGCATTCCCGGCGCGGCTGGAGTTCTTTGGCAACACGGTGGAAAGCATCCGGATTTACGACCCCGCCACCCAGCGTTCCATCAGGAAGATAAATAGCCTCGAAATCGGTCCGGCGACAGAACTGATGCTCGAAAATGACATGACCGCCGCCCAAATACTGCAAGAACTGGACTTCTCCGGGGTCAATGAAGAAAGCCGGGGGCGGTTTATCCGCGATATCGAGGCGCTCTGCCGCCGGCAGAAAGTCAATGAAAAGGAATTTTACGCGCCGTTGTTTTATCAGGACAGTCTGGCAAATTACCTGCCTCAGGATGCCTTGCTCGTCATCGATGAGCCGGCGCTGGTACAGCAGGCAGCCGCGGACCTGGATGAAAAAGCCGCCGAATTGCGCCAAACCCTGCAGTCGCAGGGGATGCTGCCGGTCAATTACCCGGAGCCTTATTTTAAATGGGAAGAAATATCGGCGCGTTTGGGGCAGATTCATCAACTGAAATTGGTCAACTTCGGGGGCGGGGCGGGGGAGACCCTGGAGTTACCTTTCACGGCTTTACCCGTTTACTCCGGGCAGCTCCCGTCCCTGATTGAAAAAATCAAGCAATTACAGGTGGAAAGAAGGCGGATAATCATCATCAGCCACCAGGCGAACCGTCTTTCGGAGTTGCTGGCGGAGGCAGACGTCTTCGCCACGCCGCTGACACGGCTAAAACAGTTGCCCGTGCCCGGCGCGCTGACACTGCTGGAAGGGCTGGCGGACGGCAGCTGGAATCTGGATAACGACACCTATCTGTTCACCGACGCGGAAATTTTCGGGTTCACCAAGCAGCAGCGTTTCCAGAAAAAGCGCCCCGTCGCCCGGCACAAAATCTTCGCCGATATCAAGCCCGGCGAATACGTCGTGCACATCGAGCACGGCATCGGAGAGTTCGTCAGTTTTACCAAATTGATCAACAACGGCATCGAAAGAGAATACCTCGTCTTGAAATATGCCGCCGGGGACACGCTTTATGTCCCCACCGACCAGGTGGACCGCGTCAGTCGGTACATCGGTGCCGGGGAGCAGAAACCGTCCTTGAGCCGTTTGGGGACGCAGGAGTGGACGCGCACCAAGCAGCGGGCTAAAGAAGCCACCGAGGAAATCGCCCGCGACCTCTTGAACCTTTACGCCAGCCGCGAGGTCATCACCGGTTTTAAATTTTCCCGGGATACTGTCTGGCAGCACGAACTGGAAGCCTCGTTCCCCTATGTGGAGACCCCGGATCAGGTTACCGTCCAGCAGGAAATCAAAGCCGATATGGAACGCACCAAACCGATGGACCGTCTGGTCTGCGGCGATGTGGGCTACGGCAAGACCGAAGTAGCGTTAAGGGCGGCGTTCAAGGCGGTGATGGACGGCAAGCAGGTGGCGGTACTGGTGCCTACCACCGTGCTGGCGCAGCAGCATTTCGTCACTTTCAGCGAGCGAATGAAAGCTTTCCCCGTGAAAGTCGAGGTACTGAGTCGGTTCCGTTCTGCCAAAGACCAGAAAAGAGTCCTCGAGGGGCTGACAAACGGCGGCGTGGATATCTGCATTGGCACGCACCGTCTCATTCAGAAAGATATCAAGTTTAAAGATCTGGGACTTCTGATAATCGACGAGGAGCAGCGGTTCGGGGTAGGACACAAGGAATATCTGAAAAAAATGCGGCAGGAGGTGGCGGTGCTGGCGCTGAGTGCCACTCCTATCCCCCGCACTCTTCATATGTCGCTGGTGGGGGTAAGGGATATGTCCACGATGGAAACCCCGCCCGAGGACCGGCTGCCTATCAAGACCTACGTCGCCGAGTTTAACGAGCGGCTGGTGCGGGAGGCAATCCTGCGGGAACTGGAACGTGACGGTCAGGTCTTTTTCGTGCACAACCGGGTGCAGTCGATTGAAATGGTGGCCCAGAAAATCCGCACCCTGGTGCCGGAAGCTAACGTGATGGTGGGTCACGGGCAAATGGCGGAGGGAGAACTGGAAAAGGTAACGCAGGCATTCGTCCGGGGCGAGGGTAACGTGCTGGTCTGCACTACTATTATTGAATCCGGACTGGATATGCCGCGGGTCAATACCCTCATTGTCAATCAGGCGGACCGGCTGGGGTTGACGCAGCTTTACCAGTTAAGGGGACGGGTCGGGCGCGGGGCGACGCTGGCTTACGCCTATTTCCTGTTCGATAAGGGGAAGCGTATTACGCCCATCGCGGAGAAACGGCTGCGCACCATTTATGAAGCCACCGAGCTGGGCGCCGGGTTCGATATCGCCATGAAAGACCTGGAAATTCGTGGCGCCGGCAACCTGCTGGGGATGAAGCAGAGCGGGCATATCACCGCCGTGGGCTTCCACCTGTACGCGCAACTGCTGGCGGCGGCAGTGGAAAATCTGAAAGCCCAGCGGGCGAATTTGCCCGTCAAACCGCTACCCGGTCAGATTCCGCAACCCACCATCGATTTGCCGCTCTCGGCTTTAATTCCGGATAATTACGTGTCGGACACCATCACCCGGTTGAGCCTCTACCAGCGTCTGCTGGAGATGAAAGATGACAGCGAGTTTGTAGTTTTTATCCAGGAATTGAACGACCGCTTCGGTCCGCCGCCGGAGGAAGTGAATAACCTGATGTACATCGTGAAAATCAAGTCGCTGGCGGCGAGAGGCGGCATTGATTCCATCAATACGGAAAACGGGGACATCGTGCTGCGGTTGATTGACGGGTTAAGGTTTGACCCCCGGAAACTGGCGCCCGTTTACAAATACGGATTGAAAATCGGCACGGCACAACTGCGATTCAGCGCCTGGCAGCCGGGCAAAGGCTGGAAGAAAGCGCTGGAGGAAGTGCTGGGGTGTTTGAGTTAATTGGCACTCTGTCCTCCGATGAAAATCGGGTGGAAAAATCCTTTTTTTACTCTCCCTTTAGAAAAGGGAGATACAGAGGGAATTGATGGTTTCATCCCCACCCTGAGATTCTTCGTCCTTTCAGTCCTCCAGAATGACAGGGGGGGCGGGCATCACTAATTACATTGTCCTGATGTTCTCCAGCGTCTGGTTCAGTTCCTCATAGAAAGCCCGCGCCGCGGCATCCGCCCGGGGCTGCATACGGAAAGCCTCCACCGGGTGAAAAACCATTTCCTCATCCACCGGGGTCATCGGCAACAGCGTATCGCTGACACCGTCCCACTTTGTGTTCACCGGCAGCTCCGGCAGTTTCGCCAGCGGGAGGTCGAGGGTGGCATCCACCACTACCAGCCGTCGGTTGATTTCTACCTTGCAGGCGAGGTGGTACCCGACGGGCTGTTTCTGCGCCAGTTCCCGGAGTTTCACCGGGTAATCCTTGAAAACCTCGGCGCGTTCTCCCCAGCGGAAGGGGTAAACCACGAAAAGCGTCAGCAGCCCCAGACGCCGGTACATCTGCGCCAGCAGGAAATGCTTGGGGGTGCAGGAGCCGCGGCCCGTCTGCAGAATCTCGATATACCGGTTTTCGTTAATCAGGTCCGGGATAACGGCGTAAGGGATATCGCGCACTTTTTCGTAGAGCTTGATTCTGGCGTCAGCCGGGTTTAAGCCGTTTGTCCAAGTGTGGAAAAGACGGTCGAGTTGAGCTTGATTTGCGGTAGTCATTAGAATAATTATAAGGCTAACGCCAGGGTTTTTTCACGTTGCGGCTGCCGCAGGCGGTGCAGTAAACGGCATTCGCCGGCAGAGATTGCCCGCATTTACCGCAGGTCAATTGCGCCGGGGTCTCGCCGGAATACTGCGTCCCGCAGCCGGGGCAAAAGGCGGCGTAAACGGCGGTTCTGGCGCCGCAGCGCGGGCAGGTCTTCTGCAGTTCCGTCACTTTGTCTTTATGCGGAGAAATGCGCCGGGAGTGCCGCAGCAGGATGTTCAGGACGAAGACCATCCCGATGAAGAGCGGAATCGCCAGCCACTGGTACCAGCTTTCCAGGAAAAGCACATAATTAAACAAACCGTGGGCGACCATCGCCCCGATTAGCCCCAGCCAGAGCCAGAGCGCGGCATTTTTCCTGCCGACCTTTTTCAAAGCCAGCGGGTAGCCCCAGAGCACGGAGAAAAGAACGTGCGCCAGCGTGGAAATGGGTCCGCGGAGCAGGATGACATCCCAGCCGAACTGCAGCATATAGCTGAAGTTTTCCAGGGTGGCGAAGCCCAGCGCCGCCGCGGAGGCATAAACCAGCCCGTCCGCGCCGTCGTCAAAATACGGAGAGCGGTAGACGGTGGCGCGCACCACCAGGAACTTGAAAAACTCCTCGGTGCACCCGGCGATAATGAACGCCACGTACGCCATTTGCCCGGTATTCAGCTCGGTCAGCCAGTCAACCGGGTTGGCGAGGATACTATCGAAATTCGAGATAATGATGGGCAGGAAGAGCGCGGTTTCGACAATCAGGACGGGAATGACGGAAAGCATCCCCAGGAAAAAGGTGCGGATAACCAGCCCTTTCGGCTCGGGGTGGTACCGGTCCCAGCGGTAGGCGATGTAGAGCCAGAAAAGCCCGGGAGCAAACGCCAGCACGAGGATGCCGAGCGATTCCATCTAGTTTTTCTTGACCACCAGTGTGTCGCAAATCATATCGTGGATACCCTGCTTCTTGCCGGAAAAAGCAATCACCAGATAGCTCAAGCCGGCGGTCAGGTTGTTGAGCAGGTGCGCCCAGTAACGGGCGAAAGCCCGCCAGTAGGAGACTCGGGCGCCGTCGGCACGCACCACTTTCAGCCCGCAGGCGGCTTTGCCGATGGTAGCGCCCCATTTCCCCACCCCGACGGTGTAATAGGCGCAATTTAGGAGCATCTGCACCAGCGAGATCAGAAACATGGCGCCCATAAATTGCCCAACCCGCTCGAAAAATACTGCCGGGTCGTTGTAATCGGAATAGTAATAAGGCGGCATGTCGCCCAAAAATTCCTTCATTGCCGGGAGCATCAGGGGAGTGGTGATAATGCTGGAGACAACGCTGAGAACGATACTGTCGATAATGAAAGCCCCCAGCCGAAGCCAGAAGCCACCGTATTTTAAAGGCGTGCCGGGTGCCGCGCCCTCCGGGAGCTTCAAGCCGCATTTCAGGCAATACTGGGAGGCGGCTTCGTTAATCGTGCCGCAGCCGGCGCAGGTTTTCTTGCCGGTCGCCGCGGCTTCCGGGAGCGGCTGCCCGCATTGGTAGCAGAATTTAGCGTCCGGCGTGTTAAGCGCGCCGCATTTCGCGCAGGGTTTTTGATTCACCGGCTGCGCCGTGACTTCCGGCGCGGAGGGCTGGTGTTCCGGGGTGTTGACCATCTTAACCTCCCAAAAAATACGGTTCGGGTAATTAAGTCAGTTTATTCCAGAAAATAATCTCGGTGCGGGCTGCCCACATCCCCTTGGTCGCCATACCGAAGGCTTTGAAATGCTCGGTCTGGCTGTGGTATTTCAGGGCGTCCTGGTTCTCGTAAACTTCGTACCACATGATTTTATTGGGATTATCCACCGCCTGGTGGGCGGTATAGCCGAGGCACCCGGGGTCCTTGAGCACTTTGGGGGTGAGTTTCTTGATTTCCTCGATGATGGCGGGGGCTTTGCCCTCGGCGGTGGTGGCGATAGCGGTTAAAACAATCATTTTTACCTCTCCTTTTTACAGACGTATCAGGCAAAGTATAACACGATACTGACAGTATCACAATCACGGCAGGAGGTGAACGGGCTTGAAAGAGAGAGCGCCGGAAGTGTAACATAACAGCAGGCCCCAGTAGGCCAGTGGATAGACCAGCGGTTTCCTAAACCGCGTGTCGTGGGTTCGAGTCCCACCTGGGGTACCACACTTGTTTTGAGCGTACGCTTCAGAAGTCTTTATCAACCCCCTGGTAAGTAGGGTGGTAAGTACCTTTTTTGATGCTGGACACTTTCCATGTATGACCTGACTTAGGTAACTATGGGAGACCTTCAATTCCTGTGCTAGGCTTCTTAAACTAGTCATTTCTTCCTCCAAAACAATACAGTGTTTCCGACTCGCTTTGATTGAATGCCAACGCCAACTGATTTCCCCGCACGCATTAACCGTGACCTCACCGTCTGCGGCTTAACCGCATCCTTTGGAGCGACAACGATTTTGCCGACTTGGTTGTCGGGAAGCTGCTTTAAGTAACCAATGTACTCTTCCATTGTCTTTGTGAGTGGCATCATTCGCTTGATTGATTCGGCGTCTTTTTGGGAAACATATTCAACCTTCATTTTCCTTGCCTCCTTTATTTGGCTTCAAGGCAGGCTAACGCCAAACGGCGTCACGTGTCAAGCCTCACAAAGTTGTAACTTTTTATTGATAAATTGTAACAATGACCCCTTCGTTTTTAACCGTTTTTTAACCAAATCAATTTATGATGTTGGTGCTCGCATGGATACCGCCGCCCCTCATTGAAAACTAATCGGGAGGATTTCAATTGTGACAGGTGCTGTGAACATCGCATTTGGGGTAGCTATTTTGAAAAACGCCTTTGTTAAAATGGTGGCGCAGAGATGATAGTAGTACCCTGAAAGCTGGCAAAGGGATTTTCGGCAAAATAACTGGCACAGAGATGGAGGGGACTTCCAACGAATTGTGGCACACGGAACGTCCTTGACAAATTACATTATGTATGGTATTATAATAGGACAAGTTGAGAAACGGTTCGACCCGAAAAATCTCAACTTTTTTTATGTAGGGCTGTACCCAGGCAGCTTCGGGTGTCCGACTCATCCGCTACAGACCAAGGGGACGATACAAGGTCTCTGTCCGAACGTAAATTGTACGTTGGGCTAGACCTTAATTACGTTTATCGTCTCGAAAGGACTGTAAGAGGATGACAAACCAACGGACAACGGTACTCACAGACAGCGGAACCAACTTCGGGAAAACCATTAACCACTACAAGGGATGCGAGCACGGCTGTATCTACTGCTACGCTTGGAAAATCAGAAACTGGCAGGCAGGATTTAAGGGGCAGACGTGCGAATACCACGACTGGATTAAACCCGCCCCCACGCAGAACATAGCTGGTGATTTGCAGCACCAACTCAGCAAAATGGGAAAATCCACGAAATCACGAATCAAAGATATTTTCGTGTGCAGTTTGACCGACTGCTACCAGCCTGCCGAATCAGAGCTCAGAACCACCAGAGACATAATCCAGCTATTAAAACAGCACGACCTACCTTTTACCGTGCTGACGAAGAGCGCACTCGTAACACGGGATATTGACCTGTTTGAAGGCTACGAAAAGTGCAGAGTAGGGCTGACAGTAGTAACGCTGGATGATGGACTCAGACAGGTAATAGAACCCAACGCGTCCCCTATCGGTGCCCGGATTAATGCTCTGAAAGCTCTTAAAGCTGCGGGGGTGTCAACCTATTGCTCGGTAGAACCGATAATGCCCGACAAGCGTAGTGACCCGATTGCGATTGCCGATGCTCTCAAGAATGACGTAGACCTATTTGAGTTTGGCATCTGGAACGCCAAGCGTAATTCAAAGGCTATGGTAGAACAAGCTCTCGGAATCCAGTATAACCAAAGCTACTTTATTCCAGTGATGCAATCGCTTGATGCCTACTGCAAGCAGAATATGCCGACAAAATACTGCTATGCCGGGCACAGCCGGGAATTTGTTGAGAGCATTGGAATTAATTTTAAACCATGCCCGACGGTAATACCGTAAACAAGAGTGAACTCCCCACTAGCGTTATGACCTAGCGTTAGTGGGGAAGGCACTATCTCGGACAAGCCTATTACTGCTCTTGTTATTCTTAACAGATGCTAGGGTATACATAGCAATAGATAGAGTATACATAGCAGTACACCTGTAATGACCCTGTCCCCCTATCCCCTGTGGGTCATAGTCCTATCAGATAACAATTCTTCGTTACTAGAGCAAAGGAAATGGCCACCCACGAAAAAACAAAATATGACGCTGTGTGCGTCAAAAGGAAAGAATCATGGATTTTACATCGTTAATCATTGATGAGGATGAATACTCCGAACAAAAACCTGAAAACAAGTATGACCAAGAATCATGGAATATCGGCATGAGAAGGGTTGATAAAATAGTCCAGCAAGAAAACGCTAAGGGCAAGAAGGCGTGGGAAACAGGTATGTATTCACATCTACCCGATGTTGTTGTATTCAGTGACACCGCTCCAAGTAGTACGGAAACACTGGAAACTGTGTATGAAGTGACCAATTACAAATCGCCAAGCTCTTATATTACCAAAAAGAAAGCTAATAGATATAAAACCACGTTAAAGCGGTTTAATTGCCGTAAGGTTTTTGTTTGTAGCTATGAAGAAAACCTTAGTGTGGTTGGTGGGCGGAAATTCTTTGAGGATGATGGTATTGAGGTAGAGGTCAGAGGCTACCAGGATTAAAATATGAAATCATATCCCCCTTTATGTTTTAATAGGTAAACAATAAGGGGGATATGATATGGATGCTGATATAGAAAGATTTCACAAGTCAATAGCCTTCGAAATCAAAGCGTTGCAGGACAGAGTACGTGATTTAATTGGCGATGCAAATTGGGCTTATGAAGGACGTTACAAAGAAGATTTATTAAAGGGTATTATAAAAAGATTTTTGCCTTCCACGGTTAGTCTCGGTACTGGATTTATTCTTCAAAAACTGCAAGGTAACCTATCAATATCAAAACAAATTGATATTATAGTCTACGACAACACTTATCCATTGTTATTTACAGAGGGTGATTTCATTGTAACCACTCCCGCAAACGTAGTAGGAATCATTGAAGTGAAAACCAATATACACCACCACATAAAAGAAACAATTACGAATGCAACTAGCAATGGGCGATTCTTAAAAAAGGGAATTTTTAACGGGATATTTGTATTTAATGAATATGGGGGGCTTTTCCCGAACAGGACTATAAGACGCTCACTGGAAGACAGTAATGGTATTGTGAACCATTTATGCATAGGCCAAGGAATATTCATCAAACACTGGACTCATTGGACAACAGAAGCAATTAACCACGTTGATAAGTACTCAATATACGGATTAGCTAATTTAGCTTTCACATACTTTATTTCAAATCTTGTCGATTCAATTTCTAAAGAGGACTTACAGGAAAGATATTGGTTTCACTATCCTATTGAAACAGGAAAGGAATCTTGGCTCATTGAAGATGTGCATTTATTACGCTAATTGTTTGGCTCAAACTTGGTAAAGGCTGCTAAGCTTAAAAACAATGTTTAGCTTCAATTTAAGCAAAACTAGGCACAAAACGTTAATATAGTATTGGTGCCCTATTCATCTTCAATCCATAGTCTCCGCCGTCCTCTTGGGCGGGAAGACGAACTGATGCTCTCTAGGCATCAGGGCTATTCATTCCCCTTGTGTAAGCAGGTGGTAGTCGTTTCTCCCCGGCTGCTACCTGCAACTACCTTTCTCCCCAAATATTTATTACGAGGTATTATCTATGTCGCAAAAATGTTGTCTAATTCAAAAATGTCCTTCCGAACATCAGCATCCAAATAAAATGTTAACGAACACGCTTTACCGTTGTGGACGGTTGCTGGACGGTCGCCCCCTGTGCGTGCTTTGTATCCTCAGGTTGGAAGATTTAGTCCGTCCCTGCTATACCGAATCTGAAGTTTATCATCAAAAGGAATTTACGAAACGATTCCCCGACTTATGGGCTGTTGTGCAAGAGGTAGGGATTGACCTGGTACGCCGTGAGTTATCTATGCAGAGAATAGAGTGTGAACCTTCAAACTTACCCACACGTCCCGAAGACGTTGAGGGGTATCCCAAACTCACGGTAAACATTGATGGCACGAGGGGCGGGTATTATGGAACTTGACCTCAAACAGCTTACGACCCCTCAATTACTGGCAATCCGTAGAGTCTTGACCGATGGTGATGTTGCCTTCGCCAGCAAGACCGAAACAGCCGAATTAAAGGAACTCCGAGAATATAAAACCCGTAACGAAATCTTGAACGAGAGGCGAGCCATCCTTACTAATCTGGGAATTAACATTGACGAGGACCCGGAGTATTGGAGTGGTCTATCCGATTCGATGTTCGACTTTGTAGTCCGTACCGCCCATAGGCTTGCCACACGTTGCCAGGGACAAGGCTCTGCCAAGGCTGAATATATAAAAGTACCGCAGATAACCGCTCCACAAAGAAAGAATGCATTTGATACCGCGCTCCGAGGACTACAAGAGCGCCGAGGTGATTGTTGAAATACCGTATTCGTATTTGCAGATGGTGCAACCAGATTAAGCCTGCCGATGAATTCTACACGGAGCGTGATAGCTACTGCCAGGACTGCCGAAAGTATTATGCCCGTGAGTGGTCTAAAGAGAATCCTGAACGAAGAAAAGCAATCAATTTCCGCTATCGTCAGAAGCTCAAGATTAAGATGAACGTATAGCTCTGTTTGTGGGGGTTTACGTACCTTATCTTGTTACCGTGATTCTGCTGAGATGAAGTGAAAGGGCTGGTTATTGTCCGTGATTTCATCTCCATAGAAAACTGAAACCGCTTGTCTGAGCGTAAAAACACTCTGCGGCAAGCGGTTTATTCTATCGTTTCCAATAATATTATTCAGGACGGATTAAAATGTTTACCGCAACTCAAGCAGACTAATTCAATATGATTACTGCCGACAAAACCTGCGAGTAGACCCACTGGCCCGATTGCAAGTCCACCAACCGCTGCTTTCCCAACACCAAATCCTTTCTTGAAAGCTGTTACGTGCGTTGAAAAACAATAAGGACAAAATGGTTCGCGTTTGTCTCTGGGAGTCGATTTGGTTCCGTCCTTGATTTCCGCCCATTCGGATGCCGTCATTTTTGAGCGGTCGGGTAATTCTTCAAAATGAGAACTATCACCTGTCCGAACCCACAATTTCTTAGTTCCGTCGATATTTACTATCATTTTCTCGGTTTTCAACTTCTTGCTTTTAGATGTTTTAGCTTTGGGGCTATCGGCAGTGGAATCTGCGTGCCCACCTACAACAAAGGATGGTTGTCCATTTCCCGGTACAATTATAAGTTTCTTGTTTTTATAGGAAATAGGCTCTGGTACAATCTCTTCGTTGTGTGTATCATTGTGGTCTTCCAATTTTTGCCTGGCGCGCTCCTGTCTTCGCTCATCGTCTATCAATGGTAATTCCCATCCAGTTACTAGATATTGCTTGTCTTCAATTGTCTCCAAAAACATTGTGCATTTACAGTGCGGGCATATTTCTTGTGATGTTGCATCGGTAGGTAACTTTCGTTTACAAAAAGGACATTTATTTTTACTTGCAAGAATGCGCGCCATTTCAACCCCAAGTATGATGTTTTTCAGCCATATTACGCTATTGGACGGGTAGATGTCAAAAAGTGTCTATACGTGCCTATTTAATGTTAGACCTCTAATATCTTATCAATAAGGGGACTAACAATGGCACGTAAAAAGTCAGATGCCGACATTGAGAAAGTAATATATTCGTTTGCAGAAGCTCAGAAGTTTCTGGGTATCAGTCACCAGACGTTATACAAGCTGATGAAGGAAGGGCTACCGTCTCATCTGGTGGGGAGTAAACGGGTATTTTTCAAACAAGACCTGATTAAGTGGGTACAGGAACACTAATAACACCGGGACTGTCAGAAGGGACTAGCGGCAGTCCCTTTTTTGTTGCCTTACTTTATTAATATTCCTTATCTAGCATCCATTACAAATTGTAAAATCCCAATCATATGCATGCATCGCATTCGCAAATTCAACCAGAGAAAACTTTGCAATTCGTGACCTAAAATCGCCTGAACTTAAATTAGAAAGCGAGCCAGTCCCATCTCGAATTACCAAAATGTATTTGCGGGTTTTATATTTAATTTTGTCGAGAAAAGCTTCTTCCGTAAGCAATCCATCATTAATGTGGCGCCTTTCAACTCCCAACCGATACAATTGCCTAAGTTTTACAAATTCTGAATTTGCCTCTTCTTCAATTATCCGGGCACCCATGAAAGCCTGAGACGTCAAGTCACGCACATTGGCTCCCAATCCGTCCTTCACAAACATAAAATACGTAGTTTCATCTTGAATAATCATCACGTCGAATAATTCGATGTTGCCGACCGTTATAGGATGCAAACACAGAGAATCAGGGGGGTTATCATATAATCTGTTATAAGCATCTTCATTGTTCCCTACCTCCCACGGTTGTATAAACTGGTGCTGAACTACTTTCCGTGAGATACGCCTTGAGTATTTTTCGAAAAGAGAATCATCAAAATTATTTTTTAAACGGTACCATTTTTTGTCGAGTAAAAAATAAGAAACACCTGAATGACGAAGTTCCAATTGAAGATAATCTTTTAGAAAACCTTTGGTGGTTTCGTTACCACCATCATCAATAGTGTGAATCTTCATTGATTTCAAACAGTCTTTAATAAACAGCGTTTTGTCTTGTGCAACTCGATATTCAATCGAGTTTTTAATGTTTCTAATTACATCAAATAAATAACGCGGATTACTAAGGTCGTACAAATCATCAACGTCAATTGCATCTACGTCCTGGCCATTCGTCTTGTGTAAATCTTGAATTTCGAACCTGCATATATTTGAACCAAAAAACGATTCCAAATCCCTGTAACAAAAATCGTAGTCAAACGGGTTTTCAGGCACATTCTCAAAATGATTTATCAAATTCTGAAAAAGATTATCATCTAACTGTGTAATTTGCTCACTGTCTCTTTTATCTGTAAGGGGAATCAATGTTTTATTGAATATTGTAGCTGGTGTTACGTCCATTAAGTCAGCTAAGTCGTTAAGTAAATATAAGAGTTCAATGAAATTAATTTGTGTCATCAATGTCAGATTTGATGAACCAGAAATGGAGATTGTTTCTTTTATTCTATCGCCTCTCTGTCTCGCAAATCTTTGTAAATGGTCTCTAATTTGTTGGTCTTTTAAAGGAGTGTTGATATTCTCGTAATATTTCCCGAAATCGTCCTCATATGCCATCGCTCTGGCTTTTCGATAAAATCTTCTACTTGCAAGGATATCACCGATGATTCCTTTTTCTTCTATCGATTTAATCTTATTAAGGTCTGGGTTAAATACACGCTCCAAAACTGAAATTCCGAAAGTGCTATCAATTCTACCTGCAATATCATGGATACTAGAACCAGCGCAAACCGCGAATGTTTGTTTAACTTCATCATTACGGATAATTGAAAACAAAGCGGCAAAATCATATTTTTTAAAGCCAGAGGGACGCTCAGCCCAATCAGCGTATTGCGCAAACAAATCAACCCAGTCAGGCTTAGTATTTTTAGGTCGAGTAAACAGAGATATTTTGATATGATGGATTGTTTGTATATTATTTCCAACAGAAGCTTTCGAATAACGTAAGTCGTGCTCAAGATAATTTTCTAAATCTTGAATGTTGGCATCGTTATTTATGCGATAAATTTTGGGAATGGCGGTATTTGGCACATCTCTGTTTCTATTCATAAATCTCACTGTAACTCGAAAGCATTGCCTATCAAATTTTTGGTGTGTAACGTTAATCTATAATTGTTTTTTCAATGGTAAACTGCTCTGGCAGGAATGCTTTCACCCGGTTAATAACTTGCTCGTTTGTCTTTCTTTTAGTTAGCCACCTTTCGCGCCAATAATCAGCCAAGCCATTTAATGGGAGTTTACGATATAAAGGGATTTCTGATTCTCCCTTTAGAAATACTCGGAAATTTCTAGTCAAAGGCACTGCAAACAAACCTCTTTGAAAAGAATGTTTTAGTATTGTATCTGAATCAAGATTTAACACATCACAGGCTGCTCGTATTATCCGCATGCGCCAATTAGGCCCATCCCCAAACCTATTGGAAGTATTACACTTTTGCTCTATTGCAAGTTGCAACATCGCATTGAAAGTTTGGTTTGAAATGTGAAGCGACCCATACCCAGAAGTCACACCAATTGGTTTGTACAAGAGAGCCTTCCCATACTTCATACGGTTATATTGAGAGCTATTTTGTCCGTAAAGACTCGTTGTAACGATTAAAGCGAGGTCAGAAGCTTCCCTCTTTTTGATTTCAGTGGTTGCTCCAGTATATTTCTTCTTATAAACTGCTCTCAATTCATCTGAAGCTAAAACATATGAAACGAGTTTACCTCCAAGCAGATGATTGTACGGAGGCATTGCGCCGATAACGTAGGCATCCATCATGTAAATAATGCGGTCGGTCCGGGTTTTCGTGTCCCATTTTATCCATTTATCTCTATCGGGTATGTGTATAATACTGCTTCCTAGAGCTGCAATCCCGATGATTGGACTACCCTTCACTCCATCATCACGGATGAGCAGTCGTATTCTCCTGCCTACATAATCGGACGACGGAGAACTCCAATAATATCTAAACATCCTAAACAGGTCATGTTGATTTTGTGTTTCACAGACTTCAATTCTTGGGTATATTTCCGATTTAAGCGCGTCATTCCCGGTAGCTAAATTTCTACGAGCGAGGTCAAGATGATGCCGAATCCATTCCTCTTTTAGGTCTATCATGTCGTTCCTGGAGTAAGCCATTGCCTTTCTAATAGTTTCTTTGTCGTAAACCGCTGGTGGTACTAATTCAATAGAATTTACTGTTGACCGTAAATGCCAGCCCAATCTTAGTAGGTCACGCACGAGTAACAAAGGCACCCGTTGTTGCAATGGCAAATCGTCTTGGATTGAGGAGGATGGACTTGTGAAAGATGGCTCTAGGACACGAGTTAAGATACCATCTCTACGTTTGGTTGGGACAGTTAAGGGAGTCACTTGTACACCTTATCTTTAATCAACTTCTCGAATTCGAGGACCCGGACAGGTACGGCGAAAGCACGGTCGGAACTAACCATATACAGATTACCTCGAATGGTCTCGGTTTGAATGAAATTGGAAATGACGCCGTCGTAATTGATATTAGATTTTACGAGCGCCTTAATGTCATCTGAATTACCCATGTAAAAAGTAAAGAAGTTTTCCGCTTGAGTTCGTATTTCATCTGAGATTGCAGATGGTCTTTGGGTAATGGCAACCATACCCAGCCCAAATTTTCTACCTTCTTTGGCACATCTCACGAATGGATTGGCGTTACTTTTCACCAACTCATCTGAAAGTACGTTTTGAGCTTCTTCAACAAAAATGACAGTCTGGATGACAGCGTCTGGTTTGTTACTAGTAAACTCTGCTTTGTTTGATTCAAAAAGTTTCCTAACCAGAATGGTTGAAATAATACTGGCGTCCATGCTGTCTTTTAGTGAAAGGTCAATAATAACAGTCTTCCCTTGTTTAAGGTATTTGAAAACATCCTCAATTAGCTGTGATTGACTGCTATGTAATCCTTTTCCTTCATCTATCAAATGCCGTACTCTTTTTCTGATGGCGGCTATTGTTTTCTTGGCACTCTTATCCTCCCCATTTTTAGGAGCTTGGAAAAAATCGGGGTAAGCTTGATGTAACAACGCTGGGTCGTCAACATATTTATCTATCTTGTCAATGAAATCACTTACACCTTCATCATCAAGATACAACAAAAATGACTTCATTACGTCGGAAAAGCCTGTGGAAAAGTTCAATATATCGCTTATGGCTAAATGAGTCCGCATGTTAAGAAGGACTTTGCCCCCAAATATGAAATGCCCATTGTACTGTTTATCAATATGCTTATCGCTAAAGACTACTAGGTTGTCTCGTACTTTCTGCTCGTCAATATTTCCAAGCCCTAAAGTCTTTTGTCCTTTAAGGAAATACTCGCCATTGAGGTCAAAAATCAGTTTCCCGTAACTTGTATCACCCATCATCTGATATACAAGAACCTTAACTAGGTTGGTCTTGCCGAACCCGGATTGTGAAAAAACCATTGTCCGTTTTTCTTTTAATCTCTTAGTATCAAACAGAATGTCGCCCTTGTCCTCATGAACAACTTCTCCAATACACAATTGCCCTATAGGTGCCCCACTGGCATCTGGTTGGTTAATAATTTCCCCAACCTCTCTTTTATTTAGATGTCTGGCATGATAAGAAACCACTGGCAGTTTTCGTACTGCCGTGGTGAATTCTATCTTGTGCCCATTATCGGTGAAAGTCCCAAGCATCCTAACCCTATACGTGTAGCTGAACATCTTTTGCTTGTCACGTTCAGATAATTCCCTCTCAGCAATGCGGGCATAATGGACTGCTACAAGTGTTTTATCCTGGGAGCGAAAAATTGGGTCTTCGTCATAAATCTCTGCCTCAACCCTTGCCAGGAATTTCCTACCATCTTCATTTTTTGGAGTTAAAACGATAAAATCACCTTTGTTGGGACTAGCTTTGGCATCCTCATAGGAAGAATAAATGAGCAAAGCATCTTCTGTTGTTTTTTGTCCATATAAGACACCAAAATCGGTAGGTTGTGGCATGTGACCCTCCTTTAGAAACGGGAATGAATATCAAGGAACATATTCTCAATGTCTATGTTGTCCATATATTGGGTGGAATACATTGAGTGTTTTACCCGACTAATTATCTCTTCTTTGAAATCTGCTTGCAGCGTAATGAAATTATGTGCCTCTACGAGCGGATATGGATAGCCAAGAATATAATGCTCTTGTGTCAAACGAGTCAGGTCATAGAAAATAGATTGTAGTCTAGCCATATTTCGCTGAAGATTTTCCTTTCTAATGTTTGGAATAGCATCAAATATGTTAATGTCAGCAATAACCCAATCGTAATTCTGCAATTTCTCAACGTAGTCCAGTCTAGCCGCAAAGAATAGACCGAATCCTCGTCCCCCGGTTAAAGATTTTCGTGCGAACATACCACTTGAACCTGCCCCATAAGCATTGGCTAAAACAGATTTTGGGACTTCAAACCAACAACACAGCTTTTGTCGCTTCGGGTCATTTTCCTTGAACGGGTACTGGGGCTTCAGTTTGTCTTGAAGGTAGTTATCAATTTCTTTGAATGTATGACTAAGCTCAAGTTTGATTGGGGAATTCTTAGTGATACCCACCAATACTAGCTTTTCGTTTGCAATGTACTCTCCCAGCGTCAAGAGGTGTTGTTGTTTGATATTGAGAGACCTTAACGCACCGTCTTTTAGGATAAAGTCCCCACTTTTTATTTCTGGTCGGCAAGCAACCTCATAAATAAGTGACCACTCCAAGATTTCCTGGCAGAAAGACAGCAATTTTGACATAGAAGCACAGAGTACCTCTTTACCGTATGGAAAGATGTCATCGAAGTTCTTTACCTTCAGAAAATCAACAATGAACTTTTTAACAGGAGGTAACGTAAGTAATTCATCGTAAATCGCTAACATGTGGTCTTCACAAGTAATCAATAAATTTTGGGGAGTATAGGATTGTCCAAGGATTACGGGGTCATCGAGCGAATTAAGACGAATTTGTTTCCCTGTACTAAAACAAACGTACCCAGCCCTGTATAGACCTATTGAAACCCCATTGTAAAACGAATGGCTATTGTAACTTCCGTCAATTGCATAGACCTTAGAGTCCGATTGGTCAATCTGGTCAAATGGAATGATTTCAAAGATTTGCGGCGTCTCTGAATTAGTTTTATCCCCGATAATAGGAATATCGTACTGTTTGTTCGTCCTTTGATTTATGTGCTGTGCAATAGCATCTATCGCACTCTGAGGTATATTATCAGCCATTTCTCATTGCCTTATAAATATTGGCATTATTATACACCTTCTATGTACGCATATGAAGTCTGTTGAATTAACTCTTTAAAGTAATGAATTGGTGTGTAGCGTCTCCCGTGCATGTTCTGAAACCCCTCAAAAAGTTACCGAGATGAATTACATCTTGGCAAAGGAAAGCACGCCTAGATGCCCGTTGTAGGCAATTCTAGGCGTGCTTCTGGTTATTAACTCTCCCCTGTCCCGATTAGACGCAACCCGAAAAAAATCACGCTTGTAAACCTTCCTTATGGGTAGAGGATGAATATGGATGAGGTATTGGATTATGTGGTTTGGATGGTTATAGCTGGGCAACTACCTCCTGATATTGTCGGGTGGGCAACCCTTTAGTAATTCAATGAACAATATCCGTGTAAAGCTTAAGACTGTCTTCAAACTGCACACTTCGGGTGTATCTCTCCACCATCTGGATACTGCTCCAACGGCCGAGCCTCATAATATGCAGCGAGTCCACCCCACGTTTGGCAAGTATGCTGGCAAATGTCCTTCGGAAAGTATGAGGATTACAAGGGAGATTTGTCCTGTCTTTTAGTCTTTGCAGCATTATGGCTACCCCGGCAGCGTTTAAGTCCCATAATTTGGTTGCAGGTTTGTACGTGTTTACCCACTGTAAAAGTAAATTCTCTGTCCGCTTGCCAAATACTGCCAGTCCTTCCTTGTTGCCTTTACACCTTACTTTAATGAGACGATTCTGCCAATCAATATTCTGCATTTCAATGCTGGCAAGCTCCCGTAGGCGTAATCCTGAATCAGCAAACAATGAAATAATCGCTTTGTCTCTGATACAACAACTTGATTCAATCACCGTCTCTAGTTGTTGCGGGGTGAGACTCGGTAGTATCTTTCTCTCCAACTTTGGAGGCTCAACAATCAGGATAGGGTTATCTTGAGAGTTTAACCTGTAACCTGACTTGGGACTATATAGCCAGATGTAAAAAGTCTTCAAACATCGGTAATAAGCAAACTTGCCGCCCGGCGAACATTTCAGAGACTTAAGAAAATGGTTAATTTCCCTGCCATTGACGTTTACGCCTACTACTTGCTTTGCTCGTTGAAAATATCCCTTGTAATAAGCTATAGTATCAGGGCTGAGACCTTCTCGGCGCGACTCAAGAAATTCCTCAACCAGTGTGCTTGTTTGGGCCAAATTCCTAAACCGCGTGTCGTGGGTTCGAGTCCCACCTGGGGTACCACTTCCGAGCGTGGTGATGTGTGGTCAGACGTCATCTGGTGTGTCCGGACGTCGACGTCAACAGAACGACAGCGGCACGGCGAGCGGCACGGAGGGGTAGCGAGCGGTGGGGGAGTTTAGTTATGAATGCGCCTGTAGCTCAGTGGATGGTGCCTCGGTCTTCGGAATCGGGGGGGCAAGAGTTCGAATTTCTCTAGGCGCACCACTATTTGTAGTTAAAAAAGCCCTTATGTTAAAAACTGCATAAGGGCTTTTTATGAAATGGCACTAATTTGACACTAATAGGTATGCACTTTTTCATTTTATCTAATTCAGCATGAGTAGGTTAAAATGTTATCGTTATCATCAATTTGCATGTATTGTACCTTCTCTTTGCTTACTTTTTCGTGTTTACTTATTTCCTTGCGTAATTCTACCATTGCCCTTTCACAAAGTGTATTCCAATTTAACCTTTGTTGAATATTTGTCAATACATCATTAAACCATTGCTTCTGCAAATCCTGTGCAAAGTATGATTCAATACTTGCTCGACTTTCTAAATTATCTGCATACGTCCTTAAACCAGTATATAGAATGCCATACTCAGTAATAGCAATATCATAGACTAAAACTCGATATACATTAGTGGAAATATGGGGAGCTTCCGGTAAAGAAAAACTAGTGCCTACCACAGCAAAATTGTTTATACTTACGTTGGTAATTCTATTTGAACGTATTTGGCTTGTGGCAATACGTGATACTAACTGTTGTAGATTATTCAATGCAGTCTCTTCACCTATCGGCAAGAACGTAATTCTACCATCAACCGTAATAACTGGAGCTATATAGAATGGGTATTCGTTAGTAAGCCCTGCATAAATTCTTATTGGGACTTGCTCCGTTCCTGAAATAAATGTATTGCTGTCGGGTCCTGCAAGAGCAAAAAAATACATTCTATAATTTGTATGTGCTACATTCAGATCATTCACCATATCACAATTAACTACTTAGATCTTACCCCTCGTCTTATCTATCTTGTTCGCAAGTTCAACCATCTTTTGAGACAAATCTTCCGGACTACATACTATCGGATTACTTTTCGTTTCCGGGAGTTCGCTATGGGCAAGAAAGAAAACCATCCTGTTTCCCTGTCTACCCCAACCAATTAAAAATCTTTTCGAGTCATTTATGTTTTTCATTATCAAAATACCTCCTGAACTTATATCAATATATCATCATTTCAAAATAGATGAAAGATAACCTATATTGCGCCTAAACACCCTTATCAAAATTCTCAGCCACGCTTCCTAAACCGCGTGTCGTGGGTTCGAGTCCCACCTGGGGTACCACGCCCGCTTAAAGCGGGAATAAACAATAAACAACAAGCAAGCTTCAAACAAGAATGTTACTTGCCCGTGAATCGCGCCGGGCGCTTTTCCTTGAATGCCGCCATCCCTTCCAGCAGATCCTGAGACCGGAAGCATTTGACGCACGAATCCATGTTAAAAGCGTATTTTCCTTCCAACTGCGTGATGTAATCGGACACTTCTTTCTTGGTTAATTTCACCGCCAGCGGCGCCACGGCCGCCACTTGCGCCGCCATTGCTTTGGCTTCCGTCAGCAGTTCACTCGCCGGGACTACTTTGTTTACCAGCCCCAGCTTCTCCGCTTCCGCGGCATCGACATATCTGCCCGTGTAAAGGATTTCTTTCACTTTGCCGACACCCACCACCCGGGCGAGCCGCTGCACCGGCGCCAGCCAGCCGAATTTCGTTTCCGGGTAGCTGAACCGGGCTTTTTCTGAAGCAATCCGGATATCGCACGCCAGCGCCAGCTCAAACCCGTTGCCCACGGCATAACCGTTAATCGCCCCGATGACGGGCTTTTCCAGGCGCTCGACTTTATTGAAAATCGCCGATTCCAGCTTGACGTATTCGATGAACGCTTCGCGCGTCATCTCGTTGATATTCTTCATATCGAAACCCGCCACAAAAGAGTTCCCGACCCCGGTGATAATCAGGACCCTCACGTTATCGTCCTGCTCCACCATATCCAGGGCGTTGTTCAGTTCCGTCATCGCTTCATCGTTCAAAGCGTTGCGGCTCTCCGGGCGGTTGATGGTCAGCGTGGCGATATTGTTTTCAACCGAGATGAGAATGTACTTGTAAGCGGTCATGGCAACCTTCCTTTCAATCCTGTTAAAGCAACAGTATATCCAGCGAAGGCAGGGATGTCAAAAAGGTTGATCTGAAGGGGAATATGTCCTATTTCTTCTTCACGAACACGTGAAACTCGCCGTCTTTTTCTTCAACCGCCAGGCATTCGTTACCGGTGGTTTTGCACCACGCCGGCATATCCTGCTTGATACCCTTATCGTCGGCGATGATTTCCAGCACTTCCCCGGATTTCATCTCGTTGATTTTGCGGGCGGTCTTTACTATCGGCATCGGGCAGTATAAACCGATGCAGTCCAGTGTTTGGTCAGCGTTCATGTTTTCTCCATCAGCCGTCCGCTATTTCTTTACCTTGGCGCCGCATTTGGGGCAGGTTTTCTGGTTCTTGGGCAGCGGTTCGTTGCACTCCGGGCAGTAGGCAATCGTAGCATGGCAGGCGTTGCAGATGGGCAGGTGCAGTTCGTAGATTTCCACATCGCAAAACGGGCAATGCCGGTTGTTTTTCTTTTCGTTCTGTTTCGCGGTTGCTTTTGCCATTATCCTTTACCTCCTGATTTTTGCTTGGACCGGTAGTCCTCGATGGCGCGGTGCAGCGCCTGCGCGCCCAGGTTGGAGCAGTGCATCTTGTTCTTGGGCAGCCCCTCCAGCATCTCCGCCACTGATTGCGGCGTGATTTTGAGCACTTCGTCCAGCGTCTTGCCCTTCGCCATCTCGCTGACCATACTGGAGACGGCAATCGCCGCCCCGCAGCCGAAGGTCTTGAATTTCACGTCCTCCAGCCGGTCGTCTTTGACCTTGATGTAAAAGGTCATCATATCGCCGCAGACCGGGTTCCCTTCCTCTCCAATCCCGTCGGCGTTTTCAATTTCCCCCACGTTGCGCGGGCGCATGAAATGGTCCATTACTTTTTCACTGTATATCGGCATCGTTAACCTCCCTTACCCTCTTTGAGGAATTTGGCGTACAGCGGCGACATCTGCCGTAATCTTTCCACAATCGGCGGCAGCGTTGCCAGCACATAATCGACATCTTCAGCGCTATTCTGAACTGATAATCCGAAGAGCAGCGAGCTCTGGGCGATTTCGTGAGGCAAACCCATCGCCAGCAGTACGTGCGAAGCCAGCAACGCGCGGGAGGTGCAGGCGGAGCCGCTGGTGACGGCGATGCCCTGGCTGTTAAGCAGCATCAGCATCGATTCGCCCTCGATGAACTCCACGCAAAAGCTGGCGTGTCCCGGCAGCCGGTTGACGGGATGCCCGGTCACCAGCGCCCGGCTGATTTTCTCCGGCAGTCCTTGCAACAGTTTGTCCCGGAGGGCGGATACCTGAGCGATGCGCGCCGGCATCTGGGCGAGCGCGATTTCCGCCGCTTTCCCCAGCCCGACAATCCCCGGCACGTTTTCGGTCCCGGCGCGGCGTCCGCCTTCCTGCACCCCGCCATCCAGTAAAGGAATGATACGGGTGCCCTTTTTCAGCCACAGCGCTGCCACGCCTTTGGGTCCGTAGAACATATTACCCGCCAGGCTCAGGGCGTCTACTCCCAGCCCTTTCACGTCCACGGGGATGGTCCCGGCGGTAGCGATGGCGTCGGTGTGGAAAACAATCCCTTTTTCTTTCGTAATCCTGCCGATTTCTTCAATCGGTTGTATGGTGCCGACCTCGTTATTGGCGTGCATCACGGAGACGAGGATGGTATCTTCTCTAATGGCTTTTCGGATGTCCGCCGGGTTCACGGCGCCGTATTTGTCCACCGGCACAACCGTGTACTTGAAGCCCATTTTCTCCAGCGTCTTGCAGGAATTCAGCACCGAAAAATGCTCGATGGCGGAGACGACGATGTGCTTGCCCTTTTTCTGGTTCGCCAGCGCCAGTCCCTTGATGGCGAAGTTGTTGCTTTCGGTACCGCTGCCCGTGAAGATAATTTCCTCCGGGGCGCCGTTTACCAGCCGGGCTACCTGGCCGCGGGCAACCTCCAGCGCCTCGCGGGGCGCGTCTCCCCACTCGTGGATGCAGGAAGGATTGCCGTAATACTCCCCGAGGAAAGGCAGCATCGCGTCACGCACTTCCGGCAGGATAGGCGTCGTCGACGTGTTGTCCAGATATACCTTTGTCATTTTGACCTCCTGTTCCCGTGAGCCTGTGAAGCCAGCGGTTTATTTACCGGTCTTGCGAATGGCGAACCCGGCGAATATCAGCCCGGCCCCGGTGGCAATCATAAAAGCCCCGTTGGCGATAATGGATTGCGCCAGCCCCATCGCGGCGACGGCAGTGTACATATTGTTCTGCAGGTTGAGCGCCTGGGCGTAGGTAAGCTGGGTGGGATTGGTCGCGTCGAATTTATTGCCGGCTAAAAGCTCGCCGTAGGTGGCGGCGATATTGCGGCGGTGGGCGGTCAGGATTTCCGCGGCTTTCTCCGCTTCGGTGATGGTATCGACGACTTCCCCTTTGGCGACTTCTGCCGCATCGATACCAAGGGTAATTTTTTCCGCCCTGATGCCCTCTACTACCTGGTTGTTTCTCACCAGCCCCACCCCCACGAAAGCCCCCCCGACTCCCAGACCCACCAGACCCAGTAAAGCAATGATGATCCCGATTATTTTGATATTGAACATGTTCCCCTCCTTTATATTATTAGTAATATTATAATAATACTATTAAATATAGCTTGCAACCCGGTTACCGGGTATGATTTATATCACATAACCTTGTCAGATTTGGCGTTACGATGTAGCATATACAGCAGTGGAGAATTAAAATGACACCGGATTCACAGAAAATAAAAGCCAGCATCCCGGTCACCGGGATGACCTGTGTCAACTGCGCCGCGACCATCCAGAAAGGGCTGGAGGAAACCGCGGGGGTAAATAGTGCCAGCGTGAATTTCGCCTCGGAAAAGGCTACCTTCGAATATGACCCGGAAAAGGTTGACCTGAACAAAATCAAGGACACGATTACCGAGCTGGGTTACGGGGTTGCCGTCAAAAAATCCATTTATCCGGTCAGCGGTATGACCTGCGCGATGTGCGTGGCGCACGTCGAGGAAGCGTTAAAAGGGGTGAATGGCGTCGTTTCCGCGGTGGTGAACCTGGCTTCAGAGAAAGCCACGGTGGAGTACCTGGAAAACGTTACTTACCAGGATTTGAAACAGGCGGTGGCGGACGCCGGCTACGAGCTGGGAAAAGAAATCCAGTCGCTGGAAGATGTCAGCGTGGTGGCGCAGCGGGAGACACGGAGGCTGCGCAATCTGTTAATCTTTGCCCTGATTCTCGCCATCCCGATTTTTATCCTCTCGATGTTCACCCCCGATTTCCCGTTCAAAGTTTACCTGCTCTGGGCGCTGGCGACGCCCGTACAGTTTTACACCGGGCTGCGGTTTTACAAAGGCGCCTGGGGGGCTTTAAAACATCGCACTACGGATATGAACACCCTGATTGCGGTGGGCACTTCCGCCGCCTATTTGAATAGCGTTATCGCGGTGCTGTTCCCCGGTTTATTCGAAGCCGGCGGCTTGAGCGCCGATGTTTATTTCGACACTTCCTCCACCATTATCGCCCTCATTCTGCTGGGCAGGTACCTGGAATCACGGGCAAAGGGGCAGACCTCGGCAGCTATCAAAAAGCTCATCGGGCTGCAGCCCCGGACGGCCATTGTAATCCGTGATGGCATTGAAAAGGAAATCCCGATTGATGAAGTTTTGGTGGGGGATTTGATTCTGGTGAAACCCGGCGCCCGGGTGCCGGTGGACGGCATTATCCGCGAGGGTTATTCCGCGCTGGACGAATCGATGATTACCGGCGAGAGCCTGCCGGTGGAGAAAAAAGCCGGGGACGAGGTCATCGGCGCCACCATCAATAAGACCGGCAGCTTCCGTTTTGAAGCCACGAAAATCGGTAAGGACACTACCCTGGCGCGCATCGTGCGGCTGGTAGAAGAAGCGCAGGGCAGTAAAGCCCCCATCCAGCGGCTGGCGGATGTGATTGCCAGCTATTTTGTGCCCGCCGTCATCGGGATTGCCATCATTACTTTTCTTATCTGGCTGTTTGCCGGTCCGGCGCCCTCGTTTACCTACGCCTTCCTTAATTTTGTGGCGGTGCTCATTATCGCCTGCCCCTGCGCACTGGGGTTAGCCACCCCCACGGCGATTATCGTCGGTACGGGGAAAGGGGCGGAAAACGGCGTGCTCATCCGCAGCGCGGAAACGCTGGAACGGGCGCATAAAATCAATACGGTATTAATGGATAAAACCGGCACGCTGACAAAAGGCGAGCCGAATGTGACGGACGTGGCGGCGCTGCCGCCATTTGCGCGTGACGAAATTCTGCAAATCAGCGCGTCGGTGGAAAAAGCGTCCGAACATCCGCTGGCGGCAGCGATTACGCGGTACGCTGATGCGCAGGGTATGCGCACTGTTGAGGCAACGGATTTTCAGGCTGACCCGGGTCACGGCGTCCGGGCGCAGGTCACCGGACGTCAGGCGTTGCTTGGCAACCTGCGACTGATGCAGGAGAACAGCATTGACTTGAGCGCGTTGCAAACAAAAGCGGAACTTTACTGGCAGGAAGGCAAGACGGTTATGTTTCTCGCGCTGGATGGCCGGGCGGCGGGGATGCTGGCGTTGGCGGATACCATTAAGCCGGATGCCGCGGTTGCGGTACAGAAACTACGGCAACTGGGCGTCGAAACAGTGATGATTACAGGGGACAACCGCCGTGCCGCGGAAGCGATTGCCCGTCAGGCGGGTATTACCCGGGTGCTGGCGGAAGTGCTGCCGGAGCATAAAGCTGACGAAGTTAAAAAACTGCAGGCGGACGGTAAGACCGTAGCGATGGTGGGCGATGGTATAAATGACACCCCGGCCCTGGCGCAGGCGGATGTGGGGATCGCCATCGGTACCGGCACGGACGTAGCGATGGAAACCGGTGATATTACCTTAATCCGTGGGGATTTGCAGGGCATTGTGACCGCGGTCAACTTGAGCAAGCGTACTATCAGAACTATCAAGCAAAATCTATTCTGGGCGTTCGCCTACAATGCCGTTTTGATTCCGGTGGCCGCGGGCGTTTTGTATCTGTTTTTCCGTAACGGCGCCCCGATGGGCTGGCATTTCATTCTCGGGGATTACGGCTTCCTCAACCCGATGCTCGCCGCCGCGGCGATGGCGTTCAGTTCTATCACCGTGATTCTGAACTCTTTACGACTGCGTGGTTTCAAGCCGTAAAGGTTTAATCAACAAAATCTATCAGGAGGTTTCAGATGGCAATTGACCCGGTTTGCAAGATGACGGTTGACGAAAAGAAAGCCGCCGCGATTTCAGATTACAAGGGACAGAAATACTATTTCTGCGCGGTGGGTTGTAAGAAGGCTTTCGACAAGGCCCCGGAAAAATTCCTGGGAAAAAAGTAATGCCCAATTTCAGGGATTACTTCACCAATATGTCCGCCCCGATGCCCCTGCGCCGCAAGCTTTACCTGGTTTTGCGCAATAACTTGATAAGGATTGTCAAGAGACAGAATTGCTGCGGGCACCACGGGGAACCCGGTTGTTGAGAGGTTGAGCATAGTGCCCCGGGTCCGGGGCACCCGCACTAAGACCTCAGGCGCTGTAAAAACCGGTGGGCGGTGAGGGCGGCTTTGGCGCCTTCGCCGGTCGCGATGACAATCTGTTTTTCCGGCACGTTGGTAACATCGCCCGCGGCGAACAACCCCGGCACCGCGGTCTCGCCGGCGCAGTTGACGGGAATTTCGCCGGTCTGATTCAGTTCCAGGATTTCCTTAAAAGCCGCGGCGTTCGGCTCCAGCCCGATTTCAATAAAGACCCCGCCAACCTCGAGCGTCTTGATTTGCCCGGTCTTAATGTCCTTAATTTCCAGGCTCTCGACCAATCCATCGCCGTTGATGCGTACCGGCTGGTGTTCCAGATAAGTACTCAGGTTTTTCGCCTGCTGTAATTTTTCGATAAGGACGGCATCGCCCGTGAGCGGAGTTAACGAGATAAGTTCGACGTGGGTAGCGATTTTAACCATATCCAGCGCCGCTTCCAAAGCGGAGTTCCCGCCCCCGACGACCGCCACCTTCTGATCCGCGAAAATCGGACCGTCGCAGACGGCGCAATAGGTCACGCCGCGCCCGGTAAAAGACGCTTCTCCCGGAATATTCAGCCGCCGCGGCCGTTTCCCGGTGGCGGCGATGACGGTTTTTCCCTGGTATTTCGCGCCCGACGAGGTAACAACCTCAAAGCCGCCGTCGATTTTCCTGACCGAGGCTGCCCTCTCGCCGATTTTCTGGTCAATGGGGAACTGGTTGACCTGCTCCTGGAATTTGGCCATCAACTCGCGGCCCTGGATGAGTTGATAGCCGAGGTAGTTTTCTACCGTGCTCGTCCAGTTTGGCTGCCCGCCGAGGTCCTGGCTGAGCAGTAGAGTCTGCAGCCGTTTACGGGCGGCGTAAACCGCCGCCGCCAGACCCGCCGGTCCGGCGCCCAGAATGATGAGTTCGTACATTTCTATACCTCCGGCAGCCCCGGATGTTATTTGGCGAGCATTTCGTCGATTTTGCCCTGGTTGAAACCAACTATGATTTCGCCGCCGATTTCTATCACCGGCACCGCCATCTGCCCGGATTTTTTAATCATCTCGCGGGCTTTTTCCCGGTCTTTGCCGACATCGTAATCGTTATAGGTCACGCCTTTTCGCGAAAGATACTCTTTCGCCCGGTGGCACCACGGTCAGGTCTGAGTGGAGTAAACGTTGATGATTTTGTCCGTCATTTTCTCATCTCCTTATTTACTACCCGCATATTATTATGCAGGGGCTAATCTGTCAACTGTGTTTAAGGGCAGTTGCATTAAGTCTTTTTTTGAAATATGATGTTCACTGTCAATATCTTATTCCCTCTCCCCGCGACTTAAAGCGATAAAAGTTACATTAACAACTGCCCGCGGCGGCTTATATTAAGATAATTTATCAAATTAAGGAGGGATTTATGGGTTATCAGGCGAAAGATTACACAGCGCTCATCGGGATGCCGGGTTTCAGCGAAACGTTACTGAAAAATCACTTCACTCTTTACCAGGGTTATGTCACCAATACCAACAAAGTTATGGATGCACTGGCGGCTTTACTGAAAGATGGCAAAGCCGCGACCCCTGAGTTTGCCGAGCTCAAGCGCCGCGCCGGGTGGGAATTCAACGGGATGCGTCTTCACGAGTATTATTTCGAGAATCTGGGCGGGAAGGCGCCCGTGAACAAGAGCGGGAAACTGGCGCAAAAACTGGCAGCGGCTTACGGTTCCTACGAAGCCTGGGAGCAGGATTTCAAAGCCACCGGCGCCATGCGCGGCATCGGCTGGGTGGTTTTGTACCACGACAATGTGACCGGCGGTTTGTTCAACGCCTGGGTCAACGAGCACGATACGGGGCATTTCGCCGGCTGCACCCCGGTGCTGATTATGGACGTTTTCGAGCATGCCTTTATGATTGACTACGGGCTGAAGCGCGCCGATTATATCGCCGCTTTTTTCAATAATATCAACTGGGAAGCCGCGGAAAAAAGAGTTCACTAAATACCCCGAGATTATGAAGGAGGGGTTTTATGACTGAATTCGTGGATGTCGCCGCCGTGAGCGACCTGCCCGATGGCAAAATGCGGGAATTTACGGTCAACGGCAAGGCGGTTCTGCTGGTGAGAGCCGGGGTCAAGGTTTATGCGGTGCAGGCAAAATGCCCGCATCTAGGCGGGTCGCTGGCAAAGGGCGAGTTGGATGGGACCGTGATTCAGTGCCCGCTGCACGGCTCCCGGTTTGATGTTGCCACCGGCGCGGTGGTGCGCTGGCTGAAAGGCGAGGGGCTTGTGTACAGCCTCGGGAAGACTTTAAAAAAGCCCCGGGGACTGGCAGTTTACGAAGTTAAAGTTGAAGGCGGCAGAATCAAAATAAAAGTGGATTAAGCATTTGTATTTGTTGCAAAGTATAGAAACCAGAAAATGTTACTATTACGCACGAAAAACTTAGCCGCAGTTTGAAAATCTTTCCGGGAAGCTAAGTAATAAATATTTTTGCAGCGGTGAAAGATGGAACCGAGCATTAATTTTTTAGTCGGCGGCGAAGCCGGTCAGGGGGTCCAGACCGTTGGTTTTTTGCTGGCGAAAGCGCTGGCAAAATATGGTTATCATGTTTTTGCGGACCAGGATTATGAATCGCGCGTTCGCGGGGGGCATAACTTTTTCCGGGTGCGGGCGAGCCGCGCGCCGGTTTATGCCATTAAGGAACAAGTAGATGTCTTGCTGGCGCTCAATCGGGAGACGGTTGAAATACATCGGTCTGAATTATCATCAACAGGTGTCATGGTTTATGATGCCGCGATATTAGATATTCCAAAAATATCTAATATTTACGCTGTGCCGGTGTCGCAAATATCGCAAAATGCTACCGGGAACACGCAGTCCGCCAACATGGTGTTACTAACCGCGGCTTTAGCCCTCGGTAGCTATGATATCGCCGCGCTACAGGAAATGCTGCGTCAGTATTTTGGCGGCGATGCCGGTGAAAAAAACGCCCGTGCGGCAGCCGCGGCACATCAGTTTGTCAAAGAGCATCCGCTGTCTTCCATCTCCTTAAAATTAGAATTACTTGGTGGGGCGCCGCGCTTGCTTTTAACGGGTAACGAAGCGATGGCATTAGGGGCGCTGGCAGCCGGGTGCCGTTTTGTAGCGGCGTATCCGATGACCCCGATTACCCCGATAATCGAGTATCTGGCGGGCAAAGGGGTGGATTTCGGGCTGGTAATGGTCCCGGCTGAGGACGAAATTGCTGCCATTAATATGGCAATCGGCGCGGGTTATGCTGGCGTCCGTGCCATGACGGCTACCTCCGGGGGCGGATTTTGCCTGATGGTAGAGGGGCTGGGACTGGCGGGGATGACGGAAACCCCCGTCGTGATTATCGAGGGGCAGCGACCGGGACCCGCCATCGGCTTGCCGACCAGACAGGAGCAGGGGGACCTGGATTTTGTGCTGCACGCTTCTCACGGCGAATTTCCCCGGGTAGTATTAACCCCGGCAACAATTGAGGAGTCATTTTGGGCGGTGGTGAAAGCTTTCAATCTGGCGGAAAAATACCAGCTCCCTGTAATCGTGATGACCGATCACCACCTGGCGACTTCCTACGGCACCATCGAGAAAATTGATTTGGCGAAAGTGGAAATCGACCGCGGTAGTTTAGCTCATGCGTTTGACGGCGAATACAAGCGGCATCTCTTCACTGACAGCGGTATTTCTCCACGGGCTTTTCCGGGGAAATCAGCCACGCTGGTGGTAACAGATTCCGATGAACACGATGAAACCGGACACCTGACCGAAGACCCGGCACTGCGCACCCGGATGATGAACAAGCGAATGGGGAAATTAGAATTAGTTAAACACGATATTGCCAGTCCGCGGCTGGAAGGCGCGGCAAACCCTGAAATAATACTGGTAAGCTGGGGGAGCACTTACGGAGCCGTCAGAGAAGCAACGCAAGAGCTATTGCAGGCGGGGTTAAAAATTGCTCACCTGAACCTGAGTGAGATATTCCCTTTCCCATCGGTAGAGGTTAAGACGGCTTTGGGTAGTTGTCAAAAAGTCATTGTAATAGAGGGCAACGCTACCGGTCAAATGGCAAAATTGCTCCAGCGCGAGACCTGCCTGCCGGTCAATGGCTTGGTTTTAAGATATGATGGACGGCCTTTTATCCCGGCGGAAATCGCCGCCGCCGTGAGGAAGGAGGTTGAGTGATGCCGACTTTACAGGATTATTCAAGCGTCTTAACCCCGGCCTGGTGTTCGGGATGCGGCAATTTCGGTATCTTAACGGCGCTTAAACAGGCGCTGGTGTCGTTAAAATTGGAGCCGCAGCAGGTGCTGTTTGTTTCCGATATCGGCCAGGCGGGGAAACTACCTCATTATACCCGTGGTAATGTTTTCAACTCACTGCACGGGCGCGCGGTGCCGCCTGCTCTCGGAGCAAAGATTGCCAACCGCGACCTGAAAGTAATTATCTCCATTGGTGACGGCGGCGCTTATGGAGAGGGGCTAAATCATCTCCTGCACGCGGCGCGGCGGAATCATGATGTTACCTGCCTGGTGCACGACAACCAGGTTTATGGTTTGACCAAAGGCCAGGCTTCGCCGACCACGGATGCCGGGGGCATTACCAAAACTACTCCTCAAGGCGCCCCGACCCCGGTGAACCCTTTATTGCTGGCGTTAGCTGCCGAAGCGTCTTTTATCGCGCGTGGTTTCTCCGATGAGACCGAGCATCTCGCCGGATTGATAAAAGCCGCGATACAGCACCGGGGGTTTTCGTTGGTTGATATTCTCCAGCCGTGCGTGTCTTTTAACCGGAAAAACACCCGCGAATGGTACCGGGAGCGGATTTATAAGCTGGATGGTACTGCCTATAAAGCCGATGATAAACTGGTAGCTTTCCAAAAAGCGCAGGAATGGGGGGATAAAATTCCCGTCGGAGTTATCTTTCAAGAAACACGTGCGGTTTATGAAGATAATTTACCGATTTTAGACGCCGCCGCAGACCTGAAAGATCCCATAAAAAGCGGAAAGATGGAAGAACTGCTGGCGGAATTCTTTTAATATTGAAGGGGGGATATGGAGAAGCATAAAGAACCCATTGAAAAAATCCTTCGCGATTATAAAAATATCGCGATGGTGGGGGCGTCGGATAACCCGGAACGCCCCAGCAACCATGTTTTCGAATACTTGACGGAGTGCGGTTATAACGTCATCCCGGTGAATCCGGCGGCGAAAGAGGTCTGCGGCAAGAAATGTTACCCGGATTTAGCTTCTATACCGGAGAAAGTGGAAGTGGTGGATATTTTTCGCCGTCCCGGGGACGTGCCCCCGGTGGTGGATGAGGCGCTGAAAATCGGGGCAAAAGCGGTGTGGATGCAGGAGGGTGTGGTCAACGAAGCCGCCGCCAAAAAAGCCGCGGACGCCGGGCTGCTGGTGGTGATGGATAAGTGTATGCTGAAAGAACACCGCCGGCTGAATCCTTAAACGTCGTCCACCGCTGATAATTACTGTTCACTGGATCCCCGTTTTTACGGGGATGCCGGGAGCTGAAGGCTCCCGGCACTTTATTTTATGGGCAATTTGTGGTAAATTGTTCTCTGTAGTAGGAGTGTAGCTCAGTTTGGTAGAGCAGTGGTCTCCAAAACCACCGGTCAGGGGTTCGAATCCTCTCACTCCTGCCAGTCAATTCTCAGGACATCCCAAATCTGCCGTCGTTAGGCGTCGCCAGCACTTTCATCAATCGTTCCCGGTCCAGATTTTCCGCCAGATGTTGTTTTAATACCTGCATCAGCTCTGACTGGGCTACCCGATATTCCGGCAAGTTGACCACGTTCCGGTATTCGTTGGGGTCGTTTTGCAGGTCGTACATTTCCACGGGCACCTGCGCCGCCGGGTCCCGCGGCGTCACATTCCCGGCGGAAGTGGCTGAGGCGAGTTTCTCGTTGAGAGCGGCAGCGAGTTTATAGCGGTCGTTGCGCACCATCGCGTAGCCGATAACTTCGCTGAAAACGTAATTCTTGCCTTTCTGCGCGCCGGCGACATCCGGTCCGGCGAGCGCTTTCTCGCGGAGGCTGACTCCGGGAGAGCCTTCCCTCATCTTACCCCCGGCGATATCCAGCATGGTGGCGCTCATATCGATGGTTTCCACCAGCGCCTCCGAGCGCCAGCCTTTGACGCCTCCCGGCGGCCGGATGATACAGGGAACAATCACCGACTCGTCGAAAAAGACGATTTTGTGCCGCAGGTAATGGTCGCCCAGCATCTCGCCGTGGTCTGAGTTATAAATTATCCAAGTGTTATCCGCCAGACCTTTCGCCCGCAGGGTTTCGATAATCTTGCCAACCTGCTCGTCAATCAGGGTAATGGAAGCGTAGTAATTGATACAGCCCTGCTTGTACTGCTCGGGTGTCATTTCTTTTATATTCCCCCAGTTGCTAACGTATTGCACGTAGGGAGCCACCGGCGGCACGGGTTTCACCATCTTGCCGACGGGCATATCCTCGAGGCGGTATTTATCGCGGAAGGACTGCGGTGAGTCGAAGGGGTCGTGCGGCCCGGAAAAATTGACCTGGAGGTAGAAGGGTTTTTCCCCGGAGTAATCGTTGAGCCACTTCACGGCACGTTGCCCGATATAGCTATCGAGCTGGAATTCTACCGGCAGCGGGTTGGGGGGTTCTTCCCAAGGCATTATTTCGCCCCGGTGGCACTTTTCAAAATATGCTGCCATATATTCCCGCTGTTTCTGCATCAAGCCATGTTCCTCCAGGATTTGCGGATAAGAAGGTTCGCCCCGGGGCGGCATTTTGGGGAAGGCATTAACGAGGCTCTGCCGGGTGTGGGTGGTAATGGGTTCGTCGAATCCCCAGCCGGTTTCCAGGGCGGTCTTGTACCACTGCCGGCGGTCTTCCGGCTTGACATCCCGGGGGAAGTGCACCAGGTGGTCTTTGCCGATGACGGCGGTGTGATACCCCGCATCACGGATGCTCCGCACGTGGCTGGGACCGTGAGGGTCGGCGTCGGAGCCGAAGTTGTTGTTCCAGCAGCCGTGTTTGCTCACGTACTGCCCGGACATCATACTGGCGCGCGCCGGCATACAGAGCGGCGAGTTGGTATGGCAGCGGCCGAAAACGACGCTTTCCGCGGCGAGCTTATCGAGGTGGGGGGTAATTACCGCCGGGTTGTTGATGCCCAGCGCGGCGCCCCGGTGCTGGTCCGGGAAGATAAAGATAATGTTGGGTTGATTTGCCATAATGCCACCTTCTCTCTGCTGTTTCGTTGTCCCGATTATCGCACAAACCGGCGTTCGGGGGCAAGGAGTTTTTAATTCAACGGCAGGCGATGCCAGACTTGACGCAAAATACCAAAAAGGTGATAATGAAATGCGGCGGCGATGCTGGAAATCGTGGCGCCGTGTTGTTTCTGCGCCGAAGTGGTGGAAGCTGGTAGACACGCCATCTTGAGGGGGTGGTGGGCGAAAGCCTGTGAGAGTTCAAATCTCTCCTTCGGCATTGTACATCCGAGGAGTATATATACCCTTTCCTATTTTTGCGGACTGAGCCGCTGGCTCAGTTCCGGGCGGATGAGCCACCGCCGCCTTCTCATCCTGTCCCGGATATTCAAGAGGTAACTCAATTTAATTTACATTTATCTTTGCAGGCTTTTCTAGACTACGGTACCAAATTTACAAATTTCCTGCCATAAAACTTGATTAAGCGACTTTATTGCCGTCACCATCATAAACGTAGGTCTCGGTGACGCTATTTTTAGTCACGGACGTCAGCCGGTTTTCAACATCCCAGCTTCTAGCCGTACCGACGTTCATATTGCCGTTGGCGTCGTAGGTATAGCTATTCGTGCCGTCGTAAGTAATGGCGTGGGGTCCGGCATTGTTGCCGTAGGTCTGCGTCACGCCGTTGTTATCGGTCAGGTTACCGATGGTGTCGTAACCAAAGGTACGGCTGTAAGCGTTGGAGACCTCGATCAACCTATCCAGCGAGTCGTATTCGAATTCCTCGGTTACCGGGGTGACGGGTACGTTATCCACGCGGGAGAGCATATTGCCGTTGGCGTCCCAGGTATAAACCACATCCTGCCGGGTTTCATCGGGGTCGGGGCTGGTACTGACGCTTTTGATTTCCCATAGTCTGCCATAGTAGCCCCCGGTGGTATCGTAAGCGCCGCCGGTGCCGTAATACCCGTAAGTCGTCTTAACGCCGTTGCCGAGGTTAATTTCGGTGATAGCCCCGAGCTGGTTGTAAAGGGTGCTCGTGACCAGGTTCCCGGCGACACTGCCGCTGACGGTGTAGGGCAGCCCCCGGGCATTATAGCTGTTGGTGATATTCACATGTTAAGGTACTACAGGGATTTAATGGATCCTTCGTCGATTCCGAATTGCTCCAGTATATCGGCTATCAACTTTTCCGCCTGGAAATCTACTTTCGACTTTTCGCCGATTATCCTGATTGAACGAACGATGTTTTCCAGGAGTAATAGTCGTTTAGTATCATAATCAGCGTTATTAAACTTATCGAAATCAGTGCGAAGGCGAATGTCGGCTTCTTTAGCTTTACGCTTGATAAGTTTTCTCTCTTTAAAAAAACCTTCTTCAAAAAGTCCACGTCTGGGGTCTATGACGATCATGATGATACCGATGCTATCGAACTCCATACCGTAATCATTATTTTCTAGCGGTCCTAGTTTTTCATCACATTCCTTGAAAAATTTCGAGAAAATACCAGATGGAATTTTCCCATCTAATTCACCGCTTACGAAAATTCTCATTTTTATCTTCCAGCTTTAATCTGTCATGCTACCAAGTGTTTATATTCATTGGAGGTAAGTATCCGGTATTATTTAAGTAGCTCATAACTTGATTATGCTGCCAGTAATGCATGTCTATTTTCGAGCCTTCGTTAAGTATTTTCATATTAGCATTAATGCTATCTAAATATTTCTGTGAATATCTAGTTTGGGGGTGTATTGTTTCTCCAAATTTCAAGATTTCTTCGGATGTTCGGTCAATTAAGGCATAACCATATGCTTTTTTGGTGGTTGTCAGCGAGTTTCCATGAATTTTCCCCGTTGTTTTCCCGACATCATCTGCTTTTTTAAGTATCGTCTTACCGATGTCGGTGGCTGTGTCGACGGCCTTGCTGGCGTCTACTACCTTATCAACCGTCTTGACAACGTTTTTGACAATCTTGGCGCCGCCGGCAATGCTGCCTACTACGGGGATGGCGCTCATCAGGGAGAGCCCGGCGCCCACCATG